>Ga0265595_1000495_pt1 | contig 35086 bp, 36 predicted proteins | sample saktaG_15_FD_190148 | JGI IMG/M metagenome (GOLD analysis project Ga0265595, IMG submission 190148) | Saline water microbial communities from Sakinaw Lake, British Columbia, Canada - sak_2013_06_06_50m | ecosystem: Environmental > Aquatic > Non-marine Saline and Alkaline > Saline ...
ATAGGAACAAATCCACAGTGCATTTATATTATATCACTGTCAAAAAAGACAATGAAATATCCAAAAGAAAAAGCAAGAAAGGAGATATAATCAAATCATCTACAAATAGACGATTTGATTATACAAGATAAAATGATTTCAAAAATAAAAGGAACACAGGATATATTGCCCCAGGATGCGAAAAAGTGGCAGGAACTCGAATATGTCATCCGACAAGTTTCGAGAATCTATAATTTTGAGGAGATCAGAACTCCGATTTTCGAAGCGAGCGAACTTTTCCATAGAGGTGTGGGCGACACTTCCGATATCGTGAAGAAAGAGACATACGATTTTGAGGACAGAGGCAAAAGAATGATCACTTTGCGTCCCGAAGGAACAGCTTCGATTGTGCGAAGTGTCATCGAGAACAAGCTCTACTCCACCTCAGCGCAACCGCTCAAAGTGTTCTATTATGGTCCGATGTTTCGCTATGAAAGACCGCAAAAAGGCCGACAAAGACAATTTCATCAGTTCGGGGCGGAAGCCATCGGCTTAAAAAGCGCACTAGTTGACAGCGAAATGATTGCTTATGCGACCACTTTTTTGCTGGCATTAAAAATACCTAATGTCATTGTTAAAGTCAATTCCTTGGGAGATTTACCGAGCAAGGAAGCATATATTACTGCGCTCAAGGATTATTTGCGACCGCATGTCAAAACGCTTTGCCATGACTGTCAGAGACGCTTCGACGAAAATCCATTGAGAGTTCTTGATTGCAAAATAGACAAGGACAATCCGGTTTTGCATAAGGCACCGAAGCCACTTGATTATTTGACTGAAGCAGACAGGTCGCATTTTGATGAAGTGTTGGCCAATCTTGATGAAATGAACATCAAATATTTCATTGACAAGAACCTTGTCAGAGGCTTGGATTATTATACACATACAGTTTTTGAATTAGAGACAGATCTTGAAAGTCTCGGTGCCCAATCGACTCTAGGTGGCGGAGGCAGGTATAACAGTCTGTCCGAAACTTTGGACGGACCAAAACTTCCGGCAGTCGGATTTGCTTTTGGCATGGAAAGATTGCTTTTGGCGATTGATGGACTAAACAAGAAACCTGATACTGAATATATCCATGCGTTTTTGATTGCATTGGGCAGTGTTGCCAAAACAAAGGCCCTAGCAATTACCGAGATGCTCCGTCATGGCGGTCTGGTTGTTGAATACGACTATCAGGACCGTAACCTCAAGGCCCAGTTCAAACAAGCCGAAAAATATAATCCGATGTTTTATCTTATCTATGGAGAAGATGAAATTAAGGATAATGTGGTCAATGTGAAAAACGCCAAAACTGGAGAACAGGATCGTATACCCCTAGAGGAACTTTACGAAAATCTGGTTTTGAAGATTCGTCAATATTCAACAGGCTGTTCTGATGCTTGTGATGGATGCGAGGAAGATTGCTGAGTTTTTAATTATGCTCTACTTTTTTAACGTTTTCTATGCTATAATTTTTTAATGTGATGGGAAGTGTTAGATGTGAAGAAAAAACCGATTTCCGATGAACGTCTGAACAGAATCATTAAATTTCTTGCAATCGCGCTGCTTGCGCTTGCCGTCTTGTTCATGGCCGTTCAATTCTCGGATGTCTGGAACTGGATCATTGGCGCACTCAAAGCTGTCATCGTTCCAGTCGCCTTAGCATATCTACTTGCACTTATTATGTTTCCCCTGATTAAGTTTTTGGAGAAAAAGGGTATCGGACCTCGAGGATTGTCACTCGCAATCGTATTCGTCATCACTTTAGCAATCATCTTCGCAACGTTCTATTTTGTGACTCCATTCATCGTGTCTGAAATTTCTAACTTCTTTAATAACGATTTCCAAAAAATAATTGACTATCTGACCGGAGACTTGAGAAATGATTTCATTCTCGGAACAGATATCTACGATAGAATTGCCGCATACATCACCGATACCGATCTTTTAAATACCTGGCTTGATTCGACGATGCCTCAACTTCTGAGTTCGCTCTCAAGCATCATGCTCCCGCTGCTCACAGCGATTGCGATTCTACCGATTATGCTTATCTACTATCTGCGTGATTACGAGATGATCAGCGAAAGACTACGCTCAATCATCCCGCCAAAACACGAAAAACGCGTTGCCGATCTTGGTTCAAAATTAAACCAGACTGTAGGAGCGTATCTACGTGGTCAATTGCTTTTGATGGTTGCGATTGGATCAGTTGCGACAATCGTCTACAAGTTAATCGGACTTAAATACTATTTTGTTTTCGGTGTGCTTGTAGGTGTAACAAACATCATCCCTTATTTCGGAACGATTCTGGCAGCTGTTCCGCCGATTGTCTATTCATTTATTGCCGGAGGTGCCCCAGGGCCTTTATTGGTTCTTGTGGTGAATGTCGTTTTGCAAAATATCGAAGGCAACATCTTCCAACCAATCATCATGGGTCATCAGCTCGAAATGCATCCACTCATCATCATCATGTCAATTTTGTTCTTTGGTTCCCTCTTTGGGGCTTTAGGTGTTGTCTTCGCTTCGCCGATAGCTGCTTCGATCAGAGTTTTTTATAATTTCTTCAAAGAACAGAAGCAACAAGTCTGGCAGGTTGAAAATGCCGGTGGAGATAATAAACCATGATCCCCGGGAAAAAAGTAAAAATCCATTCGGAATTCGAAATCCGCATGATTTTGTTTTATGCAACCGCGATTCTTTTGGTACCAAATATTCTTGTAATAACCTATACTTTTGATATCGATCAGCACGTCAATATCCTGCAATTCATCTTTTGGGCACTGATGGCGACTCTCGCCCTCACTGGCATTGGAACCGGAATTTTATTTCTTAGGCGGGATTATTTGAAAAGAAAAGTCAAACCTTCTTATAGAAGCGAATTCATATATTTGCTTTTCATCAGCGCTTTTGGACTGCTTGGCATTGCAGTGCTATACGATTATTTGGGCGGAAGCAGGCAGTATATTGCAAATGTACTGGTCGTTATTTTTGCGGTTATGTTATTTATTTTGATTACGCTCGGCCGGCGATACTTTAAGTTTGACTATATGGGGAAAAAATGATGGCTGCGGGTGCAGCCATATTTGTTAGGAGACACTTATGCCCACTTCTCGATTTGAAGCCTTGATTGGTAAAGACTTACTTGATTCGCTGAAATCCAAGAGTGTCATGATTTTTGGGCTTGGAGGGGTAGGATCATACGCTGCTGAAGCGCTTGCCAGAAGCAATGTGGGTAAATTATATTTAATCGATTATGATTTTGTCGATATCTCCAACATCAACCGCCAGATCATTGCGTTGCATTCGACGGTAGGGTTATTCAAAACCGAAGTTATGAAGGCTAGAATCAAGGACATAAATCCTGATATCGAAGTCGAAATCTTTAATGAAAGACTTTCCTCAGACAACATTGATTCTTTTCTTAAACTATCTCCATCCTGGATAGTTGATGCAATCGATGATGTCTCTGCCAAAGTTCAATTGATTAAAAAATGTCTTGAAAATAAACAATTGATCATTTCCAGTATGGGTTTTGCCAATAAATTCTATCCGGAAATGGTTGAAATAGCATCACTTGCAAAAACCAGCGTCTGTCCCCTGGCTAAAACTATCCGGCAGTCGCTGAAACTGAGTGGATCTTCGCTGGAAGTACCTGTTGCTTATTCCAGAGAGACTCCAATAAAATCGAACAATGAGAACATCAGGTTGGGATCGACCGCTTTTGTTCCATCCGCAGCCGGATTGGTTATTGCCGGTTTCGTTATCAGAAAGATGATCGAGATTGGAGATTAGATACTGTGAAAAAAATAATCCTTGCCGGAGGCTGCTTTTGGGGCGTTGAAGCCTATTACAAACGCCTGAAGGGAATCCTTTCGACCACGGTTGGATATACAGACGCAGAAGGTATAAATCCTTCATATGAGGATGTATGTCATCAGTCCGGACATGCCGAGGCTGTGAAGGTAGAATATGACGAAAAGCTTATCTCGTTGGAAAAAATCCTGGAACACTTTTTTCGGATCGTCAATCCGACGACTATCAACAAACAGGGAAATGATGTCGGCATCCAATATCGAAGCGGAATCTTTCTGTTTGAAGTATCCGACCTGGAAAAAGTCCAGAACTATCTTGATTCGATCAAGAAAAAATATCTGCTTCCAATCCAAACAGTCTCTAAACTGGCGTCAAATTTCTATGATGCCGAAAACTACCATCAAGATTATCTTGACAAAGTACCAGGAGGTTATTGTCACATCAACTTGCATTTAGCCAAAAATAATGAATTAAAGGAGGAATACCGTGATTAGAATCCATTCTGACATAAAAAAAGCTATGAAAAAACATTTGCCAATTGTCGCACTCGAAACAACGATCATCACCCATGGAATGCCCTATCCACAAAATGTGGAGACTGCTTTGATCTGTGAAAGAGTCATCCGCGACAACGGGGCCGTTCCGGCGACAATTGCGATTTTAAACGGCGATATCACGATTGGCCTATCCATAACGGAGTTGGAAATGCTTGGCAGTACCGGGGCCTCAGTTCACAAAGTATCCAGGCGGGATTTCGCCTACATCATTGATAAAAAACTGACTGGTGCCTTGACAGTTTCCGGAACCATGATTGCCGCCAAGATGGCGGGAATCAAATTCTTTGCGACCGGTGGCATTGGCGGCGTTCACAGAAATGCTGAAGAAACATTCGATATTTCAGCCGATTTGGAAGAACTTGCCAAGACAGATGTTTATGTGATTTGTGCAGGAGCGAAAGCGATTCTTGATTTGGACAAAACCATGGAATATCTGGAAACAAAGGGTGTGCCAGTTATTGGCTATCAGACTGATGTTTTGCCGGCTTTTTTCACAAGGGAATCGGATTTGAAAGTCAACTTCCGTTACGATTCTCCTGAAGATATCGCGAAATATATCCTGACCAAGGAATCTATGCAATTTCAAGGTAGCGTTTTGATTTGCAATCCGATTCCGGAAAATTCTTCCTTCCCAAAAGCAATGATTGACGACGCGATTGAAAAAGCCGTACATGATGCATTGGAAAAAGGCATCAAGGGCAAAGATGTAACACCGTTTCTTTTGAAAAGAGTGAATGAGATTACCGGCGGGAGAAGTTTAGATGCAAATCGCAAACTTGTTTACAATAATTGCGAGTTGGCAGCTAAAATTGCCGTGCAGTACCATCTTATGGAGAATAAAAAATGAAGAGAAACAACTACATAGCTTGGGACGAATACTTCATGGGGGTGGCAATACTGTCCAGCATGAGAAGCAAAGATGACACATCCCAGGTCGGAGCTTGCATAGTAAATCAAAGAAACAGAATCGTTGGTATCGGTTACAACGGTTTTCCGATTGGTTGCGATGACGATGACTTTCCCTGGGAAAGAGAAGGGGAATTCCTAGAGACAAAATATCCCTATGTCGTCCATGCCGAACCGAATGCGATTTTGAACTCGAGCGTTGATTTGCAAGGATCGAGGATCTATGTTACTTTGTTCCCCTGTAATGAGTGCGCGAAACTGATTATTCAATCCGGGATTAAAGAAGTCGTCTTCCTTGAAGAAAAATATGCCGGTACAGATATCGATATAGCCGCCAAACGGTTGTTTGCGGCCGCTAAGATCAAAACAAGAAAACTGGATAAAATCCGACTTGAGGTAACACTTCATGAATGAACTCTCAGAAAAATATTGGCTGCATATAAAATTATTGTTCATACCCTATCTTGTCATGATGTTTTTGCTATTGTTTCCTTTGCAATACCTGGTCTATTCACCAGGTGGTCTGACAGAAGTGGAAAAAATCATTTCTATTGAATATAATCAAGACAAAGAAGTGGAAGGAACAATCTCTTCGACATTTGTGATGTCAATTCCACGACCGACAATCTTTCAATTTCTTGTCGGGTATTTCAATCCCTATGTCGACATCAATGTGTTGCCGACAAGCTACGAGGAATACACCAATCAGGAAATTGCCCAGATCAGTTATGCCGATAAGGACATCTCAGTGTCCACAGCAATCATCGTTGCCTATGAGGCCATGAACCAGATTGACGCTTCGATTCATGTCGCATATGAAGATAAAACCATTGTGTTTGGCAAGGCATCCTATCTTTCTCACTATGCGGACATTGATTTCGGTGACGCCTTCATCTCACTTGTCGGGGAAAATGATGAAACTGTCTATACTATCGAAGAAATTTCCGGTGTAACAATTAACGGCGGGACCTATGACATGACCTTTGAGAAAGAAAATGGCGAGAGTTATACTGTTCCAATTGTCAAAAATGCTGAGGTGGGACTTTTTGGCATCACCTTTGTCACCTATAAGCAAGTTGATCCTGCTTTGAGTTACCCGATCTTTACCGAAAAACCATCAAACACTGGTGGATCTTCTGGTGGGTTGTTACAGACACTTGCGGTATATAATATGTTAGCTGCAGAAGACATCACGCATGGATTGAAAATTGCCGGCACCGGCACAATCAACTATGCCGGCACCGTGGGAAATATCGGTGCAGTGAAGCAAAAAGTTCTCACCGCCTATGAAAACAATGTCGACGTCTTTTTCATGTCTCCCAATGATTACCTGACAGCGGTCAATGTCTGCGAGGCATATAATATTGATTATTCGGAATGGCTGGTATCAGTAGCCACATTCCAGGACGCGCTTGACTATCTGGAAAGTTTGGGTGATTGAGGATGAAAAAGTGCATAGCAGAATGGAAAAAATATATCGCTGAATTTGGTTGCAAGAAAATCTGTGATTCCATCTTGGGCGGATTTATCTTTTCATCGCTTATAGCGGTACCAATCTATGTCATCCTTGTGGAAGTCATGATTGTCTTTATGTATAAAGTCAATACGGTCACAGTTTTGTTGATCGTCGCAGCCATGGGTCACAATATTTTGTGGCATCATCTGACCAAGAAGGCTTTATCTTTGAAAAATCCTGAAGCACTGTCAGATCTTAAAAAGGTGTTTTTCTGGAGCATGGTTTCACTGAACATCTTGATTCTGGCAATAGGCCTGATAATCTTGTTGGTTATGATCCCTGTCTGGATGGTATAGAGGAGGAATGTTATGCTATTTTGGTTGCTTATCTTATTAGGACTTGTAGTAATCGATCAATTGTCGAAACTGTTGGTCGTTACCTATTTTGCAACTGTCGGTGACAGTTTGCCAATCATCGATGGTTTTTTTCATTTCACGTATGTTAGAAACCCTGGTGCAGCTTTTGGCATTGCCGGAGACGTTGGTTTCGCCCTTTACTTTTTCATTGCTGTCTTTATCGTCGCTTTGGCGGTGTTTGGATATATGTTTTTCAAGAACAATTTCAAGGATAAAAAAAGAATCTTTTACACTTTGGCGCTCACGCTACTTATCGCCGGATCGATCGGCAACACGATCGACAGAATTTTTCAACCAGACCACCGCGTGGTCGATTTCATCGCTTTTCCGGCCATTTGGGAGCCTGTCTTCAACGTAGCTGACATGTACCTCACGGTCGGAATCACAGTTTTTTTGATTGACCAATTCTTTTTTGAACCGAAACGGAGACTGAAGAAAAATGTCTAACCAAGAAAGTGCATATGAGTATGTAGTAAGATCCGATGATCAAATCGAAAGACTCGACAAATTTGTCGCAGTTTTGATTGAGGAATATTCAAGAACGACTGTCCAGAAAATGATCGAAGCCAAACTTGTTTTGGTCAATGGCTCCCCTGCCAAAGCCAGCTACAAAGTTAAACCTGGCGATTTTTTGCAGATGGAAGAACTGCCCTTGACTGAACTTGAGATCACTCCGGAGAACATTCCTTTGGATATTGTTTTTGAAGATGATGACCTCTTGGTCGTGAACAAACCATCAGGCATGGTTGTTCATCCCGCACCGGGGAATTACACTCATACGCTCGTGAATGCGCTTCTATACCATATCAATCAACTCTCGAACTTCAAAGAAACGCTTCGGCCCGGCATCGTGCATCGAATCGACAAAGATACAAGCGGATTGCTCATGGTCGCAAAAACAGATTATGCCCACCAGAAACTGCAGACCGAACTCAAAGCCAAAACAACAAAAAGAGTATACATTGCTTTAGTCGAAGGTGTGATTTTGAACCAAACTGGTACAATTGACGCTCCAATCGGAAGAGACCCTAGAGACAGAAAAAAAATGGCAGTCGTTGGAGATGGGAAATCCGCCATCACTCATTTTACTGTCCTAGAAAGGTTCTCCAGCAAAACATTGATCGAATGTGTTTTAGAAACAGGAAGAACTCATCAAATCCGGGTTCACTTGGCTTATATCAAACACCCCTTGGTCGGAGACTACATTTACAACTCAAAAAGTTCAAAAGCCGAATTCGGTCAATATCTGCATGCAAAAACTTTGGGATTCACTCATCCGAGGACTAATGAATGGATGGAATTTGAATGTGAATTACCCGCTGTATTTAGGGAAAACATTTTGGTATTACGAAAAAATTAAGCCGCATAAGCGGTTTTTTTATTACCCTCTTGACAAAACAAAATAAGCAAAGTATAATATTGGTGACCATGTGGTCACGGAGAGGACTGATAGCTTGAATTCAAGTGATTTGACCCGAGATAGGATCATGCAGGTAGCCAAAGAAGAGTTTGGACTTCATGGTTATAAATTGGCATCTACGAATGTCATCTACCCGAAAGCGAAAGTATCCAAAGGTTTGATTTTCAAGACTTTTGGTTCCAAGGCAGGGCTCTTCTATGCTGTCTTTGAAGCAGCACTTGATGCGATGATTTCTGCATTGAATAATCTAGATACCTCGAAGTATGACGACATTTTTGACAAGATTGTATCCATCATTATGTGGAAATTCGAATATAGCAAAATGCATCCATATGATACTTCCGTTATGTTAGAAGCTCTCGGCTCTCCTCCGAAAGGACTTGAGGCAAAAATCGCGTCCCATCTTCAGGATTTGACCAAACTTTCAATCAGATATTTCTTTGATGAGATACCGATGGAAAAAATCCGTGATGATTTTTCCAAGGAAGATGTGATGAACTATCTTGAAATTGCAGTTTCTGGCCTTCAGGCTAAATATATGAACCATAAATTGTCAATTGAATACATGAATTCGATACGGGATGAAAGCATTCGCTTTCTCAAATCAGTTTTGAGAGGAATGGAGAAATAATATGACTAAATTATTTGAAGTTAACAATTTGCGTTTCCGTTATCCGAAAGGGACTTTTGATGTAATTGACGACATCTCCTTTTCTGTCGAGGAAGGAACAATCTTCGGACTGCTTGGACCGAGTGGAGCCGGAAAATCGACAACCCAGAAAATATTGAGCAAGCTTTTAACAGAATATCAGGGAGAAATTTTGTATTTGGGCAAAGATTTGCATTCCTATAACAAGTCCTTCTATGAGGAAATCGGTGTCGGGTTCGAGATGCCTGTGCATTTTAACAAACTCACCGCTATGGAAAACCTCGATTATTTTGCGGGCCTTTACAAAAAGAACATTGATTACAATGAATTGCTGGTAAGGCTTGGCTTGCATGAAGCGAAGAATCAGATGGTCGGGGAATTCTCGAAAGGTATGAAAGTCAGACTGAACTTTGTCAGAGCACTTTTGAATGATCCAAAAGTCTTGTTTCTTGATGAACCGACTGCCGGGCTTGATCCGAAAAACGCGAAGATCATCAAAGATATGATTTTGGAAACAAAGAAGGCGGGAAAGACAGTTTTCATTACCACGCATCTCATGGGAGATGTCGAGCAATTATGCGACCATGTTGTTTTCATGAATAAAGGTATCATCACAGAAACTTCGACTGTAAGAGATCTCAAAATGAAATACGGGAAAAAAGAAGTTAAGATCGAATATTACCTTGGAACAGAGCTAAAAGAATCTGTTTTTTCACTTGATAAGATCGGCGACAACGATAAATTCTTAAAAATGATTAAAGAACAAAATATCGAGACGATCCACAGCGGTGAAACCACCCTTGAAGATATCTTCATCAAAGTGACAGGTGAAGAGAATAATGGATAAATTGTGGCATTTGATCAAAGGGGAGATATTTCGTCTTCTGCGCTATAAAATAATTTTCTTTAGCGTTTTGGTTTCCGCAATATGGGTTTTGATCATTGCTTTAAGCGATACCGATGCAGCAGTTTCATTAGTTCCTTTCTTGGTTTTGATGGATGCTGGCCTCATGAGCATCATTTTGATGGGATCGTCCTATTTCTTGGAAAAACAGGAAGGAACGATGCAATCGTTACTAGTATCTCCTGTAAGTCTCGTCAACGTTTTGTTGGCAAAAATCATATCTGCACTTTTCATGGCGCTTCTGTCTTTTGTCATCGTAATCGGCGCTACCTACATTTTCCATGACTTTAGTGCTTCAGTATTCTTGTTGTTGCTATATACGCTTTTGGTGGTTTTGAGCCACACTGCAATCGGGTATGTGATCACACTTTATTCAAAGGATTTCATGCAGATGCTCGTCCGTTATATGGTCATTGTCATAATCTTCATCATCCCGATGCTTTTGGTCGGTTTGGATATCATCCCGAAGAGCTGGGATTTTATCGTACTTATCAGTCCGACATATTCTGGACAAGTACTGTTTCTAAGCGCAATCAACCAAACGATCGAGACCTGGAAAATAATTCTTGCGGCGTTTTATCTGTTTCTTCTTGCGGCGACACTTTTTCCGCTTGTTGTCTTTAAAAAGTTCCAACAAGTGGCATTGGAGGGATAATAATGAAAAAATATTGGGGTCTTCTAAAATACGAATTTAAAACCATGCTGAAGGATTCGATGAACTCGATCATGTTGTTTTTCCCGTTCATCATGCTCTTTATCTGTGGCTTTTTGTTGCCGGCGATACTTGAGAAAACAGCTGGTGGGAACGAAAATGCTACAACTATCACTTTGTTGATTGGCTTTGTCATGGCATTGTCGATGGGTAGTTACATCATGGGTGCGCTACTTGGATTTTCGCTTTTGGAGAACAAAGATGAAAACACTTTGCAAAACATTGCGGCATCGCCGATAACTGTATCCGGGTATGCAAGTTTCAAAATTGTATACACATATGTGATGGCGATTTTCAGCAATCTCATCATGGTAGGCGGCTTGAAACTGCTGGCATCTGATGCATATGAAGTTGTTTACGGTGGGGTAACGATCCGCCTTCTTGACCAACTTTCCTGGGGAAATGTAGTCGTGTTTACTTTGGTCAGTTCCTTGATTGTTCCAACGATTGCGCTGGTTATCGCCTCGATAGCCAAAAACAAGATCGAAGGATTTGCGTTCATGAAGTCAGGCGGATTATTGATAATGATTCCGATGCTTGCGTTGCTAAATGTATTTAAAGATGGAAAACAATATATTTTGGGATTCACCCCAAATTTTTGGGTAATCAAACCGCTTTTGAATCAAGTGCTTGCCTCTAATGAAACAAGCGATCTGCCGTACTGGGCATACATGGTGATTGGAGCAGGATACATGATTATGCTTGGGGCAATTACTTTGAAACTATTCTTAAAAAGAGCACATATAAATTAGGAGGATTCATATGGATTGGTATTGGTATGTATTAATTGGTGTTGGTATTGTTGGGATTGGCTATTTGAAGTTAGTTGTATTCAAGAAAATACAAGCAAAAAAGCACCTATTACCCAAGCACAAAGAAGAAGACGAAGATTAAAGAACTGGCTCGACTACCGAGCCTTTTTTTGGCGAAAAAAAAGAAATGATTATTTCATCATTTCCTTGATTTTTTGCATGTTCTTAAAATTTATTTTGCTAATCTCCCGAAAAATGGAAAAGCCTTTTTCGAGTGCGATTCTTTTGCCGATCAGATCGACGCTTTGAGAAGCTCCAAACGGCAAGACAAGCCCCGCTTTCTCGTTCAGTTTGTTCATTTCGTCAAGAAACGTAAATCTGGCGATTATCGAGGCAACGGCAACACTTTGATATTTATCTTCTGCTTTTTGCACGAAAGTGATGTCCTGATAACTTATCTCATCTTTCAAATAGGCAAAATAGTTTTCTTTTGAACAAAACTCATCGATGACAACTCGTTTAAAATCTCCCTTGAGTTTGGCGACCATTTTCCTGATTGCGTGATTATGAAGGTAGGCTTTGATTTTATTCATATTGAAGCCCTTATCAGTCAGTTCATTGTATTTGACATTGTTTACGACCAAAACGGAGTAAGAGATTTTTTTGACAAGTTCCTCACCGATGTTCTTGATCATTTCATCGGTTAGTTTTTTACTGTCACGGACGCCAAGGTTTTCGAGGTAATTATAATCACTTGCCCGGACATAGGCTGCGCAGACTACCACCGGCCCGTAAAAATCACCAGTGCCGACTTCGTCGGAGCCAATTGTATCTTCTTTTAGAAAAACTGGATCAGAATTATGCCTGACCTCGATTTTAGATTCTTTTTCATTGATTTCTGGAACGAAGCCTAAGATTTCCGACCACATCAGATATTCTTCAATCGCGGTTTTGCCTTGGATCATGACTTTCTTCGAACGAAAGAGCGTGACGGTGAAGTCAGGAGATTGAAAAATATACATGATGTGTTCCTGGGTCGCTGGGACAAGGTAATCCTGATAATATTCAATTATGGCTGGAATGTCTTTTTCCGATAAACTAAAAACATAATTCACACTATCAACTCCTATGTATATTTTAACACAATATATGATAAAATAGAAGCGAATGAAGGTGAGAAGATGTACTCTGACATTGAAATTCTGGAGTTTACCAAGATCCTCAAGGAATACTTGAAATTTGCTGCTACCGATCTTGGCAAGGAAAAAATCCTCTCCATTTGTCCGACAAACAACAAAACGGAAATCATAATCATGCTTGAGGAAGTATTTACAGCCAAAACCATGATCGAACGCTATGACGAGACACCCATGACCGGAGTTTTGAATATTTTTGAAGCTTTAAAGCGTGTCAAAATCGGTGCCACCATGTCCGTTGAGGAACTTTTAAAAGTGGTATCGCTCACAGAGGCTGAAGCCAGAACAGGGCAATTCATCAAAAAAATCAGACAATTGGAAATTCCTTCCGAGCCACTCGACCATTATTACAATTTGATCACGACCCATTTGTCCGTCAGACGGGCAATCGAAGAATGTATCGACCAAAAAGGACAAGTATTGGATAGCGCCTCCCCAGAACTTAACCAGGTCAGAAAAAAAATTGTGATTACGGAGAACAGAATCTCCGATAAGATGAATTCCTTATTACAATCCGAATCCGGAAAACTCACGGATTCTTTGATAACTATCCGTAATAACCGGCTCGTTTTACCAGTCAAAGCGGAGTTCAAAAATCAGTTCAAAGGCATCATGCACGATCAGTCATCAAGTAAAGAAACTGTGTTCATCGAGCCGATGGCGTGCGTTGAACTAAATAATCAGCTCCAATCACTATTCATGGACGAGCAGGATGCTATTGAAAAGATCCTTTATCGACTATCTCAGGAAGTAGCTGTTGAAGCTGACTCCTTTTTAGAAAACCTTCGCATCTTCACGATTTTGGATGTGATCTTTGCAAAAGCCAAACATGCAATTGCTTTCAATGAAGATAAACCGGAAATTGTCGAAAATGAAATCAATCTCAAAAACGCCAGACATCCGTTCATTCCCAAAGCCGAAGTTGTTGCCAATACAATCTCGTTTATGCAATACCGGACCATTGTCATCACCGGACCGAACACCGGCGGAAAAACTGTCGCTCTCAAAACTTTGGGATTGCTTTCGATCATGGTCCAGTCAGGTATGTTCATACCCATCGACAGCGGTTCGAAAACAATCGTATTCGATAATATCTTCGCCGATATCGGTGATGAACAATCGATCGAACAATCACTTTCTACTTTTTCATCCCATATTACGAAGATTATCAACATATTACACAAAATGACACCGAAATCTTTAATTTTGTTAGATGAGCTCGGTTCAGGAACGGATCCCAAAGAAGGGGCAAGTCTCGCCATCAGCATCCTTGATTTCATCAGAAACAAATCCGTATATGCCATGGTGACCACCCATTATCCAGAACTGAAAGTCTATGCCTACAATTTGGAGGACACGGTCAATGCCTCCGTGGAATTCGATATCGATTCGCTGAGACCAACATATCGCCTGCAAATCGGGATTCCGGGAACCTCAAACGCTCTCGACATCGCCTCCAGGCTCGGACTCAACGAAGAGATAATCAATCAGGCAAGGGCGGTGTCGCTCACTTTTGATAACGACACCTCAAACCTGATCAAGAAACTCGAGAAACAAAGCAAACTTTTACAAACTGAAATCGATAACTATCATTTGATGCAAGTTGCATTGTCAGCTGATAAAGAAACCCTTGAGAAGACAATTACCGATGCAAAAATCAAACAAAACAAGCTCATCAAGGAACTAGAAGCCAAAAAAAGAGAAGAGCTGGAAAAGGCTAAACAAGAGGCTATGAGCCTGATTGAGGAACTAAATCAACTTAAGAAAAAAGCTACAATCAAAGAGCACGAGCTTGCCAAAATGAAATTCGCTGTCAAGCATATGGATGAAAACGATGAAGAATATCAGAAGACCAATCAAAAACAAATCCATGTCGGTGATATCGTGAATGTCATTCCCTATCAAAGAACCGGAATCGTCATGAAACAAAGAAACGATACCGAATACGAGATTCAAATGGGGTCTTTGTCATCTGTATTTCAGGAAACCCAGCTTGAATTTGTCCAGCTCCAAGCGAAGGAAGAGAAAAGATCCTCGACCAGAGTCCAAAAAGAGGGCATTGCCCATGCCGAGCTAGACCTGCGTGGCCAGCGCTATGATGAAGCTATGGAGACACTCGACAAATATGTCGATGACTGTCTTTTCCATCACCTAGAGTTTGCTTCGATCATTCATGGATATGGAACAGGCGCCTTGAAAAAAGGTGTAAGCGAATATGTGAAACAAAACAAAGCCATCAAAAAATCACGACCAGGCGGTATGAACGAAGGCGGCCAGGGTGTGACAATCATCTATTTCAAGTAAAGAAGGGGAATATAGTGAGATCACCTAACAACGAACGATCACTTTCTCTGGAACAAGGTGTGTTTGTAATCGAGTTCTACACTAGATGGTGCGGGACCTGCAGAGCGGTAACCAGACATTTGATGGAACTTGAAGATGAAATGGGTTTTAACGGAATTTTAATCGATGTCGAACAATTGCCAGTTGTTGCCAAAAGTTTTCTCATAAGAGGCGTTCCTGTCATTATTTTATTACAGGATGGAATTGATCTGGGAAGAATCAGCGGCTCCTTAACAAAAGAGGAAATCCGCGCTTGGCTACTTGATTTTGGTGTGTTATAAAATTATTTGAAAGAGAGAATCGCCATGGATGGAATCTTGCTTATTGACAAACCTGTAGGACTGACAAGCCATGACATCGTCTTTAAGGTCAGGAAAATACTAAATACGAAACAAATCGGTCATACAGGCACGCTTGATCCACTCGCTACCGGTCTTTTGGTCCTGATGGTGGGAAGAACCACCAAACTTGGGAAATATTTTTCCGAACATGACAAGGAATATGATGCCGAAGTGATCCTAGGTTTTGAAACGAATACTGACGATATTACAGGCGAAGTGATCAACCGCGCTGATGCCAGCAAGCTCTCAGATACTACCATTTGGAATGAAGTCAATCAATTCGTCGGTGAAACCCTTCAACTGCCTCCTAGTTTTTCGGCAATCAAAGTCGATGGGAAAAAATTATATGAGTATGCCAGAAATTGCCAAACAATCCCCCAGGTCGAACCTAGAAAAGTGACAGTATCTACCATATCCAATTTCAGAATCGTTAATCGGGATGATTTGACAGTCACCATCGGTTTCTCCTGCCACGTGTCCAAAGGGACCTATATCAGATCACTTGCAAGAGACATCGGGAAAAACCTTGGGGTATATGGTACACTCAAGAGTCTGAGACGAACTGAAGTCGGCAATTTCAAACTGAAGGATGCATCTTCAATTGAAGCTTTGACAACTGGAGACATACAGTTACTAGATCCCTTGCCTTACCTAGGCATGTTGGAACTGGTTGTGACAGAAGACATTAAGAAACTAATCGATTACGGAAGATTTTTGCCAATTTCGCTATTTAATGAAATAACAGATACGGTCATCTATGACCAGAATCATACTCCGCTTGCAATCTATCGATACGATAGAGAAAAAAACATCATGAGAATGTCGGTGAAACTGTTATGAAGATAATTCGGCTACAAGCAAACCAAGCCAATCCAATTCCCAATCTGTCTTTATGTCTTGGCTTTTTTGACGGGATGCATATTGCTCACCAAAAATTATTTGATGCGGCAATCTCGCAAAAGAAACCGACTGCGATTATAACTTTTTCCACCCATATTCTTTCATTCATGCAAAACGAGCAATATTTCGCTCTGACACTCACGACTGATAAAATCGAGATTGCCAAACGATACGGATTTGACTATTTCATCATTTTGGAAGTTTCCAATGAACTGGTAATGATGGAACCTGATCAATTCATAACGCAGTACCTAAAGCACTGCGACAAAGTGATAGTAGGCTATGATTTTCGTTTCGGTCACAAAGGCTTAGGCGATGCAGCTTATCTATCATCCCGGCTTCCCGAACAAACCATCATCATTCCTGAAATGGATTATTATAACAAAAAGGTTGGTTCGACAAGAATCAGAAAACAGCTTTCACTTGGAAAAATATCGATTGCGAACCGACTGCTTGGTAGAAAGCATCAGATCAACGGCGTGGTCGTCAAAGGCCACGGAAGAGGAAAAACTCTCGGGTATCCGACGGCAAATGTTGATTACGATGGTTATTATCTTCCGAAGCTTGGCGTATATTACACAACGATCCTTGTTCAAGGCGTATTGTATTATGCCATGACCTATATTGGATATAATCCTACTTTCAAGGATGGGAAAGTAGCATTGGAAACACATATCTTCGGACTTGATAGAGAATTATACAACGAAGTGTTAACCATTTACTTTGAGACATATATTAGACCGGAAATGGCATTTTCCGGCAAAGAAGCGTTGATAACGCAAATCAATAAAGACGAATTAAGTGTTAAAAGACTGATTCTGTCAAGGAGGAAATTATGAAAAAATTTGGCAAAGCATTTTGGATCACCTTAGGCATTGGGGCTCTGTTTTTCGCAATTCTAATCATCATCTCAAGCGTATTGCAACTCGGTGAACGGCTGACTGCCATCCATCCTTATGTAGCATATGCATTTTATGCAATCGCAATTATCCTGTTCTATTTTTTGATCATACGACCGATCTTTCTCATCGTTTTTTCACCATCATTCTCCATGGACACTTTATTTTCCGAAGAAGAGAATGCCAAAAAGAATTTCGCGATGTATCGGAAAGTTTCGAAAAATCTGCTTGAGGAAGATTATCTGTCCGATGATGAAAAAGCCTCCATTAAAGATTCTTTAAACGATCCGATGCAACTTAAACAATCGTTGGGAGTCGTCTTTGACCAAACCATCAAGAAGCAACTCAATAAAATCATCGTCCATCATGCCGAGACGGTTTTTCTTTCGACAGCCATCAGCCAAAATGGACGCCTGGATGCGATCGCCGTCTTCACAATCAATCTCAAACTGATCAAGGAACTGGTATTGAAATGCGGCTTCAGGCCAACATATCCAGCGCTTGGCAGATTGTCATTCAATGTTCTGTCTTCCGCAATCATCGCTGAAAGTCTGGAAGACATCAATTTCAACGAACTGTTTCCCAACAAGGGCTTGAACGCCCTTTCTGATATACCTTTCTTAAAGATCATAACCGGTTCATTGGCCCAAGGTGTCGGCAATGCTCTGCTTTCTTTAAGAGTCGGAATCATTTGCAGAAATTACTTGTTCATGAATCTGAAAGGCGTTCCCAAAAGCAAAATCCGCAAGATGGCTTTCGCCGAAGCGGTTATGCTGCTACCTAGCGTTATGGCCGAATCGATTAAAAAATTACCGTCCAGGCTGAAATCGATCTTTGAAAAAGTCTTTTAAGGCGCAAAAAAGTTGCTTTCTTTCCCATGGTTTGTTATAATGGAAAAAGCGATGAATTTATGGAGGAATATTAAATGATTATTGACAAACTAAGCGGATCGAGAGTCCATTTCGAGGTAACAGTAACAAAGGATATGTTCGAACATGCCCTAGATCATGCTTTCGCAGAAATTAACGAAAAAACTGAAATCAAAGGCTTTCGCAAAGGCAAAGCCCCAAGAGAAGTTTACGAAGCCAAATATGGAATCGAATCACTTTACGAAGAAGCTGTCCAACACGCTTTGCAAGACACTTATTATCAAACCGTAACAGAACACAACATTGATGTGGTCAGCCAACCAGAAATCGACTTGGATATGGCTACTGTCAAACGTGGCAATGACTTCACATACAAGATCACCGTCGCGGTTAAACCCGAAGTCACACTAGGAGATTATTTGGGACTTGAAGTTTCCGTTCTTCCCGAAGTGGCAGAAGAAGTCGAGATTAAAGCCGCAATCGCCAAGGAATTGGAAAAAAATGCTGAAATGGTATTGAAAGAAACAGGCGTTTTGGAAAATGGAAATACGGCTGTATTTGATTTTTCCGGTTCTGTCGATGGTGTCAAATTCGATGGTGGTACGGCAGAAAACTATGAATTAGTCATCGGTTCAAACCAATTTATTCCTGGATTTGAAGAGCAGATGATTGACATGAATCCTGAAACAGAAAAAAAAGTTATTGTGACTTTCCCGGAAAACTATCAAGAAAAAACACTCGCAGGAAAAGAAGCGGTTTTCGCAGTCAAACTCCACGAGATCAAAGAACGTCAAGTTCCCGAACTTTCAGATGAGTTTGTCAAGGATCTGAATCTAGAAAATATAGCTACTGTCGAAAAATACAAAAATCATATTAAGCAACTTTTGGAAACTGACAAGTTAAAGCAAAACGAAAACCACATCATCCAAACCGTTGTAGAAAAAGCGACTGAGAATTCGACATTCGACTTACCCGAAGCCATGATTAAAGATGAAGCGGGACGGATGGATGAAAACAACAAGCGTCAAATCAAACAATATAACTTGGATTTCGAGACTTATTTGCAATATCTTGGTAAAACCAAAGAACAATACACTGAAGAATTGAATCAGCAGGCAACGAAAACACTGCGTCAGCAAATGGTTATAGAAGCCATTGGCAAACAAGAAAAACTGGTAGCGACAAAAGCAGAAATCGAACAAAAGTATCTAGACATTGTTGAACAGTACAAGAGCCAGAACGTGACGATTGAACAAGCCAAACAGGCAATACCCGAATCAGCAGTTAACGATGAAGTAACCTATAAAAAAGCCATCGATCTGCTAGTTGAAAAGGCAAAAGTAATTCGCTAAGGGGTCAAAAAGATAAACCGATGAATCCTATATTAGAAAAGAATAGCATTTCTTTTCTTCATTAGGATTCTTTTCAATATCACTTCGAGCGATAACTTTTTACACAATCGATAAAATATGGTAAAATATTAGTGAAGATAAATTACTAGACCAAGAGAAATATCCAATTGAAATCGAGGTGAAACACATGTACGAAGCAAACAGACTATTCAGTGATCGCCTTCCAGCCGTTCCCGTCAGAGGTGTGACCTTCCTACCCGGTTCCGATGTCAGAGTCGAAGTCGGTAGGGATTTCTCCAAAAACGCGATCTATGAGGCTGAAAACAACCGAGACGGACACGTATTGCTCGTTTTTCAACACAATCCCGAAATCCTGGAACCAGAGTTCGTGGATTTTTTGAATGTGGGACTGTTAGCGAGAATCTCAGTAAAAATCAAATTGCCAAATGGCAATTTCAAAATTAAATTCGAACCGATAACCAGAGTAGAACTACACGACTTGATTGCCAAAGAGCCATTTTATCTGATCGATTTCACATCCATGGTCTTGAGACCAGAGAATTTGGACGAGGAACAGGTCCTTTTGAAAATGGTTACCAAGGAAACTGTCGAGAATGCATCATTTTTGTTTCGCGATTCCAAAAAGGTGCTTGATTCTATGCAAGGCGGAATCACATCCGACAAACTTTGCGACCTCATCGCTGCTGAACTCAGGATCTCGGAAAACGAAAGAGGCAAATACCTTCTGACAAATTCGATCAATAAAAGACTACAATATATCTTAGAAGACATTGAAAAAGAGAAAAATCTCCAATCGATTGAATCGAAGATCAACGAATCGGTTCGCAAGTCAGCTGACCAGAACCAAAAAGAATATTACCTGAGGGAAAAAATGCGTGCCATCCAGGAAGAACTGGGTGATTCAAAACAAGATGACACACAGAAACTGTTGGAACAGATTAACGAATCCGGCATGCCTGAGCGCGTGCGGGAAAAAGCGCTCAAGGAATTGAAGCGTTATGAATATCTGTCTGCCAACTCCAGTGAATCGAGTGTCGTGAGAACTTATCTTGAGACCTTGATCTCAATCCCCTGGTATAAGACTACCGAAGACGAGAAAGACATCAATGTCGCCATTGAAAAACTTGAATCATCTCACTACGGATTGGAAAAAGTCAAAGAACGGATTATCGAATATCTATCAGTGAAAATGCTCACCGGTAAAAATCCGCAAACCATATTATGCCTTTCCGGGCCTCCCGGTGTCGGAAAGACATCACTTGCAAAATCAATTGCAAACGCCCTGAACCGTGAATTTGTCAAGACAAGTCTTGGCGGAGTCCATGATGAAGCTGAAATCAGAGGCCATCGCAGAACCTATGTTGGCGCCCTGCCCGGCAGGATCATCAACGGCATGATTCGCGCCAAAGTTTCCAACCCCGTGTTTTTAATCGATGAGATTGACAAACTGGTCATGAACGAAAGAAACGATCCTTCCTCGGCCATGCTTGAAGTCCTCGATCCGGAACAAAACCAATTTTTCTCGGATCATTATGTCGAAGAAGATTATGACTTGTCGAAAGTTATCTTTATTACCACGGCCAATTATTTGGAAAATGTGCCGGCTCCACTTAGAGACAGAATGGAAATCATCGAACTCAGTTCCTATACCGAGATTGAGAAATTTTATATTGCCAGACGCTTTCTGCTTGGTAAGGCAATTGAAAGTCACGGGTTGGAACCAGGTAAACTTGAGATTGAAGATGAAACAATCAAGTCAATCATCAAAGAATATACTAGAGAAGCCGGTGTCAGGCAACTGGAAAGACTGTTTGGTTCGATCGTCAGAAAAGCCATCAAGGAGATACTTGTTAACAAACTCAAAAAAGTTATTGTCAGACCTGAAGACTTGTATCACTATCTTGGCAAACCCCTGTTCCACAACAACCAGATCCAAAAAGAAGATATGGTGGGTGTGGTTACCGGACTCGCCTACACGCTGGCTGGAGGCGACACTTTGGATGTTGAAGCCACCTATTATGAAGGCAAGAACAATCTTGTGCTAACCGGAAACCTTGGCAATGTCATGAAAGAATCGGCCATGGCCGCGTTGTCCTATGTCAGAACCAATGGCAAAGAGCTGGGAATAGACCCCAATATCTTTGAAAAAGCGGATATCCATATTCATGTTCCCGAAGGCGCTATCCCCAAAGACGGACCGTCTGCAGGTGTAACCATCGCGACAGCATTGATCTCCGTATTAAGCAATCATAAAGTCGACAGATTCGTCGGTATGACCGGTGAAATCACCTTGAAAGGCAGAGTCCTGCCTATCGGGGGTCTGAAAGAGAAAGCAATTGCCGCATCACGCTGTGGCCTGAAGAAGATAGTCATTCCCAAAGGCAATGAGAAAGACGTCGAAGACATTCCGAAGGAAGTACTCGATGTACTGGAAATCGACTATGCAGAAACTTTGGATGAAGTATTAAAAATAGCATTGAAACACTGAAAATGGCCATCCGGAACTTCCGGGTGGCCTTCAAATTTGTGTTTTAGGTAGAAATCGTATATAATGTATGAGAGGTGAGAATGTATGAAAGTGTTTTTTGAGGATTTCATTCGATATGGTATTCCCCTGAACGAATTCAGCCTGCCCAAGAAAAAAAGTAAGGGGCTGATTTTTGTCATTCACAAACTTAACGCCTCCAAAGATTCAGGCTTGGGTCTGATTCCCAAACAACTCGCCGAGGCGGGTTATCTAGTCGTCGCAATCGACAGTTACAAGCATGGCTTGAGAAAAGAAGAACCATTTATCCACGGCGCAGAAAAACAACAACTGGCCGCGATGGTGGAAGTCATCAACCAAACTGTGCTTGATATCAAATTTTTGTATGACAATTACTACAGCCAATTTTACAGTTCGCTCTCCGTTTTCGGCATTTCGATGGGCGGCATCGTCGCTTTTCAGATGCCTAGGGTCATGAATAATATCGACAAGGTCATATCATTACAGGCAACACCTTTCCTTAGGCAACTCTATCATGAAAAGGAACTTAAGCACATCTACAAGGGACTGACCACGCAAGAGCAGGAAGTCATGGATGAATACCTCGACAAATTAAGTCTTGAAGACAGCTTTGACGGCTTCAAGGATGTGGAGATCTTCGCTGCCAATCGTCAGGATGACATGTTGATAAGGCCGGAAAACTCCCAGAAATTTATCCAACACTTGAAGGCATTGGGAAACTTCAAAGCTGAGCACATCTCGTATTCAGGCAATCATGACATCATTCAGAAAATGGCGGTTGATGCCATTGACTGGATCTGCCGTCCGACAAGGAAAGAATAACTATATCCAAGTCACACAGAAAACTGTGTGATTTTTTTATTTTGATTGCTGAAAAAAACCAGTATATGATATAATTAGAGGAATCTTATAAGGAGTCGATTTCATGCCCAATATCGATGTGATGGTTTCTGAAGCAAACCGCTGCCTAAATTGTAAAAATACTCCGTGCATGGCCAGTTGCCCGGCACATAATCCCATACCGGAATTCATGAAACTTATCAAAAACAATGAATTCCAACAAGCTAGGGATCTCTGGCACAAGACATCCAATCTGCCTGAACTCTGCGGTATTTTATGCCCGCAAGAAACACTCTGTGAAGGTCATTGCACCCTGAATAAAATCAACAAACCACTCAAAATTGGATATTTGGAAACTGAAGTCGCAGCCATGTATTTCGATGTTACAGATTATCCATTAACTAAGAACGGCAAGTCACATCTGGTTATCGGTCTTGGACCGGCAGGTATTGCCAATGCTTTGAGAATGGCAGAACTCGGCTATGAAGTTCATGCGATCGATGGTGATTCTTATCTCGGGGGAGCAATTTATCATTCCGTACCTGATTTTCGATTCGACCAGGATCTGCTCAAAGTCTATGAAAAAAGATTCAGGGATTTGGGAATCGAAGTCAAGTACAACACGATTGTTGGCAAAGATGTTTTTCTGGATGATCTGATTCCAAAATACGATTCTGTTTTTATCGCCATCGGTCTTGATTTGCCGATCCAGGTAGATATCGAACACGAGGATGTCAAGGTGCATTATGCGATCGACCTGTTACAGAAGAAGCGTTATACCAAAGCCGAACTGAAAGCATTGTTGGGCAAAAGAATCGGCATCATTGGTTTGGGAAACGTGGCGATTGATATCGCCCGAGTCTTGGCTAAATTAGGTAAAGAAGTCCATATCATCTACCGTCGAACTCTGGATGAAGCACCGGCAAGCTACAGAGAAATCGCCGAAGCACTTGAAGATGGCGTCACGGTTCATGAACTCCTGGGACCAATATCGTTTCATAAAAGCGAGTCGCATAAAATACTCCAGTGTGAAAAAACATGTCTCATCAAGGACCCGACTGAACCTAGAGGCAGAATCGAGATCGTTCCGGGAGCATTCCAGGAATTCTTGCTTGACGATCTGGTATTCGCAGTCGGTCAGAAGTCGAGCGACCTGGTGTTCAAAGGCTCAAGCATCCGCTTAAACCCGGAAAAGGGGTGTTGTTACACTAGTAATGAAAAAATGTTTGTCGGTGGCGACCGCGTGAACAAAGACAAGCGGATCGTCGATGCGATGGTTTCTGGCATTGAAGTTGCCAACAAAATCTGGAGACGGTCATGAAACGGTTCACTTTCAGAAAATCAGTATTTTATGTTCTCGGACTTACGCTTCTTGGCGTATGTGTCACATTTATTCAAAAGACCAATCTTGGCATGAGCAGTTGGGATGCGCTTAACCGGAATTTTTATGAGGGAATCCCCTTGGAATACAAATATCTCACACCGATATTCGCCCTGATCATTATTTCCATCGCTTATCTGATTCAAAAAAAGAAGCCGGATCTTTGGATGCTTTTTCCCGTCTTGATCAGTTTTTACGTCGGTTTCGTGATTGACGGCTTGTTAATGGTGGTTCCATCGGTAGTATCCTTGAATCTGCTTTGGAATTTGTTGTATCTTCTGATTGCGATCTTTGTTTGTGCAGTGGGAATCAATTTGCTGCTATATACCAAATATCCGCTCCCCGCACTTGACGAATTATGCTTTGGCATCTCCAAAATACTGAAAGTGAGTTTTGGCAAAGCAAAAATCATTGGCGAGATCATCGCCTTGATTCTGACCGTCGTAGCCGGATTGGGGTTTGGACATCAGAGTGTCTGGTTTTATATCGGACCGACAACACTTATCTTCGGTTTTGGTATCGGACTTTTTATCGATATCCTGAAGAAACCCGTTATATATATATTGGAGGCTGGAAATGGTAATCGAGATCTTCGCTGATAACTTAAGAAAAAGTGATACGTTAAATAATGCCTTACAAGTCTTTTGTAAGCTGATTATTAGATCTGAGGACAAAGCCTACGTTTGGCACACAAAAATAGATGACCTGTACTTTTTTCCATCGGGGGCCTTGAATTCAAAAGAAACTGAAGCGGACTGTATAAAAAGGCTGCAGCACAATTACAATCTTCAGAATATTACCGCCAAAAAAACGATTACGATCAAGGAGTATTTTCCAGAAAACACCTTTATCAACCATTATTACGTGCTCTACCTGACAAATACTGATGAATTATCATGTGAAAATGAAGGTGTTTCTTCTATGTGGTACGATTTTTTAGAACTGCTTAATCTTTTTGACCAATATGATGGATCGAATCCTCATGGAACGGAAATATATGAACGGGAATTCATCGCTTTAGTCAACAGTATTTAACTTCCACTTGGTGGAAGTTTTTTTACGAACATATGATATAATAGATATGTAGATAAAGCATGGATAAGGAGCGGCCAATGAAAGTAACGACTCGTGACCTTTTGAACTATATCCGTTGTTTCCGTTTTGCTGCCCTGGACAGGAATTCTTCGTCTAGAAAAAAGCAAGGCATTCTCGCTAAAAACGAACATACGCCCTTATACTATACGTTTAACAATGTCGAAAATTTCGAAGAATCAAACGCTTCTGAACAGATTGAAAAAACATTATATTGGCAGATTTTCAACTCATCACGAAATCAACTATTGGATCTTGTGCACACATTTATTTCTACCCCTAAAGACAGCTTGGTCAAAGCTGATCAGATATTCACATATGATTTTAATCGAGACATTACTCTGGTAGCCAAACCGGATTTTTTGGTCGTTGATACACTTGCAAGCACGATTTATCTTGTTCATGCAGCATCCGGGAAAAAACTTCTGGCGGAGACTTACACAATAAACAACCGGAAATACACATATTTTTCCCAAGACAAAAACAATCGATACACATTCAAAAACGAGACTTCTGGTCAGAAGTCAAGCCTTGATTATGAAAAACATTTGCACAAATTAACTTCAAGACATGAAGAATCAGGCAGGATTTTATACGACGCAGCCTATCAAACTTTTATCTTGGGTAAGCTATTTCCGGAAGTCAATTTAAAAACGATAGTCGTGATGCTTAATTCAGATTATGTTAGAACCACTGATGAAATTAGTGCGGATTGCCTATCTTTGTTCGATGTTTCAAACCTCGTGAAGAATTTAGGTTCCACAATCGAGACGGATTTATACCGGATGATTAACCATATCAAATTAAACGATGATTCCCGTTGCCAGCTTGTCAAAAACGAATGCCATAGAAGAACTGCTTTCGAATGCCCATATGTGGATTTCTGTTTTGCCCATATTCCCGAGACGAATTCTGTTTTTGAATATTTCCAACAACATCTTGGCTTCCGCGAAGGCAAGCACAAGACAGATGAGATCCATAATACATACGATTTGGTAAACGAAGGCATGGTCGACATGCGGGATGTACCGATTTCTTGGCTACAGAGAGAAACTAATCTGATGCAACGCTATTGTGTTGACAATGACTTTGTTTTTATCAACAAGCGTAAAATCAAAGATAAACTTGATACTTTAGTGTATCCCTTATATTTTCTGGATTTCGAGGCGTATCCATCAGTGTTGCCAAGATTTTCCGGGGAAAAATGCTATTCTCAAAGCGTCTTTCAGTTTTCCTTGCACATTAAAAAAGACGAATCGACCAAAGTTGATCATTTGGAACAAATCGAATTCATCATGAAAGACAGCTATGATCGCCGCGAAGAACTTGTCAAAGCGTTGCTTGAAGCTATTCCTGAAGGCAAATCATCAATTATTGTGTATAATCAGACTTTCGAAAACCACCGGCTTCAAGAATTTGCGGCATTATTCCCCAAATATGCAAAAAGGATCGGAAATTTGCGTAGCCGCCTCTTTGATTTGTTAAAGGTTATCAAAAATGATTACATGTTCTATTTGAAAAAAGGCTATCCCAAAGAAGAAGCACAGACCTATAATTTATATCATCCCGACATGGGTGGAAGTTACTCCCTGAAAAAAATCCTACCTGTTCTTGGTACAGATTATTATGCAGACCTTCCCATTAACAACGGGGTGATGGCATATTTGCAATTTGCAAAAATTCCATTTGTTTCTGCAACTGAGAAAAACAGGATCATTAAAGATCTATTACGGTATTGTGGACAGGACACGATGTCTTTGGTTACGATTTTGACAGAAATTTTGAAACTCGTCAAATAAGTGGTTGTTGATTTTCTTGGATCAAGCTGTTACACATGTAAAAATCAGATGATTGGAGATCAATATATGTCATTCTATTTTCTTCACTATGCATTAAGAATCAAGGGCTTTTTCTCTAAAAAAATGCATGTTTCAAAACCTGAAGTCATCACTTTTGAAAATTATCCGCAACTTGAGGCACCGATTGTTGATCTCGGTGGCGGCGGAGAAGGTGTCATCGGTCAACTTTACGGAAATAAAGTCGTTGCGATCGATATTAGACAAGATGAACTTGACGAAGCGCCTGATGGTCCGATTAAAGTTTGCGCTGATGCAAAAAATCTGCCCTACGAAGATAATTATTTTACATCCGCAACAGCCTTTTATTTCTTTTTTTATGTCAAATCCGATGATTTTCTGCCTATATTGAAAGAGGCATATCGCACACTGAAACCGGGTGGTTCTTTATCTGTCTGGGATACTTGCATTCCTGAAAAAGGCAATAAGCCCCAGTCACTATATGTTGTTCCTGTTGCGGCAATATTGCCAAAAAAAACAGTGCAAACAGCCTATGGCGTCACATGGTCGCCTCGCAAGTTGAATCTAGAATTGCTCTCGAAGCTTGCAATAGATGCCGGATTCACCATCAAAGAGGTAACTCAAGCCAAGAATGCATTCTATCTTGTATGCAATAAATCAGCGTAGAATGCGTAACGTGAATCCACAGTATTTAATGATCGGGAAGATAAATGGATTATCTGGATTTATTTGTTAATTGATCATATTATCAGCGAGAAATAATTCTTGCATCTGTTGCCTGTATATGATATAATTACTTTCGCGCCCAAACCTGGAATCAACGAGACTCCAACGTTATTTTCGGATGTGGGTAAGTCAATCAAAAAGGAGGAATTACAAAATGGCACTAACCAAAGAACGCGTCAGAGAAATCGTCGTTGAATTCGGACTAAAAGAAGGGGACACAGGTTCTCCCGAAATCCAAATCGCATTGCTTACAGAAGAGATCAACACTCTCAATGAACATCTGCAAATTCACAAACACGATTTTCATTCCAGAAGAGGTTTGTTGGGTAAAGTCGGTAGACGTAGAAGCATGTTGAAATACCTGCAATCAGTTTCCGTTCAAAGGTATCAGGATTTGATTAAAAAACTTGGATTGCGTCGCTAATTTGACACTTAAGCACCCAAATCTTTGGGTGCTTATTATTTGTAAAATTGAAAATGATTTATGAAAAATATGATATAATATTTAAGTAATTATTGTGATAATTAAGAAATGAGGAATTTATATGAGTGAAAAAAAAGTATTTGCAATTGAATTTTGTGGAAAGAAACTAGTGGTTGAAACTGGCCAACTTGCCAAACAGGCAACCGGCGCAGCCCTGATCCGTTATGAGGATACAGCTGTCTTGTCGGTAAGCATGATTGGTGATAAGCCTTCGACTCAGGATTTCTTCCCTTTGATGGTAATGTACCAAGAAAAACTATATGCAGCAGGTAAAATTCCTGGAGGCTTTTTGCGTAGAGAAGGCAGACCGACAGAAAAAGAAATCTTGACCTCAAGAGCTATCGACAGGCCACTTCGCCCGTTATTCCATGACGATTTCCGCACCGAAGTCCAAGTCATCAACACTGTGATGTCGGTTAATCCCGACTATTCGCCATACGTTGCTTCACTGTTTGGCTCATCCCTTACACTTGGTATTGGCGGAGTTCCGTTCAATGGTCCAATTGCTGGTGTTATCGTTGGTTTGGTCGATGGAAAGCTTGTCTGCAATCCAACTGCCGAAGAACTTGCCCTGTCAGATCTTGAATTGACAGTTGCGGGAACAAAAGACGCCATCAACATGGTAGAAGCAGGATCCAAAGAAGTGTCGGAAGAGCTGATTTTAGAAGCAATTTTCTTTGGACATGAAAAGATCAAAGAACTTTGTGCATTCCAAGAAAAGATCATCAAGGAAGTCGGCAAGGAATTAGTCAAAGTTGAACTTTTGTCAGTTCCTGAAGATATCAAAAAAGATGTTTTGGAACTTGAACAAGGCAGAATCATCAAAGCGATTACAATTCATGAAAAACTCGAGCGTCGCGACGCCATCGGCAAAATCGAAGATGAAATCCGCGAGGCCCTTACCTTGAAATACAAAGCACAAGGCTTTGATAGGGTGGATACTGATATCAGAGTCAATTTCGTTAATCAGGTACTAGAACAGATCCAAGTCACAGAAGTCAGAAGATTGATCACTGTTGACAAAATCCGTCCTGATGGACGGAAAGCAGACGAACTTCGTCCCCTGGCTGCCGAAATCGATCTTTTCGAAAGAACCCATGGTTCATCATTATTTACAAGAGGCCAGACCCAAGCCTTGGCTACTGTCACCTTGGGAGCACTTGGCGAAGCGCAGATTATTGACGGCGTTTCGATTGAAGAAGGAAAACGATTCATGCTCCATTACAATTTCCCCCAATTCTCAGTCGGTACAACCGGACGTTACATGGGACCTGGCAGAAGAGAAATCGGTCATGGCGCCTTAGGTGAAAAAGCTTTGCTACAAGTAATGCCTTCAGAAGAAGAATTCCCATATGCACTAAGAATCGTATCGGAGATTCTTGAATCTAACGGATCGTCTTCACAAGCTACCATCTGTGCCGGCTCACTCGCCCTGATGGCCGCAGGCGTTCCAATCAAGGCTCCAGTCGCGGGAATCGCGATGGGACTCGTTAAAAAAGACGCAGATTATACGATTTTAACCGATATCCAAGGTCTGGAAGACCACTTCGGAGATATGGATTTCAAAGTTGCCGGAACCAGAAACGGAATCTGCTCTTTGCAAATGGACATAAAAATTTCCGGAATCACGAAAAGCATTTTCCACGAAGCTTTGTCTCAAGCAAAAAAAGCCAGATTGGAAATACTCGAAGTTATGGATGAATGCATCGACAAACCACGTACAGAACTCTCCAAATACGCTCCAAAAGTGAAGATGATTACCATTCCGACTGACAAGATCAGAGAGATCATCGGCAGTGGTGGAAAAACTATTAGTTCGATTATCGAACAATGCAACGATGTCAAGATTGATATCGAGCAAGACGGCAGAGTCACGATCATGCATATCGACCAATTCTTTATCGACAAAGCGCTCAAACTGATTGAAGATATCTTAAGGGAAGTCGAAGTCGGCGAAATCTACCAAGGCAAAGTCGTAAGAATCGAAAAATTCGGTTGCTTCGTTGAATTGTGGCCTGGACAAGATGGGTTGGTCCACATCTCCAAACTTGCCAAAGAGCGAGTTGAAAGAGTCGAAGACATCGTGAAACTTGGCGACATGATTACAGTCAAAGTCATCGGAGTCGATGACAAGGGACGTGTTGACCTCTCAAGGAAAGCTGTCCTAGATTCCATTCCCAAGAAAGATATGGTATAATAATAGTATCAAACCATCGGGCGATCGAGCACTTAGGTGTTAGGAAAGTCCATGCTAGCACAGGCTGCGATGCCTGTAGTGATTGCGCTAAACGAACAATTAAGTTTAGGCACCGATCCCGGTGACGGCGGAGAACTGGATGTTAAAGGCCAAAGTATCCATAAAGTGCCACAGTGACGAACCATATTGAATAAATATGGATGAAACGCGGTAAACCCCACAAGCTAGAAACCCAAATTTTGGTAGGGGCACGGCAAATCAGGAATTGAACTGAATTTGCTGACGGTTAATCCCGGAGATAAATGATAGCCACTCCCCCAAAGGAGTACAGAACATGGCTTATAGATGGTTTGATGATAAAAAAGCATATTGAGAACATATGCTTTTTTTATAAAAATGATGTATTATATATAGATGAGGAAAGGAGGTTTGACCATGATTGACTCGCTAGACGAATTAAAGAAAAGACAGAAGAAAATCCGCAATTTTTCCATAATTGCGCATATTGATCATGGCAAATCGACACTTGCCGACCGAATTCTCGAAATCACCGGATCCGTATCACTGAGGGACATGAAAAATCAAATCCTTGATTCAATGGATCTCGAACGGGAAAGAGGCATTACCATCAAACTAAATTCCGTTGAACTTAAATATCGAGCCAAAGATAATGATGAATACATATTTCATCTGATCGATACACCAGGACATGTGGATTTCACCTATGAAGTATCTCGAAGTTTGGCAGCCTGTGAAGGCGCGATTTTGGTTGTAGACGCTTCGCAGGGAATTGAAGCCCAGACTTTGGCGAATGTCTATCTTGCACTTGACAACAATCTTGAAATATTGCCTGTCATCAACAAAATCGATCTTCCGAGCGCTCAACCCGAAGTCGTCAAAAAGGAAATCGAAGACATCATCGGCCTTGATGCCCATGACGCCGTGTTGGCTTCCGCAAAAGAAGGCATCGGCATCATTGATATCCTCGAACAGATCGTGAAAAAAATTCCGGCTCCAACAGGAGATCCGGAAGCACCGCTTCAGGCTTTGATATTTGATTCGTTTTATGATGCCTATCGCGGGGTCATTCCCTTAGTAAGAGTCATGAACGGCATCATCAAAAAAGGTGACAAGATTCAGATGATGGCCACAAAAGCAGTCTATGAAGTAAACGATTTAGGCGTCTATACCCCCAAAGAGGAACAGCGTGATTACTTGGCGCCTGGCGATGTCGGTTGGATCAGCGCAACGATTAAAAACATTGAAAAAGTCCATGTTGGCGATACAATTACTTACCAACAAAATCCTGCAACTAACATGCTTCCCGGATACCGGAAACTGACACCGATGGTCTATTCAGGGATCTATCCCGTTGATGCGGATGACTATATTGATTTGCGGGATTCACTAGAAAAACTCAAACTCTCAGATGCAGCGCTCATGTATGAGCCGGAGAGTTCGGAAGCACTCGGGTTCGGGTTCAGGATTGGGTTCCTGGGAATGCTTCACATGGAAATATTCCAGGAGCGCATCGAACGTGAATTCGATCAAAATGTGATTGCCACCGCTCCCAGCGTCAATTACCGAGTCAGACTGACAGACAATACGACAGTTGAAATCGACAACCCCGCGATGATGCCACCAGCTGGAAGGATCAAAGCGATAGATGAGCCCTATGTCCTAGCCACTATTATATCCCCCAGCGAGTATGTCGGGAACATCATGGAACTTTGCCAGTACAAGCGTGGTGTCTTCAAAGACATGCAATATGTGTCTGATATCAGAGTCGAGATCATTTATGAAATGCCACTTTCGGAAATCATCTTTGATTTTTTCAATCGACTGAAATCGAACACAAAAGGCTATGCTTCGCTGGATTATGTATTGATTGGATACCGAGAAAGCAAACTCGTGAAAATCGATATTCTGTTGAACTCCGAACCTGTCGATGCACTTGCTTTAATCGTCCATCAGGACTTTGCCTTTGACAGATCGCTCAAGATTTGCCAAAAGTTGAAAGAGTTGATACCAAGACAATTGTTTGAAATTCCCGTTCAAGCCGCAATCGGTTCCAAGGTGATAGCGAGAACCAATATCAAAGCCATGCGTAAAGATGTTTTGGCAAAGTGTTATGGCGGGGATATATCCCGTAAAAAGAAATTGTTGGAAAAACAAAAAAAAGGCAAGAAAAGAATGAAATCGGTCGGGTCGGTCGAAATACCACAAGCCGCGTTCATGTCGGTTCTGTCGCTTGATGATGATAAATAAGAAACCATCAGTTGATGGTTTTTTTCTTGTTTAGGTTCAAAAAGAAGTATATTGTTGTACAAAACCGCCGGATTATGTTAACATAATACTGGTGATATCATGATAAAGGGACTATACATTCATATACCATTTTGCATGAATATCTGCCACTATTGCGATTTTACCAAAATGGTGGCAGGAGAAGATTTGAAGTCAATATATGTTGATCATCTTTTGCTTGAACTCAGCCATTACAAAGAGCGCTTGAATGATTTGGATACGATCTATATCGGAGGCGGAACGCCTTCTTGTTTGTCGATTGATTTGCTGGAAAGAATTTTCAAAGCAATCAATTCAACGATCGATATGAACCGAATCAGTGAATTCACAATCGAGACAAATCCGAATGATATTGATGATGATAAAGCTCAACTATTCCATAAATATAAAATCAACCGCGTCAGTCTAGGCGTACAAACCTTCAATGATAATCTGTTGCATTCAATCGGAAGAACACATCTTCCAACCGATGTGGCAAAAGCAGTGACTCTTTTGCGAAATCATAAGATTACAAACATCAATTTTGACATGATGTATCGTTTGCCTGAACAAACAGTTATTGATGTCGCTTCCGATCTTAAACAAGCGTTATCCTTGAACCCGGAGCACATCTCCTACTATGCCATGATCTTGGAAGAAAAAACCATATTCTACCATGACTACCAGATGGGTAAATTAAAATTTATTTCCGAAGATGATGAAATCAACATGTCAGAACTTATCCATGACACACTTGAAAAAATGCATTATTTGCGCTATGAAATCAGCAATTACGCCCGTCCTGGCAAACAATCGCGCCACAACCTGCTTTATTGGAACCTGGAGGAGTATTTGGGGATTGGGATGGGTTCAGCATCACAAATCGATGAAACGCGCTTTGTGAACAAAAAAACGATGAAAGAATACTTGCAACAAGTCGATAGTACCGGAAACGGAATCGGTGCTTTTGAGGATTTCAATCCCAGACAGGAAATGATCATGCTGGGACTAAGAAAGACTGAAGGCATAGCCAAACAGAAATTCTTTGAAAAATTTTCTGAGTCCGTCTTTGCTGCTTATCCTGAATTGAAAAAACACGTGGCTAGCGGCCTGTTGATTGACGGAAACACGAACATCTATTTATCAAAGCGCGGCTTGGATCTCGCAAATTATGTCATGACAAGCCTTTTTTAGGAGGATATGATGCTAAAACCTTTATTGAAGGAATATACATACTATTTGAAAGTTACCAAAGGCTTAAGTAAAAATACGATTATTTCCTATGAAAATGATATCTCGGATTATCTTGGCTTTCTGGATGAAAATTACCATATCAAATTAATGGAACAAGTCAAAAAGGACCACATTCAAAATTATCTTGCCAGGCTGAAAAGACAAAAGCTCCAGCCAAAAAGCATTACTAGAAAACTGTCTTCGATCAGATCGTTTCATCAGTACTTGTTGCTTGAACATGAGATTACGGAAAATCTCGTCACCCAGATTCCCAAACCAAAAACTTCGAAAGCGTTACCTGTTGTATTGAATATCGAAGAAATCGAACAGCTGTTGGCTGCAACTTCCGTCAGAAATACACCTTTGGAACAAAGAAACCGGGCAATGCTTGAACTTGCCTATGGAGCCGGACTGAGAGTGTCAGAATTAATCGGACTGGACATCGCTGATCTGCATCTGAATATGGCGCTTGTAAAAATCCTCGGCAAGGGCAACAAGGAAAGAATCGTACCGTTAGGAGAAGAAGCGGTTGCGGCTTTGAGAAACTATCTTGGCGATGCAAGGTTGAAACTGAAACCGCTTGACAAGGAAGCTGTGTTCGTGAATAATTCAGGAAATCGGATCAGCCGGATCGGTTTTTACAAACTGATCCAGACTCTGGCTATTAAAGCGGGAATCGACAAACAGATCTCCCCGCACACCCTTAGGCATTCGTTTGCGACCCATTTATTGGAAAATGGTGCCGATTTGAGGGCCGTCCAGGAACTGCTTGGACACGAAGACATAATGACTACGGAAAACTATACACATATCAGTAAAAGGCATCTTCAATCTGCCTACGAAGCCGCTCATCCCAGAGCAAATATGGAGAAGGTGACTAACTATCTTTAGTCAAGATAAAAATCAATAAAAAAGTATAAATACGACAAAAAGCCTTATTACGCAAGAAATAAGGAAAATTTCAAAAATATAGAAGAAAAGACTGATTTCGCTACAC
>Ga0265595_1000496_pt1 | contig 35048 bp, 32 predicted proteins | sample saktaG_15_FD_190148 | JGI IMG/M metagenome (GOLD analysis project Ga0265595, IMG submission 190148) | Saline water microbial communities from Sakinaw Lake, British Columbia, Canada - sak_2013_06_06_50m | ecosystem: Environmental > Aquatic > Non-marine Saline and Alkaline > Saline ...
GTCAACCCGCGACTAACGCTGGTGCAGTGTATCCGGCACTGGCGAGACATCGCTCGGCACGTTGCCGAGCCGCGCCGGCGCAGACAAGGCCAACTCCGAATGCTGGCGCTAAGTTAGCGCACATGGGGAAGTGTCCCTCTCTTCCTCTCTTCCTCTCGGGACGTGACGACGGACCGACCCGCGGCGAAGCCGCGTTCAATCTAGAATCTAGAATCACACTAGGTTGGATGTCCCGAAGCTTCCTGGAACAGGGTACGTGTCCCTGGTCCCCCGCGGGCTACCACGGGCCAGCCGCCTCGGGTGTGTGACCTACCGCAGCATGGGCGGCGGGCGAGTCATGTCGTACCAGCGCCACGCCCACTCTTGACCAATCAACCACAATCTGGCGGCGTCCCGCAACGTCTGGTTTGCTGACTCCGCGTACTCCTTGGCCATCGCTTCGTTGCCATGCTCAAGCAGGAGCTTGACCAGCCTGCCTTCCGACTTCACTTCGTTGCGCCGTACCGCGGCAGGATAGGCTCTGTACCAGTCCCAGTTGTCTTTGCTGGAATGGAGGTACCGCAGAACCTCGTCTGCAGCGTGTCTCGTAGGGATTCGTGCAAGCGCCGAGAGGGCGGCGGTTCTGATTTCCGAAAGGGCTACAGTCCCGAGTTTCGAGTTCTTGTCGTTGAGCAACAGGACAAGCGGTTCGATTGCTCGTGGGTCGCCGGCCTCACCCAGCATGTCAGCGGCTTGTGCAACCAGCCAGTAATTCTCCTCTGCGAGAAACGAGATGAGACGAGGGACGGCGGAACCGGGAGCCATGCGAAGTGCAATCCTTGCGGCCTGGACGCGTGACCTGACCTCGCCGGTGGCAGCAAGCGAGTCCAGTGTCGGCAGGGCCGAGACATCGTGCAGTTCACCCAGAGCACCGACAATGTCCCCTCGCATCGCCGGGTCGACTCTCAGGTCGCTGAGCAGAGCCGGTGTCGTCCCGGGATACTTCAGCTTCCCGAGAGTCTTATAGATCTCCGACCGTCCCCAGCCGGGCACGCGACGTGCACTTAGCAGGGCGGTACCGAATCCTTTGTCTCCAAGCTCAGCTATTGCCCGCGCCGCGGCCGCACGCATCCACTGCGATGTATCACCTTCGGTCGTGTCCATGAGTATCGCGGAAAGAGCAACCTGGCCACGGCGATCCCTGATTCGATGCAACAGCTTGGCGTGTTCTATGCGGTTTGTGCCATGTGCCGAGTCCATTTCAGCGGCAACAGCATCTGCCACTTCAGGACCGATTCTGACCAGTGTGGTGTCGTCAACACGGATCAAGTGCCTCGCGTATTGGGCTGCCAGGGCCGCCGTCACGTCGCTACCCGGCCGCACAGCGAGTATGGCCACGACGGCGTTCTTGTCTACCTTGTACTGCCCCGACTGGTCGTCCATCATCTCGATGAGGGCTTTCGTGACTCTTCGAGTGTTGATGTGAGAAAGCGCATCCAATGCGTGGCGGACGAACTCGGGCTGACTTTGTCGGGGTTCCTTGCACTGCGCAATGAGCCGCTCGGCGGCCGTGCTGTCGCCCAGCTTTCCTCGTGCCCACAGAGAGTGATTCCGCACTTCCCAGACCGGGTCATTCTCAAGCAATCGCAGAGCCGGAATTGCGCTTGTATCTCCAAGTAGCCCGAAGTCTTCGGATGCGCCTGCTCGGATCCTCCACGACGTGTCGCTCAACGCCGACGTCAGCGGACCAAGAGCCCGCCTGCTGCCAATCCTGGCCAAGTTCCCGGCTGCGATACTTCTCATCCTGGGGCGTTTGTCGTGGAGGCGCTCAGCCAGAAGCCCTTCCGCCTTCATGCCGCCCAGGCGAGCCACTCGCCGAGCGGCCTCTTCTGCGATGTAGCGCAAAGAATCGTCCATTTGCCGAGCCAGCGGAACCAGGGCAGCGGGGTCCCCAAGCTGCTCGAGCCTGCCGGCGGCAGCCCATCGCACACGGTGGTTTCTGTTTGTGAGGGCAGAGATAAGGGCAGGCACTGCTGTCTTGCCGACTCTGCCGAGAATCGAGACCGCTCGATCGGCGTCCAGACTCTCGGGTCCTTCCAGCAGGCCAACCGCCATCTGACAGCCATCTCGGCCCAATTCGCTGAGCGATCTGACGGCCAGGCGCTCTACTTCTGACTGCCACTCGAACAGGGTGTCGGATCGGAGAGGTCCAGCGGACACTTGGAGCGCGGGACGGACTGCCTCTCGGTCGTGAGCTTCGCCCAGAATCCATAGGGCTCGAGCCTGGGACATTGGGGGCAGGCTGTCGAACGACCGGGCGAGCAGCCGCCCGGCATCTGGTCCTCGCTTGGCCAACGCGAGGCCTGCCTCCGTTCGCACGGCCCAGTCCCGCGAGTTCAGCCCTAATATCAGGGAATCTGCGGGCACGGGACACGATAGGTGTGCTAGCGCCCAGGCTGCACACCAGCGTCTCCAAGGGCCGCCCGAGTCTTCCTTCCGATGTGGCTCTCCGATACGCTCCTGGATCGCGTAGTACGTTTGAAGGGTCTCGCGGAGCGCTGCGCATAGGGGCCCAATTGATGCTCTGCCGACAGAGGTGAGCGCCTTGGCCGCGGCCCAGGTGACTTCCGGGTCACTGTCCTGTTTCAGCGCCGACATTAGAGCATTCACGGCGCGCGGGTCGCCGGTTGACCCGATGATTCGGATCGCCCGTAGCCGCGTAGTCGGGTCGGAAGATAGAGCTTGGACCTCTAGACCGTCGAGCCCTGAAAGGTCAAGCGTGGTGACGCTGGCGCAGGCCGGGCCGGCGAGCAGCGCGAGGATGGTTCCCAGAATCGGCATGAAAGCCGGGATACGTACGTTACTTCTAGCCTTGAACAAAGCGGGACACCTCCCACATTTCGAGCCTAGTCAAGGCCGGGCTGAATCCGACATCCATCGGCTGTTAGCTTAGGTTGGCTATCGTCGGAGTCAAGCCGCGCCAATCCGCCGGGCGGCGGGGTTGTCTGGCCCGAAAACACCGGGCTGAGGAGTTGAGTAGAGTTTTGACCAGGGTCTTGAGAAACCATTTGAGGAAGGAATCGAGGTAACAATCGAGGAACCGTTCGACGAAGGAATCGAGGTAACAATCGAGGAACCATTCGAGGAAGGAGTCGGCGTAACAATCGAGGAACCATTCGAGGAAGGAGTCGGCGTAACAATCGAGGAACCATTCGAGGAAGGAGTCGAGGTAACAATCGAGGAACCATTCGAGGAAGGAATCGGGGTAACAATCGAGGAACCATTCGAGGAAGCAGTCGGTGTAACAATCGAGGAACCATTTGAGGAACGAATCGGGGTGAGAATCGAGTATGGAATCCGGGAGGGATTCGAGTAAGGAATCGACGAACCTATCCGGGAAGGAATCAATGAACCAATTGACGGGGGGAATGCCCCCCCACCGGGCCCCCTGCCAGGAAGACGAAGAAAACCTGCCCTTTTTTGCTGGAAGAAGCGGATTATACATATGAGGGCGGAAGAGGTGAGACAGAGGACGAAGCTAGAAGCTGGAGGCGAGAAGCTGTGTTGATTCCACTTCCGTCAAGGGCGGGCGGAGTTCGAGCCGGGGTAAGAGCTCAAGGGTCCGGTCTCGATTCCGGCCAAGAGGCTTTTAACCAATGAAGGTTAACTGCCGCGGGGCAGGTCTTCAGGCCTAACCGTATGTATGTCAGACGGTTAGGCGGAGGAGCCGCAACTCAACACCCTGCGGAGGGAGCAGCCCGGCAGGTTGCCATTGAGTTGGTCCTCGAAGGCGCCCTGAAGGTAGTCCCGAGATGAGCTGTGAGTGTTACCTTCCTAGGAGCTTCGTCCCGAGCTTTCCTCCTGGCTCGGTTACGAGCGGTGTCGGAAGCGGTATCCTGAGCTCCGGCTGAAGCGGAGTGTTATGCGGTCCAGTATGCCGTTGCCGACGCTCTGTAGTGCGCTCTTTGACTAGCTTTTTGAGGAGCTTTGAAGGGAGCTTCGGGACGAGATTCCCGAGGAGCCTTGCGGGACGCTTGGCAGGACCCGAGTGACCAGTTTCCAGTTGCCGGTTTCCAGTGCGAATGGCGAATAGCGGGTGGCGGGCTATCAACAGTTGCCTGCAGCGGCCTGGGCCCGCCCGCAATCGAGGTCGGGAGAGGGGAAGCAGATTGGAGGCGGGCCTGTAAGCCGAGTTCTGTCCCCGGCCTGTCTGCGTGCGGATTCGCACAGGCAGGCAAGCCGGGTGACGGTCATTTATCTGGGCATGCGGTTGCCCGCACGTCTCAAGCGACCTACCCGAGAACTTAAGTGGACCGGGCCAGTCCGGTTCTCATATTGGTCTTGCACCGGGCAGGGTTTTTCCATCCCGGATGTCGCCACCCGGGATAGTGCGCTCTTACCGCACTTTTTCACCCTTACCGCGTGCGAACACGCGGCGGTATGGTTTCTGTGATACTGTCCGTCCACGGGCCGTCACCGGCCCGCAGCCTCGCTCTTAACGAGTGCCTCGCCCTGGGTGCTCGGACTTTCCTCCCCGCGAGGGGCGACCGTCCGACCCGCCTCCGCCCCAATTCTAGCCCGAGTTTCGAGGATAGCAAGCAGGCGGCGGCTTGCTGAATCCGGAGGGGCAACCGCAGATGAACGCAGATGGACGCAGATATGGTTCCGAATCCAGAGCGGCTATCGGCGTTTGTCGGCGTCTATCGGCGGTTGCGGCTCTGTGGTCTTGATTCTTCTGGCCGGTGTGATAACCTATATATCTCGTGAGTCCCATCACCGTGCTCGCCATTGGCGGCAACTCGCTGATTCGGTCAAAGGACAGGAGTTCCTTTGCCGACCAGCTTGCGACCGCCGCGGATACCTGCCGGTACATTGCTGATATCGTTGAAGCCGGTCACGAAGTCGTCGTGACACATGGCAACGGCCCGCAGGTCGGCTTCATCCTCATCCGTTCGCACCTCGCCCGGAACCGGCTGCCGGAGATTCCGCTCGATGCCTGCAACGCGCAGACCCAGGCCGAGATCGGCTACATGATACAGCAGTCCCTGGACAATGAGTTCAAGCAGCGCGGCATCAAGAAGCCGGTCGTTACCGTTGTTACGCAGGTCGTTGTTGATGCGGCTGACCCGGCGTTCCAGCACCCGTCCAAGCCGGTCGGTCCGTTCTACACCAAGGGTGAGGCTGCGAAGCTGCAGAAAGAGCTGGGTTGGGTGCTGCGTGAGGATGCGGGCCGGGGCTTTCGGAGGCTTGTTCCCTCGCCTCAACCCATGGAAGTTGTGGAGAAGCCGGAGGTTGAGTGTTTGTTGCGCTCGGGCGCGGTGGTCATAGCCTGCGGTGGCGGCGGGATACCGGTCGTTCGACAGACCGGCACGCTGGCCGGAGTTGCGGCGGTAATCGACAAGGACCTGGCGTCGAGCCTGCTGGCCGGGGAGATTGGGGCTGAACGGCTCGTCATCTCGACCGCGGTGCCGCAGGTTTACTTGAACTACGGGCAGGCAAACCAGCAGGCCTTGGGAGCCGTCCAAATGGAGGAGATGCGCAAGCACGTCGCGGCCAAGCAGTTCCCGTCCGGGAGTATGGGCCCGAAGATTGAGGCCGCGCTCGATTTCCTCAGGCGGGGCGGCCGCGAAGTCGTCATCACCGACCCGGACCACCTGTCCGACGCGCTGGCAGGGAAAGCCGGAACGCATGTCACTAACTAGGGAGAATTCAGAGTTCAGAATGCAGATTGCAGATTGCAGAATGGCGGAGTCGCGACGAAAAGTGATGCTCGTGCTCGTTGCGCTGGCGGTGTTCATGACTTTGTCGGCGCAGACAATGGTATTGATCCCAATGGACCTGACCCAGACCGACCACCTGAAGGCCTACGGCGTCGTGTACCGGCTGCTCCAGCGCGGGCAGAAGGTCGAGTGGCTGCTCAACTATCGCGGCGGCTCATTCCTGTTCCCGCCTGAGCAGCAGGCCGTGAAGGAGTGTAAGCTCAACGGTGTTGCGTACCAGGCAGTCGGGCCGGACGAGGTCGTGCAGATTCGCTCGACGATTGAGAAGAGCAACATGGAGTCGGTGATGCTGGAGCGGGCGACGAAGATTGCGGTGTACGCGCCGCCGACTGCGGACCCGTGGGACGACGCGGTGCGGCTGGTCCTGGATTACGCCGGCATCAAGTACGACGTGGTCTGGGACAAAGACGTGATGCAGGGCAAGCTGTCTCAGTACGACTGGCTGCACCTGCACCACGAGGACTTCACGGGTCAGTACGGCAAGTTCTATGGCTCATACCGGGGCGAGCCATGGTATCAGAAGGACGTTGCCATCAACACGAAGACCGCGGCCGAGCTCGGATTCAAGAAGGTCAGCAAGATGGACCTCGCGATTGTCGAGCTCATCCACAAGTACGTGGCCGACGGCGGGATGCTGTTTGCCATGTGCTCGGCCACCGACACGCCGGATATCGCCTGGGCGGCACGGAACACCGACATCTGCGCCGCGGTGTTCGACGGCGACGGAATTGACCCCGCATATGTGTCGAAGTTGGACTACTCAGGCTGTTTCGCGTTCGAGAACTTCAGCCTGATGACCGGCCCGATGGTCTACGAGCACTCGGACATTGACACCTACCTCGAAGCGACCGCACGCGGGCCGGACGTTTACTTCTCACTGTTCGATTTCTCGGCCAAGTACGACCCCGTGCCGTGCATGCTGGTCCAGGACCATGTCGGGCTGGTCAAAGAGTTTCTGGGACAGAACTGCGGGTTCCGACGGACCAAGGTGAGGAAGGACGTGCTGGTGCTGGGCGAGGTGGCCAATACCGAGGAACTGAAGTATATCCACGGCAACTTCGGCAAGGGGACGTTCACGTTCTTCGGCGGTCATGACCCCGAGGACTACGCGCACCGGATCGGCGACCCGGCAACTGACCTGTCGCTGCACAAGAACTCGCCCGGCTATCGGCTGATTCTGAACAACGTGCTGTTCCCGGCGGCGGAGAAGAAGCCGCTGAAGACATGACGGAGAGTGGTCAAGTGGTCAAGTGCTCTAGTGGTCCAGTGACGGATTCCGAGGCACTCGACCACTTGGCCACTAGACCACTGGACCACTGTCCTTCCTGACATGTGCCTCGCGATTCCGCTCAAGCTGATCTCCGTCAACGGGACTGACGCCGTCGGCGAGGTCGGGGGAATCCAGCGTGAAGTGTCAATCATGATGACACCGGATGTGAAGGTCGGGGACTACGTCGTCGTCCATGCCGGGTTCGCTATCCAGGTACTCGATCAGAAGGAAGCGGAAGAGAACCTCGAGATTCTCAGGCAGATTGGCGAGACGGTCGAGGTGAAGCGGGAAGAGGTTCAGGCCCGGCGTAAGGCCGGCAAGTCCGACTGACCGTCAGACTCCGGCAAAGAACCGCCGGACAGCATCCACAATTGTCTTCTGTTGTTCGTCGGTCAGGCTGGGCCGAATCGGAAGGGTGACCACTTCCTTGCAGGCCCGTTCTGTTTCCGGGAGGCTTGAAGCTTGCGGCTTGCGGCTTGATGCCTCGGCGAATGCCGGTTCCATATGTGCCGGCACCGGGTAGTAGTCGCCGGTCCCGATTCCCTGCTCGACGAGGAACTGCCTGAGCGCGTCGCGGCGGTCGGTCCGGATTGCGTACTGGTGACAATTGGAGACACAGCCGTCGGCGCCATGTACCCGTTTGGCTTCGGGCGGCAGCCCCGCGTCGTAGCGGGCCGCAAGCTCGCGCCTCCTTGCCAGTTCCGCGTCGAGGCGTCCGAGTTTCACGCTAAGGAACGCGGCTTGAAGTTCGTCCATGTGGGAGTTGTACCCGAGGCAGGCGTGGCGTCCCGTTGCATCGCGGCCGTGAGACCGAAGCTGTCGTAGCGCGTCCGCGAGTTTCTCATCGGACGTTACAACTGCGCCTGCATCACCGAGTGCGCTTAAGTTCTTGGTCGGGTAGAAGCTGAAAGTTCCGGCCACGCCGAGCGAACCGAGCGGATTGCCGTTCCAGGTCGAGCCGATTGACTGGGCGGCATCCTCAACCAGCCGGACGTTGTTGTCATCGCAGATGGACCCAAAGCGCTCGATGTTGGCGCAGTGGCCGAACACGTGGACGAGCAGCACTGCCTTGGTGGCTGGCGTGATTGCGGCAGCGCAGGCGTCGGGCGAAAGACAGAGAGTCTCGGGTTCGATGTCGGCGAAGACCGGTTTCGCTCCGACCTGCATGATTGCCTCGACGCTCGCGAAGAACGTGAAGGGCGTCGTGATGACTTCATCACCCGTGCCGACGCCGAGAGCCTCTAGCGTCAGAATCAGCGCATCGGTTCCACTCTTCAATCCCACGGCGTGGCCTGTCCCGCAGTACTTTGCCAGGGCAGACTCGAATGTGCTAAGTTCGCTCCCGAGCACGAACCGGCCCGAGGCAAGAACCCGGTCGAGCGCGGCGTGGAAGTCCGTGGCGAACTGCCGGTTCTCGGTTACGGTATCGTAGAGCGGGATTCTGATTGCCACGTCAGGTGCGCTTCTGTTGGATTCCGGACAAGGTCAGTGTAGGTTCAGCCAGGCATCAGCCGGCATCCCGGGCTTGAGCACCCGGTCAGAGTTGGGCAGCGTTATCTTCATGCGATATACCTGGTTGATGCGTTCCTCTTTGGTCTGAATGTCCTTGGGCGTGAATTCGGCCTTGTCCGCGACGAACGTGAGCGTACCGGGGAAGTCCCTCTTCGGGTAGGCGTCGACGCGGGCGCGACACGCATCGCCGAGCTTCACCCGCCCCAGCAGCCGCTCGGGCAGGTAGACGGTAAGCCAGGTCTGGCCAAGGTCGACTATCGTTACCGGGACCGAGCCGGCGAGCACAGTTTCGCCGAGTCGGAACGCCACCGCCGAAACGGTACCTGAAACCGGGGCGATTACCGTGCAGTCGTTCATCCTTGCCTGGGCTATGTCGTGCTGCGCGCGGGCGGCGTCGACGGCGGTGCCGGCCGCGGCCAATGCGTCGCGGGCCGCAGTTGCGTCGCTGCGTGCGCGGTCGATTTCCTGGCGGGTCAGGTTGCCTCCGGTGTAGAGCTTCTCCACGCGCGCCAAGCTGGTTTCGGCAAGCCTGGCGCGGGAGGCCGCCGCCGAGAGGCCGGCCTCGGCTGCCTGCACCTGGGCCTGGGCCGCGAGCGCCGCGTTGCGGTAGTCGGCGTCGTCCAGCCGTATGAGGGTGTCACCCGTATTGACCGCTTTGCCTTCTTCGCAGCGGACTTCAACCACCCGCGCTGTCACCTTGGATGTCAACTGGACCTCATAGGCTTCGATTGTCCCGGAGAGTTCGTTGTCGGACCGGCGCCGGCCGTTCTGGGTGACCACCAGGGCAATGACCAGCACGGCGATGACAGCGGCCAGGGCGATGAAGGGCAGACGGCGTCTCATCTTGTCGAGTAGTCTAGTCCCATGCTCGGTGAGGTCAAGGAATCAGGCGCGTCGCGATTGGTAGCGCCAGACCGCGACGCCGAGGATGACGGCGCCGAGTACGGTCAGGGCCACGGTTTCGGGCCAGAGCACCGACATGCCGACACCTTTCAGGAATACCGCGCGGACCATGGTCATGAAGTAACGACCGGGAATCAAGTAGGTAAGGTACTGGGCAGGCACGGGCATGTTCTCGATTGGGAACATGAAGCCGGACAGCAGCGTGTTGGGCATCATGAAGAAGAAGGATATCATCATTGACTGCTGCTGCGTGCGGGCGATGGTCGAGGTTAGGATGCCGATGCCGAGCGTGCTCAAAAGGAACGGCGCGGCCAGCAGAAAGAGCAGGACGACCGAGCCGTGGATGGGAACGCGGAACCAGGCCACGGCGACCGCAGTCACCAGCAGCACGTCGATGTACCCGATGACGACATAGGGTATCATCTTGCCCGCGAGCAATTCGTAAGAACGGATAGGCGTCACGGCCAGTTGCTCGCTGGTGCCGCGTTCGAACTCCCGCACGATAGCCATTGAGGTCATGATCGTGGTCATTATCATCAGGATCATGACCAGCACGCCCGGCACCATGTAGTTCCGGCTCGTGAGGTCCGGGTTGTACATCACTCGTGGCACCAGCACGACGTCCGCAGGCCGGACCAGACCGGGGAAGCGTGCGCCTGCCTCGCGCTGAAGCGTCGCGCCGGCTATCTGCTGGACGTACGATGCCGCGACTGCGGCGGTGCTGGGGTTGGACCCGTCGGCGAAGAGCTCGAGCCCGGCGCCGGTGCGGTGGAGCAGGTCGCGTTCGAGCCCTGCCGGTATCACGAGGCCGACGCTTGCCCGGCTGGCGAGCATCTCCTGCTGGATTGCCCGGCGGTCCGGTACTTCGCTGACGCGGAACGTAACCGTGGCGGAAAGGCTGCGGACGATTTCACGTGAGATCGGCGTGCGGGACTGATCGACCACGGCCAGCCGCACGTTGTGGACGTCCTGTGTTGCCGCATAGCCGAAGAGCAGGAGCTGGATGACTGGTGCGAGCAGCACGAGCGGCAGGGTGCGGCGGTCCCGGCGCAACTGGATGACCTCCTTGCGCGCAACGCTAAGGATGCGTTCTATCACAGCGACCTCCGGAGCCGCTCGACCGAGAGGCCGATGAGCACGGCCGCAAACAACAGGCTGACGAGTAGCGGCTGCAACACCGCCTCCAGCCCGGCGCCCTTCATGTAGATCGCCCGGAGCATCGTCAGGAAGTAGCGGGCCGGGACCATGTCGGCGACAAGCTGGACCAGGCGCGGCATCGAAGCGACCGGGAAGACGAAGCCGGACAGCAGGATGGTCGGGAGTATTGAGGCGAGGAACGCCACATACATCGCCACCTGCAGGCTGTCCACGAAAGTGGAAATCAGCAGCCCGAGCGCGAGCCCGGCGAGCAGGAACGGCAGGGAGAGCAGCACCATCAGCAGGAAGCTGCCCTGCATCGTGACTCCGAATACCAGGGCGCCGGCGATGACCACGGCCAGCAGGTCGAAGATGCAAATCAAGCCATACGGGAGTAGCTTGCCGATGATAAACGCGGTCGGTCGAATCGGCCCGGCGCGCAGGATTTCGATAGTGCCGCGCTCCTTCTCCCTGACCACGGCCAGAGAGGGCAGCAGGATGGTCATGAACATCGTGATGATGGCCAGCAGGCCGGGAACCAGGAACGCGGTGCTACGCTGGGAAGCGTTGAAGAGAATCTTGGGTCGTGAGAAGAAAGAGGCGGCACCGGAACGTTGCGCCATCAGGGCCTGGGTGTAGGCGAGGATGACTGAACCGGTCGTTGAGTTAGACCCGTCGACCAGGAGTCCTACCTGCACCTGTCTGCCGGCTTGCAGGTCGCGGCTGAACCCAATCGGTATCACGAGTCCCATCCGGCACTGGCCTCGGTCGATGAGGTGCCGGGCTTCTGATTCCGCATCGGCCGAACCGACCAGCTTGAAATAGCCGGAAGCGGTGAAACTCTCGATGAAACCCCGACTCTGCGCTGAGCGGTCCATATCGACGAGGCAGAACGGTACGTCCTTGACGTCCAGCGACAGCGCGTAGCCGAACAGCAGCAGCAGGAAGACCGGTATTATCAGTGAGATGAAGAGAGTGCCGGGGTCGCGGATGATGTGGATGAACTCCTTGTTCATCACAGCAGAGAGCGAGCGGAGCGCGAGTCGTCCCTCGCCGGCGCGCTTCACCTCACGCATTCGATGCCCTCACAAGCTGGACGAAGACGTCCTCCAGCGTGGGCCGGTCGGGCGTTACCGATTCGAGCGACGTGCCGGCCTGGGTCAGCAGGCCAGGTAAAGCAGCCCGCGCCCGGTCCGGGTCGTCGGTGACCAGCCGCAAACTGCCGCCGTATATCGAAGTCTCGCCCAAATCCGGCCGGGTGAGCAGGGCGGACAGGCATTTGCCCAAAGGCGCGCAGGCGATGTTGAGGGCGCCACCTTTGGCCAGGCTGCGTACGTGCTCGGGCGTGCCTTCGGCGATAATTCTAGCCTGGCTTATCAGGCACAGCCGGTTGCAGTACTCGGCTTCGTCGAGGTAGTGGGTCGTGACCAGCACGGTCTTGCCCTGTCCTGCGAGCACGTGAATCAGTTCCCAGAACTTGCGGCGCGACGCCGGGTCCATGCCCGACGTCGGCTCGTCGAGGAACAGCACGCCGGGGTCGTGCAGGATGGCACACGCCAGGGCCAACCGCTGGCGGGCGCCGGTCGGTAGCTCGGACGCCTGCACCTGCCTGAATCGCTCCAGTTCGAACCGGGCCAGGGCGTGGTCGATTGCGGACCCCAGCGCAAGCCGCGACAAGCCGTACACCGAGCCGAAGAAATCCAGGTTCTCCTGCGCGGTCAGGTCCTCGTACAAGGAGAACTTCTGGGACATGTACCCGACCGACTGCTTCAGCCGGGCGGTGTCACGCAGCACGTCCAGCCCGAGCACGCGGCAAGTCCCGGATGTGGGGGCGAGGATGCCGATGAGCACCTTGATTGTGGTCGTCTTGCCCGCGCCGTTCGGGCCGAGGAAACCGAATACCTCGCCGCGTTCGATGTGGAACGAGATGTGGTCGACTGCGGTGAAGCTGCCGAACCGGCGCACCAGGTCCCGCACTTCGATGGCGTTGTTGGTCATTGGGGTCGTCCTGGGACACGATCCGAAATCCCCGGAGGATTTCGGTCATGTCCCGCGGCGAGAATGAGCACGTCCTCAAGGGTTGGCTGAGCTGGTTCGGGTCTGGTTGTGACGCCGGCAGCGGCGAGTGCGGAGGTCGCGGTGACGATGGCATCGGCGACGTCGGTGACGAGGAACGCGACACCTGAGCCAAGCGGCTGCACCGAGGCGACCACCGGGCTTGAGTTCAGCGCCGCCCCAGCCTGCTCGCGAGCCTCGGTCGCGACGAAGAACCGCCGGTTGCGGACCCGGGCCAACAGGTTCTCGGGGGTGTCGCAGACCTTGATGCGGCCGGAGTCCATCAGCGCAATCCGGTTCGAGCGCAGCGCCTCTTCGAGGTAGACCGTTGAGTAGACGATGGTCTTGCCTTGCGCGAGGTAGTCGGTCAGGATGCCCCAGAACTCGCGCCGGGACAAGGGGTCAATGCCGGTGGTTGGCTCGTCCAGAATCATCAACTCCGGCTCGTGCACCAGCGCGCAGGCGAGGACCAACTTCTGCTTCATTCCGCCGGACAAGTTGCCGGCCTGGAACTTGTGGAATTTCTCCAAGTGGGTCAGATGCAGCAGGCTTTCGACCCGGTCGCGCGTTGCCTCCCGGCCGAGGCCATAAAACGCGCAGTAGAACTCGATGTTCTCCTCAGCCGTCAGGTCCGCGTAGATAGCGAAACGCTGAGGCATGTAGCCAATGGAGTACCGAAGAACCGGCGGCCTGTTGACGCCGTCGCTGCCGAGGATTGTCACGGTGCCCGAATCGGGCTTCAGAGTGCCGGCAAGGATGCGTAGCAGCGTGGACTTGCCGGCGGCGTCCGGGCCGGAGATGCAGAACAGCTCTCCCGTCTGGACCTCGACCGAGACTCCATCGAGCGCCCTGACCGGGCCGTAGGTCTTGTCCAGTCCGTCCACAGATACTGCCATCATCGACATGAATCATAGTAGAAGCGGCCGTCCTCAGCAAGTCGCGGGTGCTGTCTGGATGGATGCGGCATGTTCGCCCCGACTTCGGTTCAACATGCCGCACCTGGTGCGACACCCTGCTGTTCCTCACCTGCCATTTTCACATTTCCATATTTTTGGAAATATAGATGTGAGTAGGGGAAGGCAAGGAGTTGCAGACTGGTGGCCACGGACGGGATGCTTGCCACGCTGCTGGGCAGGAGCGGACTTGCGTCCGAATGTCTGTGGCCTACAATGAATCGTGAGCGGCAGCAATCCGGCGTGGCGTGTGAGAGTATTCGGTCCCGAAACCCCGGCCCTTGTCGGCATCGTTACGCGGCTGAAGGACTGGGAACTCGTGAGGTCCGAACACTGGTACCGAATCCCGGTGCGCACCGCGCCGGAAGGACTGGAGAGCATTCAGTATCTTGCGTTCTATCAGACAAGGTTGTTCGTCAAAGAGAAGTGGGCGGTGAACTGGTACGCACGCGTGCGCCGTATCAGCAAGACGACGCGCCGCGAGTTGCTGCCGGACGAACCGACGCACCCGCGTGCCAGCGCCGAGTACTACAAGGTCGAGCTCGGTGAGTTGGAGCGGCTACCGCACCCGATTCCGAGCCGGCGCTGGCGCAGGATTGTGTTCATCCCCACCAGTCTTGAGCGACTGCTGCGTGCGCAGGAAATCAACGACCTGTTCAAGGTCAGCCCGATTGAGGAGAGGCTCTACTTCACGCTTCAAGACGCCGGCCTGCCCGCGGAGCGGCAGTACTTTGTGCGTGAAGAGGGCTCAGGCTACATGCTCGACATGGCCGTGTTCTGCAGTGACAGCAACCTCGACATCGAGTGCGATGGCGACGCCTACCATTCGGGCCGCGACAAGGCCGACCAGGACCGCGAGCGCGACAACACACTTACGACAGCGGGCTGGCATATTCTACGCTTCTCCGGCCGGAGAATTCTGCATGACACCGGCCATTGCCTCGAGACCGTGAAACGTACGGTACGCCGCCTCGGCGGCGTGAGCGGCGCGCCGTGAGTGCGAACAGAATGGGCGGCTGGATCGATTTGCCACGCTCGCCCGCCGTCAACTCCTCGTCCGTGAGAATCGGTCCGCGTGTCCTTGTACACGCCACGCCATTCCGTCGTCGCAGGCCGACAGAGTGGCGTGGCGCCAGGTCAACATGCTGCGCACGGCGTGACATCCGGCTTCCGTCAGCTCCTCAGTATCACATTTCCATATTTTTAGAAATATAGCTACGAGGGCGGACAACTGGTGCAGGAGACTCCCGACTTCAGGCGTGCGGTCGGTCAGGGCAGAGCGTTGGGCGCGCTAGCAGCGCAGCGGGCGTTCTTTGATGAAGGCGCTGAGGATGATGCTGAGCCCGGTCAGGACGAGCAGGGCCAGCAGCGAGCCGGTCATCGCACCGGTCGTCGGCGATTTGAGCGCGTCCATGCCGAAGATGAAGATGATCCCCGAGAACTGGCCCATCACTATCAGGAGGCTGTTGGACGTGCCTTCCGGCGCGGGACGGGTAAGCTCGGCTCCAAACTGGAACCCAATCGGCCCGGAGCTGAGCAAGAAGAACCCGAACACGAACCCCGATACCAGCAGCAGCCAGTAGCTGGTCGCGAATGTCATGCCGGCAAGCCCGGGAATGAGGCCGCAGAGAGATAGAATGATGTAGGGCTTGCGGCGGCGGGCCTTGTCCGAAAGGATGGGCACAATCACCGCGCCGATGATGCCGCCGATGAGCATCATGCCGCCGAGCAGGCCGGCCTGGGAAATCGAGAATCCGCGTGGGCGTACGATGTTCTCAATCCATGTCGAGACGCCGTTGAACATGCCGAGGCCGATGAAGAAGACCGCCAGCAGGAGCAGGAAGTCGCGTTGGCGGAGCATCTGCTTCAGGCCGTCGAACATCAGCACCCGTTCGTCTTGGCCGGCCGGGCAGGGCGGGGTCGCGGGTCTGGCCTTGGCGAAGACGATGAACCCGAGCGCGGCGACAACTGCGACGATTCCGTAGATGAGGAGCATCTTCACCATGCCATAGCTCGTGGCAAGCGCGGGCGTGATGAGCATGGCGACGAGAATTCCGAGATAGATGGCGAGAGTGCCGAGTCCCACGGCGGTGGCGCGTTCCTTGGTAGGAAACCATGCGGCGGCCAGCTTGGTGATTGCGCCGACCACGAGCGGCTGGCCCAGGGCGATGCCCATCTGTGAGGCGAACACCAGCGGGAAGCTGGCGGCGAACAGGCCGCGGGTGAGCGCGAAGAACGCTGTCAGGACCGCGCCAATGCCGACCGCGGTGCGGAACCCAAGCGTGTCTATCATCCAAGCCGAGGGAATCACAAGCACAACGTAGATGGCCATGAAGCTCATGGACAACAGCCCGATAACAAGGTCCGAGGTGTGGTAGAACTGCGCCGCCGCGCCGGTAATCGGGGCGAAGGTTATCCAGAGCAACTGGGTCATTCCGGCGATGAACATGAAGCTCAGCAGCACGACCCAGCGATAGCCATAGACCTGAAACGGCTGCGGTTCCGCGACCGGTGCTTCAGCGTTTGTCATGGAGCCAGCATAGGCGAGCGCGGCGAGATGTCAACGCGGACGCGAGCAGGGGATGAGGACGGGAGCGGACAGTATTCAGTAGCCAGGATTCATGGGCGCATCAGGCCGAGGCCCGCTGTTCGAACGAGGACCAGGTTCAGAGCTGGGGATTCAGTGATAACCGATAGCCCATGACTCCCGGCCTGCAGCCCAGACTTGGGGAAAGCGGGAGCAGCGCTCCCGCAGTCCAAGGTGTTCGCCATCGCAGCGGTCCGAACTGTGAGAATGACTGTACGTAAGCCAGCTTAAGTAGCAGAAATATTGCGCCTTAGCTGCTGAAGGGTGGTTCAAAACGACGATATGGGAATCACGACGGGAACCGTTCCCGGAACGGTTCCCGGGGTGGTTCGGAAGGCCACCGGTATTGCGATTGTCGGGCCGAATGCCAAGACGAGAGCCGGTCGGGTCTGGTTCGCGATTCGGACCTGCATTCTCGGTTGGAGAGCCCGGTTGTCTCGGAGCACGAACCGGCCTGTGGTTTCCGTCCCGGTGCTGACCGTGGCTCGGAGTGCTATTTACCGGGGCACTCGCGGGCCGGTTCGCAGAGGCACTTGCGGCTTGAGTCGTGGAGGGACCTGCGGCGTCGGTCACGGACTGCTTGACCGGCGGCGCCGCAGTCCTAGAATCAGGCGGTGAACGAATATCCTGACCGATTCAAACTGGTCGCGCCGTTCAAGCCCTCCGGCGACCAGCCGGCGGCAATCGACCGGCTGCTCGAGTTCATCGGCAGCGGGGAGAAGTACGCGACCCTGCTGGGTGTGACCGGGTCGGGCAAGACGTATACGATGGCGAACGTCATCGAGCGGCTCAACCGGCCGACCATCATCATGTCGCACAACAAGACACTGGCCGCGCAGCTCTACGGTGAGTTCAAGGGGTTCTTCCCGGAGAACGCGGTTGAGTACTTCGTGTCGTATTACGACTATTACCAGCCCGAGGCGTACGTGCCTGAGCACGACCTGTACATCGAGAAGGATGCCTCCATAAACGAGGAAATCGAGCGGCTGCGGCTGCGGGCCACGTCGGCGCTGGTTGAGCGCCGGGACGTGGTGGTTGTGGCTTCCGTATCCTGCATCTACAACCTCGGCGAGCCGTGGGAATTCCGGAATTCGATTCTGCCGGTCGAAATCGGCAAGGACATGGACCGGGAGCACCTGCTTGAGGAACTGGTGAAGCTGCAGTACACAAGGAACGACGTGGAACTCAAGCGGTCGACGTTCCGAGTCAGGGGCGACGTGGTTGATGTCCATCCATCGCACCGGGACTACGGGGTGCGGGTGGAGTTCGACGGGAGCCAGATTGGCAGGCTGACCGTGTTCGATGTCGTTTCCGGGGACATGATTGAGCGGAAGCCGCGGATGGTGATGTACCCGGCCAAGCAGTTCATCACGACCGAGCAGCAGATTGCCGGCGCCGAGGTGACCATTGAACAGGAACTGGCCGCGCGCGTGTCCGAACTGGAAGCGCAGGGCAAGTTGCTAGAAGCCCAGCGACTGAAGACGCGGACGAAGTTCGACCTCGAGATGATGCGCGAGTTCGGATACTGCCCGGGCATTGAGAACTACTCGCGCCACCTGCTGGGCAAGAAGCCGGGGGAGCGGCCGTACACGCTGCTCGACTACTTCCCGGCCGACTACCTGATGGTGATGGACGAGTCGCACGTGTCCGTGCCGCAGGTGCAGGGCATGTACAATGGCGACCGGGTGCGCAAGCAGACGCTGGTCGACTACGGGTTCAGGCTGCCGTCGTGCCTGGACAACCGGCCGCTACGGTTCGACGAGTTTGGTATGCTGGTGCACCAGGCGGTGTTCACGTCGGCCACGCCCGGGCCGTTTGAAGCAACGGTCAGCCAGGGCCGGGTGGCGGAGTTGATTGTCCGGCCGACCGGTCTCATCGACCCGAAGATGAGCATCAGGCCGACCAAAGGGCAGGTAGACGACCTGATTGCCGAGGTCAGGAAGCGGGTCAAGTCCCATGAGCGTGTGCTGGTTACGACCCTGACCAAGCGGATGGCCGAGGACCTCGCGGAGTACCTAACCGAGATGGGGTTGAAGGTGCGGTATCTGCATTCGGAGATTGGCGCGATTGAACGGGTGGACATCCTCAGGCAGTTACGGCTGGGTGAGTTCGACGTGCTGGTGGGCATCAACCTGCTGCGTGAGGGGCTGGACCTGCCCGAGGTGTCGCTGGTCGTGATTCTCGATGCGGACAAGGAAGGTTTCCTGCGCGACGAGCGGTCAATCATCCAGACTTCGGGCCGGGCGGCACGCAATCTCAGCGGCGAGGTGATTCTCTACGCGGACAACATCACGCGTTCCATCCGGAACGCGCTGAAGGAGATTGACCGGCGGCGGCAGAAGCAGATTGAGTACAATGTGGCACACGGCATCGAGCCTCGTTCGATTATGAAGTCGATTGACCAGGTGAGGCTGACAACGTCCGTCGCCGATGCGAAGGCGACGGAGGAAATAGTGAATAGTGAATTGGGAATAGTGAAAGATGAGGACAGGATCGAACTGCTGGTCAGGCTGCAGCGGGAGATGGAGCAGGCCGCGGCGCTGCTTGAGTTCGAGAAGGCGGCGAAGCTGCGCGACCGGATTCACCAGGTACGTCAGCAGATAGACGACGAGGAGTGGAAGGCCGCGCGCAAGAGGAAGCTCAGACGCCGCTAGTGCCATCCGACCACGAACAACTCGCCCGCAGGATGCGCCGTTGCCGCAAGTGCGGGTTACCCAAGGGAATCAGCGCCGTGTTCGGCCGGTTCGATTCACCCCGCTGGATGCTTGTCGGTCAGGCGCCGGGCAAGAAGGAGGTCGCGTTAGGCAGGCCGTTCGCCGGCGCCGCCGGACAGCGCCTGTTCCGCTGGCTGTCCGAGGCCGGCTTCACGGAAGAGCAGTTCCGTTCGTTCTGCTACGTGACCGCGATGATGAAGTGTTTTCCGGGCAGCGGCGCGCGTGGAGACCTGAAACCGAGCCGTCAGCAGGTGGCCAACTGCGCGCCGTGGCTGGAGCAGGAGCTCGTGTTGGTCAGACCCGACGTTGTGATTCCGGTTGGCCAACTGGCGATTGAGAAGTTCCTGGGTAAGGCCAAGCTTGAGGTATTGATTGGCCGTCGATTCCACCGACTGATTGCCGGTCGGAAGGTCACTGTGATTCCCCTTCCGCATCCGTCCGGTGCTTCGGCTTGGACCAATGCGTCCGAGAACCGGGCATTGATTCAGCGGGCGATAAGGTTGTTGGGCAGGGCGGCTAGCGGCCGATGACGTCTCGGACCAGGCTGCGTAGCGCCCGGGGCACGACCATTGCCCGTTCCGGGCAGATTTCGACACAGCAGTAGCAGGTGATGCACTTCCTGGGGTTGATGGCTGGGTATTGCCCCATGCTGATTGCCTGAACCGGGCAGTTGTCCGCGCAAAGGCTGCAGCGCGTGCACAGTTTCTTGTCGCAGAGCGGCTGGCGCTGGACGAGCTTGTAGAACGTCGCGCCGGCAATGCCGGTGATGCTTCCTGCCAGCCGGGCTGAGGGTAGGCGGAATCCCGGAATCACTTCGAAGTCGCCAACTACCTCGATGTTCTCGGGCCGGGCCGGGCCCAAGTCTCTCTCTGCAGCAATTCGGTTCGTGTGAATCCGGTCCGGTTTCACTCCGGCCATCATCGCCATCACCGAATCGAGCGCGACCACGTTGCGGGCGGCCAGCAGCTTCCCAATGCTCAGCACCCGGCCGCTGTTCGGACCGTTTTGGCCGTCCATGCCGCGTAGCGCATCCATGACGTTGAGGACCGGCACCGGCAATGCCTGGTAGATGTCAACCAGCAGTTCGGCGAACTCGTGGCCGTTCTTCACGAGTGTGTGGAGGTGGGCCTTCTGGAAACCGGGGATGATTCCGAACAGGTTCTTCACCGCGCCGGTGAGTATGGTCAGGGCGTGGGTCTTGAGAACGGGCATGTTCAGGATGACGTCGGTTTCGCTCACGACCGACGAGACCGGCAGTTGCGATACAAAGCGGGACCTGATGGGCAGCACTATCGAGTGCTCGGCGATATCGACGAAGCTGCCTTCGCTGGCTTCGACCACGCCGGTCACCGCGAGGTAGTCCTGGAGACGTTCCGCGTGCCGGCCGGCCGGATTGTCGGCGACCCAGACTGCCGCGGCTCTACGGCGTTTCAGCTCGCGGACGACACTGCGGACCAGCTCGGGGTTGGTGGTCACCCCGGCCTCCGGCGGGTGGGGGCCGAGCAGGTTGGGTTTGACCCAGACGCGCCTACCGGTGAAGTCGTATTCAAGGAAGTCGAGCGCCTCGGTGACGGCGGCGTTCAGGTCAGCGACCTTGCGGACGAGGACGCGTTCCATCAGCGGTTGTTCGGGTCTGACCGGTCCGACGTGTCTGACTTGTCCGACTGCCGGAAGGCGCTACAGCTTGCCCGGGAGGATGTACAGCACGTTGGCGAGCGAGACCGCGAACTCGGCCGGCTTGGTCTTGTCTTCGGGAATCGGGGTTCCGTCGAGCTTGCAGTCCATGGCTTTGACGACGCCATCCTTGATTGTGTAGCCGGTGCAGGTCACTGTGCCGCCGGACTTCATGAAGATAACAGGCATTGTGTTCCTTTCAGCGAATGACAGTCACCGCGAGCGAGTCGGACGAGTCGAGGGGTCTTTCGGAAGAGATTTCTCGACTCCCTGCGGTCGCTCGAAATGACAACTGGTCAAAGTGTGCATCTACTCGGGTATGGGCAGCGTGCAGCGCAGCGGTTTGTCCTTGCGCAGTCCAAGCGCATAATCGCCCTGCAGGAGCTTGTGGATCTCACGCGTGCCTTCGTAAATCTGGGCGCCCTTGGCGTTGCGGTAGAACCGTTCGACATTGTACTCGCTGGAGTACCCGTAGGCGCCGTGAATCTGGACCGCATTCGACGCGGCCTTTTCGGCAGCCGCGCAGCCATAGAGTTTGGCCAGCGAGGTCTCGCGCGTGCTGCGCCTGCCTTCGTTTTTGAGCCAGCCGGCCTTGAGCCAGAGCAGGCGGCAGGCTTCGTAGTCGCCCGCCATCTCGGCAATCATTTCTTTGACCAGTTGGTGCTCGGCGATGGGTTTGCCAAAGGCTGTGCGGGTCTGAGCGTATTCGACCGAAGCGTCAAGGCAGGCGCGGATGAGGCCGGTTGAGCCGGCCGCGACCGTATAGCGGCCCTGGTCCAGCGCGGACATCGCGATCTTGAAACCTTCGCCCTCGAGCCCGAGCCGATTGGCTTCGGGCACACGGACGTCGTCGAAGGCAATCGAGCCGGTGTTGCCGGCGCGTACACCCAACTTGCCGTGAATGGAGGCGGTTGTCAGGCCTTTTGTCCCGCGCTCTACGATGAAGCAGGAGAGGCCAGAATGGTCGCGTGCCTGCCGCTTTGCCGAGTCGGTCCAGGCCAGGATGATGAAGTGGTCCGCAACGTCCGCCAGCGAAATCCACATCTTCTCGCCGGTGAGAACGTATTCCTTGCCGTCCTTGCGGGCGTGGGTCTGGATTCCGGCCACGTCGCTGCCCGCCGATGGCTCGGTCATGGCGAATGTAGCGACTTTCGTGCCCTTCGCCTGCGGCACGAGCCAGCGTTGCTTCTGTTCTTCAGTACCCCATGTGAGCAGGGTGAGGCTGTTGAGGCCCACGTGGACCGACAAGATGACCCGGAGCGAAGTGTCAATGTACTCGAGCTCTTCGCAGGCGAGACCCAGCGCGATGTAGTCGTTGCCGGTCCCGCCGTAGCGCTGTGGGATCGAGAGGCCGAGCAGGCCGGCCTCGGCCATCTTTGTCAGGAAGTCGCGGTTGAAGCAGGCGGTCTCGTCGCACTCCTTGATAGTCGCGGCAGCCTCGCGGTTGGCGAACTCACGGGCGAGCTTCGCGACGAGGAGTTGGTCCTCGGTGAGGGAGAAGTCCATGGCCTCAGACCTTGGACTTGCCTCCGGCCAGTCCGACGCGACGGTACACGGAGTCAACGTTGCGCAGGAGTCGCTTCAGGTCGAATGCCCGGCCGAGGGCGCGACGGTCCAGGAGTTCCGTAATCTCGGGATGGTTCTCGCACAGCTCGGGTAAAGAGGTCCCGTCAACCTGGCATGTGAAGGCGAGTTCCTGCACCAGCTTGTACGCGCGGTCCTTGTCCATCCCGGCGCGGACGAGCTCAAGCATCACCGCCTGCGAGAAGAACGTCTGGCCCGAGGATTCGAGATTCCGGAGCATCCGGTCCGGCCGCACGACCAGCCCGGCCAGCACGCCGGTGAGCTTGCGAACCATGTAATGGGTGATGGTGAATGCTTCGGGGATGATGATGCGTTCGTTGGCCGAGTTGGACAGGTCGCGTTCGTGCCAGAGACAGACGTTGTCCAGCGCGACCTGCGCGTAGGCACGGACCAGCCGGGCAAGGCTGGTGATACGCTCACAGGTTATCGGGTTCTTCTTGTGCGGCATGGCCGACGAGCCGCGTTGCCCCTTCGAGAAAGGTTCGGCCAGTTCGCCGATTTCCGTGCGCTGGAGGTTGCGGATTTCGGTGGCGATGCGCTCAAGGCCGGTGGCAACCAGTGCCAGGGTGCTAAGCATCGCTGCGTGGCGGTCACGCGGGATTACCTGGGTTGAAACCGGTTCAGGCTTGAGGTTCAGGCGGCTGAGGACCCTGGCCTCGACGTCGGGCCCGAGTTGCGTGTAGCCGCCGACCACGCCCGATATCTTGCCGTAGCGCATCTCTTCGGCAGCGGCGGCAAGGCGCCGGATGTTGCGCTTGGTTTCCTCGAACCAGGACAGGCACTTGAGGCCGAAGGTTATCGGTTCGGCATGGACGCCGTGGGTGCGGCCCATCATCGGTGTATGCTTGTACTCAAACGCGAGACGCGCGGTCTCCAGCCGCAGGCCGCCGAGCGCGGCCTCGGTTATCTCGAAGGCGGAGATGCAGCGAAGCGAGAGCGCGGTATCAACAACGTCGTAGGACGTGAGCCCGTAGTGGACGTACTTGCCGGCTGCTCCGACAGACTTCGCCACGCTGCGGGTGAACGCGATGACGTCGTGATTGGTGATCTTCTCGAACTCGTCAATCTCCTTGATTTTGAAGGTGGCGCGCTGGATGGCGCGGGCCGCCGGCTTCGGTATGATGCCGCGTTCGGCCTGCACAAGGGCGACGGTCTTCTCGACCAGCAGCCACGAACGGAACTTCGCCTCTTCGTTCCAGAGCGCGGCCATTTCGGGAGTATCGTAACGTGTTGTCATTTTAGCCTGTAGAGCAGCCGTATCTGCTCGCCTCCACGGTCAATCACGATGTCGATGGTTCCGGCAAGGTGCGTGTAGAGCCGGGCGAACGCCGGAGCAGAGCTGACCGTTTTGCCCTGCGCCATGAGAATCACGTCCCCGGGCGTCATGCCGATGGTCTCGCCGATGCCGCCGGCCTTGACCGCAACCGCGACCACGCCCCGGCGATAGCCAAGTCCGAAACTGCTCCGGAGCACCGGGTTGATGTCGGCAACGGTCACGTCGAGACCGGTCTCGATCTTCTGGTAGTTCGCGGCGCCGGCGCTGCCGCGCGTTTCCTTGATGAATTGCTTCACGTCGTTGATGGGCCGGGCAAAGCCGATACCCTCGGAGCCGCCGGAGTGGCTGAAGATGAAGGTGTTGATGGCGATGACCTCGCCGTCGGCGTTCACCAGCGCACCGCCGGAATTGCCCGGGTTGATGGCCGCGTCGGTCTGGATCATATCGGCATGGACGTGGTCGCCGGTGTTCGACTTGATGTCGCGGTGCAGCGCCGAAACCACACCGACGGTGACGGTCGGCTGCGCGTCCTCAAGCATGAACCCGAACGGGTTGCCGATGGCGATAGACCACTCGCCAATCATGACGTCATCGGAATTGCCCATGGTCACCGCGGGCAGGTCCTTTGCTTTCAGCTTGAGCAGGGCCAGGTCCCGGACCTCATCAATGCCTTCGATTTCGGCGTCCAGTTCGCGGTTGTCCGGCAGCGTTACCTTGATTTGCGTCGCGTTGAGCACGACGTGGGCGTTCGTGATGACGTCGCCGTCGCTTGATATGATGACGCCGGAGCCCATCGACTTGACTTGTTGACGATAGGAACGACGGGGGGAGAAGTCCCGGAAGAAGTCGTCTAGTCCGAGTCCGCCGAAAGGGTCGTAAGTGACGACCTGGGTCTGGGTGACGACGACCGACACCACCGCCGGGCTGACCTTGCGGGCGGCAAGTACGATGGCGTTCATACGGGAGGTCGACACGGCGTCACCGGCGGATGCCGGTAGGACCATTCCCGCAATCGGGCGGTGCCGGCCGCGCGTGGTCCAGTTGGTCCAGAGCGAGATAACCAGCGCGCACGCCAGCGCCACAACCATCAGATAGGGGGTGAGTTTCTTCATTGCCGGAGCCAGTGTAGCAGCCTGACAGAGGGGCGTCAAGCAATTGGCGACTGACGGTGCGCAATCGGCAATCGGCAGTCGGCAGTTCCCCGAACCGCTCACGGCTTGACAGTGGGCACCGATTGTCCTATTCTGAGCGCAGATGAGAATCGTCATTCTGGTTCTTGCGGCGGCGCTGCCCGCCTCGGCCATCCTGTACAACATCGACCAGCCGGTCCCGATTTCCCTCGCCCATGCCGAGTATTACGTCAGCGCCCGGCTCTGGGGCGACGGCGGCATCATGATGCGATTTGGCCTCGGGCTGTTCGACCGGGTGACCCTCGGGATGTCGTACGGTGGTGACTACATCATCGGTTCCCAGAAGCCCCAGTTCTATGACCGCTACCGCCCCGAGTTCCAGGCGCGGCTGGCAATCCTGCAGGAGCAGGGCTACGTCCCGAACGCCGTGCTCGGATTCGAGAGCCAGGGGTACGACGAGTGTATCCAGCAGCAGTACCAGGTGCGGGAGAAGGGCGGGTACCTGTGCGTTGGCAAGACGGTAGACGCAATCCGCACGCACTGCCAGCTCGGGATCAACTACTGGAACGGGCTGGATGCTTTTGCCGCGCTCAATGCGTTGCTGCCCGGAGACGTCGAGCTGATTGCGGAGTACGACCCGGCGTTCAACGACTCGACTACGCTGAAGCGCGGGTTCCTCAATTTCGGTATCGGCTGGACGTTCGCCGAGAAAGTCCGGATAGTACTTGGTCTGCGCGACGTCCTGGGCAACCGGGCCGAAACTCATCTCAACCGCGTCCTCGAGATTTCCCTGAACGACCGCCTCTAGAACTCCGGAACAACTGTCGTAGGCGCGGGCGCGGAGGATGGCCCGCTATCGGGCGGGCACGGTCCGATAGACGCTGTCGAAGACAGCCACGACCAGCGAGTCGTAACCGGTGAGGTCAACCTTGCGGCGGGCAACCGATTCGGCGGATTCGACCATCTGGGTGATGGCGCCGGAGTCGGCATGCCCGGGCTGGATGGTGATTACTAGATTGCGGATGCCCGGCTTCGGAGCCGAGAACTGGACGCGGAACCGGCTGTCCGGGAACATGCCCGACAGGGTCTCGCGCGCCTGCTCAATCTCGCCCAGCCGTTGGCTGAGCCTGGTGCCGGTCTGCATGCTCTTGAGCGAGAAGAGGACGAGCGCGCCGACCAGCACGGCAAAGAGAATGACCCAGATCAGGCGAGTCATGGTACACAGATGATATACGGGACCGGGCCCGGGTCAAGATACCGGCCGGCTTGACACCGCGCGACAGCGTTGTTACCCTAGCTGCGAAGCACACTAACCGAAACGGAGACATTGATGGACGTTAAGGCGTTCCTGAAGACCATACCGGAATTCGCACAGCTTCCCGACGCCGACGTCGACCTCGTGGCGGGAATCGCGAAGGTCGGCGAAGTGAAGGCCGGGAGCATGATCGACGTGCAGGGCGAGCCCGCAATGAAGTTCTACATTCTCGTCAGCGGGCGGCTGGGCGTCGTTCTGGGACTCGACTTCGGCGTGACGAAGAAGACCTACATGGTGACCTCCATCGGCCCGGGCCACATGTTCGCATACTCGGGCCTGGTCGGCAATCCTCATTACACCGCGGGCAGCAGGGCGATGGCGAACAGCACCTATCTTGAGTTCGACGTGGCCAGGCTGAACGAGGCATTCAACGAGGACCCGCGGCTCGGGCATGTGATGATGCGGATGGTGGCCCAGACCATCGCGTCGCGGCTGCGCGCCATGCAGCTCCGACTAGCCCAGCAGTACGCGGTGAGCGAGGCCGAGCAGGCCCCGGACTGAACCGCAGGGAACCTGCAGGTTCGCCGGTCTGCTTTCGCTTAGCGGCAGGGCAGACGTCAGGTCAAAGAGAATCGGGGCGCGGGATTCCGCGCCCCGACTGCATACGGCTGACTTCAGCTAGAGGTTATCGCCGATGGCGGCAACCTTGGCATCCATGGTGCCGAACTTGTCGCGGCGGTCGTCAATCTTCACCGTGGTGACAATGCGGTTGCAGCCCATCTTTGCCAGTTCGTCGTGCACAGCCTTGAGGGTAGAGAATATCTCGTCCCATTCGCCCTGCACGCACGTGCCCATGGAGTTGACCTGGTAGTCGAGGTCGGTTTCCTCGATTATCTTGATGGCGGCCTTCACGTACGAACTCACACTCGTTTCGCCGGTGCCGATTGGCACGACGCTCAGTTCGACAATCATCAGAACCTCCTACATGAACCGCTCGAAGCGGTCTTTGCCGGCTTTGCAGACCGGGCACTTGCCCGGCGGCTCAGGCCGGGCGCATAGGTAGCCACAGACTTTGCACCTCCACACCGGGAGGGAAAGAGAGGAGGGACCAGGGGAGGAGGGAGGAGCCGGAGTTTCGGAGTAGCCGTCGCGCATGAACTTGGCCGGCCGGCGTTCGGGGATGGAGCCGTGTTTCTTCTTTCCTTCAATCCAATCATCCGACACGTACAGGGCGCAGTAGCAGGCGCCGAACTCCTCGACGTCCGAGTCCCGGTAGTAGCAGGGGCAGATGACGTCGATGTCCTTGTTCTTGTCGTTGAACGAGAGCCGGCACGGGCAGCACCAGTAGCCGTAGCGTTTCTCGTTCTCAAGCAGGCCCTGGATGAGACGGAGCGTGAAGACACGGTCCGGGTTCAGGTGATACCCGGCCTCCTCGGCTTCCTTCTTCAGGCGTTCCCATGTCTTGATGACTACATCGGGGAAATGCTCTTCCGTGCTCATAGTTCAAGCAGTTCCCGGATTCGGTCTTCGTCATAGCCGGCCACGACCTCGCCGTCAATCCGAATCGTCGGGAACGAACCGCGCGGGTTCAACTCACGCACCTTGCCGGACACTTCGGCGCGTTCTTCGCCCTGGCACTGGTCCACGTCGATGTACTCGTACTGGACCTGGTTGGCTTCCAGCAGTTCTTTGGTCTTGCGGCACCAGCCGCAGGTCGACAGCGCGTACAGGGTCACGCGGTGCTTGGCATTTCTTCCCGGGACATGGGTAAACTTCACAGTGATTCCTTTCTCTCTATTGGCGGCCGCTGGTCTTGCAGGGCGTGCAAATGGCGCCGCCTTCGACCGGGGTGTCGCAATACGGGCAGCGGCAGTCCTTCTTCTCGGCGCCGGGCTGTTTCGCGAGGTAGTTCTCAATTGCCCGGTGGAGCGCATCCGCGCCGAGGTTGGAGCAGTGAAGCTTGTTCGGGGGCAGGCCGCCCAACTCCTTGGCGACGTCGGCATTGCTGATCTTCATCGCTTCCTCGATGGTCTTGCCCTTCGCCATCTCGCTCACCATCGAGGATACGGCGATGGCCGCGCCGCAGCCAAAGGTCTTGAACTTCACGTCGGTCAGGACGCCGTTCTCCACCTTCACATAGAACGTCATCATGTCCCCGCAGACCGGATTGCCGACTTCGCCCACGCCGCTGGCGTTCTCAATCTCGCCCACATTGCGCGGGTTGCGGAAATGCTCCATAACTTTCTCAGAGTACATTCAATCTCCCATAGGTCGTATAGGTCACATAGGTCCTATTCCTGCACCGGCTCGTGCTCATCCTCGCACTCGTCGCCCGGCTTCACTGCGTACGGGTCTTCGCCCTTCTTGAACTTCGCGTACAAAGGTGACATCTGCCGCAGGCGCTCGGCGATTGGCGGCAGCTTGTCGAGAAAATGGGTTACGTCGGCGTCGGTCGAATCCTTACCCATGGTCAGGACCAGCGACGACTGCGCCTTGGTGTGCGGCAGGCCCATCGCCAGCAGCACGTGCGACGCCTTCAGGGTCTTGGCCGAGCAAGACGAGCCGGACGCAGCGGCAATGCCCTCGTCATCAAGAAACAGCAGCATCGCTTCGCCCTCGACGAACTCGACCACCACGCTCACTTGGCCGGGTATCCGGTTCGCGCGGGACAGAGGGACATGACCGAAATCCGCCGGGGATTTCGGATCGTGTCCCGGTTGGCGCGGAGGTTCGGTTCGTGTCCCAAGCGGGACAGGGCCGGTGAAAATGATGTGCTCCAGTCTCCTCGGCAATTCATTGAAGATGCGCTGCGCCAGCTTCTCCATCGTTGCCGACCATTCGGGCAGCCTTGCTTTCGTTATCTCTGCGGCCGCTCCGAACCCGGCGATAGCGGCTATGTCCTCGGTGCCGGCGCGGCGGTTCTTCTCCTGGAACCCGCCTTCGATGAGCGACGGGATGCGCGTGCCGCGCTTCAGGTACAACGCGGCCGCGCCCTTCGGGCCATAGACCGACATGGCCGGGAATGCGTAGGAGTCAACGCCGAGGTCGGCTACGTCAACCGGAATCCGACCGACCGCGGCAGTGCCGTCCGAATGGAACGGAACCTTGTGCTTGTGCGCAATGGCAGCCAGTTCCTTGATGTTCTGCACCGTGCCGACTTCGTAGTTCGCGTGCATCACCGACACGAGGATTGTCTCCGGCTTGATTGCCGCCTCCAGCTTGTCGGGATGGATCACGCCTTCCGAGTCAACCGGCACTTCGGTCACGTCGAAGCCCAGCTTCTTCAGTGACCTTGCTGGCTCAATGACCGACACATGCTCGATGGCGGAAACGACGATGTGGGGCCGGAATCGCAGGGACTGTCGCTGATTGCGCCCCGCTTCGGCGGGGCGGGGACTGTCCCTCTCCGGCGATTTCGGCTCGTGTCCTAAGGCGGGCAAACGGCTCATCACAAAGCCCTTGATGGCAAGGTTGTTCGACTCGGATGCCGACGCGGTGAAAACAATGTCGTCGGGCCGGGAGTTGATAAGCGCCGCTACCTGCGCCCGCGCGGCCTCGATTGCCGCTCGGGGCTTGTCCCCGAAACGGTGCAGGCTGGCCGGATTCCCGAACTCGTCCGAAAGGAACGGCAGCATCGCTTCCCTCGCCTCGGGCAGGAGCGGCGCGGCGGCAGCGTGGTCAAAATAGACTGAAGGCACAGCAGTTAGACGGCCTCAGGCCCAAGCGGGGTTCCTTTCCGCGGACACTTCATTATGCTAAGTTTAGAATCGCGCCCGGCCAAGTCAAATCGGGATTGGGGTATCCGGGCCGTGCGCGGAGAGACGAGGGACAGGCGGGGAGCGTCAGGCCCCCGGGAACTTTCATCTTGGGACGAGAGGAGGAACCCGATATAGCGTTGCGTTGTCCCTGTCTTCGAGTCGCTGCCACGCGGGAGGTACGCTGTCACGGAACTCGGGCGGCACGTATGTCGCGTTCCTGACCAGCATGTTCAGTTCGTCTCGATTGAGCAGGACATAGGCACCGGGCGGTGGTTGCGATAGTGACATTCCCCGGAAATCATGAGTTGAGTCGGTTGCGGGGAACCCCCAGAAGAACTCCAGGGCAATCGCGGTGTGCGGGTCCGTATACAACGGGTCTGTGGGTTTCAGAACGCGAGCGAATTCTCTTTCGGCCCGGCATCGTCGCCCCATTCCTGAACTGATGCCCCATGCCACCATGACCAGGGACGCGCAAGCCAGGCAGACGGACACGAGCAGGCCACAAATGAGCCGCCGGCCGCGCGACCTCTCGGGTTCGTTCGGCTCCCGTGAAGCGAGTAGCGAGCTTACGAGTCCCGAGACCAGCAGGATGGACGGCAACAGCATTGGGAATTGAAACCGGGTGGTAACCAGGTTCAGCGGTAGGTAGGCTCTGAGACTTCCGGACCCGAAGCTGAATACCAGCAGAAGCCAGCCGAACCACAAACCGGGAAGCAGGAAGCGGCGCGACCTGCGGAAGATGGCGTAGGCACAGGCCACGAGCGCCACCGCCGGTGTGAAAGCGAAGTAGGCATTCAACAGCGTTTCCCGCAAGACCACAGTGATTCGGTGCACAAGATAGTGAGCCATGCCAGCGAGGGTGAAGGCGGGTATCGCCAGTCTGGCGCCTTCGGAGTTACGGTGGAGCGCGTGGAAGCGAAAGAGGTAGTCTCCGGCGTATCGGTGGTATATCCAGCCCTCCAATCCGACAAGGAAGAGCGCAACCACAGTGGCCGCGAGCAGGAGAGCGAGGTTCCGCCGGTCCTTGTACGCCAGCCAGAGCATGTACAGGCCGACGAAGGGGATGAGATACAGCACGGTTTCCTTGCAGAGCCAGGACGCAACCAACGCAAGACCGGCCAAAGCGCCCAACGTGACCTTGCGAGACACCACGCCTTGCCGGGAGCCTGCATATACCAGCAGAACGCCGGCGTTCATCCAGAAGGCGGCAGGCAGGTCCGGGAGCAACTGCGAAGCATGCCGCACGTCAATCGGGAGGAGTGCCACAAGGCAGGCCGCTACCAGTCCGGCGCGAGCGCCAAACATTGCCTTGGCTGCGACGTACGCAACCACGACGCCAGCCATGGAAAGCAGGAAAGGGTATGCCGTTAACGCCACCTCGTTCACGCCGATGGCTTGGAACGCCAAGGCGACGGGCGCGAACAGCCCGACGCGTACCGAGAATACCGGGTAGAACCACAGCATGCCTATCCTGAAATCCCCGCTCACCATCATGTGGGCAAGCCGTGCGTACTCGGCGGCATCGTAGGTCGTATAACCGCGAAACGAGAGGACACGGACAACCGCGGCCAGCGCGAGGACTAGTGCGAGGACCAGCCACGTTCTTCTGTCCTGATACCCTTGCACGTCTGGACTGTTCAAGCTAGGAAGTGACGGCCGAGTTGAATTCGGGCCTCAGGTCCGAGCGGGGTTGGTTTCCGCGGACACTTCATTGTGCTAAGTCTAGAATCGCGTCCGGCCAAGTCAAATCGGGATTGGCGTTTCCGACGCGCCGGATGCCCAGGGTCCGGCCGGGCTGCGCGGTGCGCCGACTCAGCGCTTGCGTCTGAGGAAGCGGCCAGCCTCTGTCAGGAATTCCTTCGCCCGATTGATTGTCTCCCGTACTTCGTGCGGCGAAATCTCGCCGGTCCGCTCGGCCTCAACCTTCACGCCGGCACTGCCTCTTCCCGGACGTTTTCGAGAAACGGAGTCTTGCGTCGCTTCCACTCCGGGGCCGGGACGAATACCCGGCTGATACTGACGCTGTAATCGAGCGACAGGCGGGACACTAGAACGCTGGTGCGTTCAATCTCGGCGCCGTAGTCCGCCACGCGGTCCAAGACTATCAGAATGTCGCAGTCTGACCCCGGCTTCGCCTCACCGCGGGCGCGGGAGCCAAACAAGAAGACGCCCGAAAGGCGCGGGCCGTAGATTCGTGTAAGCTCGGCCTTCAATTCAGCCAGGAGCCTTCTTATTCTGGCACTCATCCCTCATTCTAGCGGTCTGTGCTCGGCGGTCAACTGCACCCGCTCCGGACCTATTCGTCTAGTTCGTCTTTCGTACCTTCGTGGCGGTCATGTCGGCTCCTGAGCAATGTCGTCCTCAAGTCCAGAAGTGCGTCCGGCCAAGTCAAATCCGGGCCGGGGCAATTTGACAATGGGTATTTGCAGCTTACCATGATACCAATGACACGATGAAATCCGCCGCGTGCCCGCGGCGCGGGACATGACCGAAACTCTCCTGGAGTTCCGGGTCGTGTCCCAAGTCGACTAGGGAGGTTGAATCAGAATTTGGGAGGAGCAAGATGAGGAAGATGCAGACAGTCGTGGTGTTCGTAGTTCTGGTTTCCGCGGCAGTGGCGCAGGACTCGCTCAACTGCCGGGAAAAGGGCAGTTGGCCGTTCGGGCCGTCGTATGCGGTTGCCCATGATGCGAGCCGCAACCTGGCCTTCTGCGGGTCGGGCGGAGGTGTGTACGTGCTTGACGTGTCAAACCCGGCCCAGCCGCAGAGACTCTCTGACGCGATACGTACGCGCGGATTAGTCGATGGTCTCTGCTATCAGGCGAACCGGCTGTACATTGCTGCGGATGTGGCAGGTCTGGAAATCTGGGATGTCACCAATCCTGCAGCTCCGGCAAGGCTCGGGTATTACGACACACCAAGCCAGGCCCGTGCCGTGGCCGTTGCCGGGAACCATGCCTACGTCGCGGACGATGAAGCCGGTTTGCGGGTCATCTCAGTGTCCGACCCGGCGCATCCGAGTGAAGTCGGGTACTACGACACACCAGGCTATGCCAATGGCGTGGCCGTTGCCGGGAACTATGCCTATGTCGCGGACTACTCTGCCGGTTTGCGGGTCATCTCAGTGTCCGACCCGGCGCATCCGAGTGAAGTCGGGCACTACGACACACCAGGCTATGCCAATGGCGTGGCCGTTGCCGGGAACTATGCCTATGTCGCGTACTACGAGGTGCCGCCGCCTGTGCTAGGCACTCAGCACCTTCGTGTTGCCGGGAACTATGCCCATGTCGCGGACGCCTCTACCGGTTTGCGGGTCATCTCGGTCGCTGACCCGGCGCATCCGAGTGAAGTCGGGTACTGCGGCACACCAGGCTTGGCCGAGGGCGTGGCCGTTGCCGGGAACTATGCCTATGTCGCGGACTACTCTGACGGTTTGCGGGTCATCTCAGTGTCCGACCCGGCGCATCCGAGCGAAGTCGGGCACTACGACACGCCGGGCTTTGCCCATGGCGTGACCGTTGCCGGGAACCATGCCTATGTCGCGGACGATGAAGCCGGTTTGCGGGTCATCGAGTTCTACGGGGCAGGCGTCGAGGAAATGATGAACGAGGAACGAGGAACGATGAACGTCGGACCGACGGTCGTCCGCGGCGTACTGGTGCTCGGCGCAGTAGACAGTAGACAGAATACAGCATACAGGGCGGAGCTGCTGGACGCAGCCGGGCGGAAGGTGCTGGACCTAGAGGCCGGCGCGAATGATGTGCGTGCGCTTGCGCCCGGCGTCTACTTTGCGCGGGAACCCCAGACTCAAGCCGTCACCAAGGTCGTCCTCACGAGGTAGTCCGCACTCGCGGCGGGACAGGAAACCGGCACCGGACGGCCAGCGGCCCGCATGCACAAGATCGTGATTGCGCGGTGGGCCAAGGCAGCCGCTGGCCCAAGCGCAAGCTCAAGCCCAGGCCGCAGAATGAGACTTGCCCGCCGGAGTCCTTGACAATGGTCGCCTGCCGCCGCTAGACTCGGACAGACATGAAGCCCATCCGATTTTCCCGGCACGCCAGTCAGAATCTTGCCTTCCGCGGCGCGACCGAGGAGGAAGTATCCGAGTGCATCAGAACGGCAGACTGGGAGCGGTCGGAACTGGGTAGGTTTGAGTGCCGGAAGGACTTCCGGTTCGACCGCGAATGGGACGGCAGGCAGTACGACACGAAGCAGGTTCGTCCCATCTTCGTAGATGAACCCGTGGCTATTGTAGTCGTCACGGTTTATGTGTACTATTTCTAGGAGAAAGTGATGCGTATTACTTACGACCGCGAGGTTGACGCCTTGTATATCCGGTTTATCGAGACGACCGTGACGACCAAGCACGTGGCCGAAGGCATTGCCGTGGACTACGCAGCCGACGGCCGGGTCGCCGGCATTGAGGTCTTGGACGCTCGCAGGCGATTCGGCGATGAGCGGGTCTTCAGCCGAGTTGTGCTCGAAGAGATTGCGCTCGGGGTCCCGGCTCCGGCTGTCTGACATTCCCGGCGCCCACCTTGTCAGTGGGCAACCAGCATTCAGTAGTCAGCATTCAGAGGCGTCGAGCGTCCGCAAGGTCATCGTGCAGCGGTAGCTGCTTTGGAGTGCGGCAGCAGGGCTGCCGCCTTTCCGGCCACCGGATGGGGAAAAGCGGGAGCTGCGCTCCCGCAATCCAATGACCGTCAACCGCGCGTGCGCGGCGGCTGGCGTAGCGGGGCGCGAAACCGGGACCGGTCCCGGCGAGTCTAATGCCGTGGTAGGGGTTGGGCCGTAGTGAAGTGCGTTTGAACGTCCGGTCGGGGATGTTGCCGGCCGTGCAATCGGGGCAGCAATGGGCAGAGCAACTCGGAGGGCAATTCGGGAGGCAATCCTCGGAGCAACTTGGAGAGCAATCTGGAGAGCAACGAGGACGGCAACCGGTGGAGCTACTCGGGCCGCAATGGCCGGGGCAACCGGGCAGGCAATCGGTAGAGTAACCGAGGGAGCAACGGGGGCAGTAGCTCGGGCCGTAACCGGGATAGTAACCGGGGAAGCGATTCCGGGAGCAATCGGGGCAGCAACTCACCAGACAACTCAGAGGGCAATTGGGACAGCTATCTGCCCAGCAACTCCCCCCACGGGGCTGTGAGTTCGACGTCAGACGCATAACGCCTGACGCCAGATGCACATACACTTGAAAACCGGGCAGGCGGCGTGTATCCTTCATTGGATACAAATCTGAACCGAGGCGAAGATGAAATACACCAAGACCACGTTCGTTTTCACGCCCGAATTCGGGGCGCGGTTGCGCCAGTTGCGCAAGCGGCGGAACCTGTCCCTGCGGGACCTGGCTTTGCTCATGGACCGGCACCAGCCCGGGTCTTTCAACCTGCTGGCCAAGCTGGAAAGGGGAGACCTGAAGCATCCGTCTATCAACCTGCTTGTGGACTTTCTGCGGGCGTGCGGGGCAAAGGTCAAGGA
>Ga0265595_1000497_pt1 | contig 35022 bp, 28 predicted proteins | sample saktaG_15_FD_190148 | JGI IMG/M metagenome (GOLD analysis project Ga0265595, IMG submission 190148) | Saline water microbial communities from Sakinaw Lake, British Columbia, Canada - sak_2013_06_06_50m | ecosystem: Environmental > Aquatic > Non-marine Saline and Alkaline > Saline ...
CAAATCGTTGAAAATAAATTGAATGATAGACCAAGAAAATTATTAAAATACAAAACACCGTATGAAGTATTTTATGAGTATTCAAATAAATAATGTGTGTTGCACTTATTACTTGAATGTAAGAAATTTTAAATGAATAAAACCGAGATAGAGATTTTTGTCTTTAATTAAATAAATCTCATCATTTTCATTGATATATCTAATAATTTTTTCTTTTACTCCTGATTGAATTTGATTACTAAACTCTATCAAGTTGTTAAAATCTATTAAATGTTTCTTTAGCTTCATTAAATTTTTCCTTTATAAAAAATTAATTTCGTATAACACTTCTATCCGCTCAATAAATTCTTCCCTTTTTCAGATAAAATTCTAAAATCCCCCTTACGAACCGTCCATCCCAGATCATCAAAATAGGATAGAAGCAGCAGGCATATTTTTCTGTTTGCATTCAGTTGATCCCGAAAATCAGCAATGATCAGCTTGTCATTTTTCTTGAAGTGCTCCAATAAAACCTTCTCCGCCTTTTTTATGATCTCAGCATGAATGAACGAACCCTCAATTGTGAAGATTTTTTTATTTTCGATGAGATAGCTGAGGATATTATTCAAATCTTTTGACGAGATCTGCTCGCCTTCCGCAAATGCTCTTATCTCATTTATCACTGGCACTTTCATTCCGTAATTGAGCAAGAACTGATCGATTTTCTCAATCTTCCGGATATCCTTTTCAGAAAGGGAAATCTTCTGTTCAGAAAGAGCAAAAGTACCTTCGACTTTCATAAGTATTCTGTCACGAATCATATCTTCCAATAATATTTCCAGCAACTCATTGTCATTTGGATCATTCAAATTCAGCATGCCGTACAACTCTTCAAAAATCTTTCCCTTCTTTATGAGCGGATTGTCCTGATGATGTGTTGTCAGAAGCTTTATTATCTCATCTTTTAGGTAATCAATCCTGAATTGTGTCATAAGCAGAAAATCTTTGTGATATCGCTTAACCTCAATGTCCTCAGGAAATGATCTTCTAATGATCTCAAGAAGTTCTTTCTCGGTTTTGTTAGATATTTCAGATAGAGAGGAGAGGGAAACCGCATGGGGCTGTTTTCTTACTTCTTCAGCAAGAAATTCGGATAAACCACCTTGAGCAATTGTTTTAAGATGCAGGATAATTTTTTGTGTTCTCTTTTTATGATGAAGAGGATATGCGTCGAGGATTTTTCCACCGCCGAGTGTGATATCGCTAGAAGTACTTCTTATGATAAAAGAGTCTCCAAAAATGGGAAAACACTCTTTTTCAAAATGGATCTGCACCAATCCGCTCTCTCCGCCCTGCAACGTATCCTTATCAAGCAGATGTATTCTTGCCTGGTCTTCAAAAGTTCCCATAAGAAAGAGTGCATGATTCCATACCTCCAATGTTCTCTCGTGTTCAAACAAAGTGAGTTCTGCATCGATCATTTTGGTTGGTTTTATCACCCTCTCAGAAACCAGCATTCCCCTTGTAAAATCCTGAATATCTAGTCCGACCACGTTAAGAGAAGCCCTCTGTCCTGAATATATTTCTTGAACTTCCTGCCCGTGGTGTTCGAGCTTTCTGATCCGCAACTCTTTGTTTACTGGAAGCAAATATAATGGAGTCGTTTTTGTTGCTTTTCCTTGCAATACAGATCCGTTGATAACCGTTCCAAATCCCTGCACACTGAATATTCTATCGATATACATTCTGAAAAAACAACCGCCCGAACGCTGCTCAATATGTTCTGTGATCTTAATGATCTCTTTCTGTAATTCCTCAATTCCGGTATTATCTTTGACTGAAGTTCTGATAATTGGTGCATTTTCCAGAAATGTGCCACCTACGAATTCACTTATCTCAAGTTCAACGAGTTCTAAAATTTCTTCATCGACCGTATCACTTTTTGTGAGAGCAATTATGCCATTCCTGATCCCAAGAAGCTCCATTATGTGCAAGTGTTCTCTTGTTTGCGGCATGATACTGCTGTCTGCAGCAATGGTAAAAAGCACGAAATCTATGGTACTGGCGCCTGATATCATAGTATTGATAAAATCCTTATGCCCGGGTACATCGATAATACCGATGCTGTTACCGCCCGGTAGATCGAGGTGTGTAAAGCCGAGATGGATCGTTATTCCACGCTGTTTTTCATCTTTGTGTGTATCGCAGTCAAAATTTGTAAGTGCTTTTATGAGCGCAGTTTTTCCGTGGTCAACATGACCGGCTGTGCCCATTATCAGATGTTTCATATTATGATTTGATTATATTCTTGATCTGCTTTGCAATCTCGGTTGTCTGATCTTTTTCAAGAGTAAACATATCAAACAATAGCGAACCTTCTCTGAGAATTCCAAGGATCGGTCTCTCCAACTGCAATAAATCATGAAATAGTTGCTCAGGAGAAAGCTTAGTTTTAAAAAGATCGAGCTGAATAGCATAGCTTGGTATCTCAACCTGCGGAAGAGTTCCCCCACCGCAGCGGGCAATATTTTCAATAATTTTATTAGAAATATTCTCTTTTGATAATAGCTTTGAGAATTCTTTTGCTTTCTTATGAAGCTCATCTTTTTTCTGATCCAGCATGCGGAAAACAGGTACGTTTTCAATAAGAGTTTCATCCTTGAGGCAGCATCTGAGCACTGTAGAAAGCGCTGCAAGAGTCATTTTACCTACGCGAAGCACGCGCATTAGCGGTGACTTCCTCAATTTTTGGATGTACTCCTTTTTCCCGGCAATGATACCTGCCTGCGGACCGCCGAGTAGTTTATCACAACTGAACATCACAAGATCCGCTCCTGATCGTATTGCAGATATAACATCCGGCTCGGTATCCAGAGGTAACCCTTTCGGCTTACGTAAAAGACCTGATCCCAGATCATATATGCAAACAAGTCCATGAGCATGAGCGCATTCAGCCAACTTTTCTATCTCAATTTCCTCAAAAAATCCCTGAATATAATAATTGGATTTATGAGCTTTGAACAATACCGCAGTTTCTTCAGTAAGCGCTGCTTCATAATCCGAAATCCGTGTCCTGTTTGTTGTGCCGACCTCCACCATTATTGCACCGCTTTGCTGCATGATTTCCGGTATTCGGAATGAGCCGCCGATCTCAATAAGCTCACCTCGTGAAATTACTACTTCCTTGTTTTCACAAAAGGTTTTAAGCGACAGATAGACGCCAGCAGCATTATTATTCACCACAACTGCGTCCTCAGCTCCTGTGATGAAGGTAACAAGATCGTTGATATGATCTTCCCTGTTTCCACGCTTTCCCTTTTCCAGATCGAACTCAAGATTTGAATACCCTTCAATTATCTCAGCAACCTCACGTGTAAGTTTTGAACCAAGGGGTGCCCGTCCAAGATTCGTATGCAGGACAATACCAGTCGCATTGATAATTGGCTTTAAAGATGAAGTACCAATATGATATACTCTTTGCTTTATTAGAGCGCATATCTTATCATCGGATGGAATTCTCTTCCCTTTAAGAACAGATTCTCTTACCTTATTTAATACTTGTCGGATCGAGAAAACTGTAAGATCCTCACCAAATTTAGATATGAGCTTTTTGATTTCGGAGTCCTTCATCAATGTATCAACTCCTGGAATTTTTCTGAGTTCGTTATTATCCATTTTATATCCTATTTTTAAAATAAAAAAATGGCCGAGAGGGCAGGAATCGAACCTGCCATAAACGGTGTTATCCGCTCACTACTGGTTTTGAAGACCAGCTGGAACACCAGTTCCTACCTCTCAACCGAAAGCTATGTTATATTTCCAGAAATACGCTATCTCATAAAGACCATCGATCTGGTCCGTGAAATCGAATCTCCTTGTAATCTATAGAAATAGATTCCGCTTGCAACTGCTTTATTATTCTGATCAAAACCGTTCCACACGATCTCGCCTTCAGTGTTGTCAAGTGTGAATTCTTTCACCACATCACCTTTTACATTATAGATCGTGATGACAGCATTGTCAGAATTTTTTGGCAATGAATAGGATATCGAAGTAGAGCCATTGAAAGGATTTGGTGTATTCTGCCTGACATAGACCCTATTGCTGTGAGGATCATCAACTGCATGTGGTTGATCATAGTATAAAGCACCCATATCTGCAATCGTGCCATCGGGATCTGGAGGTGAGGAAGGATCGCCGGTATCGATACAAGGGGATGTTGACTGCAAGCTCCAGTCCGCATTCAAGCCATTATAGGCATTACCATCTCCAGCAGTAGGATTTACAAATTGAGGATCATCACTGATATTACCTGTTCCAGAATATCCACCAGAGATACAGGAATAATTCACTGTTGGATTACTGCTGAAAGTCGTGAAGATCAAGCCGTCGTGGATAATGATCGTATTCTGCACATTCGGATAAGAGGAAAGCATGTATATGCAGGCATAGTTAGCCTTATTATTCGCAATTGTATTATTGATAACTGATGCATTAGAACCATTCTTCATTCCGATTGCTGCAAAGTTAGCTTCGTTGTTCACAATAATATTGTGTGAAATCTCAACTGAAGCATTATCAAGAGCAATAGCACCGGCGAGTATTGAACTGTAGTTATTTGCAATTATATTGCCCTCTATAAGCACATCACTCGCGTCCAATACATTTATAGCAGGACCTTTTTGAGAAGTATTGGTATTCTCATAAAAAGTGCTGTTAAGCACATCCACAGTTGAATTATCAATATCCACTGCACTTTCTGTCGAGCCAGTGAAATAGCAATAATCGATCAAATTATTTTCCTGGCTATCGATGATTTTTATACCTTTCCAAGTATCATCGGTTGAGAAGTTTATCAAACCACGTTCAGAACCTTGTGCTTCGATTCTTCCATTGACCTGGATCTTGCTGTTATTATTCACAACAATATTCGTGCTCGGTTCAATTGAGAGAACTGCACCTGCTGGAACTGTCACATCTCCGGTAATAGTATAAGTTCCATAAGTAGGAGACCATGTACCTGCTGCCTGACCTGAAATGTTAGAAGGGTCTATCACAGTGATAAAATCTTCCTGCAGAAGCTCATCACTATCAGCTCCTTCATACACAGTAAGAGATACATCATAAGAACCGACTGCTGTGAAATCCCAAACCGGGTTTTCTTCGTAGCTGTCAATCGTACCATCATTATTGAAGTCCCATTCCCATGTGTCGGGTGCTCCTGATGATGTACTTGTGAATTGCACGGTAAGTTCCGGAGGTCCCTGAGTAAGATTGGCATCAAAGTTTGCATATAATCCGAGAGTTGCGATCGCAGCATTAAGTGCTGTGGGGACACTGCCCACACTGTTACCTCCGTAGAATAATTTATATTCACCACCAATGACAGCAAAGAATGGAATATATCCGTTTCCATATTGCCCGTAATAAGGATCAATATCATAAGAATAATAATACGTTGCTCCATAAGAAGTCCAATTTGTTTCAGATAGAATATAGCAATGACCTGTTCCCTGGTAATTTTGCCAGATAGTTTCTAATTGCGGCGCCGCCGAAATACAGCCACCTCAACCAGTACCTCCCCAGAAAAATACTATCGCTTTTTCAGCATCTATGAGGTCGTAAATATTATGTGAAGTTCCCGTGTTATCAGTCCAGCTAAAATTTGAAACAACATCGCCAACCTGATAAGCTGCAAAAGCTGTCGATGTGAGGATCAAAAAAAATAAGAGTACAGCTATTTTTTTCATCTGCACCTCCTGAATTTATTATTTTCATTCGAAATTCCTACAAAAAGTTGTCAAATTTTTCTTCAATTAATTAAAGGTTAAATTGAACCCAATCCAATAGGATAAATGGTGATTTTTGAGGGCTTGTTGTCCTTAATCAGCCACAGATTTTCTTCTGATTCTTTAACACCTTCTGATTCTTTAACACCTCGTTCCCAAGTTGAACTTGGGAACGAGTAAAAGCTCCATGGTGAGAAACCTTCAAAACTTCCACATCAATATCATATTCATCTAAAAGGTACTGGTTATTTTCTGTTTCGCTATCCCCTGTAAGCAGCACTCCTACAGCCCCCAAATTCATCTTTATCACTATTGAGTTATTATTATTACCGCTGAATCCATTATCATAATTTGGTGACAGAATATCCGTAGTCATGCTCCAATTCAGATCATCCATATAATCCACAGAATCGATCGGTATATTCTCTGATTGTATCAAATTCATAAGTCTCACGTATGATACATTTGTATTTATATCTTTATTTACGATAAATTTTTCAATTACGAACAAATCGCTCTCAATAAAATCCTCAAACTCACCGTAATGATCAAAGTCCGGGTGTGTCAGCAGGCACGCATCAATATTATTTGCCCCCACCGAATCAACATAAGTAATCAGCTTATTCGAGCTCAAATTCCGCCCCGAGTCGATCAAATAATTCTCTCCCACATACTGTACCAATATCGCGTCCCCTTCCCTCACATCAATAAAATGCACCTTCAAATTATCAGCCCAACCCCACCCACAACCCATGAAAAGAATACATCCAACCAAAATACAACTTTTCAATTTTTTCATATAACGTTTAGTATAAGAATAGTAGCCGATTGCGAGCTTCATCCCTATCAAGTTAAAAAATATTGAAGAGAGCTACAAACCTTGTATTTACTACTGTCTCGGCAATTTTTTATACACATTGTTATTGCACTTAATTAATTATTTTTTCTACAATTTTATCAGCTTGACCAGTTACTAATTCAATATTAGAAGAAATATCTCCTTTATATAGATGTTTGATTTTTTCAATCTCTTTATTGAATCTTTCTGTTATTACATATCCCTCATTAAATACAAGGAAAATTTTTTGAAATGTATTATTTAATAATTCTTCTGCAATACTATTCAGAAATTTATCTATACCTGTACCAAAAATGTCTTCGTAATATGGAGCATCGTAAAAAATACATAGTCCAATTTTATTTTCATTTATTTCAAATAATCCATCTAATATATCCTCACCTGACCCTAAAAAACTTCCATCGCCTATTTTTATAGATTTTGTTTGTGAATTATTTGCAATTTTTAATAATACATCATCCTTAAACTTTTTGTACTCATTCATAGCAATTTGTTCTTTCTGTCTTTCTTCATTTCTTTTTTCCCTTTCTTCTTCAGTCAGTCCGCGTGTAAATGATTTTTTTAACTCTCTTTCAAGTTTTTCTCTATCTCTTTTTGTAACAATCTTATCATCTACAAGCTTATTTGCAATATCTCCAGCACGTCCTGCAATAATATCCTCAATTCGTTTTTCTGTAACTCCCGTTGAAGATTCAATCTTTTTTAATGCTTCAGTCGTTTTTACATAAATTTCGGTCTGTAGTTCTATACTCTTTTCGCTACGTTCTATCATCATTTGCTCTGAAGACTTTCCTAAATGAATAGCTGTAATTGCTAGAACAATCGAAGCGCCAGCAAATAAAATTGATATTATAAATCCAATTAGTCCTATAGTATTGAATTCAATTTTTTCAGCAAGTAAAAAATTTTGAATAATCAAAATTGTAATCATTCCTAATATTATCGAAACAATTACTGTTAAAATTTGTCCAATAGTTACTTTTTTATTCATATTTTTCTTTCTCCGTCATATTTATTAATTTAAATTACACACAACTAGTGTATAAAAACAATTGTCCTTTTAATACCAATTTGGCGGTATAAACACCATTGTGTTTATTTCTACTATACACATAATATTCATTATCCTTCTTAAATAAAATGCAAAATCACATTAATTCCTATTTAATAAATAATCATCTCTAACTAAAACCACATCTATTTCCGCCCATTTTCATTAGTAAAAACAGTATCCACCTCAATGTTTAATCATTTATTTAATTTCTTCACCTTTTTGTCAATTCTTTCTCACCAAATCTTTTTCTTGACATCGATAATACATTTTTTTTTAGATATTGTGTTCTTTTGTTCAGTCTCAGCGCTTTATGAGCATTGTACTGAGATTGACTCATTGGATCAAAGTCCGGGTGTGTCAACAGGCATGCATTCAGGTAACTCACCCCCACCTATAACTTATCATAATTATACATACAATCAAAATATAAATTTTAATTTTCTTCATATAACGTTACGGCTGGATGCCGTTTTAATGGCATATAGCTTACGTTATCGGTTGGATTTAGAAATTTGCTCATCTTTCATTTTCTAACGGCGCAAAAATAAGGCGCAGCCCCGAAAGTAAAGCCTCATTAAAAACGCACTATTAAAAATTAAACAAAACTAACTTACAAAAATAAACCGAAACATCAATGCCAAAGCGGCACTGAAAACTCGAAAATTGCTAAAAAGCCAGTGGCGTGTAAGCTGTCGCCTTGATTTTTTTGGATAGCAGCGTTTTGGAACAATTAAATAAAAATGAACAGAACATTTGCACTACAACAAGAGAAAAATTTACACTACGCGGTAAAATTAAAAGATTTAGTATTGAACAATGCTTACTGAATGTCAAATGTAATTTGTTTTTCACTGAATGTATCTGGCACGACCGGACCTAGCGCAGGTCTTCCTCAACCAGGAAGACCATCCCATCCTTCAATCGAAGATAGTGCAACTGCTCCGAAGAATCCCATCGTAATCTGGCCTTCCCAACGATGCAATAGCTCGGACTTCCTCGCAATTCGCCCATCACACAAAACCACTCGCCCGTTTGTTGTGCCCAATAGGCTACCCGGTTACCATCCGGGCTAAAGGTCACTGAGTCTGCAGCAATTTCGCTGAATCTCTCGCCCTCCATTCCTTCCACCACAATATGATGCTTTCCAAGTTGCGAAGCAACAAATGCAACCCTGGTGCCGTTCGGACAAAACGTGATTGATCCCGGAATTACTTCCTCATAACTCCATTTCTCGATTCCATCCACGACAACGCAGCACCTGTTTCCGTCTCTAGCTGCATACGCCATGTGCGCACCATCTTGACTGAAAATAATGGGGCCTACATTTTCCTTGTATTTCAGTACACCTTGCTGTCCGTCGCATACAACGAAACACTCACCTTTGTCTTCCGCCCAATACGCAATGCGTTTGCCTTTTGGACAGAATGAAAGAGAATCCGCATGAATTAGCTTGTGTTTACTCAATTCTCTATTATCAAGGACTAGAGAATCGGGACCTGTCCGGATACCGTACGGCTGTGACCGGCTGACATATGCTATATGACATCCGTCAGAGCTGACAATTGGGGAACCTGCCGCATATTCACAGAATTTCTCTTCGCGTCCCCAAATGGATCCGTATATGTGAATCCGCCATCCTTCCCGAAGGATGATTCCTGATTCCTGGTACGACGCAAACCAGAAGCGACTCAAATCAGGCGAATAGGAGGGACCCGTTAGCAGATCGCTCGCCTTCTCATCTTTGAGCCAGGGAAACTGAAGTTTCTCAATGACCTTTCCTTCCTTGATCACGGGGACGCGGACTTCTTCAATTATGTAATCGGGTGTACCGAAATACGCAAGACGCCGACTATCGGGGCTGAAGACGAGTGTATGTGGAATTGCGCCGTATTCATACTCTCTACGCCGAGCTGTGTCGTCCACGACAACGATCGATTTCTTGAAGAGCCACCATCGACGTTTCGCACAATAAGCCACGCTCATACTGTCAGGACTGAAGGTTAGATAATCTATGCTATCGTATTCGATCGATCGTCGATTATCCAGAACGAGGCATTGCCCCTTGCCCGACTCGGCTATGAAGGCAATGTGACGGCAATCGGGGCTTGCGATGATGGAAGAGAAGTCATATGAGAAGTCATTGAGTTTTACAATGCGTTTTTCGGACGTTCTCATGCTGATCATACCTCTTATTTATTGATTGAATTGAGCTGCAAACATAAGATTAGGTGTACTAATGGAAAAAGCAATTGTTGCTTTCTTTGACTACCTAATCTCAGTTTGTCGTTTTTAGTTAACTGTTTACTATTATTTAAGTTATACATTCTTTTTTCTTTCTTTATATACTTGTATATGTTGCTAATTTAGCAACATATACTAAAAATCAGCAGTGCTTCTAACGCCCTAGCCATCTTGGTTAATCACATGTGTATAAATCATAGTTGTCTCCACATTTTTATTACCTAATAATTCTTGTATAATTATTTACACATCTATTTCCGCCCAATTTCAATAATGTATCATATATTCATCTCAATGTTTAAACATTTATTTAATTTCTTCACCTTTTTGTCAATTATTTCTTTTCCAATTCTTTTTCTTGACATCGATAATACATTTTTTATAGATATTGCGTTCTTTTGTTCAGTCTCAACGCTTGATGAGCAAAAATACTGAGATTGTTCCTCATGGGATCAGCCCTCGGGTTGGTCCCTTTCCTTTTGCTGTTTTTCGTGTCTTTTCGTGCTTTTCGATTTTTCAAATATGCAAAGGATTTGAGATATTTAGATCTATCTAATAACCGTACATCGTTTTATTTGTTTCACATTTCTATTTACTGATAATTTATAGAGATAGACGCCGGTGGAGACAGATTGTTCTAAATCATCAGTGCCATTCCATTGCGCAGTATGATCACCAGATGCCATTTGAGTATTCAGAATAGTTTTGATCTTCTGCCCTTTTATATTGTAGATTGAAATATCTACATTCCCAGCAGTACCAAGTGAGAAACCGATTTGAGTTGAAGTATGCGCTGTCAATGAAATCGGATTTGGAAAATTCTGATAAAGCTTCACAAATACTTGCTCTTCCGGTTCCGGATCAGTACTAACAATAATGTCATCAAGATCGATCTTATACGCGGAGCAGCCGTAGGTTCCGATAACCATAAACCGGTCTGGATTGTAGATCTTCATATCGGTAACAGGAACGTTTGGAAGCCCTTGAGAAAGTCCGTACCAGTTTTGACCTCCATTTTCAGAGAAGAACACGCCGGAGTCTGTTCCTATAAATAATTTATCCTGAATATCAGGATCTAGCGCAATGCAGTTCACAGGAATTTCAGGAAGATTTCCGCTTATATCCAGCCAGTCCAAGCCAAGATTAGTGGATTTGAAAACGTGTGGAGCTTCCTCATCCCAGCGAAAACCTGAAACAGTTGCGTAGATAGTATATGCATCATGAGGATCACAGGCGACTCTCGTTATCCAGCGATCCGGCAATCCGGCAGAAATATCAATCCATGAACTTCCACTATTATGGGAAATGTGAACTCTACCGTCATCACTGCCTGCAATAATAAGACCTGGATTGAGTTTTGATATTGCTATTGTAGAAATAGTATGATAACTGCTTCCATCATCACCTTGAGTGAGATCTCCGCTAACTGCAGTCCAGTTTGAACCGCTGTTTGTGGTCTTCCATATTCTGTAAGTACCAAAATAGAGAATATCAGGATTGGTAGGATGCATCACATAAGGTGAAGACCAGTTTGTTCTGTCTCCACTCATCGAATTAGCAATATAACTAAAATATGATCCGCCGTTGGTAGATCTGTATAAGTTGCCCCACTGATATTCTGCAAATATAGTATTGGGATCAGTGTAATCTACAAGGCAGTAGAAACCATCTCCACCCAATATTGCTTCCCAATCATTGAGTGCTCCTGTAAGCGTTCGAATAGTATTGTTGTCCTGAGTACCACCGTAAATTCTGTAGGGATCTGTTTGATCGATCTCAATAGCATAGAATTGCGTCATGGGCAGGTTGTTTATTTTTGACCATGAAGAACCTGAGTTTGAGCTTGTATAGAGCCCCCCATCATTTCCTTCGATGATGAATCCTGTACTCTCGTCAATATACATTGCATGATGATCAACATGAACGCTATATGCAATTTCGCTCCAGCTAGAACCGCCGTTCGTTGTACGGTAAAGATACACTCCCATGACATAGACCCGGTCCTGATCATTGGGATCAACCCTGATCTGCCCGAAATACCAGCCAAAGTTGCTGTTTATCCCCTGCAGGGCTCCATCGTTGGTTGCGGTCCAACTTGATCCTCCATCGCTTGTTTTAAAGACATCGATCTGATTTGTTCTGTCATAAAAAGCATAAAGCCGATCTGGATTTGATCTGGCTATTGCAAGACCTATTCGACCCACATCGTTGCCGGTGGGCAAGCCATTTGTAAGCTCAGTCCAGGTATCGCCGCCATTTTCTGATTTCCAGATACCGGAACTCGGACCAAAGGAGTGCCTGTAAGTCAAACCTCGCATCCGTTCCCACATTGCCGCATAGAGTATATTCGGATTGGTGGGATGTTGGACAATATCGACTGCAGCAGTAGAATCAGTGATGAAAAGTTTCCGCTGCCAGGTCTGCCCGCCGTCATCACTGCGATATATTCCTCTTTCGGAATTGGGGGAAAAGAGATTTCCACATGCTGCCACGAACACTCTCTGGGAATTCATGTAATCTACAACGATCCTTCCAATATACCCGGATTGTTCCAGTCCAACATTGTCCCATGACATGCCGCCATTTGTGGACTTATATATTCCATTTCCAAGAAAGCTATAACTTGATGCGTTCGCTTCACCCGTACCCACATAAAGAGTATTTACATTGTTTGGATCGAGCGCAATAGCTCCTACAGAAATTACAGGCACATCGGTAAAAATATTTTCCCAGCTCGCACCGTTGTTTATGGTTTTATACACGCCGCCTGATGCAGCACCCACGTAGTAGGTACTCAGGTCGTTCGGATTAACCGCAAGGTCGGTGATACGCCCACCAATATTTGTGGGACCTACGAGTTCCCAACTATATTTATAGTGAGAAGACTCCTCGTGAAGTTTCTGAGCATCTTCCATGCTTTTAAGATAGTTCTCAAGCTTGATCTTATCATATGGATATACGCGCTGATAAGCCATCCATTCATTAGGAAGCACGTCAGGTTCTTTTTTTACTTTTTTGCCGTGAGGTCTTTCCACCCAACGCTCTGCGGGTTTGCCACGGCGTTTTGGTTGTAGAAGTGAAACTGTAAGTACAGTAAGTCCTACAATGCATATCAATGCAATAGCAAGTATTATTTTTCTTTTTTTCTTCATGATCATATTAACCTTTAAAATAATTTCTAAATCCTCCCGACATGTCGGGACTAATGACAAATAAAATGTCAAAATTTAAATGTCAAAGTAATTTTTGTTTCATCTTTTAATTATGGAACTGCTTTTGCTATCATCCTCAATCAATGTTTTGACTATTCAGCCACCTCCATATAAAAATTTTTAACCACGAAAAACAAGAAAATTGATTTTAATAAAAATATTCTGCAAAACTTCTTCTTAATTTTTTCGTGACTTTCGTGTATTTCGTGGTTCATGTTACTTTATTATAACGAATTTATCAAAATATGTTGTTTCATTATTTTGAATTTTGTATAAGTACACACCGTCATTCAGATTCGTTGCATCGAGCTGTGCAATGCCGTTACTTCCCTGAATTTCTGCGACAAACTCACCTTTAACATTATAGATCGTGACCGGCAGGTCGGTATATTGTTGACCAAGGGAATAATGAATTGTCAGAGTAGTTCTTACAGGATTCGGAAAATGCTCTATCAACGTCTTCATCTGAGGATTCGGATCATCACTTACATTGGAGTATCCTTCACCATAGACATCGAGAAAGAACATATAAAAGGGGAATTGATTGACCCTGACCTGTCCGTCATAGGATTGAACATTTGTGGGAGTGAAAGTAAGATCAAAAGTGTTGCAAGAACTTGATGGTACCTCATAATTGAGAATATTTCTGCCTGGTTCTTTGGATTCATTAAGAGCAACAGTATATCCTTCGGGTGTTATGATAGTTCCACGCAGAGTATCTCCGCCTACATTTTCTACATAGAACTGCAGTGTGGAATCGCAGCCGATCTGTACAGAACCGAAATCAAGACTGTCAGGATAAAAATACATGATCGGACAAGGGAATGGAACCTGGTTTATTGCTTCCAGTGCGTCCACTCTTCCTGAACCAGATGTATTGTTTTTTGACGTTGAGAGCACGTAAGCAGTTTCTTCTAAGATTTGATCTATCTGTGCTGGAATAAGATTTGGATTTTTTGATAGCATCAAAGCCATCACGCCTGCAGCACAGGGTGTTGCCATAGAGGTTCCATTCCATCCGTTCTCATATCCGTAATTGCTGTAATGAGCAAGAGATTTGATGTTGACACCGGGAGCAACAATATCGGGACGTATTAAGCCCATTTCAGGTGAATAGGGATAGTCATTAAAACCTGAAATGTATTCCCATGTGGAAGGTCCTCGACCGGAAAATCCTGCAATCCCGTCTCCGGAATTCGTCGCACCAATACATATTACCGAGCTTATTCCACCTATTAATGTCTGATCAGGATGAAGCCAGGGAGGAGGGCAATCTCCGGGAGTTCGCACATTATCAGGAATCGGATATGAATACTGCTGATCTCCTTCATTGCCAGCAGCTACTGAAGCCACAACACCTGCAGCCAATGCTGTATTCAGAGTATTTCGCCATGTTGCTCTGTTCGGTCCCCACGCATGAGGCCAGCCGATGGACATGCTCATAATATTCGCTCCATTATTTATAGCAAACTGTATCGCATTCCACACACCAGACTCCGAACCGCTTCCACCACTATCGAGTACTTTCAGGCACATGATCTGGGCATCGGGTGCCATTCCAGTCTGAGAACCGGCAGTTCCATCTCCGGCAACCGTACCGGAACAGTGTGTGCCATGACCATGATCATCCATGGGATTGTTATCATTAAAACGGAAATCCCAGCCATGGTTGGGATAATTCGGATCAGTCCAGAGATGATCTGCAAGGTCAACATGATTATAATTTACACCTGTATCAATAACTGCAACAACAACTCCACTTCCAGTGTAACCAAGATTCCAGACATCATCTGCATTGACCTTGATCACATTCCAGGTGATCTCACGGGAGGTCGGGTTATAGTAATCACCTTTTTCAAACATCAGCATATTGCGGATCTCATCATGGTCAATAAAGCCAATATCATCCCTTTGAATGAGATCATATATGACCTCCGGAGTTGCCTTGCAGGTTATGACATTCGAAACCCACAAGGATTGTATGTCCTGCACAATATCATTGTAAGACAAATTCTGCAGATCATAGAGAATATCCTGCTGGTGGATGTTAGTAAAGGTTTTAAGTTCCTGTATGACAAAATTTCTTCTTTCTGAAAGCGGCAGAAACGTACTTTGCTGCAACAGATCCTGATGATCATACTGCTGCTTCATTACGATATTAATAGGAATTAATTCATCCTGAGTGCTCTCGCGCAACTTCTGCTCAAGCTGCGGAGTTAATAAATTCTGATTTCCATACAATGCTGAAAAGCCGCTTGTGATCAACAACACTGATATTAATAGTACAAGTTTAATACGCATTGGGTCTCCTTATTTGATTAGTAATAATTTTTCTGTTTTTGTGATCTCGTCATCCAGAGAAATTGTGTATAAGTACACACCACTTGGCAGCACAGCACCTTTTTCATCTGTGCCGTTCCATGTGATCAGGTTCATATCAGGGGCGATATCATAGGTTTTCACACGCTTTCCCTGAAGGTTGTATATTGAGATCTCTGCATCTCTGTGTACAGAATTTTTTATATTAAACGAAATTGTGGTAGATTCGCTGAAAGGATTTGGAGAATTTTTCAGAAGCACTTTTTCACCGGATTGCGGATCATCTACAGAAACGCCTGTAGTATAAGTAAAATCAAGCACAACAGTTTCCATGAGACTTGGTGCACTTATGGTATAGGTGAAAGCCATCGAGCCGGCTGAAGTGACAATAACAGAGAAATCTAATTTTAAGGTATCCCCACTTCCGAACTCAAAAGTCCAGGGCCAAGGTATCACATGACATGCACCTCCGCCTTGATATTCATGACACCACCCCAGTGACCATCCTGATGGAATCTCTATGTAATCTACCAGAACAGTAAAGTTGTCTGTGATCCCTTCATTTATCACATCAAAATATTCGGACACAAAAGTATAATTCGAGTCATTATATGCAGGTCCAACAACATCTGGATCAAATGGAATGTTAAATGTCAGATCTGCATGCAGACTGATGACACCTAAAAACATTAAACTCATAAATATTATTATATTTTTTTTCATACATGCTCCTTCCCACTAAAAAGTGGTAATTAGTTCTAAACGTAAACCTTCAAACTGGTTGCGGTACTTACAAATACCGTTGCGGCACACCTTTCCGCCTTTTTCTTTACCAACAAAGAGACGCATTGTGGTGTTCTCGAATATCTCTTTGCTGATCTCGGCACCGAGCCAGAGTGGATTTTTTCCAATATCTTTTATTTTTTCATAAGAATATTCAGCAATGACCGAGCAGTCAATATTTAATATATTCGTATCGATCTGTAAAAGGGGCTCCCAATGACTTTTTTTCTCCTGCTGATAATGCTTGTCATAATACTGAAATTCGGCTTTGATGGAAAGCGGAGTCTCACCTATCATAAAATCATACATAAGCGTGGGCGTAACTTCTTTTTCCCAGTGATTGATCTCCTCGTCTTTTCTTTCAAGATGAGAAAAACTAGCGACAAGGGTTGAGTTGTCAAAGTAGTGAATTGCTTCCACCCACAGGTCGCTCTGCCGAATTGTCCATGCATCATTCCACTCTTCAGCATAATTGATCACGAACTCATTAAAATCATCCGGCATGAACATCACTTCACCCATCATCCCCTGCTGATCTTTCCCAATCGGGGAATCATACATTGGCTCGTTGCTGTGATTGAGTATCGGCAGGTCGTTCAAGCGCGAATCAAAATTCAGGTAATTATTGTAGGCAACTGAAAAAGATATTATATCAAAATAGGTGTTCAAATTCCCATAAAAAGCATGCCCTATCTTCGAAATACCTTCCGATTGATCAAGATAGCAGTATTCTGCCCTTATATCAAACTGGCTTGCATTTACATCAGACCGAGCGCCGAAGATCTTTCTATCCAAATAGTTATCACCTGCCTGCCACTCACGCACATTCACAAAAGAAGCACCAATTTTAACAGGATCAAAGATATCCTTCTGCATATCAATACCGGCAACCACATCGTTTTTGCTTTCATTATCCTCATTGGGAAGTGCGCCATAAAGTGCTTTCATCTGAAAGGATTTAGGGAAGATTTCTGCGGAGAAACCGTTCAAGCGTGTGTCAATATCAAAATCCCTATCCCTATATACACGCAAGGCAATACCAGAGCCAAAAACCTGTTCAAAGTTTCCAGCTCGTGCATAGAAATCATCCACTTTATATTCAAGGAATCTTTCATCCCAGGTGTAGGAAATCGACTGCGAAGTAAGCTCCTGCATTGCTGCGTATTCATCATAACGAGGAAGGTTCGCAATAAACTTCATACCAAAAGTAAAACTCTTATATGACATACGGAAGCTGAAATCATCTGAGAAATAATTCTTCAGAGAATCAACAGCATTTTTATAAACGTAGGTTGCTTCATTCAAGCCGGTTACACGAAAATCCTTTAATGCAAAAAGAGATGAAGCAAGAGATAAAATTATAATAAATAGTATTACTTTTTTCATAAGTACCTCTATTGTTTTTCTATTCTGAAACGGATCGGATAAAGGAATCGGGCTTTGACAGCTTCTTCATCGACAGTAACGGGCTGAAAGGTCCATTCCTGAACCGCATCGATGGCAGATTTCTCAAAGCCGCAAGTTGTGTCTTTGCTTGCGCTGATAAGGCATACCTGACCGACTGTGCCGTCTTCCATGATCTCGAGGTCGAGAATGATATCTGCTTCAACTTTATCTTCATGAGCTTTTTCAGGATAAACCGGTGAAACATAGGTAATTGGTTCGGGTAGCTCTTCGGGTGGAAATAATTCGTTGAGTTCCTCGATGGTAATATCTTTATAAATGACCTTCCTGAGTTCAGTCTCTAGCTCGTGTTCATCTCCCTGTATATAGCCCTCGTGCCTGTACACGATCTCACCATTTTCATTGATGATGAATGTTCTGGGAATTGTGTTTATATTAAAAAGCTTGGTTACGTTCTTATTGGGATCAAGAAGAGTGATAAATTCGAAATTCTTAGATTTCACAAAGGATTTAACCTTACCAGCATCACGTGCTTTGTCTGTGCTGATACAAACTACATTGACGAGATCTTTATACTTTTCCTGAAGATCGCTAAGATGTGGAAAGGCTTTCTTGCACGGACTACACCACTTTGCCCAGAAGTCAATGATCACTGCCCTTTTATTCAACAGCTCTTCGGAATCGACCTGATCTCCGTTGATATCTTCCAGCGTGAAATCCGACATCGTGTCCAATGCAAATGCTGCAGAAACCATGAAAAGAAAACCTACTATCAAAATAGAAATCAACTTTTTCATCGAGCACTTCCTTTCTCAATCACGATATCTTCTTCAATTACATTATAGATCTTGCATGTATCAGCATTGTACGGATCCTCAAGGGTTTGCAGCCAGATATACAGCACAATATCATCAGGAACTGTTGAAGGCATTTCAAGCTCGAAGGAGACAGGGAGTTCCAGATCCTCGTTGCTGATATCCTTCATTCCCTTTGCGATAACTACCTGTTCGCAGGGTCTTCCTGTATCTCCTGTCACTGAAGACACCTTTTCGACCAATGTATATTTTAGGTAGAGATCTTCAAGAGGAAGTGTATCATCTTTGTCTATCGTGATCTGTCCAGAAAGCGTATCTGTTAGAGTATACGAGAAATCTAAGAGTTGTGCGAGAGCATCCTCAACTGACAAGGCTGTGAACGTGTTAAGATATTGATCGTAGGTTTCTGTTCCACCTCCAGTAACGTTTACCTGTCCCTGGAACATCGCTTGTGGAGCAGAATAGCTCATCCCATAATATTGTATAACCTCTATCGCTCCGACATCCAGAACGTCGTTCCAATGATATTCTATGTAATAAAGAGAATCGCCATATTCATGTTTAAGCTGCTGAAGAGCTTCCTCAGCATAATGGCAGTTCGTGCACCATGTACCTGTGATAACTTCCGCCAATACTTTTTGAGGGATAGGTGGAGCGACCTGATTTCCTATAAAAAGAAAGCTGTCGCGCAGAGCTTGCGCATAGTCGATGATCGTTGTGTCAACTCCAGCAGTTACTATTCGATATGAAACTTTATAATAAAACTCAGACAGAATATCTATTTCGATAGCAACGCTGTCCGGTGATGCTGATGCGAGTGAATCATACAGAGCTTGCATATCAGTTTTTTCCATGCCGTTATTAAGATATGTGTCCGAATAATATGACATAATAGATGCTACATCATCAAATAAAATCCCATCTTCCACATGAGTTGCAAAACGCTCTAAATAATGCTCAAAAGGTGTAAGAATGGGATCAAAATGATGGTTAAATCTATCACAGGAAAATGTTGTGAGAAGTATTACAATTCCAAGGATACAAAATAAAACTTTTTTCATATTTTCAAACCTCTTAAATATTATTTAGGCACTTAATTCTAAATTCCTTTTCCGATATTGAACAAGAAATTTCCAATGATGAAACACACCTCCCGACTAAAGTCGTACTCCTCTCAAGAGGAGATTTTCTCAGTGTTCTCTGTGCTCTCTGTGGTTTTATCATTTCGGTTTATCCGAGTTAGGCACTTAATTATATAATTCTATTATATTTTAACAAAATAATTTCATCAATCTCTGTGAAATCTTTTGTAGAGGGGATTCACACGGTTATAATTTATAATCAACTTTTTCATTCGTGTTTTTCGTGGTTTTCGTGGTTTCGTGGTTACATCTTTTTCGGTTGATCCGAGTTAGGTATAAGCACAACATAAGATGGAAGTCCAAGCACTCCAAAATGATCAAGCAATTCTTTTGTTGGGGATTTCTTTAAATCCTCAGCTTGATACCGTACAAGAACAAAATCCTTTAATACCTCTTCAACATTGTCGTCTTTGAAAGTTGTTGCTTCCATTGCAAAACAGTTCTTGCACCATGTTGCCCAGAAATCAATGAGGACAGGCTTGCCCTCTTCTGTTGCTCTATCAAGACCTTCCACAAGCGAGGGTGTCCAATACAATTCGGAATCGGTTTCTTCTGTAGTATATTCCACGACATACACGGTACCGTGGGATTGTGATGAGAAAATATGGATAGCTGTGTAGCCATAATAAAGAGCAATGACCAGTATGATCACACCAAAAGCATATTTTATCCATTGCATCCATTTTCCAGGCTTGGGAAGGATCGAAAGTCCGGCGCCTACAAAGGGCCAGGGCAATGCCATACCAGCACCAAGTAGGAATGGAAGCAATAATCCGGCAGGATTCCCTGAAGTATATAATGTTACTGAATACAAAATAACTGAAATAAGTACTGGAGCAACACAAGCACCAGCGAGCACGGCAGCTATCACACCTAGAACAAATACAGTAATATACTTGCTTTTCCCTGATTTTTTACCAGCCATTTTACCTGACTGGAATTTTGTAAAATCTATTGGGAACACATCAAACATAGCGAGAGCCAGCAGAATGAATATAATTGCAATTATCATATTAAACAATGGAGAAGAATTAATTGTACCGAACCGCGATCCTGTAAGCACCACGATCAAGCCAAGTGCACCATAGGCAAGCATCATACCGATTCCGTATATACCTCCGATCAAAAAACCCTTTCCTTTGGATTTCGCCTGTGTCCCTGCGCCGAGTACTGCAATAGTAATTGGCATCATAGGAAGCACACAGGGAGTGAGATTAAGTGCGATACCTCCCATAACAATAATAAGAAGTATCAGCCAGATACTCATTCCTGCAAATCTATTTGCGGACGATCCATCAGCTGTTTTTGCATTTTCTGCAAATGAGATAAAATCCTTACTTTTCAGATACCCTGCAGCAATATCTGTCATGACAAATCCATCAAGTTTACTTTTGATCTCTGCGAACCCAGTATCAGTCGGTGTTTTTATTTCAGTTTTTGAACCCGTCGAAGTAGTTTCCAGTGTAGAAATAACACCTTGCTCACTACTGACAACACAAGAAAGTACAAGCTTATCTTCTTCCGGAAAATGGCACATTCCAGCATCATCACAGAACTGATAACCGGCATAGATTGTCAGCTCGTAATCACCCGCAGAAAAATCTTCCGAAAGGGTGAATTCCTGCTGCAAAGTTACTGACTCGTAATAATTTATCAAACTGTCTTTTTCGACACCTTGGGGATATAGTGTAGGAAGAAAAGTAATCCCTTCGATTTCCTCAGCTTCGATATAGAAATACTCTTCCTGCAAGCTTTGATGCATTCCTTCCGGAATAATGAAGGTTACTGTGATCATACCCTTTCCACCAGCCGAAAGCTCTGAAGGTTGAATGCTACCGGTGGCTACTTGCTCTTGCGCGAGTAATGATTGAGCGAAGAACAAAAAAATAATGAGTGTGAAAAACAAAATTACTTTTTTCATGCGTGCTCCATGAGTATGATTTTATAAAAAATTTTATTTAAATTTTTTTGAATGTAAATGTTTGTCAAATTTGCTGGAGGTATTTTTGGTATTAATTTTGAAGCTTTAACGAAGGAGAAGCATCTTCTTCACTACATTGTTATTATCACTTTTTAGTTGATAGAAATACACACCAGGCGGAAGATTGCCAGGTTCCCATGCTGCCATACCATTTTGGGCTTCAATTGTATCAACTAACTGTCCGGTAACATTATAGATTCTGATTTTTACCGGCTCTGCATTTAGTTTGTTATTGATCGCATATTCAATGATTGTTGAAACTTTAAATGGATTTGGATAATTGTTTAAGGAAATTCCTCCGTTCTGTATTTGAGGATCAACTGCTATATGATTAAAATATAATGCACCCATATCAGCACGTGAGCCATCGGGATCAAGCGGAGAGTCAGGATCACCGGCATCGATACAAGGAGAATCCGCCAACAAAGCCCATGAGGCTTCTAAACCGTTATATTCTATACCACTTCCGGCAGTCGGGTTTTCAAACATAGGATCTGCCACAAAATTTCCTGTACCGGAAAAATCATTTGACAAGCATGAATAGGTCATATCCACAGTACTACCGCTTAAATGTATTATATTGATATCATCAATGATAATAGTATTCACAATAGAAATTGAGGATGCTTCCAGCATAATCGCTCCAAATGAAAAATTGGATTTATTATTTGCTATCGTATTGTTTACCAACGTCGGTGCTGAACCACTTTTCACACTGAGTGCTCCCGCAAAACCGGCAGTGTTATTTACAATTATATTATGAGAAATCACTGGACTCGCATTATGGCAGCCAACTCCGGAACATAATAAAACATTTGAATTATTGGCGATTATATTTTTATATATGTACACGCTATCCTGGCCTGTAACGTATATCGTCGAACTGGTTTGAGATGCTAATGTGTTTTCATATAATATGTTATCAATAATATCTACGTTCGCATTTTCAATTTCTATGGCACAATATGTTGCTTTAGTTATTTCACAATTTTGTATGAGATTATCTTCATGAGTATTAACTAATTTGATTCCTTTCCATTGATCGTCTGAGGTGAAAATAATATGCCCCCTATTAGAGCCAATTGCTTCCATCTTTCCTTCTACAGTGATTTGACTACTATTATTAGTTATTATCTCGACATCCGGCTCAATGACAAGTTCAGCACCCGAAGGAATTGAGACATCACCTGTAATACAATATGGACTATAATTTGTATTCCAAACACCGGCAACTGTACCAGATATATTGCTTCCATCTGTTACAGTTATAAAATCTTCTATCGTAATACTTGCACTATCAGCTTCACTCCATACTGTAAGTGAAACATCATAAATTCCTACATCAGTATAGAGGAAATATGGATTTTCTTCATAACTATCAATAATTCCATCGCCATCAAGGTCCCATGCCCAGACATCAGGGCTTCCAGAAGAATGGCTATAGAATTTAACACCTAATGCAGCTGGTCCATATAGGATATTTGCATCTATAACTGCATGTAATCCAAGAGAGAAAATCGCATCCTCCAGATAACTTGAAAAGTACACACTGTTATCTCCGTAATAGAGTCTGTATTCACCACCAATAATAGCAAAGAATGGTACATAACCATTACCATAATACCAGTATAAAGGATCAATATCATAAGAATTATAGAACGTTGCTCCTAAATATGACCAATTACTTTCCGATAAGAAATATACATTTCCGCCTGGACCATAGGTTTCCCATAAAGATTGAAATACCGGCACCGCCGTTGCACAAGCGCCTCACCCTGAACCTCCCCAGAAAAAGACTACCACTTTTCCAGCATCGATTAACTCATAAATTGAATGTGTCGCACTAGTATTATCTGTCCATGTAAAATCGTCTACAACATCACCAACCTGATATCCAGCAAACAATGAACTTGCACATACCAAAAATGCAAAAAGGGCAATTGCTTTTTTCATCTTATCTTCCTTTCTTATTTCTTTATTATTTTTCAATAGATCATATAATAAAATTAAAAGTAATTCTCATTGTTTAGGTTATAATAACAAGTTCCCTTAGAAACAAATTCTCTAACGGGACAAGGCAGGAGGCTAAGAATAATGTTTTATTACCTCCCACCTTGTTTTTGCCATTATTACTTTATTAGCAACATCTTCTTCACTTCATTATAATTCTCTGTCTTGAGTTGATAGAAATAGACACCTGTTGGAAGATTGCCAGCTTCCCATGCTGCCATACCATTTTGGGCTTCAATTGTATCAACTAACTGTCCGGTAACATTATAGATTCTGATTTTTACCGGCTCTGCATTTAGTTTGTTATTGATCGCATATTCAATGATTGTTGAAACTTTAAATGGATTTGGATAATTGTTTAAGGAAATTCCTCCGTTCTGTATTTGAGGATCAACTGCTATATGATTAAAATATAATGCACCCATATCAGCACGTGAGCCATCCGGATCAAGCGGAGTGTTAGGATCACCCGTATCAACGCAGGGTGATTCTTCCAATAAACTCCAATTAGCTTCAAGACCGTTGTAACTTGTTCCGCTACCTGCTGTTGGATTCTCAAACATTGGGTCTTCATTGATATTTCCAGTTCCACTATAACCACCTGATATACAAGTATAGGTTACATTGACAGTACTACCAGATAAGTTGAATACATCTACACTATCTATGAGGATAGAATTAATGATAGTTGCTGATGAAGCTTCAATCCACATCGCTGCAAAACCATAGGTAGATTCATTATTAGCTATTGTATTGTTAATCATTGCTGGGTCTGATGCGCTTTTCAAACTGATTGCACCCGCAAAACCTGCAGTATTATTGACAATTATATTATGAGAAATCAGAGGATTTGCATTATCACATCCAATTCCGGAACACAAAAGTGAATTTGTATTATTGGCTATTAGATTCTTATAAATATATACACTATCAGAGCCAATTATATTTATTGCCGCACCTTTTTGTGTTGCTGTTGAATTCTCATAAATAGTGTTTTCAATAATATCAACTTTTGAATTTTCAATATCTACTGCACAATAAGTGGCATTAGTTATTTCACAATTTTGTATGAAATTATCTTCTTGAGTATTCAAGAATTTTATCCCTTTCCATTGATTATCAGAAGTAAAAATAATTGGACCTCTATCAGATCCATCAGCTTCCAATCTTCCCTCAACTGTGATTTGACTATTATTATTAGCAATTATCTCAACATCTGGTTCAATAATAAGCTCAGCGCCCGAAGGAATGGAAACATCACCTGTGATTTGATATGGACTATAATTAGTATTCCAAACACCAGAAACTGTACCAGATATATTGCTTCCATCCGTTACAGTTATGAAATCTTCTATCGTAATACTTGCACTATCAGCTCCACTCCATACTGTAAGTGAAATATCATAAATTCCTACATCAGTATAGAGTAAATATGGATTTTCTTCATAACTATCAATAACTCCATCTCCATCAAGGTCCCATGCCCAAGCATCAGGGCTTCCAATTGAATTACTATAGAATTGGACACCTAATGCAGCGGGTCCATATAGAATATTTGCGGCTATACCTGCATATAATCCAAGAGATGCAATCGCATCCTCCAAATAACTTGAAAAGTACACACTGTTATCTCCATAATAGAGTCTGTATTCATCACCAATAATAGCAAAGAATGGTACATAACCATTACCATAATCCCAGTATAAAGGATCGATATCATAAGAATTATAATATGTTGCACCTAAATAAGTCCAATCACTTTCTGATAAGAAATAGACATGACCACCTGGACTATATGTTTCCCATAAGGTTTGAAATACCGGCGCTGCCATAATACAGCCGCCGCAACCTAATCCTCCCCAGAAAAAGACTACCACTTTTCCAGCGTCGATTAACTCATAAATTGAATGTGTCGCACCAGTATTATCTGTCCATGTAAAATCGTCTACAACATCACCAACCTGATATCCAGCAAACAATGAACTTGCACATACCAAAAATGCGAAAAGGGCAATTGCTTTTTTCATCTTATCTTCCTTTCTTATTTCTTTATTATTTTTCAATAGATCATATAAAAAATTAAAAATAATTCTCATTGTTTAGGTTATAATAACAAGTTCCATTAGAAACAAATTCTCTAACAGGACAAGGCAGGAGGTTAAGAATAATGTTTTATTACCTCCCACCTTGTTTTTGCCATTCTTACTTTATTAGCAACATCTTCTTCACTTCATTATAATTCTCTGTCTTGAGTTGATAGAAATAGACACCTGTTGGGAGATTGTTAACATTCCACTTTGTTGTTCCATATCTGGCTTCAATGGTTTCAACTAACTGTCCAGCAACATTGTAGATTCTGATTTCTATTGGCTCTGCCTTTAGTTTACCTTTGATCGCATATTCAATGGTTGTAGAACCTGAAAATGGGTTAGGATAGTTCGCAAGCATATTCTTATCAAAGTCATTTACAAATCCACCTTCACCTTCTTCTGGAATATATTCAATAGAGCCATAACGATGATTTCCTCCACCATATTCAATAGATTCCAGCCAGTAATAGTAAGTCGTCTCAGGTTCAAAAGTGACATCCTCAAATGAGTATTCATGCATCTCAGAAGTAGTTCCGTGTCCCTGAATTAACTCAACATTGATTGGGTCCGCTGTGCCAAAATCATCTTCAGTATTACGATAAATATTGAATCCAATCACATCCGTTTCACTGGCAGTTGCCCAGCATATAGAAATAGAATTATATTCAGTAACATAAGCAGCTGTAAAAGCTGCAAGTTCTACTGGTAAAGTTGAGCCACTTACAACAATAACATTTGAATTGCTACTTGTTCCATAAGCATTATAAGCTCTTAAACGATAGTAATGTTCAATTGCTTCTTCTGCTGTTACAGGATAAGTAAGATCTAGTACTTCAAGATTTTCATATCCTGATAAAAAGGTTGTGAAATCCGCATCTGTTGCAACATCAAGATAATATCCAATTGCACCAGCACTTGCTTCCCAATTTGCAAAGAATGTTAGTGTTCCATTTGTAGTAGCAACAGTTGCAACTGGCGGAGCTGGAGCATCAAAGAATGTGATGAGGTCTACTACACCATATGAATCGTAGAAGTAACCATCTCCAAAGGTCAGAGTACCATGAGTAGCGACCAGAGCCTGAAATACAATGTCTGCAATTAGTCCTTCTCCTTCTGGTGCTTCAAGAGTATCTGTGCCGGTTAATGTATAAGCAATACTTAAAATACCCGGAGTAGAATTATCAATCATCCAGCCTAATGCGGTGCCACCATTAGATTCAAGGATGTTACCTTCAAAGGTAATGGGGTTTGTAGCACTGGATGACAAATAAGATAGCACTGCCGGGTCATAGATTACTTCAAACTCATAAGTATCTAAATTATGAACTCCAATGCAATACACATCTAACCGTATGTAAGTTCCTGCTGGTTGTGATGGTATGCTGGTCAGATTCTGGTTACCATAAGTGGTTGCATCTAAATCAAATTCTATGCCTGCGTTCTCGTTAGGACCGGCAAGAACTATTGCACTGAAAAATGAAATCAACATTAACACTAATATTATTACTGTTGATAGTTTTCTTTCCATTCTATTATCATCCTTCTAAATTTTTTCATTACAATTAAGGATAAATTTTATAAATCCTAATTTCTAATGACAAATAAAATATATCCTGACAAAGTCTGAAAAAATTTCATTAAAAATTATCTGTAAATTTTCTTTTTTGCGTTAAAATTATATTTAATGACTTTCCTTGCCTTTGGCATTATCAGCAGTTACTATATAAAATTTCTTATTACCAGCGGGAGCAGGAATAGTTGCTTCATCTACATCAATTACAGTGGATTCAAGTACCCAATCACCAGGTAATGTAGAATATGGATTATCATTACTATACACATGATATACATAACCTTCATTAATCCAACTAATATTTACACTATCACCATCAGCCACTATTTCAATATTTAAATTTTCAGGTGGATCAGGGGGTAGTGTAGCAAATGTAGCAGTACCCTTATCTGTAATAATATCCATCACCCCAAACGAATCATAGAAGTACACATTTCCAAAGGTCAAAGTTGGTATATCCTGTTCAGTAGTTAGAGCCTGGAATACAATGTCTGCAACCAGACCCTCTCCTTCCGGAGCTTCAAGAGTATCTGTCCCTACTAACGTATAGGCAATACTCAGAATTCCCGGAGTGCTTGTATCGACCATCCAACCTATTGCAGTACCTCCGTTTGTAGTTAGTATATTCTGCTCATAAGTAAGGGGGTTCGTTGCAGAAGAAGCTATAAAGGTAAGTCTTGCAGAATTGTAGACTATCTCCAACTCATAAGTGTCCAGATTATGAACTCCGGTTGCATAAACATCTAAGCGAATGTAGGTACCTGCAGGTTGTGAGGGTATGCTGGTCAGATTCTGGTTACCGTAAGTTGTTGCATTCAGGTCAAATACTATGCCCGCATCGACATTGGGACCGGCAAATATTAGAGAACTGAAAATTAAACTCATGGCTAATGCTAAAATTATTTCTTTACATAATATTCTTTTCATTTTTTTCCTTATCACTACTTGTTCTTCTTCTGAAAATGAGGGAATACCCGACAATATATCCCGGGTATTCCCATTTGTCATGAATTATCTCGTTAACATCATTTTCTGTATTTCACTATGGTGCTCTGTTGTGAGTTGATAGAAATAGATACCTGTAGAATGATTAGTTGAATTCCAAGTGGCTGTTCCGTATTTTCCTTCTACCGTATCAACAAGCTGTCCAAGAATATTGTATATCCTTATCTCCACTGTTTCTGCTCTCAGCATACCTTTAATACCATATTCAATAGTAGTTGAACCCTTGAACGGATTTGGATAGTTCGTGAGAATATTAGCTTCAAAATCATCTATGAAACCACCGGTTCCCTCTTCAGGTGTTAGACTGATCGATTCACAAACACTATTAATACCGCTTAATTCAACCGACTCAAGCCAATAATAATAGGTCGTTCCATAGTGCAATTGATCTATATCTACAAATTCATACTCATGGATCTCTGTCGTGCTGCCATGTCCTTCTACGATCTCACTGTTGATCTTCTTTGCCGTACTAAATTCATCACAGTCGCTGCGATATATATTGAAGCCAATTACATCGTTTTCACTCGCTGTGGTCCATTCGATCGTAGTATAACCATTCGTTTCATTAAACGTCGCTGTGAAAGCAGAGAGCTCAAACGGAAGGGTCGCAGTTCCAGTATCTGTAATGAGGTCCACTACACCATAGGAATCATAGTAGTAAACATCTCCAAAGCTAAGAGTACCATGAGTTGCGACCAGAGACAGAAATACAATGTCTGCAATTAATCCCTCTCCTTCAGGTGCCTCAAGAGTATCTGTGCCGGCTAAGGTATAGGCAAGGCTTAGGACTCCCGGTGTAGAACTATCAACCATCCAACCTAATGCTGTTCCACCATCAGTAGTAAGGATGTTCGGTTCAAAGGTAATGGGATTTGTAGCAGAAGAAGTTACATAAGATAGCTCTGTTTGGTCATAGATTACCTCAAACTCATAAGTATCTAAATTGTGGACTCCTGTACAATACACATCTACCCGTATGTAGGTTCCTGCGGGTTGTGAGGGCATGCTGGTCAGATTCTGGTTACCTAATGTTGTAGCATCCAGATCAAATACTATACCTGCGCTTGCATTTGGTCCTTTGCCATCGTTGCCTTTAACTATCGTGGGAGGTATTCCTTCATGCCAGTGGTCTCCGAAAACCTGCAGGTCAGCAGCATCGATGATCCCATCCGGCACCAGGTCATATAGAGGATCCCAACCTGGATATGTATCAACAAAATGCCAGTGATCTCCAAACATCTGCAAGTCTGTAGCATCTACATAACCATCAAAATTGAAATCACCGATAATTGGTGGCAAACCCTGTTCAAATGTTACATCATCAACGAATAGTGGAGTATAGGTGCTGATGTTACCATGTTTAAAAGCTATATAGGTAATGCTGGGATTGGTTAATGCGACTGTATATTCTGTAAAGGTGCCGGTCAATGTTATTTCTTCAATTAGCGTAAATGTTGCAGAATCTGCTGGATCGGACATTGTTCCTACTATTATTGGGTTACTGCCCTGAGCCCAGAATGTCAAGATACTTCCATTGTCTCCAACCTCTACCAATGGAGTAACTAAAGCTACGAATGCGGTTGGATCTAACTGACCGGTAGAACCATCTAAGCCATTATTAATATATGCAGTATTGGGAGCAGAAGGGGCTGATCCGTGTATGGTTGTTTTAACTTCTGCAGTGGTATTTGAAGGGAGAACTTCTAAAAGACATTGCCAATCACCTGGTAATGCCGGTGGCGTGACACCGTCGAAATTCTCAGTAATAGATGTAAGAGGAGCGAGTTTCGCTAAATAGGCATCATCTATGGAGGGATCAGTTCCGTAGTTAGTTAGTGTTATACCGCCAAAAGTCACTGTGCCTTCAAAACCTCCGGATACATACACATTCCCATTTGCATCTACATCTATATCACCGCCACCTTCATTATTACTTCCGCCAGCTTGTTTTGCCCACTGCCAGTTGCCATCGGTATCAAGCTCTGCTGCAAAAATATCCCTACCACCGCTACTTGTTAGGGTTGTAGTGCCAAAAGTCGCTGTGCCATTAAAATATCCTGTAATATATGAATTACCATTTGCATCTGCGATTATCTTATAGCTGTAATCCGAATCACTTCCGCCAGCTTGTTTTGCCCACTGCCAGTTTCCAGCAGTATCAAGTTCTGCTACATAAATATCACTACCCCCACTGCTTGTTAGGGTTGTAGCGCCAAAAGTCGCTGTGCTCTCAAATGTCCCGGTTACATATAAATTCCCATTTGTATCTATGCTTGTATCATATCCGCAATCACCACTATTTCCACCAGCTTGTTTTGCCCACTGCCAGTTTCCATCGGGATCAAGTTCTGCTACATAGATATCACTACCCCCGCTGCTTGTTAGGGTTGTACCGCCAAAAGTCGCTGTGCCACTAAAATATCCTGTAATATACGAATTACCATTTGCATCTACACTTATTCCATTGCCACCATCACCAGAACTTCCACCAGCCTGTTTTGCCCACTGCCAGTTTCCGTCTGTATCAAGTTTTGCTACGAAAATTTCCTCAGTAGGAGGGCCGAAGCCTGGTAGAAATGTACTACCAAAAGTCGCTGTGCCCATAAAAAATCCGGTTATATACGAGTTACCACTTGCATCTACACTTATACTCACACCATAATCAGGAAAATAAAGATCATCGCCAGCCTTTTTTGCCCACTGCCAATTTCCGTTTGCATCTATTTTTGCAACATAAATATCCGGCGTTCCGTAGCCGGATGTTAGAGTTGTGCTGCCAAAAGTCGCTGAGTTTGTAAAGGCTCCGGTTACATACGAATTGCCATTTGCATCTAAGCTATTACCACCGCACCAATCATGACCACTTCCACCAGCCTGTTTTACCCACTGCCATTCGGGAACTTGGGCTTTTAATACTGAGAACACCATAAATAAAACTGTAAATAAAATAATACTCTTTTTCATTTTAGTCTCCTATAATTTTTTTGTTATTATAATTATTCTATCCCGATACATCTACATCTCGTTAGACAGGTCGGGATGTCTGCCTATCAATGACATTAACTATCTTATGCCCTACGAACCATAGTGGTCGGGGCTCCTATCTTTGACATTTTAGATAACATTTCGCCTTTTTTTAATTTATATTTTCTCTCTAATTTTAAATTCTTCAAAGGGTATTGCTTTTTAATCTTTCCTCCTTTTTTGTTTTTTATTTTTTTTTGGTCTGAGCTTTCCATGATTTAACATCCATAGATTGCTGCCAGAAAAAATCGAATAAGGCAATAAATGCATCAACAATAGTCTGTTGCTTGATGAGCACCATCCTGAGTTCATTGGAAATATTTAACGGGACTGCATCAGCAATCAACAATGTTTTATTATCAAATACGAACATTTTGAGTGGAAGGATACTCGAGATCCTGCATTGTTCACCGGCTTTACGATCTCTTTCCATGAGAGAAATTGTAACATAATCTTCAATACTCTTTATTTCATAAATAGTTTTTAAGACACCTTTACGTTTTAAAAATGCATTTTGTACATCTCCCTGCATTTTTTGTTCTTTGGAAGTTGAAGCAGCCCAGGGAGGTTTTGTGAATGACAATATTTCGTTTTTGGCATTTCCTGTTAACTCGCAGAATTTTTGATGTATATTATCGTTTCCACGAAAAACTTCTATGTATTCAAAAGGTTCTTTGATATCGTCAGAATTATTGTATATTTCTTCCATCTCATTGATTAGTTTATAACTTTCAGCCAAATTATTTTCCATGTTTTTCAAAGAGCGACTAAATGAAGATTTTGGGCTGGCAATATTAAAATATTTTCTGTTACCTATTTTTTTCTCTGAGCAATAGCCTTCGCGTAAAAGATAATTAACAACCTCGCTTACCTTGTTATGCGGAACTCCGGAGATTTTTTGCAGGTCAGATAGAGATGCATCCTTTTTTTCTAATAACGCTGAATAAACTTTAGCCTGCCGTTCACTAAAACCTAAATTTTTCAGGTTATTTACAAACTTATTATTTCCTTTCATTTTATACCGCCATCACTATGGGGGTATATTAATTTGAGAATGAAAAAACTGTCAAGCTTTTTCTTTTTTTTGAAAAAAAGTTATCTATTTTTTAGGTTTCAATATAGTTAACTGGCACAATAGTGGTAAGTTAAAAACAAAATATTGTAATGAGAATTTATAAAAAAAATTTAAATTTTTTTGAATGTAAATGTTTGTCAATTTTGCAGGAGCATTTTCGGGATTTATTTTAGTGATATTTTTTTTTTCGTTATAAGGTATGTTTTTGATTAAAAACAAAGGTTCCGTTTTTGAGAATTCGGACTGCATTTTCAACAACATTCGGATCATATAAAATACCTTTGTTGTCCTCTATTTCTTCAAGGGCGATCTCCAATCCAAGACTTTGACGATAGGGTCTATCATTCACCATTGCTTCTACAACGTCTGCTACTGCAAGTATTCGGGCTTCCATAAGGATATCATCATTCTTCAGTCCATTTGGATAACCGCTACCATCAAACCGCTCATGATGCTGAAGCACCATTTTGGCAACCTGCCACGGAAAATCGAGATCCTTCAGGAGGTTATAACCTACTGTCGGGTGTAATTTAATCTGTTCCCACTCTTTATCTGTAAGCATTTCCGACTTGTTCAAAATCCTGATCGGAACCTTGATCTTACCAATATCATGTACGATTCCGCCTATACGAATACCTTCGATCATATCGGATGGAAATTTCATTTCCTCTGCAATGGCAATCCCAAGTTGAGCCACATTATGCTGATGACCCGCTGTGTAGGGATCCCGCAATTCAACAACATTGGCGAGCACGTTGACAGTATCCTCGATAAGTTTCTGCAATCTCTCATAACTTGCCTTAAGCTCATCTTCAGCCCGTTTTCTGTCGGTGATATCTCGATAAATACCATACACTGCTACCTGCTGTCCTTCTATGATGATAGGCGTGCCGAGAATCGATACATCCAGCAATTTACCACTTTTGGTTCTACGCTTTGTTTCAAGCTGTATATCTTTGCCATTAGCAACTTGCTTAGTGCATTCAGTAGCTTCGTTCAAAAGATCATCAGCAGCAATGAGTTCATCGATACCTTTTCCAATTGCTTCTTCCAAAGTATAGTCAAACATATCAGTGAATGCATTATTAACCTGTAGTACTTTCCCATCATTCAAGGCAACTACTACTGCTTCCGGTGAACTCTCAAAAAGGCGTTCGAAATATGCCTTCTGCTCCTGAAGCGCTTCGTCAGATTTCTTGCGCTCCTCTTCCTTCCTTTCTATCTCCCGTTGAAGTAAAATGCCATTGCCCAGTTCTTGGATCATGTCCATAAGCCGATTCACATCAACCGGTTTGAGAATAAAACCGTGCACACCAAGTTCTATTGCCCGTATAAAATAGTTAATTTCTCCATAAGCTGTCACTACGATGAATTTTGTAGCAGGTTCAATTTCCTTGATCTTCTCGATCATTTCCAGCCCGTTCATGACAGGCATTCTTATATCTGTTACAACGATTTGGGGCTTATGCTTCTTGAATATATCTAATCCAACTTCTCCATTAGTCGCAGTGTACACATCTCTAATCTTACGTTCCAGCATTGTATTAACTGAACGGAGTATGACACCTTCATCCTCAACATACATAATTGATAAAGGTAAAAGAGCTTTTGGTGTTTCTTTAATTGGTTGTGATTTCAATGGTAAACGCTGCTCCTTTCTCGGTATTCTGTACGGTAAGTGAACCTTTCATATTCTTCTCAACAAGCATTTTTGACATATATAGACCTAATCCTGTTCCGACTAAACTTTCTTTCTTTGAAAAGTATGGTTCGAATATTTTGTCAATCAATTTATCAACCTTCAGCAGACTGGAGTTCAGGCATTTTTGACTGGACTTCAGAATGCTAACAGTTGTCGTCTCAAGTCCAGTTTCAGAATACTGGAGTTCAGGCATTTTTGACTGGACTTCAGAATGCTGACAGTTGTCGTCTCAAGTCCAGTTTCAGAATACTGGAGTTCAGGCATTTTTGACTGGACTTCAGAATGCTGACAGTTGTCGTCTCAAGTCCAGTTTCTCCGCCAGCTGGCGGATCTTCTGAACTCGAGTCTTGACTTAATGACTTCTTTCATCTTTCAATAGTTTTCTTCAAACGAATTACAAATACTGCCCCGTTCGGTTTATTATCTTCTACAAATACTATTCCATCATAATCTTCAACGGTATGTTTTACGATATACAAACCAATACCGGTATGCCCTGTTTCACCATATTGGAAACCTTCATCAAATATCTTATATTTTATTTCGTCAGGTATGCCAATGCCATAATCCGTAAATCTGATCTCACAATAATCTTCGTCTGAACTAATATCAATATCCAGCTTAGTAGTTTTGCTATGCTTTATTGCATTGTTAATTATGTTCTCAAATACTGAATATACAGCATTATCCGCATAAGCTCTTCCAGTGCCAGTAACATTAAACTTTATATTTGGATAATTTTTAATAACATCATGTGCTACTTTATCAATTTGATATTCATCTAAATCTGCATGAGAATCTATGAACTCTTCCTGGTCACGTTGCTTTTTTATTGTCTTACATTCAAGTAATAAGTGCAACACACATTATTTATTTGAATACTCATAAAATACTTCATACGGTGTTTTGTATTTTAATAATTTTCTTGGTCTATCATTCAATTTATTTTCAACGATTTGTAT
>Ga0265595_1000498_pt1 | contig 35013 bp, 38 predicted proteins | sample saktaG_15_FD_190148 | JGI IMG/M metagenome (GOLD analysis project Ga0265595, IMG submission 190148) | Saline water microbial communities from Sakinaw Lake, British Columbia, Canada - sak_2013_06_06_50m | ecosystem: Environmental > Aquatic > Non-marine Saline and Alkaline > Saline ...
GATGATCCTGACGGTCATGCGTGAGCGGCAACTTTCGGCTGAGGCCAAGGGCTAACGGGACAAAGTGATGGCAGAACAACAGAAACAAGCTGGCGCTCGCAGGCAGATCAAGACGGGAACCGTCATGTCGGCCAAGGGCGAGAAGACAATTCTGGTGCAGATCAGCAGCATGGTTAAGCATCCGGTGTACGGCAAGTACATCAAGCAGCGGACGAAGCTTGCCGCTCACGACCCGCTCAACGACGCGAAGGTCGGCGACGTGGTGGACATCGGGCTTTGTCGGCGAATGAGCAAGACCAAGAGTTGGCGGTTGGTTCGGATCGTCCGTCGCGGCGATTCGCCCATGGCCACAGGCGTGAAAGAGGAATAGGACCGTGATCCAGCAGGAAACGCGAATGGCAGTGGCTGATAACACGGGCGCCCGGGTTGTCTACTGCATCAGGGTTCTGGGCGGCTCGACGCATCGCGGCAATTTCACGCGGCGTACGGCCTCGCTGGGCGACATCATCGTCTGCTCGGTCAAGAAAGCCCAGTCCGGCGGCGAGGTCAAGCCGGGCGACATCGTAAAGTGCGTCGTCGTGCGGACCACCACTGCGGTCCGGCGATCCGACGGAAGTTACGTGAAGTTCGACAACAACGCGGCCGTAATCATCGACGCCAACAACAACCCGCGTGGTACGCGGATTTTTGGAGCCGTCGCCCGCGAGTTGCGCGAGAAGAACTTCATGAAGATAGTTTCTCTTGCGGCCGAGGTGGTGTGAGTATGGCAATGCACGTTAAGAAAGGCGACACGGTGGTCGTGATCGCCGGTGACGACAGGGGCAAGACCGGCGAGATCATTCGTGTCGACGCCGCCAAGGGCAAGGTCCTGATCCAGGGCGTTAACCGGGTGTACCGTCACCTTCGCCCCAGCCGCCAGCACCCCCAGGGCGGCCGCATTCAGAAGGAGATGCCGATAAACATCTCGAATGTTCTGCCTCTGGACCCCAAGACGAACCAGGCGACGCGGGTGGGTTTCCGCACAGGTTCGGACGGCGCCAAGCAGCGCTACGCCAAGAAGAGCGGCGAGACGCTCGGGACCGTAAAGAAAGTAACAAGGTAAGGTGCAGTCAATGCAGGCACGCCTTCACGAAAAGTACACTAAGGATGTGGCGCCGGGCCTGGTGTCGCGGTTTGGTTACACCAACCCGATGTCCGTGCCGAGGCTCGGCAAGATCGTGGTCTCGATGGGCATCGGCGACGCGCAGACGAACCAGGCTCGCCTGGAAATGGCCGTCAAGCACTTGGCCCAGATTACCGGCCAGCAGCCGGTGACGGTCAAGGCCAAGAAGTCCATCAGCAACTTCAAGCTTCGCGAGGGCTATCCTGTCGGCGTGAAGGTCACCCTGCGTGGCAAGCGGATGTGGGAGTTCCTGGACCGGCTGATCAGCCTGGCCATTCCGCGTGTCAAGGACTTCCGCGGGCTCAACGCCTCGGGTTTCGACGGGCGTGGCAACTACAACATGGGCCTGGCTGAGCAGAGCGTCTTTCCGGAGATCGATACGGCAAGCCTGACCAGCACGCAGGGCATGAACATCGCCATGCAGACCACGGCCAGGACCGACGAAGAAGCGAGAGAACTGCTGAGCGGCCTGGGCATGCCGTTCCGCAAGAATTAAACAGAAGGTGCTTGAGGCATGGCAACCAAAGCGCAAGTAGTAAAATCAAATAAGAAGCCGAAGTTCTCCACGAGGATCATCCGGCGCTGCCAGCTTTGCGGCCGGCCGCGAAGCGTTTACCAGAAGTTCCGCATTTGCCGCATCTGCCTGCGGACGCTGGCGAACGAAGGCAAGATCCCCGGGATGAGGAAGGCAAGCTGGTAACGTAAGGAAGCTAGACTATGAGTCTGTCCGACCCAATTGCCGACATGTTGACCCGAGTCCGCAATGCATACCGCGTGCGGCAGCAGGTGGTCAACATCCGGGCGTCGAAGATCTGCGAGGGCATCAGCCGGGTGCTCAAGGACGAAGGGTACATAGCCGACTATGCCCGCGTCGAGGACGGCAAGCAGGGCATCCTGCGGGTGTACCTGAAGTACGGCCCTCGCGGCGAGAAGGTGATGGTCGAGCTCAATCGAGTCAGCACTCCAGGCCGGCGGGTGTATTGCGACGTGGAGCGTCTGCCTCGCCCGCTTGGCGGGATGGGAATCTCGATTATCTCGACGTCAAGGGGCGTCATGAGCGATCGGCAGTGCCGCCAGGAGAACGTCGGCGGCGAAGTCCTCTGTACCGTCTGCTAAGCTGCATGCATCAGCGTGCAGCTAGAGCAGGAGAAAGTAGAGAGTGGAAACAGAAATCGAGCCCGCAATTGAGGCTGGAGCAGTTTCCTTGCGGTCTACTCTCTCCTCTGAGAACTGAAAAAGAGCGCGAAGGCGGCGTAAAGCGGAATATTGATATGTCACGCATAGGAAAACAACCTGTTTCCATCCCCGACGGCATAAAGGTCGCCATCAAGGACCGCTGTGTTTCCGTCGAGGGGCCCCTGGGAAAACTCCAGTGGACGCACCGGCCTGAAATCGAGGTCCAACTCAGCCCCGACGGCAAGAGCATCGTGGTCAGCCGCAAGAGCGAGGACCGGCTCAGCCGGAGCCTTCACGGCCTGACGCGCAGCCTGATCGCGAACATGGTTCTGGGCTGCAAGACGGGTTATCTAAAGGCGATGGAGATTTACGGCGTCGGCTACGGCGTTCAGTGCCAGGCCGGCAAGTTGACGTTGAACGTGGGCAAGAGCCATCCGGTGGTGTTCGATGTCCCGGCGGGCCTGACTGTGGAAGTGCAGACTCCGCAAGCCCGCGGAGAGACCGAGCCGGCACGGTTTACCGTCAAGGGCCCCGACAAGCAGGCCGTAGGCGAGTTGGCGGCCCGTGTCCGCAAAAGCCGTCCGCCGGAGCCTTACAAGGGCAAGGGCGTCCGGTATGCGGGCGAGTACATTCGTCGCAAGACTGGCAAGGCCTTTGCGGGTGCCGGCGGCGCCTGATCCAGAGTACGCCTGGTGGCGGTTTAGCAGGATCCAAGATCATGAAGCCAAGTGTCAAGAAACATGTTCGGCGGCTGCGGCGCAAGAGCCACGTTCGCAAGACGGTCTCCGGGACGCCAGACAGGCCCCGGCTGACCATCTTCCGCAGCCAGAAGAACATCTACGTGCAGATAGTGGACGACATGGCCGGACGGACGCTGGTGGCCGCGTCCAGCCAGGAAAAGCCCCTGCGGGAGAAGCTGACCCGCGGCGGCAACAGGGCCGCGGCCGAGGCGGTCGGGACCTTCCTGGCGGAAAAGGCGGTTCAGGCCGGCATAAAGAAGGTCGTCTTCGACCGCAACGGTTACCCGTTCCACGGGCGCATCAAGGAACTGGCCGAAGCCGCCCGCAAAGGCGGGCTGGAGTTTTAAACAGGAGCACGCATCGTGGCGCTTGAAAGACGTCCAAGCCGTAGAGGTCGCGAAGATTTCGCCGAAGAGGGCGGACTGGAAGACAATGTCGTCCAGATCTACCGCTGCTCGAAGGTCGTAAAGGGTGGCCGGCGGTTTAGCTTCGCGGCGCTCGTCGTCGTCGGAGACCGCAACGGCACCGTCGGCATCGGCTACGGAAAGGCCAAGGAAGTGCCCGTCGCAGTCGAGAAGGGCATTGCCGACGCCAAGAAAAACATGCAGATCCTGCGCCTGAAGGGCCGGAGTATTCCGCACAAGGTCATCGGCAAGCACGGCGCCAGTTCCGTGGTGCTGGTCCCGGCCTCGGATGGCACGGGCGTGATTGCCGGCAAGAAGCTCCGCCCGCTGTTGGAGTTGGCAGGTATACACGACGTTTTGACAAAGGCCTACGGCTCGACCTCGGCCAAGAACCTGCTCAAGGCGGGGCTCAAGGCCCTCAAGCAGCTTCGAACCGCCGAGGACATCGCCGAACTGCGAGGAGTGATCTTCTCATGAAACTCGACGATATCCTCAGCGCAGCCGGGAAGTACAAGGCCCGCACCCGCGTCGGCCGAGGCACAGGCTCCGGCCAGGGCAAGACGTCAGGCCGGGGCAGCAAGGGCTACCACTCGCGTCCGGGCAGCAACCGCGCCTTCGGCTTCGAGGGCGGGCAAAACCCGATGCTCAAGCGCATCCCCAAGCGTGGCTTCAGCAACGAGAATTTCCGGGTGGAATACGAGGTCGTCAACCTTGCGTGCCTCCAGGAAAAGTTCGAAGACGGCGCCCGCGTTGACGCCGCCGCCCTTGTCAAGGCCCGGCTGATAAGTGGCCCGGCCGCACTTGTGAAAATCCTCGGCACCGGCGAGTTGACCAAGAAGCTCACCGTGGCCGCCAAGAAGTTCTCGAAGTCCGCCGCCGAGAAGATCGCGCAGGCTGGCGGATCGGTGGAGTTGGTATAGCGAGCAGTCCGGCATGTGCCGATAAGGATTCGCGAATATGGCTTTCCGCATTTTCAGACTGCTGGTAACCGTTGCGATGGGTATTGTCGCGGCTTGGCTGATCATCCCCGCGGGGATAATCATCTGTGGCGCGATATTGGACGCCATCTCCGCGGGCCACACCGCGCATAGTGCAGGGACGTTGCTGCGGTCGGTGCTGACGATGGTCGGCGGGCTGGTTATCCTGGCCGGGTGCTGGTGGGCCGTGTGGAGCCAGTCCATTCTGCGCCGTGGCCTGGAGAACATCTGCTCGATCCCCGAACTGCTGCGCAAGCTGTTGTTCACCCTGGCGCTGTTGTGCATCTACCGTATCGGCTTTCACGTGCCGCTGGCGGGCCTGAACCAGGAGAAGGTCGCAGCCTTCATGGGCCAGCAGTCCGAGGGGGTCTTCGGCTCGGCCATCCGGTATTTCGGCCTGTTCACCGGCGGCTCGCTCCAGCAGTCGACCCTGTTCGGCCTGGGCATCATGCCCTACATCACCGCGTCGATCATCTTCCAGCTCCTTGCCACCGTCCTTCCCTCCCTCGAGAAGCTCCAGAAGGAGGGCCCGGCAGGGTACAAGAAGATCCAGGAGTACACCCGCTACGCCACCGTGCCGCTGTGCATATTCCAGGCTATCGTCTGGATGAAGATCATGATGGGCGGAGGCCGCGGCGACCTGCTGGTGTATCCGGAGTATGCGGGGTCAATCCTCGTTTTTGTCATGGGCATTATCGGCCTGACGAGCGGGACGATCTTCCTGATGTGGCTCGGCGAGCAGATTGACGAGTACGGCATCGGCAATGGCATAAGCCTCATCATCATGGCGGGCATTGTCTCCAGGATGCCGGCGGCGATACTGGACCTGGCGCATACCGCCAACCTGAGCCTCTCGGCCATCGGTTCGCAGAGCGAGACCGGACCGGAGAAGATCCTGTTCCTGATCTTCGCGTTTGTGTTCGTCGTTGCCGGCGTGATCCTCATCACCCAGGGCCAGCGGCGTATTCCGACGCAGCACGCCAAGCACACTCGCGGGCGGCGCGTTTATGGCGGCAATCGCCAGTACCTGCCGCTGCGTGTCAACCATGGCGGCGTCATGCCGATCATCTTCGCCTCGTCGCTGATGATCTTCCCCAACGCGATCTTCAAGTGGCTTGACTCGTGGGTGCGCAGCGACATCACCCGCACGATAGCCGACGCCTTCAGCCACGACAGCTACACCTACTCCGTGATCTACATCGCGATGATATTCTTCTTCGCGTACTTCTGGACGACGGTGCAGTTCAGGCCGAAGGAGATGGCCGAGCAGTTGCGTGACGCGGGCGCGTTCATTCCGGGCCTGCGTCCCGGCAAGCGGACGGCGGACTACCTCGAGCGTGTGATGGAGCGCATCACATACTGCGGCGCCGGGTTCCTGGCGGTCATCGCGGTTTTCCCGACGTTCGTCTCAGCCAAGATGGGCATCGACTGGAGAATCTCCTCGTTCCTTGGCGGGACGGGCCTGCTGATCGTCGTGTCGGTGGCTCTTGACCTGGTCCAGAGGATCGAGGCCAACCTGGTGATGCGCAACTACGGCGGCTTCCTGGGCGGTTCGTCCAGGATCAAGGGGGCCTACTGATGAGCATGAGAATTGTGCTGATGGGTCCTCCAGGCGCGGGCAAGGGCACGCAGGCCAAGCGGCTTGTGGATAAGTTCGGCTTCGTGCATCTGTCCAGCGGCGACATCTTCCGGGCTGAGAAGGCCGGCGGATCGGACCTGGGCCGGAAACTGGCTGAGTACATGAATGCCGGCAAGCTTGTCCCGGACGACGTCGTCGTGGAGATGATGGCCAAGGCCATCACCGCCGCGGATTCGCGCGGCGCAGGGCTGATGCTCGACGGGTTCCCGCGGACGGTCCCCCAGGCCGAGGCGTTGGATAAGCAGTTGTCGGCGGCTGGCAAACCGCTGGACGGCGTGGTGGTGATAACCTGCGACGACGAGCCGATCGTGTCGCGGATAACAGGGCGGCGTAGCTGCCCCAAGTGCGGGCGCGTTTACCACGTGAAGTACATGCCGCCCAAGAACGACAAAATGTGCGATGACTGTGCGGGCACCAAGCTGGTGCAGCGGTTGGATGACAAAGAAGAAGTTGTCCGCGACCGGCTTAAGGCTTATTATGGCCAAACTCAACCAGTGGTCGGGTACTATCGTGAGTCCGGCAAGGTCAAGGTCGTCGAGGTTGACGGCAACGGTTCGCCTGACAGCGTGACAGCCTCGCTGGCTGAGGCAGTTGGTGCTCTGGGCTAGGCGCCGGGATGGCGAGATTGTGGCTATAAGGCTTAAAACGCCGGAGCAGATAGAGAAGATGCGGCTGGCTGGGCGGCTGGTGCATGATGTGCTCCAGCAGCTCGGAAAGCTGGCGGCTCCGGGCGTCACGACGCTGGAGCTTGACAAGGAAGCCGAGCGGCTGACGCTAGCCGCCGGTGCCCAGTGCCTGTTCAAGGGCGTGCCCGGGCGGTATGGCGCCGGGCCGTTTCCGGGCGCTACCTGCATCTCGATAAACGAGCAGGTGGTGCATGGGATACCGTCGCCGCGGAAGATTCGCGACGGCGACATAGTCAGCATCGACTTTGGCGTGCGGCTGAACGGATGGTGCGGCGATGCGGCCGACACGTTTATTGTCGGCGAGGCGCCGACGGACGTGCGGCGGCTGGTTGGCGTGACGCGGAACTCTCTGGCGATCGCGTTGGAGATGGTCCGGCCTGGCGAGAAGTGGTCTAATATCGCCCGGGCCATGCAGGAATATGTAGAAAGCGAAGGTTTCGCCGTGGTTCGCGAGTTTGTTGGCCACGGCATTGGCACGGAGATGCACGAGGACCCGAAGGTCCCGAATTTCGTCTCTCCGGAGTTGCGTGCCAGGGACATCGTGTTGAAGGAAGGTATGGTCCTGGCGATCGAGCCTATGGTGAACATGGGCTCCTGTGCGGTTGAGTTGGCGGCTGACCGGTGGACGGTTGTGACCAAGGATCGTCGGCCATCGGCCCATTACGAGCATAGCGTCGCGGTTCGCTCCGGCGGGGCCGATGCGCTTACCGACGGACGGTAAGGTCCAGCGAGGTGTGAAATGAAAGTTCGCTCATCAGTAAAGCGGATGTGTGAGAATTGCAAGGTGATCAGGCGTCGCGGGATAGTGCGCGTGATCTGCACGAACCCCAAGCACAAGCAGCGCCAGGGATAACAACCTGGGCAGGAGAGAGCGTATGCCACGTGTGGCAGGTGTTGACATTCCTAACGACAAGCCGACGCTTTATGCGTTGCAGTACATTTACGGCATCGGCAAGAAGTTCGCCTCTGATATCTGCAAGAAGGCCCAGGTGGAGCCGACCCGTCGAGCCAAGGAGCTGACGGAAGGCGAGCTCTCGAAGATTGCTGGTGTTCTGGACAGCGATTACGTGATCGAGGGCCAGCTTCGCCGGCAGATATCACAGAACATTTCGCGTCTGCGCGACATAGGCTGCTATCGCGGGTTCCGCCATCGCCGCGGGTTGCCGGTTCGCGGGCAGCGCACGAAGACCAACGCCCGGACCCGCAAGGGCCCGCGAAAGACGGTTGCCGGCAAGAAGTCGGTCAAGGAGATGCGGTAAGCCATGGCCCAGACACGCAAAGTCAAGAAGGTCCGTCGCAACGTCGCCCGCGGCGTGGTGTATATCAAGGCGACTTTCAACAACACGCTGGTCGCCATCACCGACACCAGCGGCGACACGTTGGCGACCGCCTCGGGCGGGACGATTGGTTTCAAGGGTTCCCGCAAGAGCACGCCGTTCGCGGCGACGCGGGCTGCTCGCACCGCGGCCGACAAGGCCAAGAAAATGGGCCTCCACGAGGTGGAGGTCCGGGTCAACGGCCCCGGCAGCGGCCGGGAAAGCGCGATAAGCGCGCTCCAGGCGGCAGGGTTGAAGATCCTGTCGATCGAGGACGTGACCCCAATACCGCACAATGGTTGCCGCCCGCGCAAGAGACGCCGCGTGTAGGCTGCGTAACAAGGCTTAAGGAGCATAACTAACGATGGGACGCTATACGGGACCTGTTTGCAGGCGATGCCGCCGCGAGGGGATCAAACTGATGCTCAAGGGCACGCGGTGCGAAACCGCCAAGTGCCCGATGGAGCGCCAGTGGCGTTCCTCGCCGCCCGGCCAGCATAGCTGGCATCGCGGCAGAGGCAGCGAGTACCGCCTGCGCCTGCGCGAGAAGCAGAAGGTCAAACGATATTACGGAGTCTTCGAGCGCCAGTTCATGCGCTACTTCCATCGCGCCGAGCGCCAGAAGGGCAACACGGGCGCTGCCCTGCTGAGCCTGCTGGAGCGGCGGCTGGACAACGTCTTCTGCAAGCTGGGCTTCGCGCCGTCGCGGGCCAGCGCCCGCCAGACCATCAGCCACGGGCACGTCCACGTAAACGGCAGGCCCGTCAGCGTGTCCAGCTACCTGGTCAAGGTTGGCGACAAGATTGCGATCAAGGATTCCGAGCGGTCAAAGAAGCTCGTACGCGTCTGGCTGGAAGAGCTTGGTGAGCCGCACTTGCAGAACTGGCTCAAGCTCGACCTGACCAAGCTTGAAGCGGAGATACTGGCCGTCCCGACTCGCGAGGACGTCCAGATCCCCGTAGAGGAACAGCTCATCGTGGAGCTCTGCGGCCAGTAAGCCGCAGCCGGATGGCCAAACGGCACCAACTGTAGAATGCCCCGAAGGATACGGAGATAGGCGAATGCGAATCAGGTGGCGCGGTCTGGAATTGCCCACGCGGGTTGTGAACGATCAAGAGGTGTCCACGCCGATGTACGGGAGGTTCTCTATAGAACCTTTCGAACGCGGCTTCGGCATCACCGTGGGAAACTCAATCAGGCGGATTCTGCTCAGCAGCCTTCAAGGCGCGGCGATCACCAGCATCAAGATCGTCGGGGCCGAGCACGAGTTCACCAGCCTGCCCGGAGTGCTGGAGGATGTCACCGACATCATCCTTAACATCAAGAACCTCGTGGTCAAGAGCCACAATGAGGAGCCCAGGGCCCTGCGCCTGCACAGCGAGGTCAAGGGCCCCGTCAAGGCTGGAATGATCGAGTGTGATCCGTCGATCGAGATAATCAACAGGGACCTCGTGCTGGCGACGCTGACCGACAACGTCCCGTTCAACATGGAACTGATCGCCGAGACCGGGCGCGGGTTCCTGCCGGCCGATGAAATGATCGACCCCGACTCCGACCAGGAGGCCGGGCGGATTTTCGTCGATGCGTCGTTCTCGCCGGTTACCCGGGTGCGATACCGCACCGAGGACACCCGCGTCGGCCAGAGGACCAACTACGACCGCCTGGTGATGGAGATCTGGACCAACGGCACGATCACGCCGGAGATGGCGATGGTCGAGGCGGGCAAGATTCTCCGCAAGCACCTCAACCCGTTCGTCCAGTACTTCGAGCTCGGCGAGCAGATCGTCGAGTCCGGCACGCCCGAGGTGGTGCAGGATGTGGATACCGAACTGGACCGCAAGCTTCACATGCCGACCCACGAGTTGGAACTTTCGGTCCGCGCCAACAACTGCCTCGAGGCAGTCAAGATCGAGTTCGTCGGGCAACTGGTCCAGTTGGCCGAGGTGGACCTGCTGAAGATCCGCAGTTTCGGCAAGACATCCCTCCGCGAGATCAAGAGGAAGCTCCAGGACATCGGGCTGTCGCTGGGGATGACCGTGAAGTTCGATATCCCCGTGCCGGAGATTCCGGACGACGAATAGCCCACGGGCAACCGGGAAAACCGACAAATAAGAAAGTCCCCAGATTATGCGTCATCGTGTTTCAGGCAGAAACCTCAGCCGCAGCAGCAGCCATCGCAGTTCGCTGCGTCGTAACATGGCCGCGTCACTTTTCCAGTACGGCGCGATTCGCACCACAGCCCCAAAGGCCAAGGAGCTGCGCCGCTTCGTCGAGAAGCTCATTACGCACGCCAAGAAGAACACGCTTCACGCCCGGCGGATGGTGATCTCCGCGCTGGGCCGCGACAGGGCCATGTTCGGCGTCGACGAGGAGCGGATGGACAAGACCATCGTGCAGAAGCTCTTCGACGAGATCGCCCCGAGTTATGCCGAGCGCCCCGGCGGGTACACCCGCATCATCCGCCTGGCTGAACGGCGGATCGGCGACGCCGGCGAGCAGGTGATACTCCAGTTGGTTGAGGAAGGCAAGGCCGCCCCGACCGCCGCGGCCGCCGGCACATCACGCCGCCGACGCCGCGCCACCAAACGCCACGCAGCCGCCACCGACGCTGCCGCCCAAACCGCCCAGGCCACAACCGCCAAGGCCGATGAGGCACAGGCGGAGGAAGCACCAGCCGATGAGGCCGACGCCGGCGAGAAGACTCAAGAGTAACAAGAACAGCCTTTCGTACTAACAGGCGGCAGCCATGGCGCTGCCGAGATCGAAACACACGGCGGCTTGGGATGCCCGCAAGGGCGAGTGAATCCCAAGCCGCCGTTCTATTGCGTTTGTAGTGACGCCGTAAGGCGTTATGTTTATTTGCAATGTCTGCCGCGCGAGGTCCATTCGGGTCGCGCATAACGCCGGCCTGGGCGATGTCAGATGATTCCCACGGGCACGGCGTCCACGTCCTGGGCAAGGGGTGTGGTTTGCTTGCAGAGGCACAGGACCGCTCCCTGGCCGATGGGCATCTTCAATCGCTCCAGGGCCTTGAACGGCTCAACCAACTCTCGTCTGGGACTGGCCGTCTTCTTCACCTCGGCCGGATAGAAGACCTGGTCCTGCTGGAACAGGAAATCGACTTCTGTTCCATCCCGGTCACGGTAGTAATAGAGTTGAGGCGTCTTGCCGCGGTGCCACCAGCTCTTGAGCAATTCACATAGCACGTGCGTCTCAAGGATGGCTCCGGACATGGCCACGATCAGCCTTGATGACCTGAAGGAATTGCTTACCGTCGAGTCGATCTTGCTGTATCTGAAGGACAAACTCAGCAAGACCGCCGGCTAGCCTCTCTAGCCCCGTTCACGGGGCTTCGCCCCCGCGACAGCGGGGGTCTAGACCAGGCCTTTTAGGCCTGGGTAGGCGTCTACGCGCCACCCCTTCTTTTTGTTTTTCCCTTAGCCCGCTTCAGCGGGCTTACAGGCTCTCGAAAGCCTTCAGGCTAAAGCCGCGCAGAAAGCACGCCGAGGCGTGCTAAACAGAAACAACAGGGGTGGGCTGACTCCCCAGGGCTGGAAGCCCTGGTCTATACCCCTTCGGGGCGAAGCCCCGTGAACGGGGCTGAAAAGCATGGCGGCTAGGGCGGGAATCTGGTATAAACTTACGCATCATGCATAGGGCATGATGCTGGTCCGGCTTTTCAGGCTCCGAGAAAGTTCCGCTTTGGCGCAAAGGCCCATGAGAGACCCCAACTGCATATTCTGCAAGATTATCGACGGTAAGATTCCTGCCGTGAAGGTTCTGGAAACGCCCGAGTTCCTGGCCTTCATGGACATTGGCCCGCTTGCCGAGGGGCATGTGCTGCTGATCCCGGCTGGGCATTATGAGACGATCGACCAGATGCCGGCCGAGCTGGCCGGGGCAATGCTGGCCCAACTGCCGCGGCTGGTTCGCGGCGTCCGGGCCGCGACGCTCTGCCAGGGCGTGAACATCCTCCAGAACAACGGCGCAGTCGCCCACCAGGAAGTCATGCACGTACACTTCCACATCATCCCCCGCAAGGCCGGCGACGCGTTCAGGTTCAACTGGCCGGCTGGGAAATATCCCCATGGGCGGATCGAGGAGATTGCCGAAGCTATCCGCCAGAAGCTGGATTGATTGGTCGGGTAGCGCCGGCGGTGCGTGGCACGCCCGTAAGCGACCGCTAATCGGAAAGGCAATCTCGAATCTCGAAATACGAAACAAATCCCAAATTCCAAATTCAAATGTTCAAAACGCCGGGAGATGGCGTCATACTTGCCTGTGAGGGATCTGAGCGCCGCCTTGGAGCTTTTGTTTTGGTTTTTGTATTTTGAGATTGTTTCGGATTTCGTGCTTCGGATTTCGGATTTTTCTGTTTCGCAAGGAGCAACATATGCGCATCTGGACAAATGCAGGCAGGATCGCGGCCCTGGCCGTCGCGTCGGCAGCCTTGGTGCTGGGCGGGTGTGATAAGTACGGTGCCGGCCGGTCCGGCAGCTTCCCGGTGGTGGATATCGTTACCTCGGCCGGGACAATCCGGGCCGAGCTCTGGCCTGACAAGGCCCCGAATACCGTCGCCAACTTCCTCCAATACGCCGATGGGGGGTTCTACGACAACACGATCTTCCATCGGTGCATCGTTGGGTTCATGATCCAGGGCGGGGGGCTTACGCCGGACTGGAAGGAAAAGCCCGCCCGGGCCGCCATCCGCAACGAGGCGGACAGCGGCCTGCGGAACGTTCGCGGCACGCTGTCGATGGCCCGCACAAGCGATCCTCACAGCGCCACCTGCCAGTTCTTCATCAACACGGCCGACAACTCCAAGCTCGACCACGAGGGTAAAACCGACGCAGGCTGGGGCTACTGCGTGTTCGGGCAGGTCACATCCGGCATGGAGGTTGTCGACGCCATCGTACAAGCCCCGACGGTGGGTCCCGAGCAGAACGGTCGGCCCGCCAAGCCCGTGGTTATCAAGTCTATCCGGCGCGTGGGCGGCCCGAAGCCCGCCCCGGCCAAGGCCAAGGCGGGCAGTAAGGGATAGCTATTGTTTCCTGCTCGCCGAAGCGAGCAGGCCTGCCGGCTTCGCCTTCCCCGGCGCGCCGGGGCGGCAAGCCCGGCTACCGTCTACCGTCTACTGATGACCAAGAAAGGACTACATGCTGATAACGATCCAGACATCCGAAGGGACCATCAAGGCCGAGCTCGACGAGGAGAAGGCCCCCGTAACGGTTGAAAACTTCATGCTTTACGTAGACGATGGCCAGTATGACGGCACGATCTTCCACCGCGTGATCCCCAGTTTCATGATCCAGGGCGGCGGATTCTTGCCCGACATGAAGCAGAAGCCCACCAAGGCGCCGATCCGCAACGAGGCCGGCAACGGTCTGACCAACGACCGTGGCACGCTGGCGATGGCGAGGACCAGCGTTGTCGACAGCGCCACCAGCCAGTTCTTCATCAACACCGCCGACAATGGTTTCCTCAACCACCGCGGCGAGACGCCAGACGCCTTCGGCTACGCGGTGTTCGGTAAGGTCGTCGATGGCATGGACGTGGTTGACCGCATCGAGAAGCTGCCCACCGGCCGGGCCGGGCACCACGACGACGTGCCCGTCAAGCCGGTGGTGATCCAGTCCATCCGGCGGGCCGAGGACTAAGCGCCGCGCCCGACGGCGAAACATCCGCATCCCGGGCGCGACTTATCCCGCGAGTCCGGCGGCGGCGATTCGGCAATGCCTGTTCAGCCAAGCAGTTGCCTTCGGTCGTAGGTTTGTGTACGATCTTCGCTCAAGGAGGCAGGATGGCCACGAAAAAGCAAACAACCGGCACCTTGCAAGACAGATGCGCCTGTGAAGGCGGGAGCTTGGATCGGCTTATCCAACCGGCGGTCCTGGCAGCCTTGGCCAAAGAACCCCTTCATGGCTACGCGCTGGTTATGCGCCTCAGCGAAATGCCGACGTTCGCAGGGCAGTCGCCCGACACGTCGGGGGTCTATCGCGTGCTGACCTGGCTTGAGTCGCGCGGCATGGTCACCTCTTCCTGGGACACGTCAAGTTCCGGACCGGCGAAGAAGACCTACCATATCACTGACAAAGGGCGCCTATGCCTTCGCACCTGGGTGAAGACTCTCCGCGGATACTCCCTGGCAATCGAGGAACTCATCGAGATCACCAGCCAGGCCGCCAGCCGCGGCAAGGGCTGAGAACGGATCGCCCGGCTGAGGTCTGTTTGCTCATTGGCCAGGGGTTTTCCAGCTTGACAGTTTTCAGACCGCCAGTAGGATTGCGGCGGTAGCTGACACTCTCCTGTATATGAGGCCATCCTATATCGGCCCTGGAAGCCCGCAGGAGTTGGCTGCCAACAGGTGTGAGCGCTTACAGGAAGGTCAAAGCATGATGATAAGGCGGGGTGTTTGGCGGGCGGCCTGGGCTTCCGTAATCCTCCCAGTGATGCTTCTCTCGTCAACCTGCCTGGCTGCGGCCAATGGCGCCACGACGGCTCCAGCCGGTGAGGCAGCCAAGCCAGCCGAGACGCCGGGTTCGGTCGGGAAGCCTTCGACCGAGCCGCACGACTGGTTCAAGCCTCTCAAGGATATTCCCGCTGGGCCTGGCCTTCTCAGCGTGGACATGAACGTTCGGACGCGCTACGAGTGGCAGGACAATTTCAACATCAAGGGCTACGGCACGGACACCAGGGACGACCTGCTGATGATGCGTACTCAGTTGGGCCTGGACTATCGCCTTGTGTGCCCGTCGGGCGCGACTGCCCCGCACTTCTACGTGCAGGCTCAGGACAGCCGGTACTGGCTCAGCGAGCTGGCGCGGGATGGTTTTCCGACCAACTGCCCGCATTTCGACCAGTTCGACCTCCGCCAGGCGTACGCCGAGTGGCGGCGTATCGCCGGCAGCCCGGTAGGCTTCAAAGTCGGGCGGCAGTCGATATTCTATCGCGATAAGCGGGTTTTTGGCCCAGGGGACTGGGGCAACGTGGGCGGGTACTGGTGGGACGCTGCCAAGCTCTACATCGAGACAGAGGCCGTGGACGTTGACCTGATCTACGGCAAGAGGATCATCAGCGAGCAGACACGCTTCAACGACGAGTGGTACGACTTCGACATGGCCGCCGCATACGTCCAGATCAAGAACCTCCCGTTCATACTGGACCTCTTCTACCTGCTCAAGTACGACGACGAGGGGAAGGTTTCCGGCGAGACGGGCACGGGCGACGAGAAACGCCACACCTTCGGCCTGCACGCCGAGGGCAAAGTCGAGCGGTGGGATTACGCGACGACCCTGGCCTGGCAGACCGGCGAGATTGGGCCCGACGAGATCTGCGCGTTCGGCGGTAATGCGGGCGCCGGCTACACGTTCGACGCCCCATGGAAGCCGCGCGTCGGCGCGGCCTTCGCCTACGCCTCCGGCGACCGTAAGCCTCATGACGGCAGGTCTAACACCTTCGACGGCATGTTCGCAGGCGTGGGAGGAGTCTACGGGTGGATGAACCTCGTCTCGTTGAAGAATATCGAGGACTACGAGATCAAGTTCAGCGTTCAGCCGTGCAAGAATCTGACCTTGGCGATGGAGTACCACATATTCCACTTGGCCTCAGACACGGACGGTTGGTACTGGTGCAATGGCAAGAGCATCCGCCGAGACTCCGGCGGCGACAGTGGAAACAACATCGGCAACGAGATCGACATTTACGCGAAGTGGAAGATCTGCGCGAACCTGGAATTGCAGGCCGGCTACAGCCATTTCTGCGCCGGCTCGTTTGTAAGCGGCACCAGCCCCAACAAAATGGGCGGCAACGACAACGCCGATTGGGTCTACACCCAGTTGACCTTCAAGTTCTGAAAACGGGCAAGGTGTGACCATGAGACACATGACAAGGGCTATGCGGGTTTGGCTGTTTGCCTTTCTGGCGGCGGTCCTTGCCACCCCAGGCTGCCGCGACCAAAGCACCACAAGTAAAAGCAATTCGGTACCCGCAACCATAAAGGTGGGCCACGCGGGACACGACCACCAGCTCGCGTTGTACGTCGCAGCCCTCGAGGGCGAGAGGTTCCGGCAGCGAGGTTGCCCGTACCTCCGCGAGGTTAAGCAGTTCGAGATCTACGACCTCGTCGAGGGCGAGAAGGTTCTGGCCAGATTGCAGTTCATCAAGATGGGCGGTGGGAGTAATATTCCGGCCGCCCTGAGCCGTGGCGAGATCGATATCGGCTTTGGCGGGGTCACGTCGGCCGCCAAGTTCGCCGACGAGGGTCAGCCATTCAAGATCATCTGCCCGCTTCAGACCGACGGCGACATGCTCGTGATGCACAAGGACTCTCCGGTGACCGACTGGGCGTCGTTTGTAGCGGCCGCCAGGTCCGGACCCAGGCCGCTACGGATCGGTTACAAGGCCCCGATGGCCGTGGCAAAGGCGGTATTCGAGGGCGGCCTGCTTGCCGAGGGCGTGAGTTTCGGGCCGAGCCTCGACGAAGGCCAAACTGGCGTGATAATGGTCAACTTCGGCTCGGAAAAAGGCCCCATCCCCTTGCTGGACAGCAAGTCGCTCGACGGGTTCGTCATGAACCAGCCCGGCCCCGCCCTGGCCGTCAACAAGGGCGTTGGCAAGATCATCTGCCACCTTCGCGATCTTCCCCCGGCCGGCAAGTGGATTGACCATCCCTGCTGCTGTGTGATGACACGCGAGCAGACAATTGCGTCGAGTCCAGAGGCGATCAAGGCCCTGCTCAAGACGATCCACCTCGGCACCCGGGAGATTCGCGACAATGTCGAGCTCGGCATCGACTGCGCCCACCGCTGGGCGAAGTATCCGCTGGAGGTCGAGAAGGCATCCGTACCGACTGTGACTTACGTCAGCGAGCCGTCGGAGACGTGGATCGAGGGCCTCAAGACCTGGCTGCCGATTGCGCAGAGTCAGAACTACTTCACGGGCAAGTACAAACAGGCCTCCGGCGAGCAGTTCGTGCAGGACCTCTGCTCGCTTGATCTCTGTCGCCAGGCTGCGGCGGAACTGCGAGATAAGGGCCTGCTCAAGTAGCCGGTGACGAAAGCACTATGGCCGTGCCGTTGTCAAAGACGCTTAAGAAACTTGCACTGGGCGCCATCGTCCCGCTGGCGATCCTGGCACTCTGGCACTGGGCGTCTTCGGCGAGCGTTGTCGTCCCTTCGATCTCGCGGGTGGCTGACGTGTTGGCACACCCACTCCGCAGGCCGCCCGACCTCGACGCCACCAGCCTGGCTGACGGACTGACCGTCAGCGTGCTCCGGGTCGCCCTGGGCTTCGGCTTGGCGGCCCTGACGGCCATCCCGGCCGGGCTGCTCATCGGGCGGTGCGCCGCCGCCAGGGCGATTTTTCAGCCGACTATTTCCGCGGCGATGTCCATCAGCCCCATCGCCTGGATGCCTATCGCGATCATAACCTTCGGTCTGGCAAGCCCGGCTACCGTAGCTTACGGCGACGGCGCGTGGCGCCACGATGTGCTGGACCAACTCCGCTTCGCCGTCGTTGCCGTGATCTGGCTGGCGTCGTTTTTCCCGATCGTTGTCAACACGGCCGCGGGCGCCGGCGGGGTCAAACAAGCCCACTTGGAGGCGGCGCGGGTGCTGGGTGCGAGTCGGAGGGCGCTGCTGACGAAGGTCGTCATTCCTTCGGCCGTGCCGTCAATTGTGACCGGGCTGCGGCTTGGCGCGGGAATCGCCTGGCGGGTGATCGTGGCGGCGGAGATCTTTCCGGGCACGCGCAGTGGGCTCGGCTACATGATCGCCACGTCTCACGAGCAGGCCAGCTACGAGTACGCCTTCGCGGCCATCATCGTCATCGGGGCCATCGGCATCAGCCTGGACGGCGTCTTTCGCCTCCTGGCCAGCCGCGTCGGCCACTGGCAGAGCAAGGAAAGGTGACCATGCCGGAGCCAGACGAGGCCATCCGCTTCGAGTCTGTCAGCAAGTGTTTCCTCGCGCCCGTCCGTGGCGAGGTCTGGGCACTGCGGGACATCGACCTGGCCTGCGAGGCCGGCAAGTTAACCTGCGTTCTCGGACCCTCCGGGTGCGGCAAGACGACGCTGCTTCGCATCGCGGCAGGGCTTGACCAGCCGACGTCGGGGCAGGTGCTGGTGAATTGCCGCTGCCGTGCAGGCCGGCCCGGGCTGGTCAGCCAGGAAGGCGACCTGCTGCCCTGGCGAAGGGCACTGGCGAACGTTTTGCTCGGGCTGGAAGTCCAAAGCGTGCCCAGGGCTCAGAGGAAAGCCCGGGCAAGGGCCGCGCTGCGGCGAGTCGGGCTGGGAGAGGAACTCGAGGAGTGCTTCCCCCACGAGCTGTCCGGCGGGATGAGGCAGCGGGTCGCCATCGCCCGCGCCCTTTGCCCCAACCCCAGGATCATCTTGATGGATGAACCTTTCGCCAGCCTGGACGAGCCCATGCGATACAGGCTCCAGGAAGAGCTGCTGGCCCTGTGGGCCCAAGACCCGCGGACCATCGTGTTCGTCACGCACAGCATTGAGGAGGCGGTCTTCCTGGCCGACCGAATCGTCATCCTGGCCGAAGGCCGAAAAGTCCGGGAGTTCGCCATTGAGTTGCCGCGCCCGCGCGATCGCCTCGCTGCGGAGTTCGCACGACTGCTCTTGGACGTCCGACGAAGCGTGGCAATTAGAGCATTTCACGCTTGAATGTATCCGCACGACTGGAACCAATTGCGGGCGTCGGAGCCGAACACTTCCTGCAGCGCGACCTTGATGGCTGCCAAGAGAGCCTCCCATGTTCGGGCCTGGCTTTTTGTAGGAACGTTTCGATTTTAGACCACATCGATTCGCCAAAGCCTTGACTGTTTACTGGTTCCCGGCATAAGATAGTCGTTAGTCTGCAAGAGCGACTGGCGTTGTTGGCGAAGTTTCCGTCGTTGGCGTCGTTGAAAAACTCTCATCGAGCGAGCCTTATGGACTGGTCGGACCTGGTAAGCACGATCTTCATGACGATTTACACCTTCAGCCTCGTGATGGTGTCGGCTTACGGTCTGCACAGGTACGTGATCGTCTATCTTTATTACAAGAACCGTCGCAAGGCCCCTCAGGCGCCGGGCCGGTTCGAAGACCTGCCGCCAGTGACGGTCCAGCTTCCGATGTACAATGAGCAGCACGTGGCGCGGCGGATCATCGAAGGCGCCTGCCGCATCGACTACCCCAAAGACAAGCTCCAGATACAGGTGCTTGACGACAGTATCGACGAGACCTGTCAGTACGCCCAGGCCGCGGTGAGCGAGGCTCGGGCCAAGGGGTTCGACATCGAGTACATCCACCGCGGCGACCGCACCGGCTACAAGGCCGGGGCGCTGGAGAACGGCCTCAAGACCGCCAAGGGCGAGTTCGTCACGATCTTCGACGCCGACTTCGTGCCCGCGACGGACATCCTCCAGCGGTCGATCCACTACTTCACCGATCCCAAGGTCTGCGTCGTCCAGACGCGGTGGGATCACATCAACCGCAACGACAACATGCTGACCCGCACCCAGGCCATCCTTCTGGACGGGCACTTCGCCATCGAGCACGTGGCACGCAATCGCAGCAACCGGTTCATGAGCTTCAACGGCACGGCTGGAACGTGGCGGAGAACGGCAATCGCCGATGCCGGCGGCTGGCAGCACGACACGCTGACGGAGGACTTGGATCTTTCCTACCGCGCGCAGATGCGTGGCTGGAAGTTCGTCTTTCTGCCGGAGTTGACGGCCCCGGCTGAGCTGCCGCCGGAGATGACGGCCTTCAAGGCCCAGCAGTTCCGCTGGACCAAGGGCGGTGCGCAGACCACCATCAAATTGCTGCCCAAGGTTCTGCTCAGCAAACTGCCGCTGAAGGTCAAGATCGAGGCGTTTTTCCACCTGACCGGCTTCACGATGCACATATACATGTTTACGCTTGTGGTGCTGATGTACCCGGCGATGGTCCTCCAAACCGTTCCGCTGGAGAGCGGCTCGATGTGGCGTGGCGTGTTCGACCTGGGTGTGTTCACCTTGGCAACGCTGTCGGCCAGCGTGTTCTACGTCGCCAGCCAGATCGAGTTGTTCGGCAACTGGCGGCAGGTTGTCAAATACTTGCCCGTGCTGATGGCGGTAGGGGTGGGCCTTAGCGTCTCAAACGCCAAGGCGGTCCTGGAGGCGGTCTTTGGCCGGAAAAGCGAGTTCATCCGCACGCCCAAGTACGGCGGGTGCTCCACGGGCCTGCACCTGTCCGCGCCGCTGTCCAGCCGCGGCCGAAAGAAAAGAAGCCTGCTCCCGTACGTCGAACTGCTGTTCGGCGTCTACATGGCCGGCTGCACGATCCACAGCCTGATGCACATAAAGGCGGCGCTGACGGCGCCGTTCCTGGTGATCTTCACGTTCGGCTTCTTCTACGTGGCGGTAACGAGCTTCATTTCCCAGCGGGTTGTTGCCCCCGCGGCGTCGGCTGAGCCGGCAGCGGCGCCGGCACGCGACTGACCTTTCCGGACGTCATGACGTCGGGCTTTCGCCCCGACGCCTCTTCTAATGGCAATGCGAGAGGCGGGACTCGAACCCGCACCCCTTTCGGGACCAGGACCTAAACCTGGCGCGTCTGCCAATTCCGCCACCCTCGCGCGACCGCTGCCGCTCACGGCGGAACATTGTCGCTTATAGAACTTATAGAAAAAGCCGGCCCGCCTTGCCAGCGTATTCCGCCTTTTCCAGGTTCCGCCTTTTCCAGGTTCCGCCTTGTCTTTTCCGTCGTTTCCCGAGTTCCGAGGGGCCTCCAGGGCTTCATTGTCCCCTGAAACTTGCAAAAACCCGACAATAAGAACGAGAATTACCATTGTCTTACACGGGGCGCCACGTTATGATTAGGTTAAGAGGCTGGATGTTTGGCTGCTCAGGCTTGATGGCAGGCCGGTTGCGTGAGCACATCGTCGGTGGCCCTGCGGCGCCGTACGAAAATATAAGTGAATGTTCGAATCTGGTTCTAGCTCTCCGGGCGAGCCGTTTCCAGGCTTGCCCAAGCGGGTCCACATCGGGCGGCCGCAAGGCGCCTTGGCCCGTCATGCCGATGGAGTACGTCTGGGCGATTTGGCCCGGCCGTACGTTTGCAAAGTGCCGCGTGCTCGGGTAATGCCTCCGGCGGGAGCACAGTTGCTTTTCCGTCGCGGCGCGAAGGTCGGGCATTGGCTCTCTTTTGCCGATTGCAACGGGCGCGACAGGCAGGTGGAAATGCGGTTCTCCGACAGGCCAGGCCTTTCGTGTCGGTAGGGACGCCCCGTTGCCGACGCCGAGGCCGCAGCGATGAGGAGATGCAATCATGACCATTGATTTCCGATGCGAAAACTGCGGGAAGCTGTTGAGTGTCGACGATCAGACCGGCAGCGCGGCGCGATGTCCGCATTGCCGCAAGAAAGTCACGGTCCCGGCCGCCCTGGCCGCATTGCCCCGTCCGCACGTGCCGCCCACCGCCAGGTGCGCCACTGCTGGCTTGCCCGCCGTCGCGCAGGCGTCTGGCCAGGCTGATGGCCGGCCGGGGGAGCAAGAGCCCGTCGAGGGCGAGGCCGTCGCCGGCGCCATGGCCACGGCCATGCCATGGGTAATCAGCGCCTTCATGCACCTGGGCGTGTTCCTGGTCATGATCTTCTTCGTCATGGTGACGGTGGTCACCAAGATTCCGATTACTATCGACATACCTGAGGGGGTGAATGTCCATGAGAATCCTGGGGGCGTGATGAACCCCAAGACCGAGACGGTCTCCAAGATCGAAAGTGATCGACGGAGAGTCGTCAAGCGGGACGACCCCAAGCGGGAGGAACAGGTCGAGAGGGGCAAGACCGGCAAGAGGGTTGATCTTCTTGCTCCCTCGTCGGGTGGTGCCCGGGGCGGGGCGGCCGAATTGGGCCTGGACAACAGCGACGCGACGGGGGGGCCAGAGAGCACGTTCATCGGCGGTGGCGGCAGCGGTTTCCACATCGTGTTTGTGGTTGACCGTTCTGGCTCGATGGCTCCGACTTTCGAGCGAGTCAGGTTCGAGATGCTCAAGACCATCGCCCACTTTAAGAAGGAACAGGACTTTACGATCATCCTCTTCTCCGACAACCAGTACATCGAAGGGCCGCAGAAGCGCCTGGTCTTGGCGACTGATGAGATCAAGGACGCGGCGACCGATTTTCTCAAGGACATAACCGCCAGCAACACGACCACGGTTTTACCAGCCCTGAAACGCGCGTTCGAGGTCCTTAAGTATGCCGACAAGGAGAAACCCGGCCGGCTCGTTTACCTGCTGAGCGACGGCGACTTTGCGGGCATGTCCGGCGGCTCGACATACACCGGCGCCGATGGCAGGGTCCTTAACGGCAACGAGGCCGTGGTCCAGTGGCTGCGGGACAACAACCCCAAGGATGAGGCGAAGGGCAGGATGCACGTTCACACGTTCCTCTACCTCAGCAAAGACGAAGAGGCCATGAAGGTAATGAGAACCATCGCCCATGAGAACGGCGGGTGGTTCAAGCCAATTAGCGCCGATGAGTGATTCCGAGAAAACGCATGTGTCAGACAAATGACTTTTTTGCCGATTGCCACCAGCGCGACGGGCTGGTAAAAATACGGTTCTCTGACAGGCAAGGGCTTTTGGCTTTTGTGTCGGCCGGGATGCCCCGTAGCCGACGGCGCCAGCGCAGCGATGAGGAGATGCAAGCATGACCGTTGATTTCCGATGCGAGAACTGCGGGAAGATGTTGAGTGTCGACGATCAGCCCGGCAACGCGGTTCGTTGTCCACATTGCCGCAAGAAAGTCACGGTGCCCGCGGTCCTGGCCGCGTTGCCCCGTCCGCACGTGCCCCCGAACGCCAGGCATGCCGGCTCTCATTCCGGCGGGCAGTCGCAAGGCCAGGCCGATGGCGAGCAGGACGAGCAGGGCGAGGAAGAGCCCGAAGAGGAGGGCCAGGCTGTAATGGGCGCCATGGCAACGATCATGCCCTGGGTCATCAGCGTCTTCCTGCACTTGGGCGTGTTCCTGGTCATGCTCTTCTTCGTCATGGTCGTGGTGAACACCAAGATTCCGCCGGAGATCATCATTCCGGACGCCGCGCTGAGCCTGGACAATCCCGGCGGCGTGATGGACCCCAAGACCGCGACGGTTTCCAAGAGCGAGAATGATCGGCGGACGGTCGTCAAGCGGTACACCAAGCGGGAGGACCAGGTCGACAAGGGCAAGACCGAGCAGACGGTTCAGCTTCTCGCGGCCTCATCGGACGGCGCTCACGGCGGCGCGGCCGACCTGGGCCTGACCAACAGTGACGCCGCCGGCGGACCCAAGAGCCGGTTCTTCGGCTCCGGCGGCAACGCATACCACATCGCGTACGTGGTGGACCGTTCGGGCTCGATGGCCCCGACGTTCGAGCAAGTCCGTATCGAGATGCTCAAGTCCATCAGCGGCCTTAAGGCGGTGCAGGACTTCACGATCATCCTTTTCTCCGACAACCAGTTCATCGAGGGTCCGCAGAAGCGGCTGGTCTCGGCGGAGCTTGAGAACAAGCTCGCGGCGAACAATTTCCTCAAGGACATAACCGCCCAGAGTTCGACCACGGTTTTGCCGGCCCTGAAGCGGGCGTTCCAGGTCCTCAAGTATGCCGACGCCAGCAAGCCAGGCCGGCTGGTTTACCTGCTGAGCGACGGCGACTTCGCGGGCATGTCCGGCGGCTCGACGTACACCAGCGCCGACGGCAGGGCCCTTAACGGCAACGAGGCCGTGATTCAGTGGCTGCGGGACAACAACCCCAAGGATGAGAAGAAGGGGCTGGTTCACGTCAACACGTTCCTCTACCTCAACAAGGACGAGGACGCCATGAAGGTAATGAAAACCATCGCCAAAGAGAACGCCGGCCGGTTCAAGCTCATCAGCTCCGACGAGTGATTCCGGGAGATAGCATGCGTCAGACAACTGTCATTTTCGCGGGGATATGCCTGGCCGGCGGGCTGGCCTTTGCGGACTCGCTGACCATCAACAACCTCCCGTATGACAATGTGCGCGTCACCGACGTTTCCAAAGGCACGATAACCTACGAGCTTAGCGGGCGCAGGTACGACAAGCCTCTGGCCGAAGTCAGCCGCGTGGTGCTGAGCGGCCAGAGGGACTTCAACAAGGCCGAGGACGCCTTCAAGGCCGGCAAGTTTGCCGATGCCGTCGCGGCCTACACCGAGGCTGAAAAGTCCACCGATAAGCTCGACTGGCTGCGTCGGCTGATCCGCTATCGCCGCATTCCCGCGGCCGACGCGGCGAAAATGCCGGGCCAGGCCGTCGCGGACTGGTTGAGCGTCGTCGACGACGCCGGTGCCAGCCGGGCCGTGATAGCCATGGCCCCGGAAGCGGTCGCCCCCAAGGGCTCGCCCGATAACGCCTTGGCGATGGAGCTGCTGAAAAAACGCCTCGGCAAGGGCGATCCGATATTCCGCGCCAAGGTCAAGGACCTGCTGCTTAATCTCTATGCTGCCGAGGACCTCAAAGACAAGGCGATGCTGCTCCAGGGCGAAGGGCCGGCCACCGCCCCCGGCGGCGAGCAGGCGCCCCCGCCGCTGGTGGTCTCGGTCGAGCAGGTCTCCAGGCAGTTGCAGGAGGCCGCCAGCCAGATCAAGCTCGGCCAGTACGACGCCGCGGCTGAGAGCATAAAGGCGAAGCTTAACCGGTTTACCAGCAGTGAGCTTCCAGGCGCGCTGGTGCTTCGGGGCAAGGCGCTTCAGTTGTCATACGAGAAGGGCGGCTCCAAGGATGTCAAGAAGCTCAAGGAGGCTGGGCTGTGCTTCATGCGCGTTGCGGCATGTTGCGACCCTACCACCCCGCAGGTGCCGGAGGCCCTTTACCTCGCGGCGATGGTCGAGCGTGTACTGGGCAACCATGTCGCGGCCGCCAATGCGATGCGGATGTTGATCGCCCGGTACGCCGCGAGCGAGTGGGCCCAGAGGGCCCAGACCGCGTTGGGCGGTGCCGCCGGGCCGGAGAAGTAAGAGTTGCCGCGCGGTTTTTGGGACTATCGAGTACAATCCCCGGCCGGGCCGGCCAGGGTTGAAAAGGACACTTAAGGCAGGCAGCGAGACAGGAACCCTGTAGAACAGAGGAGATCGAGAGCATGTGGGATTTTCAATGGGCGACATTGGCGCAGATACAGCCCTCCGGCAATCTGGACTACTTCGAGATGCTGGTCTGGCCGGGCGGCGGGAGTATCGGCATTCTGCTGTGGCTGTTGAGCGTCGTGCTGGTTGCGCTGTGCATCCAGTTCTTCATCACGATCCGCCAGGGCAACATCATGCCCGACCTGGTCAAGCAGCAGATACAGACTCTTTTCGACAATAAGCAGTACCGCGAAGCGATCGAGGTGACGGCCACCGAGCCGAGCATGCTCAGCTACGTGGTTCATGCGGCGCTATCAGAGGCGGCGCACGGATACGCCTCGATGGAGCGCGCCATGGAAGAGTCGGCCGAGGAAAAAAGCTCGGGCATGCTCCGCAAGATCGAGTGGCTGAATCTGCTGGGCAACATCAGCCCGATGCTTGGCCTGTTGGGAACCGTCTGGGGCATGATCCTGGCCTTCATGGCGATCGTCGCGGCCAAGGGCATCCCCTCGCCGGACGCGCTGGCTAAATCGATCGGCATCGCGCTGGTGACGACCCTGCTGGGCCTTATGGTGGCGATTCCGGCGCTAGGGGTCTTTGCCATTCTGCGCAACCGCATCGATGCGCTGAGCAACCAGGTGATCATGCAGTCGCAGGAGTTGATTTCGACGTTTCGCCCGGCCCCCAAGGGCTGATCGGCGCGGGCGTCATTAGACATTGCAGTCGCCAGGACGGGTAAGGAGTACATGACAATGGCAACGAAAAAGTTTCGTTCATGCAGTGACGTCGGGTTCAACATGACCCCCATGATCGACTGCACGTTCCAGTTGATCATCTTCTTCATCCTTGTCGGCCAGGTTGCCAACGAAACCTATGCCAAGAACGTGAAGCTCGTCAGGCCGGTCGACAGCCAGGCCATACCGTCGTCGGTGGCCAAGTTCACCAACAAGGTGACGGTGAACGTTGTCTCGGCCGCGGCCGGGGAGTTGAACCCGGACCCTGCCACGGCTTCGGAGTTGAAGTTCTACCAGATTCTCACCGTGAAGTACCATGTCGGCGAGATTGACCGGATGATCGACGTAATCAAGAAACTCAGGAGCGACTACGAGAAGCAATTCGGCACGACCGTTTCGCCAACGGCAGGCGCAGGCGGCAAGGAAGGCGATGACAACCGGATGTTCTTCCTTGAGATCCGTGCCGACGAGCGCGTCAACTGGCAGGATGTGGCGCCCGTCATCCGTGCCGGCGTCGAGGCCGGCATCAACAAGATGAACATCACCGCCCTGACGGCACGGATCGGAGACTAACATGGCTATTACAGCAAACAAACCGGTGGAAGGCGACGAGACAGTCCACCATGTATCGCCCAGCAAGGAAAAGGACAAGCCGAAGGCGAGCATGCAGCCGCCGATGACGCCGATGATCGACGTCACGTTCCAGTTGCTGCTGTTCTTCATCCTCACGTTCGAGTTCCGCGAGTCGGAAGGCATGATCCCGGGCACGCTGCCGAACAAGGGCTCCATTGCCCAGTCGGTCACCGACACTCCGCCGCCGGACCCGATCCAGATCCGCGTGATCCCCTCGGCAAACAAGGAAACCGCCAGCTACGAGATGACCGGAATCGGCGTGGCGATTGCGACCCCGCACGATCTCGGTGAGCTTCTCAAGCAGCGGCGGGAGCAGATAGGCAGCACGGAAGTGCCCATAGTGATATTTCCCAGCCAGGACGTGCCCTGGGGGTTCGTCGTCGAGGCGTTCAACCAGGCCAAGAGGGCGAATTTCCAGAAGATCGGTTTTGCCCAGCAGATAATGTGACTTATCCGCGCCGGGCGGGTGATGCCGCGGCAGGCTGGGCATGAGAAGAATGAGCGACATCGCCCGTTTGGATGGCGAAAGGCTCTGCCAAGGGAGACTATCATGGCGATTTCTACAAGCAGGACGGTAGAAGGCGACGAGAAAGTCCACCATAAGGCGCCCGCCGGAAAGCCAAAGGGCTCAGCCAACCTCCAGCCGCCCATGACCCCGATGATCGACGTGACGTTCCAACTGCTGCTGTTCTTCCTGCTGACCTGCGAGTTCCGAGAGTCCGAAGGGGCGATACCCGGCACGCTGCCCCGGATCGACAATGGGCTGGTTGTTAGGCCTCCAGTTCCGCCCCAGTCGGACCCGATCGAGATCCGGCTGCGTCCCTCCGCCGACCGGCAGTCGGCAAGTTACCAACTGACCGGAGTGGCCACGGTTATCACGAGCGTCCGTGAGTTGGGCGACCTGCTCCGGGTTCGCCAGGAGCAGCTTGGCAGCGGGGAGGTGCCGGTGGTGATATACCCCAACCCGGATGTGCCCTGGGGGTTTGTCGTTGAGGCGTTCAACCAGGCCAAGAGGGCGAGGTTCAGCAAGATCGGCTTTGCCCAGGGAATACTGTAAGCCAGCCGGTCCGCGGCGGGCAAGTGATAAGCTAGAGCGAGTGTGAGATAGGTATGACGAAGATTCGCATCGGCCTGCCCAAGCTGGCTGCAATCGGCATAATCGCGGTGGCGAGCCTGTCGTGCGCGGCTGTGGCGCAAGAAAAGAAGATACCCAGCGCCTACGAGCAACTGCCGATAGACAGGCTCATCAAGCAGCTTTCGCAGTTGGGGATGACCGAACTGTTGCAGGCCATCGAGGACGATATTCCGGCCGAGGACAAGTCCTTCCGGGCTCTGACGCTCCGCGGCCGCGTCCGCATGGGTCAGGCCAACGCCATGGCCAAGCCGGAAGACCAGAACGCGAAGATGGACGAGGCCATCGTGATTCTGCGTGCCGCGGTTAAGAAGGGCCAAGAGGAGGACAGCGCCGACGCCGGCGACCAGCTCGAGTTGTATCGGGTCATGTTGGAGTTGGCGACGGCGGAGGGGCGGTACCGCATTGAAAGCCCGCACATTCTCCGCCTGCGAATGCTGCTGGGCAACGACGCCGACCGCAAGATTATACTCCGATTCACCAAGGAGGCCGTGGAACTGTCCTACATCCTTGAGGACAAGATCTCCCGCGCGCTTACGGGGTTGCGGTCGAACATGGGCGATTACATGCGATACGGACCCGCAATGGAGGACCTCCAGCGGGAGATGCGCTACAACTCCGGATGGATCCGCCTGCACCGCGCCATGGCCCTGCCAGCCGGGAGCGAGCGGGCTGAACTCTGCCGCAACGTCATCGCCGACATGAAGGAGTTCTCCGAAGACCCCGACAGCGGCGTTATGGGCTGGGCCATGTTTGCCACGGGAGCCGCCCAACGCATGCTGGGCAATTGGGCCGATGCCGATGATGTGCTCAAGAAGGTCGCCGAAAACCCCAACGAGGACAAGGAACTGCGCCAGCGGGCGTGGTTCGAACGGGTTCGAAACTGCATCGACGAGGGTGCCGACGCGAAGATCGACCGCGCCCTGGCTGATTTCGAGGCCGGCTCCCTGGCCATCTGGGGCGAGGAAAAACGGGTCATCGTCGATCTGCGTCTGGTGCTGCTGCGGAGCTATCGAGTCGAGTTGGCGGCAGTCAAGGAAACCAACGCCGCCAAGAGGAAGGCCCTGTTCGCCCAGGCCCAGGCCGAACTGCTGAAGTTCGTCGAGAAGTACGCCGACCGCCCGGACCTGATCAGGCCCTTCCTTGAAATGGTCAATACCAAGTTCGCGGGCGACGACGACCTGACCAACGCTAGCGCCATCGTCTGCATGGCAAGGGCCTATGCCAAGCTCGCCAGCGAGAAGCCCCAGGACAAGGCCGAGGGGGAAAAGCTCCTGCTGAGGGTGCTGAATCACAAGGACCTCGACAACCCCAAGATCGCCCAGGCTATCGAGCCCGGTGTGCTCTACGAGCTTGCCTTCATAATGAACCAGCGCAAGCTCAACGTCGAGGCGTCCAAGTACTTCGTCAGGCTTGCCCGCAAGTATCCCAAGCACGACCTGGCCGAGAAGTCAGCCATGTTCGCGGTCCGAAGCCTCTACGGCGTTTTAGCCGAACGCCAGGAAAAGGGCGAGGAGATTTCCCCGAGCCTTCGCCTGGAATACATCCGCGCCCTGGAAACGTTGCTGGGAAACTGGTCAACCGCGAAAGACGCCGTCAAGTGGAACTTCGACCTTGCCGCCCAGTGCATCAAGCTGGCCGGGCAGTCCGAGGAACCAGCCGTCAAGTTCTACTGGCAGGTCCGGGCAATCGCCGCCAACGAGAAGATCCCCCTGGCGATGCTGGAGTACATGGAGGCTCAGCATGCCGCCCTGGAAATGCGATACCAGATCGTGCTGAACCGCGACGAGTTGGCCGAGGTGCTCGGCGGCGGCCCCGAGCGGCTCAAGCAGTCTCTGGGCCGGCTGGCCGAGACGCTTGTGGAGCTGGACAACGTCGTCCTGCCGCCGGAGGCGTCCGCGACGTCGGCCCCGGCCGAGGACGCCGAGGTGAAGGTCTCCGCGGAAGCCCGCGACAAGAAGATCACCGAGACGGGCAAGCTGCTCAACGACAGCCTCAAGACGTACTCGGACCCGACAGCCCTTGTCGAGCAACTCAAGAAGTACTCCGTCGACGCCCTGGCCGAGAGCAAGAAGGCGGCTGAGAAGGCCGCGTCGGTTGGGGGCGAGGAGAAGGCGCAGTTCCAGGCCAACGCCGATGGGCTCAAGGAGTGGTCCGCCCAGGCCGAATACCAGGCCGCTGTCATCAAGTACGAGCAGTTTCCCAAACTGCTCTCCAAGGACAATGCCGAGGGGCGACAGAAGATCGAACAGGAGGCCCTGGGGGATCTGCGGGCGCTGATAGCCAGGCTGACGGCCGAGGGAAAGTCCAATGGCGCCTCGGCCCGCGAGCATTCGCCGGTCCTGCCGATGGCCCACGAGTTCGAGATACGCAAGCTCATCGAACTCGGGCGGACCGACGAGGCGATCGCCAAGATCCAGGATTTCAAGAAGTCCTTCCCCGATCAGGCCAAGCAACTTATTCAGTTGCTGGTCCAGCAGATTCAGGAGCAGATCATCCGGCTGGAGAAGCGCCTCAAGAGTGCCGTGACCCAGGCCCAGGCCGATGAGGTCCGCCAGGCGCTGGATCGCTACCAGACGGCTTACGTGAACTTCGCCAAGGACCTGTATGACCCCGTGGCAGGCAAGCCTCTCAAACTGCCTGAGTTGGAAGCCATGCGGCGCGATCTGCGGGCACTGGAGCAGAAGCGCGATTTTGACGGCCTGTTGGCAAAGGCCCAGGGCCTGCCCGCTCTGGCGGCCGAGAACGACGTGAAGCTCGAGGACCTCAAGGGCAAGGAAGTGCTGGATAGCTGGATTGCCGGCGCAAAGGCGCCGGGCGCCGACCGCAACAACATCCTGCCCAAGCTGGCCGCGGCCACGATGAACATGGTGCTGAACATCCGCGACGTTGTCATGGAACGCTACGGACTCGTCCAGATGTACGCCGACTCGCTTCTGAACAGGGGCAAGGCCGAACATTTGGCCAAGCGGGACGACTCGTCCAAGGCTGCCTACAAGGAGGCCCTGGACCTGTTCAAGAAGTGCTTCGATCTGGACGACGCCTGCCGCAAGGGCGAGGCTGCATGGCTGGCCAAGAAGTACAGCCCGTTCATCGAGGACGTCAAGGCCAACGCCAAGAGCATGGGCGCCGTCAGCAGGATGGTCGAGGCCTTCCGGAAGGAGTTGAAGGACGCCGAGCAGATCCAGGCCATGTCCGCGGACATGTCGTCGATGGAGTATGCCGATAAGTATGTCCGCGGCGCAGCCAATCAGCAGCAGGAGCAGGAGCGGCTGCCGCGTGCGGTGGAGATGCTGGTTCGCGGGTGGAACAACCTGGTGCGGACATTGCAGAACCAGACCATTATTGACCACCTGAACATTATCGGCATGGCCCGGGCGCAGCGTGGGCTGGGCAACTATGGCGAGGCAATGGCGCTGTATCGCCGTTACACCGAGGGTCTCCCCAGAGACAAGTTCCCCTCGAAATACTGGCATGCCGAACTGGAGCGGTGCCAGTGCAACCTGGACGGCTACCTGAGCAACCCCGAGGCCATGAAGAACTTGGTGATCCAGATAAACTCCCTGAGGATCAAGGACAAGGAAATGGGAGGCATGGCTGCCGAGTTTGAGCAGATAAAGAAGACGGCAGGCGGCAAGGCCGGCCAGGGCGGCAAGTGATCCGGCGCCGGAGAACATTGCCGGACAGATGTTTGAAAACCAGCGGTTGACGCGGGATTGCCTGATACTATACTGGCGCGGACAAAACGGCGGCGTAGCCAAGCGGACCAAGGCGACGGATTGCAAATCCGTTATTCGTGGGTTCGAATCCCACCGCCGCCTGTTGATAGCCCTTAAGGCTTTTATCCGAGGTGAATTATGCTGAAGCACGCGTATCTTTCCATGCTGTGCTGCCTCTTGCTGGCTTGCGGTTATTGCTTTGCCGAGAAAAAGCAGATCAAGCTCAAGAGCGGCGAGACCATCATTGGCGAGGTTGTCGAGCAGACTCCCGAGGGGATAAAAGTCAAGCGCCCCCTGGCGACGGTGTTCTATCCGAAGGACCAGATCGTCTCGATCGAGCCGGTATACGACGTTAAGGAAGATTACGCGAATCGTCTGTCCAAGCTCAAGAAGGACGACTTCGAGGGCCAGTTGGCACTTGGGCAGTGGGCCTTGGAGAACAAGCTCTATCCCGAGGCCGTCAAGCACCTTGAAGAGGCCGTGAAGCTCAAGAACGAGGAGCGCGCCCGCTTGCTGCTTCGCCAGGCCCAGGCCAGGCTCGAGGATGCCGAGAAAGCCAAGGAGACTCCCTCCAAGGGCGGCGACAAGTCGGGGTCCTCGGCAGGCGGCGATGGTGCCACGTTCAGCATGAAGCAAATGGTCAGCGACGATGACATCCAGCGGATTCGCATGGCGGAACTCTCGGATGACGACCGGGTGAAAGTCGAGTTTCGCAAGGACGTGGTCGACAGGTTCTTGGAGCAGGTTCGTGGGCGGGGCAAATTCGCGGAGGAAACCGACGTCGCCAAGTTCCGCCGCCTGCCGGCCTTGCGCCAGGCCAAGATCATCATCGAGGAAGTCGGCCCCGGCGACCCACTCAGGAACGACATCATCATCAAGTCGGACCCGGCTTCAATGCGCGAGTTCCACTCGGGCGTCTGGCGGTGGGTTTCGACCAGTTGTGCCGCGGCGACCTGTCACGGCTCGGCCAAGGGTCAGGGCGGGCTGAAGCTCTGGAACGTTACCGCCCGAAGCGACAACGTGGACTACACCAACTTCCTGATCCTCGACGCGTTTCACACCAAGGGCGGCCTTCAGGTGATCCGGCGCGATGAGCCGGAAGAGTCGCTGCTGTTGCAGTTCGGCCTGCCGGACAACCAGGCCAAGCACCGTCATCCGAAGGAGAAACGCCCGCCGTTTTCCAGCAAGACCTCGCCGCTCTACAAGCAGACGCTGGATTGGATTCTGTCTTTGAAGCGCCCGCTGCACCCGGAGTACGGCCTCAAGAGCATTCCGCCGCACGTGATGAAGCGAATCGACCCGTTGTTCGGGCTGCCCACTTCACCGGTGCCCAAGGATAAGGGCGCCAAGGACAAGTCTGGCAAGTCTGATAAGTCAAGCAAGCCGCCTTTCTGAACCGTGCGGCTTTCCTGGCCGCGGCGAGGCTTTGGCGATGGAGCAGATTCAATACGCCTTCGTGGCTGTGCTGGTCGGCGTGCTGGTCGCCGCCAGCGTTTCTTTCGCGGTGATGGGCCTGGGCAAGGTTCTTCGGCGTCGCCGGTTGGCTCGCGACGCCCACCAGCGCGGGCTGAGGTTCTTTCCTGACGATCCTTACGACGTGCCGAGGCGTTATGCGGACTTCGCGGTGATATCCTCCGGGCACAGCCCGTGCGCTAACAACGTAACTGCCGGCGGGATAGTCGGCAGGACGGTGCGAGCATTCGATTTTCGCTGCGAGTTGGGCCACGGAACTCGCAGGCTCACGCGGCGCTATAGCGTGGCCATTGCCGAGACTCGCCTGAGTCAGCCGAGCCTGCTGATGTGGCACACGGGCGACGGCGAGTTGGCCCCGCTGGCGGCAAGGGATGTCCAGGGCCGGGTCGGACAGTGGAGTTTCCGCGGGTCGCGGGAGTTGGCTGAGACTGTCGAGGCCGCGTGCCGACATCTCGGCCCGGCCCAGCCGAGCGTCGAGATTCGCGGCTCGGTCGTCCTGATAGCCGTGTCGGTGCGGCGGGCCATTCGCCAGTACGCCCTTGCCTTGGACGAAGTTTCGGGCATTATAGAGGCCCTGGACGGCCCCCGTGGCCCCAGGCCACCCGCGGTGGGGGCCTGACCGTGGGCCGGGCCGCCGGGCAGTCGGCGAGAATCGAGAATATCGCGTCGAAGTTGTTGGACAAGATGTATGCAGGCCGTTGCAAACGGCCCTCCGGTGTGTTAGAAAGTTGCTTGCGAGATTCCACTGGCCGTGCCAATGCCGGCTGCGGACATATTGGGAGAGGACATCGTGCAAAAGGACAAACGTTTCGGTTGCGTCGCGCTGAGCTTGGTCTGCCTGTCCGCGGCGCTACTCGCGGGATGCCGCAGCACCGCCAGCCCACTGGCAGAAGCCACCGCCCGCGCTGGTCGGCTCTATGATCGGGCGTGCAGCCTGCTTAACGACACGCCCTACATGGTCCGCCAGCAGTATGCGCCCTTCGCCAAGCCGATCGAGCTGCCCTCGGATCCCAATGCGGCGGTAAAGCTGGTCCAGCTTACCGCGCTGGGGCAGATCAACCCGCGGGCCGACAAGACGCTCAACGAGGCCATCGACGGCCTGACCAAGGCCCTGGCTGGGGCCGAAGGCCGGCCGGAGATCGAAAAAGTCAACGCGCAGGCTGTCTTGGCCCGGCTGTACGCTCTGCGCGGCTACCGCATGTCGATCGAGGCCGGCCTGAGGTGCCGACAGGCATGGGACCTCGCCGGCCTGGTGGAAAGCGACGCAGTCCGCATCAGCGGGTTGGGCAAGCGGATCGCCAGCTACGACCAGATCCTTAGCGTCACGGACGAGTCGCTCGGCAAGATGGCCGAGGCCGCCAAGACGCAGCAGTCGGCCGCCGAGGATAAGATCGCCGAGGCCAACACGAAAATCGCGGCCCTGGACAAGGAAGAGGCGGACCTGAAGGCTGCAAACGTCACAATCTCCGAGGAGTCGCGAAAGCTTCTCACTGAAAGCCAGATTGCTGACCCGATCAAGGGCGTCGCGATTTATGACGAGGCCAAGACTAAGGAAGACAAGGCCAGCGTGAACTCCGCCCGCATAGCGCAGATCGAAGAGGCCATGCAGACCATCAAGTCACAGGTGGCGGAGTTCGAGGTGGTTCGGGTGGCCGCGGTTAATCAGGCGAAAGTGGCTGGCGATATGGCCGATACCCGCCAGAAGAGCCGCTCCGAAACCGATCAGGCGCGGAAGGCCCAGATTGACAAGTTGACCGAGGCCCAGAAGCAGGCGGAGACGCTGGCGGGGCAGGTCGTCGAGGTATCCAAGGCCGCCGCCGCCGCCGAGGCCAAGGCCCTGGGCGACTACGACAAGGCTGTCAAGACCTACGAGACCTATGGGCAAATCACGGAATCGTACGCCAAGGATCCAGGCGCCGATGCCTTCCTCAAGCCCGACCCCGCCATTATTGCGATGCTTGGCGACGTGCAAATGGCGCGGGCGGACCTCAGGGTCCAGGCCCTCCTGCTTCAGCATCGCCTGCAAACCGTCGTCGCGGAGACATCCGGCATATGGTCCAGCCTGCCGACGCAGAACACCACGCCCGCGGTTATCGGACAGATGAAGGATTACGTCCCCAATCCGGGCAA
>Ga0265595_1000501_pt1 | contig 34927 bp, 29 predicted proteins | sample saktaG_15_FD_190148 | JGI IMG/M metagenome (GOLD analysis project Ga0265595, IMG submission 190148) | Saline water microbial communities from Sakinaw Lake, British Columbia, Canada - sak_2013_06_06_50m | ecosystem: Environmental > Aquatic > Non-marine Saline and Alkaline > Saline ...
TATTTATTTATTTGTTTGTTTATTTATTTTACCTATTGACAATTTTGAAAAATATGATATATTAAATGTAGAAAAGATATTTGGATCGGGGTGTCACTCGGTCGGTAGAAGTCTCTCGCAAGAGAGACTTTCTACTTTATGGGAACACTTTTAATCCCCACCCAAGATATTTTCCTTTTTGGTTGCTATAAATCTTTGGCTCTATCACATTAAATGATGGGTAAGGTTGTTCTGGATTTATAATGTGTCTTGCAAGTGGATACGCGGTCAAATCTGATATTTGTAACCCTGCGTCATTATTTTTTTTCTTATCAAAATGAAACTTTTTAATCCGTGTGCACATTCTTTCTCTACTAACATGATATGTTCCTCTATCTACAACAGAACGCGCGTACGACATTAATGTCTCATCCTCCTTCTTTCCTCTAGACTCAGCTAAAATGTGTACGGTGCTACTTTTATCAATCGTATCTAAGTAATAAATTATTCTTTCAAGAATAAACGAAAGAGATAGGGCGTATGGATCCCTAGCTGATTTACCATATTCTTTGATATGCTTTTCTTTATTAATCCCTGCAGCTATAATAACAAACTGCGAATGTTCTATTATTGCATTTAATTCTGAATAGAAATCTTTTTTTATTTTATCATCAAATAAAATCTGAAATGCGCCATTACATCTTCTTATGTCTCTTGAATGTAAAATAACTTTCGTTGTGCCAAAAAACTTTTGCTTAAAACTGTTAATCTCTTCTTCTGTTTTTCTAAATGAGCTTTCATCATATAGGCAAGCGGATAATAAAAACAATGGGAAGTTTTCATCTATATAGCTTAATCCGTGATCACCTGTCTCATCTAAAAAACATTTGTATTCCATGGTTCTGATTATATCTATAAATAGAAACTTTTTCAAGTGCTAATTATTTTCTAGTGGTTGCCTTATGCTATAGCTAGCCCTGCCTTTTCTTTCTCTTCTCTTAACCCAATATTCTATTTTGTTTTTCTTAAATCGTATTAAAGATCCCAATTTTACTACAGGCACATACTTGTAGTGAGCCCATTTGTAAACGGTAGATAATTTTACCTGTAATAATTCACTCAATTGTTCTGGTGGCAGTAGTTTTTCCACTGGTTAAGAGCTTTCTGTTCTTACTCGATTTAGTATAACCTGTTTACTATAAATATGTTATATAATACCTACATACTCCTGCTGCCCATCTGATGCCCACTGCTGACTATTTTATAAGATTTGGATATCATTTTCGCTACTCTTACCTTCTGCATGCATTTTGATAATCCTGCTCAGTTCCCCATCATATTCAATCTTGACATCGGCCGGTATCGCTCCACAAAAACTGCAACTATTTGCTGAACATCCTAGCGTTACCTGCAGAAGAAAGCTATCCGCTTCCGCTGGCGGCCTTATAACAGGTTCTACTATAGGCATCTTGACCTCACGAACATACTTAATACTAGGTTTCCATTTATAAAAACTCAGCTTATAAACTGCTTAGATTTAGGGGGTAAGGTCAGAGTGGGTCAATACCCACATATCGCCATCTGCTTTCTCAACTAAATTTAAAGGTTCCTATTTTCTATATCTTCTAAGTACTTCTTTTTTTTCGTTAATAATTCATCCCTGCCTTTATTAAATAAAGATAAACTACCGGGCATGCCGTATGGGATGGTTTTTAATAATCCTGAAAACGACCGGACAGAAGCAATCATGTCACCAATAAAGGTCGGAATATCTATTCTTAACAAGCCTCCACTATCTTCAACAAGGTGATTTTTTGCATCCCCATACATTATATAAAATCGTACTGGGACATAACCATGGACAAGCCCGTTGCGGTAATTTCTTACAAGCTCCGATGAAGAACTGATATAAGAAGAGCTTACTCTTCCCAATATCTCTGCTACATACTTTTGGCTTCTATTCGTACTCCCTTCGCCACCATCCCACTTTTCTAAGCCGTCTCCACAATATAATGCCCCCAAAAAATCACACCAACTTAAACACAGCATAATTGGCTCAAACATACCATGCCCAATTTCTTTTTTTGGTTGCGTTTCTACATAAAGATGTTTGGTTCGAAGCAAACATTTCATAATATCTTTCTCTAGAAAATCTTGTGCATCCTGTAGAGAAAAATCACCCGGCGGATACCATGTTGCCATTTTAGTCTCCTATTCTACTATTTTATGACTTTATCGCTATCTTGGACAGCCTTTTGCTGTTCTTCTTGATATGCTTTCAGCGTTGCTTCCGCTAGTAGCTCAGCAATATTATCCATCCGCTCGGCCATGTCATCATACATTAACTGAATATAATGCTTAGGCGCTCTTATGGTACAGTTATATTGAACGCTCTCATCCTTTTTTGATTCTTCTGCCTTAGGGGGTTCTTGCTTTTTTCTCCGATCCCTTGGAGGAGAATCTATTTTACAAGTTATCGAATGAAGAAATGATACTTTGACTGCTTCATTTTTTATCATTTTTAGATACCTCTGGAATTCTTCTAGCTTATCTTTTATACAATAAAACTTCTTGCCTGAAACGCTCAGTTCTCCAAAAGAAAGCTTTTCTTTCTCACTAGCCGAAACCCAGAGAACACCCTTAAGACCGTTTTCTAGAGTTATTTCTTGTTCTTCGCCAGGCTTAGGCTTGGGTTTGAATTTGGAGGTTTCTTCTTTTTGTTTATTGATACAATCTGTGCATTTAGCGTAGATTTTAGAAGAGCTATCAAAAGGTGTTTGTTCGCCTAACACTTCATTACAGGTGGTGCAGATTATTTTCATTTATCTTGACCCTATAGCGCTCTCGCCCTCTTCATCCCTATCTCCCACATAACAAAACATCGGCACAGTCCCAATCGCCGTTGCTATCTTTCTTACTGTTTCTCTGCCATATGCATTTGTATCTGCTCCGTTTACTCTGTCTTGAGGCATTTATTTTCTCCTTCTTTAATATACGGAAAAGCTTCTCGAAGATTTAGTAAATTCGACCTCAGTAAAAGTAAACACTTGTTTAGTGCGTCCGCATTGCTCATCTATTTCAAAAATCAGATGCACAGGAGTTTCTCTCTTAAATCTAAGGTTAAAAAACCCTACAACTACTGGGCGACCAGGATAGAAAAGTTGATTAAAGCTTTGCTGAAAACTTTTTGAACAGACATTGACCTTAGAAGTTTCCATAATATTATGAGTATCAAAAAACTCTACTTCAATAGTTTGCATCCTGCATTCTTTTGCAATATAGTTGAATAAAAGCATGCTCATGACATTATTAGTTGGTTTATTCCCTACGTTATTAAAAACGATCTTCATTTTATAAACGACATCATCGTTATCTATTCTTAAGTCGACCTCCTCCAAATCAGCAATAAGTTTTGCAATCTTCTTAGTATCAACTATCCTAATAGACTCTTCAAATTGAAGCTTTCTGGTAGTATCAATCTCTCTAACATACGCTGATTCATCACATTTACTATAATAAAGAGCATTAAAATCTTTCGGGTGGCATTCAATAAAATATACTTTCTTATATTTGTCTATAACAACAGGTTCAATTTCTACGCTTGGGAATTCAAAGGCGCGAGGAATCGAAGAGATGCCGTTAAGTATCCAATCTCGCAGAACTGAATCATTTTTTATAATATTTCCTTCAACGCCCATAATTTCGGTGGGGACTTTTTCCTTTGCATCAATTCCTAGTACAACAATCCCACCTTCAGTGGTAATTTTATTTAAAAAAGCTACAATCTCCTTCATAATTAAACTTCTGGCTTCAGGTTTATCGATTTTCTTTCCCGGAGCAGAACTTGAAACATCGATTCTCTTATATTCTATTAAAGCACTCTCCCTTACGCTACCTAATATCTTATTTTCAATATCTTCTTTAGTAATTCCTGTTTTTTTACCAAAGAATGTCTCAATCAAACTTCTTGGCTCCATAGTACATTCACCTCGTCTTTCAATCTTCCAAGACTAAAAACAGATCCTTGTTTTGCAAAATTAATTGCTTTGTTTGCTTATATTCATTCCAGGATTGACCCTACCCCCTAAAATTAGACGGTTTACAGGCTGCGCTCTCTAATGCTTATGTTCTTGCTATTTTCTGCTTACGTTTCTCCAGCCACGCCCGTAGATCGTTCTCTTTTATTCTATATCTATTGCCTACTCTAGCATAGGGAAGATCTTGTGTAAACATCATAGACTGAACAGTAGAATAACTTATAGCAAGATATTTTGCAACCTCTTTTATGGTCAATACATTGTCTTTAGTGGTTATGCTAGAGAACTTCTGTAAGACTTCTTTTCTTAGCTGCCTAAACATCTCCTCTACGTTCTGAATAGTGGCCTTCTGACAGGAGAAATACTCTTTCATCTCTACTAGGGTTTCCTGCAGGGATTTATATAATGAAAGTATCGCGTGCTCTCTAAAGAATCTGTCTAACCTATTGATTTCAACTTTTAGCTGTTTTATCTCTTTTAAAAATGTGTCCTTATCGATAACATTGCGCGGCTGTTCAGAAAGCTTTTGAGCGACCTTACCTAATTTCTTGCTTAAGACCTCTTTAATACTTATGCTTTCTTTGAGATGATTGACCTCTTTGTGGATTTTATCAATTTTGAGATTAACTAGCTTTGGATCATATTCAAAGTTATTATTAAACTTATCTAGCTCCTCACACAGCTTAATAGAGTTCTGAATCTCCTCAACAATCTCCATATATTCTTCGGCCTTTTCCATGGATTTGAATTTCTTCTGATTTCTGATACCATTTTGAACCCAGTTTACTTTAATTGCTCCATCGCTTGATATTGAGATCATAATGATAATCTTTCCCTTTTAAATAATAAAACCTTCGCCGGCCAATTTACTACCGCTAGCAAAGGTTTTGCTTTTTTAACGTCCTGGGATTTATTCCTTCAAACTCGGAACTATTTCTCTTTTGTTATGCACCATTTAGTATATGCCTAGGCCTGATTAAAGCAAGCAAAAAATAACTTAGTGCGTGCCTGCCGGCAGGCAGGTCTGACCCCGTTATTTACCTACACTGACAATCCTATCTCCTTCCAATATGCTGCAATAAAACATCCAAGTTTCTAGTTTTATACTTAGTGGGTTTATTTAGTTTTAACTTATACTTACCTTCCAATTCCTTTATAAGATATACGCATTTGTTAAAATATTTCTCATAGACATTATTGCCCTCTAACCTTCCTTTCCTTCCTAACTGGCTGCATAAATGAGTAACTTGCCGATTTGAAATTGAATCATATATAAAGAATGATTCTGGAAAATGAAAATGGAGGTATTTTGACGCTAGTGAATATTTATTTTCTTTCTCTTTAAATATTTTAGTCGCTAAGATATTAAAAAGCTTCATTATGTCTTTCGTATCTTCTTTTCTAAGTGCATTATATTTCTTATTTTTAAATTTCCTAAAATAATTATTCAATTCATTAGAATGACAATATCTGTTTATAACTTTTTCATATAATTTTTCACGAGTTCCATTTTGCCCTATGTTTCCACGCTCAAGCGATGCTGCATAAGCCCGACCTATCAACCATATCTTTGCTCGCACTTGCGAGTACCTGTGGCCGTATAATTCACTTTTTTTATCTATACATAACCTATAAAGAACCTTGTTGCCTAGTCCATGGTTTATGTACTTTTCTTTTCCTTTTTTATAACTAGTTCTGATTTCTTTTATTTTTCCCACTTAAATCTCACTTTTTTTGGGAAGGTATCAATTTGGGACACTCAACTTAGGCTACCTATCCCTTTTTGATGCGTCAGCTTAGTAGCCCGATTATACACCTTACTTTAGTTAGGTGTCAATACATATAGCACCGTGTCATAATAAGGTGTTATGAAAAAATCTATAAGGTTGATATTTGGAAGAAATTTGAGGGAAATACGCAGAAAGCGTAAGCTGACCCAGGAAAAGCTATCAGAACTTGCGATGAATTGGCAATGCTAGGGCCATTAGAATGAAGGCGCTTCTTTTCTCTCTTGCTCTTTTTTTCTTGCATCTAACTCATTATCTAAATACATTACTTTATAATAATAGCCGCGCTTAGTAACACGATATGACAAATATTGCTCTGCATAGACTGCCCTGTACATAAATAAACGCGTGATCCCATCATCCCACATAACACTATTTATCAAATCCGTTTCTTTTCCATATTTTTGCTGTGTATTATATATAAAACTATCCCAACTAGGGTTATAATCAACTTTATACGTTATGAAAATTTCATAAAGTTTTCCTTCAAAAAAAGAACAATTAACATCAAGGACGTTGTCAACTTCATTCATTTTTGGTTTAATACCAGCATTGTTGTACACAACAGAATAAACCCTATACTGCTTATCATCTGCGGCAGAGTTTTGTGAAAGTTCCTCATAAACTAATTTCGATTTAAACTCTTTTTCGGTCATTCCGAGAGTTAAATCTTCAAAAGTTCTATTTATTAAATTTACCGTTTTAGCTGGCAATTTTACCCTACTACAACCAATACAGCATAAGGCCAATGCGCTGCTTAACATTAATATTACAACTAACAAAATTATAACGCGTGTCATCTTTACCTCCTTATCAACTTACCTAAACAGTAACACGTTAAAATCATCCTTAAATTTTGTAATGCGATTATACACCTTACTTTAGTTAGGTGTCAATACATATAGCACCGTGTCATAATAAGGTGTTATGGAAAAATCTATAAGGTTGATGTTTGGAAGAAATTTGAGGGAAATACGCAGAAAGCGTAAGCTTACCCAGGAAAAGCTATCAGAACTTGCAAAAATTGACTATAAATACCTGCAACGCATAGAAGGCAAGAACCCACCTAATATCAAGCTAGGGACCCTTGCCCGGCTTGCAAGGAGCCTGGAAGTCGATCCTCCCAAGCTCCTTGCACCTTAAACTATAATATATCTATCTCCCTTGAGTTGGGTGACGGGCCATCTTCATCATCATCGAAACCTAAAAACTCTCTGTCTCCAAGATCCCATCCATAGAAATACTCGGAGTCAGAACAAGCATCCTTTTTTTCTGTATCATAAATATCCAACTCACCTTGGCGCTGTCCACAGCATATCTTCATCGCCATCGCAAGGGCATCGGGTCCATCATCATAATCTCCTTTGGGAAACATTCTAAACTGCTCTAGCAATAGCTTATCTGATTTACAAAATTTTACTGAACCATTCTTAACCCACGGGTAGAGAGACAAAATCCTATTGCGCTTTCTTATCCCTGAGCTTTTTAGCCAGATCAAATTAATGCTTATGCCTTGTGCCATTGCCTCTTCTTTTAAGTTAATTGCTACTAATTCTTGAAAATTATCCGTCTCTACGGCAAACTCACAGAATTGGTATCTTTTAGTATAGGCTAGGATATCCTTTATAGTATTATCTGGTGTCTTACGAGCAATATCAGCAACAATAACATAATAGTCATCTTGGTACTTGGCTAAGACTATGATGGCTGTATAATCCCCTCCTCTTCCTAATGCCGGGTCACAGGCACCGTAAAAGCTAACTCTGTTACCCAAGTCTCTTAGAAGGGCATCAACAGTTGGATATTCAAGGTCCCAATAGCTAAAGGTATCTATATCGAAGGACATTTTATCTGTATCTATCGGCTCATTCTGCATCTCGCTTTGGAAGCTAAGGTCATTTTCCATATTCATTTCCATAAGATAGAAAAGGCTCCATTTTTGAGGCCATAGGGTTATTGCCCCTTCTTCCATAGCTATGCTGTGATCCTGGTAGTACTGCTTGGCAGCTTCTTGACCTTTAGCATCGTTATATGTTTCTTTGCCGCAGCGGATTTTCCAACAATGCTCCCATAGGTCCATGCGTTTGGGCCATTCTTTTACTGCCTTGTACTTCTTGCCTGTCCAGCTGGGGGCAGCTTCAGAACTTAGATACTCACCCAACAAAGAAAACGAGTTATGGACTGTGCCTATGAAAAGGAAATTTGTTTTGTCTGAGCCCAATCTCATTATAGAGCTTTCAAGCCACAGCTTCATCTTCTCCTTAGTCTCATAAGAAAAGGTGTTCTCTCCGGCCTCAAGATCATCCATTACAACTAGCGTAGGCCGGTAATGGCGATGTTTACTGCCTCTTATCTGCTGACCATACCCTAAAGCGACTATTTCTATGTTGTTACGCGTTATAATATCGTTATCCTTCCAACGTGGCGGTTTAGGCCTGCCTTTGCTTTCAAATATTTCTGGGAAGTCTCTACGTAAGGCTTCGTTTTCAATAAGCTCGTTTCGTACATTATCCAAAATTTTGCATGCCTGAGAGGCAGTGTTTGAGATAATCACAATAAAATGTTCTTTGGTATAGCATATAAGATAAATAATATACGCAAGGGTTATCATTGTAGATTTACCAAAATCGCGTGGTGCAGCAATTGCAAGCTTTTTACCTCTATTGATAGCCATATCATAAAGCATATCATATATTTCAATATGGGCATCAGAGGGTAGGATGTTTATGTGATTACTTAAGTAATGTTTAGCAAAGGCATGAATAGAAGCCTCGCCAGCTTTGCGTCTTAATAGTGATGCGGAATTATGAATATTATTGCTCATTTTTAACCTCCTGGTCAACTTGGCCGGTTTTTTGTTTTTGAGATATATCTTTTAGCTTCAGAATAGCCTCGGCTTTATCGATACGGGCACTGAGCTGGCCAATTTCATCTGTAAGCTCTTCGGATAGCGTGTTTGTTTCTTTGGCTACTGCCTCAACTTCTGAAATCATCTTCTTTACATCTTCATACGAGTCCTCCTCTTTTCCTAAAACATGATGGTATATATCTCCTGTAACTTCCTGTGGTTTTATTGGTAAGAAACCAAGAGTTTGCAGCTTCTCAACCAGCTCCTTAATTACTCTCCATGCCAGAAACTCTGAGCCTGCCTTACTGTTGGTTGACGAATTTCTGTCACGCGCAAGGCGCATAAGATAACTAGCGTGTATGCGTGCTTTGTTAACCAATTCACCGACTGTCTCTTTTGCAAACTCTACACTGGGCGTTAAGGCGTTTTTCTGGCGTATTTCTTGGATATCGCGCGATATTGTCTTCTCACTACGCTTAAGAAGCTGGGCTAATTGCGAGTGAGTATAGCCTTCACCTATTAACAGCTCTATACATTGCTGACGCATGGATTTATCAAGTAAACACGGGTCGCAAGCCCCGGAATTTATATCCTGGATAATCTTAAGAGCTGTCTGATCCTGGCTGCTTGTGTTATGTTCTTCCATATGATTATGCCTCCTTTAAATATTTAGCTTTTATCTCATCGGAGATTTTGTCCTTACCAACATAGGCAACATATCTTTTAATTATTCCGTCTACGTACTTTGGTTCGATTTCTATTCCGAAGCAGCGGCGCCCAAGACTCTCCGAGGCCAAAACGCTAGACCCGCTTCCGAGGAAGCCATCAAATATAATGTCCCCTCTTATTGAACTGTTTCGAATAGCTCTCGCGGGAATCTGCATACTTTTTTGAGTCGGATGAATCAGATCAGAGACTTTATCTCTGGCAATTTCCCATAAATTTGTTTCATTGGTGGGTCCGTACCATTTATGCGGACCATTCTTTAGCCATGAAAAAATACAAAATTCGGTTTGCTGATTAAACTCTCCATATGAAATAGCAAAGGTGGGCTTAGCCCAAGTAATAACTGTTGAAATATGAAAGCCCAATTCTTTTAAAACTTGATGAACAAAATAAAACTTTGCGTGCCCATTCCAAATATACGCCGATGCACCGTTTTTCATGAAACGGCTTATGTTTTTCAAGACACTTTTAATCCATTCCTCATATTCCTTTTCGTTTAAATCATCCTTATATAATTTTTCCCAGCGCTTTGATTTTTTTGACTTGGCTTGAAGATCAGGACGATTTTGTGAAAGATATAGGCAGCCATAAGGAGGATCCATATGTATAAGATCTATTTTTTCATTCTGCATCAACTTATCTAAATCTTTTTCAGATTCAGAATCTCCACACATAATTCGATGACTATTGAGCTGAATGACATCCCCTTTCTTAGTAATAGGCTCTTCTATGGCACCAACTGCGCCTTCAAAGTCAAAAGCATCAACTAAAGATTCTTTAAAGGTATCCATAAGATGCGAAATTTCTGGTGGGTTGAACCCGGTTATGGTTATATCAAAATCTGGAATTCTGCCTAGCTCTTCGATAAGTACCGCGAGTTTAGTATCGTTCCATGCGCCCTGAACCTTGTTTAAAATAAGATTTAAAATTTTCCCTTTCTCCAGCGAAAGATTAACAACGCTCACTTCAATATCGGTTGCGCCTTGCTCAATAAGAACCTTCAATCGTTGGTGGCCTCCGATAAGGTTACCTGTCAATTCGTTCCATACCATTGGCTCAACATACCCAAAAGTATTAATACTCTCTTTTAGCCTTTCGTAAGCTAAATCTCCTGGCCTAAGGTCAACCCTAGGGTTATATAGGGCTGGTTTTATATCGCTTACGGGTATTGTCCTTATCTCCATTTTATCCTCCTTTTTTTTAAGGTTTTTTGTCATAACTGTTTGAAAATATGAGAATTATGCTTATTTTCTCATTTAAAACATCTTATCGGCCGTGATTTACACCTCCTTCCCATAGTTTATAAAATCTAAATAGTAATTTTGCATTAAAACAAGGAATATAAAATAAAAACGGCTACAGTAAAACCAGATAGATATTACCTATCCAATCTCACTGTAGCCGTCTATAAACAAACCACAGTTAAAGATTACTTATCTTAAAATTTTAACTACTAAATCTATGCTTTAAAAAATAAAATACACCAAATTATTCTGTTAAAAACACCTATTTTCTGCTTGCTTCTAGCATATCGCGCCCGTATGCACAGAAATCACAGTCTTCATCTGCCTCTGGGATGGTATCCCTGTTTAAGCATTGGTAAATTCTGTTTAAAGTGCCTTCTACCCAGCTGTCATTGCCTTCATAAGGGATTAGGGTGAGGTTAAATTCAAGCTTTGCATCAAATTTATCTAAATCTCTGCGTCCATTGCAGTATACAAAATAACCTGTATTAGATACCTTAAGGTCATTGTGTCTTATCAACCATTGGTATATCTCCATCTGGCGTTTATAGCCATCCTGCCAATCTTTATCTAAAGCTATAATTTCTTCATTCTTACTCGTTGCTTTATAGTCTACAACTATATATTCACCTTGTGGATTCTGCCAGAGATCATCAATTGCGCCGGTTATAAGTAGGTTTGTTTCTTTGTGAAAATAAGTTACGCCCTTAAAGTTATTCCTCCACTCGTCAAGATTTGGATGTTCAGCAGGTATTGCATCAATATTATGTTGCTTCATTAAAGGATGTGCCTCTTTGCTCTTCCTTAATAGATCAAATTCTTTCTTTAGCAAAGCATCGACTGCGCTATTTAATGTGAACGGATATCCTGGTGGCCTATCAACTCCAAGCCTTCTATCAATATAAAAACACCTCGGACATTGCATAAAGAGCTCTATCCGGCTACGGCTTAGCTTGAAAGGCTCTTTGCCTCCGGGGTTATAAATGTTTTTTGTTCGTTTTCCGTTGTAGTATTCTGACATATCTAATATTTTATTTTTTGCTTTCTTCTATTCAAAATTCCTACATACTTAAAGTCTTGTAGAAAGCAAATTTAGTTTTTTGTCTAAACCACTTATTTCAAATCTTTCGGGTAACATTAAGGCTAATATATTTAAACACAAAAATCCTATCTGAGCTGAGCGTTTTATGCATAATAAAATCATGGTAGGCTCCGCTGTTAAATAATTAACGCTAAAGGTAATACTATCTTTTTCTTTTTTATTTTTCAATACTGCACTTAATGATCTCTCGTTTGGGTGAGCTCCCCAATCGATGCATTCTTCATATAAAATTCTAGCATTTTCTCCTATTTTTTACATCTTCCTTTTTAAGCAAATCTAACATATTGCTTATTTTAAATTTGTTTTTTACTTGCTGCTTATGGGCATCGCTATCATGTCGCCTTAACCACACTTCAATCAAATTCTCATTTTTAGAAATATACCACCCATAAATCATATTTTCTAAAGCGCCCCTCAAAACCATATATGCTTCGGGGATTTGTGTTGCAGCACTTAAACGAATACTTGCCAAAAATGCGGAATGAGCCTTCAAGAAAAATAACACAGCAAACCATTTTTCGCTATTTTGTACACATTCCCTCGCTGTATAAAAAAGTTCTTCTATATCAATCAAACGCTTAAAATAATCTGGGAGTTTAATAAATGTAGCATAGCTATTTTTTGTTGCTGCTTCAAAAAATTTAGTAATATAATCATTGCCCCAGCCTTCAGGAGGAAGTGTTGTTTTGCCAAGTAGTTTTACCGTCTCGTCCAAATCCTTCTTAGCCATCTCTATAAACTCCTTGGGTATATCCTTACCCTCAGATAGAAGCTCTAACGCTGTCTTAGGGGCTTGGAGCTTGTTGCGGATATCGGCTTTTATATTTTTATCAACACCCATACCTCTAAACAACCCTCCCCCTGCTATTTTCTATTATTCCGTGCTTAAATTTACCAGGATTTCCCATAGCAAACAAACGGTCGATTGTTTGACATGTGATAGAATCAGCTCTGCATTATGGGGTCGCTGGCTAAGGCAGGTTAGAAACTGCCTTGTAGCCTGCTAACCTCTAATCGCAAGAGAATTTTCAATAGTCTCAATTTCTTCTTTTGTCAGGCCGTAAAGCTTATAGACCATCTGGTTAATTTCGCACTCACATTCATTGACTTTAGATTGTTTAGTGACGCTATTCAAATAATCAACAGATCCGGCAAGCTTCAAAATCTTTTCTACTATTTCTATAAAAGCATTCGCGTCGTAATCTTTTTGGGCAGGCATTGGAAAATTATTAACCTCACGTCCATTGACATTACTATTGGTACTAAATATTTTGAAATACCAATTCAGAAGCTTTGAATTTAGCAAAGCTAACAAATATTTTTTTGATATTTCCGGATCATTGGTTAATATATAGTTCACAGAATGACCACAAAAAACACCCGCTTCAATAATGGCCGTTTTCAATCTTATTTTTTCATCAACACCTGTAATACCCTGCATCACAAGCCGACTAAATTCATAGTGCCTTGATTTTTTGCCTAAATTATCTTTTAAATATCTTTTTTTATCCAGATACTCGATTTCACCCTGACTCATTTTTTCTTTAATAAACCATTTCTGAATCGCAGCCCCCTTTATCATCGGAGCATTTCTTTTATCTTTGGTCAAATACTTCTTATGAACTGTTAAATTAATCTCTCCCTGATAACAGAAAGCAAATTGATTAAAACGAGATTTAGTAGATAGATTTTTAAGAATTTCAAATTCTTGCTTAGTCGCCATCGGTATACTAACATTCTCAGGGTCAAGAACAAACAAGTCTTGATTAGAAAGTATAATTTTTTGACCTGAAAGCATATATTTATCACGCCAAATTGATAACGAAAAATCATAGACCTTGGATTTCGTATTCTGACTGGTTAAAATGCAAACACTCATTTTTGCGCTTTCAAATACCCTTAAATTCACATCATCTCTTTCGGGAAAAGAATCTATTTTAATAATTCTTTGCTCACGTAAAAAATACTGTCGAATTTTTGATGAAGAGCTGTCTCCTAAGAATGAATTTTGAAATATTTCGCATAATACCCCATTTTGTTTTTGTAAATCAGCAGATCTGGCCAAAAACAGTTTATATGCATTTAACTTCCCGCCTGACGATTTCTCGTATAGAGGATACTGTCGAATTTCATCAATTTCTTCACGCCGATACCCCTCGTAAACATCATACGGCGGATTAGCAATCACAACATCAAACCCACCCTTACCCTCAAATACATCTATAAACTCGAGCTTCCAAATGAAAAACGGTTTGGCTTTTCGAGGATCGTGAAGATTCCGCAAAACTTCATTAATCTTTGTCTCGGCAATAAATTTTGTTCCCCAATTCTCGAAGTATTTCTTGCGGCTTTCTTCATTAAACATATTAAGCTTGGCTTCTTCTGACTTTCGATGGCTGGCGAGTTCTTTCCGGCGCTTCTCCAAAGCAGTCTTAATCAGCCAATCCTTAATATCGTTGATTTCTTTTCTCTTGCTCTGTTTTTCCTCATCATCATGAATATCAAAATACTCTTCAACCTTCTTTTTCAATTCAGATATCTTATCTTGCTTTTTTGTATCTTTAAACAGGCTGAGCTCCTGCTTCTCATTATCGCCGTTATAAAACTTAATTCCTTCAAATTCTTCAAGCAGAGAATTCCCGCACATCAACCGATAGTCTAAGTTCGGCAACGGCTCGATCTCTCTGATTTCATAATCAACGACAAGCGTAAGCCAGAGCCTTAATTTAGCAATTTCAATAGCGCCTGGGTCAATATCAACGCCATAGATGCAATTGTGAATAGTATCTTTTTTTAACTGATATTCCGATTTCTTGAATAACTTTGAAGGATACAAAAGGCGTAGTAGCAAGCGAAGGCGCACTATCTCACTAAGCATACCCACCAGAAACGCGCCTGAACCGCAGGCAGGGTCGCATATCTTTATAGCTTCTAATAAATTATCAATTTCGACCGCTTCTTTCTCAGGAATGAGTTTGTCACCTTCCTTCAGTGATTTGACACATTTTTCGACCTTATCCTTACAGAGCTTTGAATTGACATCTAGATAATTGACCAAGCTTTCTTGGCACATATAATAAACAATTTCGCGAGGAGTATAATAGGTGCCTGTTCCCTTGCGTAAGTTTTCAGGAAGTAGGTTCTCAAATACCTTTCCGAGCATCTCCGGGTCAACAGCGATTTCTTTATCGTCTGGGCTCTCTTCCTCAACTGTAAAGTTAAACCTTCCGAATACCTCAAAGATATTTTTAAAGATATTGTTATCAAGATAAATAAAGCTATTTTTCCAGTCGTATTCGGATTCAAACAAGCCACCGTTTAAGAATGGAATACGGCAATTAAACTCTTTAGAAAAACTTGGGTCTGCCAAATTTCTGCGGGGATTATTTAAAGTACCATAAAATAAAGGCTCTAAATAATCGTTAAAAAAGTTAGCTTTCTTGCTCATTGCTTCTTTGAATATATTTACAAAGAAATTTTTATCCCCGGATCCCCAGTTCTGCCCTGACGGAACGCCTATCCAACCTTTTTTCTGAATAAAGTAGATAAAAACTATCTGACCAAGAAGCTTCTTGGCAAAATTTTCTGTATTGATATCATTCTTCGCGGCCTCGTTTATAAATGTATGGTTTGACGAAAAATCCTTAACAAGGCTTTCGAATAGCTTACGGTACTCCAGATAAAATTCTTTGGTAACTTTCTCAACAGAAAAAGCGTCTTTGATTTTCTCTATTGAAGAGAATTCATTATCCCCGATACGCTGGAGAAATGTCTTATTTGTAAATTCGCGGCTCACGAAATAAGTAAACCGCCTAAAACTGCTCCACTGGCGTTTGCTGCCGATCGTTTCCGGATATATAAGGGAAAACCTAAAATTGCCAGTTTGGTCGTAAAATATAAAGATGCCCGCATCGGATTGCGTATTCTTGAGTATCTTTTTGCTTTTTTCATACTGCACCTTTTTGCCGCTTCGCTCGGATAGCGCTTGTCTAACTTGAAAAGCACATACAATAAGCTTCCCGCTCTCCTGAAACTTGACATCTCCAAGTTTTAATCCATTCTTAAAGCTTTCGTCATCATAATGACCCACAGCTTCCTGCCGGGGCGCAAATGATCGATGCTTGTCGCGGAAAAATCGGCTGAATTTTTCAGGTGAAAAATTGTCTATTATATCTTGTAATACTTCTTTACTCATAATTTTTGATTTTCAATCGCAATGATGATTTCTTTAGATAAATCTTTCTGCTTCGTTTTTTCTTTCTGCAAATAATCTTCGCCGAGCTCTTTCTTTAAAGCGATTACTTCCGCAACTGTTCTTTTCAGCTTTGTTTCATCTGTAGTTTCCAAATTAGCTATCCGGCGTAAAGTAAAATCTGACAACGTGCCGTAATCTAAGATATCTTCCCTTAGAATTCTCAAGAAGTCCTTGTGAGGCATTATGTGCTCAGCATGAATCTGGTTAATCAGTGTCGTAAGGTTATTCAATGCCTTCTGCTCAAGACTTTGCTCGCTTGGCGGAATGGCACGAAATTCCTTAAATTTCTTTACATTCTCGTAGGATTCCCAGAAATTATCACTTAAACCTAACGCCTTCTCATCCTCTGGGCAGGCAATTTTGTCAAAGACATCTTCAAATGCCGCCTGATAGACATCCGGCTTATTATCGCTATCGTATCTAACGCCGTGAATGTATAACCTACCTTTTCTCATGAATACAAGTAGTTCATTCTCACTGTATCGCTTGGCCACTTTGATTCGCGGAGGGTATTTCTTCAAAGCGGAAATGAGTTCCGGATGTGCTTTCTTGATTTTCAAATATTCCTTTAGGGCCTTTGTATAAAAACTCTCTTCTTCCTGTTCGTCGGGGTTCTGTTGAATCCTATTAAAAAGTCCGGATGGAGTAGGCTCCTCATCAATATCAAAAATCTTCGCGTCTTCACCCAGCGTGCTGTGAATAAGGAACATTTTATTACTGGCGATTTCGCGCGATTTTACGAGCTCAGCACCTCTCTCCGTAGGAAAGAAATTAACGATATACAGATCATTAAAAACCTTCCTGCTAATACGATTAATACGTCCTACTCGCTGAATAACCCGAACTGGATTCCAAGGAATATCATAGTTAATTACAAGCCCAGCGCGGTTTAAGTTAAACCCTTCCGATATCTTGTCGGAAGCAAGCAAAATGTCATACTCGTCTTCCTGATCCAGATAAGAGGCGTCAAAACCCTTATTAATTTGAGATATCTTATGAGCCGATAAGTCGCTTGCGACAACAAGAACCTTCTTGCTAAAATTCTTTTCTAAAATCGGCGTTAGGTATTTAACGGTATCAAGATATTCGGAAAATATGATAATCTTGCGCTTCGGCTCACCCTTAAAGGGTTTTTGTTTTATCTCCCGCTTGATATTTTCAAGCAAACAGTCAGTCTTAGGATCGTTTTTAACCAAATCCAACTTTGATAATTGTGCTAAGATCTCATCAAATAGCTTCAGATCTGACTTTATATGCTCGATAAAATCTTCCTTATACTTGAACTCCTTGATTTTATAAACCTTGTGATTTTTAGGATATTCACCGTTATTGATCTTCTCGGTATATTCGGCTAAGGATTTCTCGATATCGTCCAGATCTAAGTCATAAATCTTCTCAAGAAGGGATCTGTCTAAAATGTATTCACCTTTAAAGTAATCGCCCTTTCCTGTTTTTTGAATAAATTCCAGTATCCTTCCTGTAATACGTTTAAAGTTCTTTATGCTCTGCTCAAAAGATCCAAAAGAGCTTTCAAAGCGCTTTACGAGTAATCGGCGCATAAAATCATACAAGTTGCGCTGTTGAATGAATTGGCGATTATCTTTCTCAGACAGTTTCTCTTCTGCAATCTTCTCTTTTTCAATTTCATACTCAAACGGTCGGTAAATGGCGCCTTTAAATTGGCCGCCATCATCGGGGTCCCCAAAATACTGGCCTATAACTTGATCGTAAAAAACTGACTGCTCTTTTGTCAATGCAAAAAACCATTCCTTAGGATCTGCCACTTTAGATAAATTCTGAACCTCATCCTTATAGTAGGGATTATGCTGAAGGTCGAGACGATTTCGACGGATCGTTACTGGCTCAATCACGTCCCGGATCTGTTTTGCAAGATAATGAGACCGTTGCGCCACTTTTTCTAACTGGATAGTATTTTCGCCGAAAAATGTTTGATAGTAGGCTTCTGCTTTCTTGCGCTTGGCGCTATTGGGTGAATTCCAATATTTCTTGATATACCCAAGCCGGTCAAAAGTCCCTTTGAACGTCTTAAATTTATCAACAAGGTTATTTTCAAGCGTAATTGACGATTTCTTAGGGGTAATAAACAGCTTGAGCAACGAAAGGATATCGCCCGGACGATTATTAAAGGGGGTCGCGGTAAGCAAAATTACAATTTTATTGCGGCAGATGTTCTTCAAAATTTCGTAGTCTTTGGTATCCTGATTTCTGAAACGATGGGCTTCATCAATAATCACTATTTCGATATCTTGATGCTTATCGACAAATTCAGCGATATTTTCTAACTCCCCAAGGGATCTAACCTCCCAATCGTGGAGCCTGAACTCCTCTGCATATTTTTTCCAACCAGAATTCTTATTCCTATCACCAACCAACCCGGGAGGACAAATAACAATACCGCGCTTCTTTAATTCCCTTGCCACTGCGCAAGCAATGATTGTTTTTCCCAAACCAACAACATCCGCAATAATGACACCATTATTGTTATCAATGATTGCCAGCGCCTGTTTAACGGCATCTAACTGGTACTGATAAGTGGTGTAACCATTCTCCTCAAGTATTTTTAGTAACGATTGACCTATATCTCGCGATTCGAACGAATCAAGATAGGTTTTTAAAACTATTACAAACGCCTCAAAAGGGGTAATTTCCTTAATAAGCGTGTCTTTTTCGACTATCTCAATGAGTTTTTTCTTAGATTCCGCATGTTCGGTTATTTTTACTGCCTCGTCCCATAATTTATCAAAATATTTGTCTGCATCCTCGAACCCAAAATCGCTTATTTCAACATTAAATTCTTCCTGTGTCGATAGGCCTGCTCTGGTTAAATTACTGCTCCCCGTAATAAACAGATTCTTTCTACCAACTTGACCTTCTTCCAATTTAAACAAATAAAGCTTGGCGTGGTTAGGGCTATAGGTTTTTCTGATGATTAGATTGTCATCACGGATTAACTGAATAAAAAACTTTACCTGCTCGTAAAATTCCTTTGTATCGAAATTTTCGGTATTTAATGACTTTTTTACAGATTCAAAAAATTTGAAGGTCTTTTCCTCATCGGATATCTGCTCATCTTGATCCGCAAGCTCAATCATCCCGTAATTAGTCGCATCTACGTTAAGACCCACCAAGATCTTAATTTTTTGATCCGGTTTTTCCTTTAAGCCTTTGTATAATTCCCGGATTCCTGAAAAATAGAAGAAACCAACCAGAAATTTGAGTTCATCGCTCTTTTGAATAAGCTCAATTAACCGCTTTTTGAGATCTTTTGCGTCATTATTAGTAATAAAATTGCTCATATCATTCCCTCGTTTACCCTGCTTCCCGGTGGCCACAATGCCCCTTCAAAAACTTCTCAATATGAAAAGCCTGAATTTTATTCGGCTTGGCCTTGCCGTTAAGCTGACCTTTCGCAAACATATTATACTACGGCGGGCGGGCAAACAAAAGCAGAAAATTTATATCTATCTTATTGGAAATCCTGGCACACTTTTGGCTGTTTCCACCACCAATCCACCAGCAAAAACACCAAAATAGCGCTTTTTAATAACTATCCATACCTTGATTAGCGTTGATACACCTATATATATAACTACCTGTTTTTTATAGGGGCTATGGAATATTTTGATGATATAGATGAAGTTTATTAGGTATGCTTAAAAGAACTGGCGGAGAGGCAGGGATTCAAACTCCTACCTTCCTAAGTGCACTATACTACAACGGTTACGAGATTACAAGCGTTTAACTGTACAGAAATTGGACAGGTATTATTTGTTTTAGGATATACAGTGGTTACCGATGCTTTAGGTTCTTTTGCCATGCTCTTGGAGTAGGATGGGCAGGATTTGGGCAACGAAATTTTTATCTACTATGCTCTTTCCGCATATAAAGATGCGTGTAGTTGCCGTGGCGTTCTATGATTTGAACTGCTAAGACACTTTGCTGGAGAAGAACTACTACTTGAACTTCTTGAGGTACTTGCTACTCTTGAACTTCTTGACACGCTTGAGCCTCCTCTAGAGCTAATTGCTGTCCTATTATTACTTCTTCCTCTTCTTGTTGACATTGTTTTCCTTTCCGCGGTATTTATTCCACTGACTAAAAGATTCTTTCCCGTATTCTATTCCCGCTGCCATATTATGGACAGCTAACTTAATTAATTTCTCTAATTCACTATTTTTTCTAAAATCTGCTTGTGCAATAAAATCAGCGCGTTGTGCCAGTAATAACTCTTTGCATATTTTCTTACCACGCTGTGAGCGCGTCTTATAAACAGCTATTGCATAACCGCCTTGCTGCCTAGTTACCGTCATACAAGGAACATCTGTTAAGCCGTCTCCTAGGTAAAGAATATTCTGAAATGGTATGGCACGGTTTATATAAGGGGTATGTTTGTTGATACTTTGATTTAAGTCCTCAACACCCTTATTGATTCTAAACAGAAATTGCGTTTTTAAAGTATCGTTTACTATAACATTCGGAAAAACTGCGTGTTGATATTCATCAAAATAATATTCAGAGGCAAATATTTTGTGAAAATTCTTAGCTATTATTGTTCCTTCGATTATTTCTCTTAAGCCTGCTGATATTATGTAGTGTCTTACCTTTATATTACCGTTGTATTTCTTATGGATGTAATCGCTTATTCTTTTAAAATAAGTCTCAACACCTGGATAAAACTTTATATTCTTGGCAAGTTTTTTTAAGCTTTTAGGCGTAACAGGAAATTTTTCACGGTGTGACATTTCAATCATCAAGCGCATGTAGGTAAGTATTTCTTCGCCTTTGGTCCTTTCGCTTTCTTTCTTAACTTTTGTCCAAAAACTCTTACCTTTTATTCCGATTTCTGGTAAAACAGTATACTCCTGCATTGGTTGAGGAGTTAATGTCCCATCAAAATCATAAACTAACGCTATTGTATTGTGTTTATAATTTACCATATTTGCACACTATATAAAATTGATATTGTTTATTATATACTATATTCCATGTAAAGTGAAATAGTTTTTGTTAAAAATTGATACTATATAACAATCTTGTTTTTTTGTGTTTTTTTCTCCACCTATTTTTTATTTCCTATTATTAGCATAGCGTAGAGTAATAAATTCGAACCCACCTTACCACTTGAAATGTTTTTTACGTTCTTTGAAATATATCTCGAGATATGGCTTGCTATCTCTCGAAACCTATGGCTATATGTGTACTAACCGAAAAGGAGGGTATTGTGGAACAGACGAAACTAGAGGAAATCATGGAACTTAAGGGCAAAACACTGTCAGAATTGAAAGCCAGATATAAGGAAGTATATAGGGTCGAAACCGCGCCATCAAGCAATAAGATCTATCTATGGCGCAAGATTGCCTATAAGCTCCAAGAGATTAAGCATGGCGAACTTTCTACCAATACTCAGGGTAAAATTGAGGAGTTTATTCAAAAATATGACCCGATAAATAATAAAACGCTTAGGCCAGATAACTTTGAAGCTCCGAAACATGGTAATAAGTTAAAACGAGATAAGCGCCTGCCGATTCCGGGAACGATTATAACTAAGGAATATAAAGATAACAAAATCCAAGTAAAAATCCTTGAATCCGGATTTGAATATAACAAAAAAACATATAAAAGCCTAAGCGCTATTGCTAAAGAAACAACTGGGGCCCATTGGAATGGGTACCTCTTCTTTGGCCTATAAAAAGGAGTAATTATGGAAAAAGAAACTAAGAAACGTATTTATTGCGCTATCTACACGCGCAAATCTACAACTGAAGGTTTAGATCAAGACTTCACCTCATTGGACGCCCAAAGGGAAGCTGCTGAGAGCTACATCAATAGCCAAAAGCATGAAGGATGGGTTGCTCTGCCAGGACAATATGATGATGGCGGTTTCACAGGAGCAAATATTGACCGACCAGCCCTGCAAAAACTTCTTTCGGATATTAAAGCAGGTGGCATTAACTGTGTCATCGTATATAAAGTAGACCGGCTCTCTCGCTCCCTTATGGACTTTGCTCAACTCTTAGAGTTCCTTGATAAACATAATGTCACCTTTGTTTCGGTAACCCAAGCCTTTAACACCAATACTTCAATGGGACGATTAACGCTTAATATACTCCTCTCCTTCGCACAGTTTGAACGCGAGATCATAAGCGAGCGTACCAAGGACAAGATGGCCGCTGCGCGTAAGAAAGGCCAGTGGGTAGGTGGTAGGCCGCCATTTGGGTATGATGTGGAGAAGGATGGCAAAAAGCTACTCGTTAACCCAGAGGAAGCTAAAATTGTACGAGAGATATTTAAGCTTTATCTCGAAGGTAACTCATTGCTAAAAGTAGCACTTATCCTTAATGAAAAGGGCTATAGATCAAAGCAAGGTGCTTCAAAGGCAGGTAAGCTCTATGGGGGCAAAAAATTTGGTGTTACCCAAATACAGGCGATAATAAAGAACGTATTGTACATAGGCAAAGTAAACTATGCAGGCCAAATATACGAAGGCCAGCAAGAGCCGATTATCAACGAAGAAACTTTCAAGAAAGCTCAAGAAAAGCTTAGGCAGAACCGGGTTGAGCGGAAGGTGCTCAAGAATACCGAATGTACCGGGCTCCTGACACATCTACTGCATTGTAATACCTGTAACACTATTATGTTTCATACCTATACAATGAAGAAAGGAACACACAAATATCGCTATTATGTTTGCACCAACGCCCAAAAGCGAAGCTACCAAGCATGCCCAAATAAATCGTTAAACGCCCAAGCTATCGAGGATGCCACGATTGAATGCCTAAAGCACATATTCTCGGATAAAAAGAACTTTGAAGACCCTACCAAGGAAATGAAAGCTCTTCTGTCGCCTGTCTGGGATACCCTTTATCCTGAAGAAAAGCGGCGCATTTTGAAGATTCTCGTCAAGGAAGCCTCTTACGCGGTTGAAACAAAGAAGCTTGGGATTATTTTAAACGGCAGCGATCTTAAGCTTGAATTCGATATTGATTTAAAACAGGTACGGCCTCTGAATAGATGGCATAAGGAAGAGGAAATTACTAAAGAACCCCAGATTCGCAATGCTCTTATCCTAGCCCATCAAATCCAGCAACTAGTTGATAGGGGGAAGATTAAACACCCCCGTAAGGCCTGCAAGTGGCTCAATTTAAGCGTAACACGTATGGACCAAGTAATGAATACCCTTTTCTTGTGTCCTACGATCCAAAATGAAATCCTCTCCATGGACACGCCTGCCATAAGCACTATAACAGAGTTTCATGTTCGGCCTCTCCTCAAAGAAGTCGACTGGGATGATCAATTGTCTCAGTGGCAAACCCTGATCACCAATAACCACTAACTATTCCTCACCATAAAGACAATAAACAGAGATAAAAACCACCATTTTCCAGTTTCTCACCCATTTCTTAACCACAAAAAGACAAAATAGTTCCAAATAAGTGCGACACTAAGCTCGAGAAACTAAACTGCGATTCAGAGATATCGAGATAAGCAGGTGAGATTATTTGGGAGATTTTGGTCTGGCCTTGAGATTGCCACGGCCTGCTTTACAGGCCTCGCAATGACAGGGGGTAATATTTGACGTAAGTCTTTGCCACATGCGAAGATAAAAATAGCCCTGGATGTGATGAACATTGAGGGCTATTGTTATCTCTCTACTGTAAGTTTGAGAGATAAAATTGGCTGCCCCGCTTGGACTCGAACCAAGAACAAATGATCCAGAATCATCCGTGTTACCATTACACCACGGGGCAACAATATTTATTCACCAATAACAGCATCGAGACGCTTTAGGACGCGGTCTTTGCCTACAAGATGTATTACTTCATATATACCAGGCGTGGCGGCAGCACCTGTTAGCGCTACTCGCGCCGGATGTATAATATCCGCTGTCTTTACACCAAGCTCATCTGATAGGGCCTTTATTACCCGCTCGATAGATAAGGTGTCAAAGCTTTCAAGGCTACCAAGCTTCTGGTTTAATGCCTTAAGAATTTTTATCTGGCTTTGCGAGCCAAGATATTCATCCTTTGCCTTTTTGTCGAAAACTATCTCGTCGTTAAAGAGAAAACTGCTTCTTTCAATGAACTCATCTATGTTACAAAAACGCGTTTGAAAAGATTTTACAACACCTTCAAGCCATTGTCTATTATAATCTTCTTTTATAATATTTCGTTTTATAAGAAACCCTGCCACAAAATCCGTAAGTTCATTTATTGGTTTTTCTCTTATGTATTCTCCGTTTAACCAGTCTAATTTTTTAACGTTAAACACAGCGCCTGTTTTTACAATTGACTTTAATGAAAATAGCTTTACTATCTGATCAACGTTTAATTTTTCTCTGTTGTCTTTAGGCGACCAGCCCATTAATGAAATAAAGTTTACAATTACCTCTGGGAAATACCCCTTCTCCTTGTATTCCATGATAGAGGTTGCGCCATGGCGTTTTGACATACGCGATTTATCCTCACCAAGTATAAGAGGGATATGGGCAAATTTAGGCGGCTTTATGCCTAATGCCTGATAGATCAATATCTGTTTAGGGGTATTAGCAATATGATCATCGCCTCTTATTATATGGGTAATATCCATATCTGCGTCATCAACAACGCAGGCAAAATTATAGGTGGGCGAACCATCTGATTTGATAAGTACCAAGTCATCAAGGGTATTAGAATTTACATCTATCTTATCGCGGACAATGTCGTAAAAAGTTATGATATAATCTTCTGGGATTTTAAGCCTTATTGCTTTTCCTTTTTCTGTTTCCTCGTAATAGGCCTTTTCCTCTGATATCAGCTTCTCTGCCGCCATTTTGTATATATCAAAGCGCTTGCTCTGATAATATACATCTTCGTCCCAGTCCAGGCCTAACCATTTAAGGCTTGCTAGTATTTCACCGAGGTATTTATCATCTGAGCGCTCTTTATCTGTATCCTCGACGCGCAGGATAAATTTGCCGCTTTGATTCCTGGCATAGAGCCAGTTAAAAAGCGCTGTCCTTGCGCTTCCTATATGAAGATAACCTGTAGGCGATGGCGCAAAGCGGACCCTTACGCTGCTCATGTCAGAGAAACTCCTTTATCAAATGCCTTGATGTTTAAATCGATTATATCTTTGTTGCCCGCAAATGCTATTTTAATTCCTTTTACGACATCTGATCTTTGAAAAATACCTCTTTTTCCAGTGTAAGCGCCAAGAGCTACCATGTTTGCAGCCCGCACATTACCAAGCGCATGCGCTATCTCTGTCATAGGGATCTTCACAACATCAATACCTGCTTTTGCAATATCCCTGTCTTCCAGAGAGCTGTTTAACAATAAAAGGCTTTTAAATTTCGGGTATACCTTATTTGGTTTTATCATGCCAAGAAATTTATCAAGTGAGGGTTTATTCATAATTATGGCGGCGGTGCAATCAGTGATAATCGGCGAGGCTATCTCTTGGCTAGATAATACTACCATACAGTGGGCAGTGCCTCCTCTTACCTCTGCTCCATATGACGGCATCCAGGTTACGTTTAGGCCGCGGGTCATGGCAATATAGCCGATGATTTTGCCTAATATCATTATCCCCTGGCCGCCAAAACCAGAGCATATAATCTGTTCTTTCATCTTAAACCCGATCTTTTAAAATACCTAATGGGTAATCTTTGGATACGCGTTCTTTTATCCATTTTATCGAAGATTCAATGGAGCGGCCCGTATAAGTCGGACACATAGAAAGCACCTCGACCATCGAAAACCCTTTATTCTCTATCTGATTTTTAAAAGCCTTCTTTATAGCCTGCTTTGTTTTTATGATATTTTGAGGAGACTCTACAGATGTCCTCTCAAGATAACAGACACCATCAAGCATTGAGAGCATCTCAAGAATTTTTAACGGGTTACCATCGCATGCCGCATCCCTACCGTGTTGTGTCGTGGCTGTTCGCTGGCCAATAAGTGTCGTGGGCGCCATCTGCCCACCCGTCATTCCATATACGCCATTATTTACAAAGACGACTGTAATATTTTCCCCTCTATTTGCGGCATGCACTGTCTCTGCTGTGCCTATTGCGGCAAGATCTCCATCGCCTTGATAAGTAAATACTATATTATCAGGCATTGTTCTTTTCATGGCTGTTGCAACAGCAGGACATCTGCCGTGCGCTGCCTCTGTGGTATCAAAATTCCAATAATCATAAGCAAGCACAGCGCATCCTACGGGGGCAATCGCTATTACTTTTTCACGGATCGCCAATTCATCGATTACCTCGGCAATAATCCTGTGTATAATGCCGTGCCCACAGCCAGCGCAGTAATGGGTCGGTACGTCTATCAAACTTTCCGGCTTTTTAAATACTTTTTGCAGTGTCATATTTGTGTCTATTTATTGTCATCCTGAGAAGCGCCAGCGACGAAGGATCTAGATTTTGCTAGCTCTTAGATTCTTCGCCCTTATGGGGCTCAGAATGACAAAAGTTATGTCTCTCAGGATGACAAAGCTTTTTTAATAGCTTTTTCGATTTCACTCTGCGAGGGGATACCCCCGCCCATCCTTCCGTAAAAACTTACCTTGGCCTTACCATCAACCGCAAGCCTTACATCATCGACCATCTGGCCCGCGCTCATCTCAACTGTTAAAAACTTTTTTGTCTTTTTAGCATATCGCCTTATTGCCCGTTCAGGAAAAGGCCACAGAGTAATGGGCCTTAACAGGCCTACGCGTTTTCCTTTTGACCTTAACACCCGTACAGCTGCCTTTGCCGTGCGGCTTACTGAACCATAAGCGATAACAATCAATTCCGCATCATTACAATAAAGGGTTTCTTGTCTTGTCTCTTTCTCTTTTATCTTTTTATACGTTTGCTGGAGTTTTATGTTGAAACCTTCCAAGGCACCTGGTTTAAGCCAAAGGGACTTTATCACTTGCGGTTTTCTGCCTTTAGCGCCTGTCAAGGCCCAGGGCTTTTTGATAAAACCTGTGGTTTTAAATTGAAATTTTGATATCTCAACAGGCTCCATCATCTGCCCTAATATGCCGTCTGTCAATATCATCGCCGGCACTCTGTAGGCATCTGAAAGGTCAAAAGCAAGCATTGTTAAGCTCATTGACTCTTCGACCGAAGCTGGCGCAAGAACTATAATATGATAATCACCATGGCCACCACCTTTTACAGCCTGAAAATAATCTGCCTGACTAGGCGAAATATTTCCTAAACCAGGGCCACCACGCATAACATTTACTATAACACCCGGCAACCTGCACCCGGCAAGATACGATATACCCTCCTGCTTTAAACTTATGCCGGGGCTTGATGAAGATGTCATTGCCCTCTTGCCTACAGCAGAGGCACCAAAAACCATACTTATCGCTGCTATCTCGCTTTCAGACTGTATGAAAATTTTCTTTTTCTCTTTCATACGATAAGACATAAAAGCAGTAAGCTCATTCTGCGGAGTAATGGGGTATCCGGCATATAAAGCACAGCCTGCACGGACAGCACCTTCTCCTATTGCCTCGTTCCCTGTCATGAGGTGTTTTTTTTGCAGCTTGCTTTTCGTGGGTCGCGGTTTATTTGGGCTCATCTGTAAACCTCAATCGCGCAGTCAGGACAAACCATTGCACAAAAAGTGCACCCAGTGCATTTAGCGCCATTTTTAAATTCAGCGGGCTTCATACCGCGTTTATTTATTTGCTCTGAAAATACAATGGACTTCTGCGGGCAATAAATTACACACAGCCCACATGCCTTACACTTTTCTCTGTCTATCTTTATCTCTGCCATTTCCTTATCGTTTCTGCTATGCCTTCTGCTGATAGCCCCAGGCTTTCCAGCAAGGCTAATCTCTTATCATGAGCTATAAAATAATCAGGGATACCAATCCTTTTAACGTCCGCTTTTATGTTGTTATCGCTTAATACCTCGAGAACTGCGCTTCCTGCGCCGCCTAATAGCGCATTATCCTCTACGATTAGTATCTTATTTACCCTTTGAGCGGTTTTTAATATTGTATCACTATCTATCGGTTTTACAAACCTTAAATTAAAAACTCCCACCTGTATGCCGTCTTTTGAAAGCGCGTGAGCTGCCTCTAAGGCAGGCAGCGCCATATCACCTATTGCAAAAACAACAAAATCGCTTCCCGCGCGGAGCATCTCCGCCTTTCCAAATTCTATTTTTTGCGGGGCGCCATGATCTGTTTTACCAATAGTCCCTCCCCTGGGGTATCTTATGGCTATCGGGCCTTTGTAGGCTATCGCATACTCAAGCATAATCTCAAACTCCGGCATGTCCTTCGGAGCCATAAAAACCAGATTTGGTATATGGCGTAAATAAGATATATCAAATACGCCATGATGGGTGGCCCCGTCTTCTCCGACGATACCCGCCCTATCCAAACAAAAAACAACATGGAGATTCTGCAGGGCAACATCATGTATGATCTGGTCATATGCGCGTTGCAAAAAAGTCGAATATATGGCTACAACAGGAATGAGGCCTTTTCTGGCAAGGCCTGCAGCAAAACCTACTGCATGGGCCTCTGCCATGCCAACATTAAAAAATCTACTTGGGAAGATCTTTTCAAATTGATCAAGCCCCGTACCCTCAGGCATGGCTGCTGTTATTGCGGTTATCCTGTTATTTTTGGACGCCAAGTCTATGAGCTTATCCCCAAAGCCTCTTGTAAAACTTGTTTCGCCTGAGGAATAAGAGATACCGTCTTCTGTGTCAAAAGGCGCCACGCCATGAAATTTCGAAGGTGAATTTTCGGCAAGTTTAAAACCTTTGCCTTTCTTTGTGATAACATGAATAAGCCTTGGCTCCTTTAACGGTAGTATATTATTTATAACCTCTATCATCGCGGGTATATCATGGCCGTCAACAGGGCCAAAATACCTTATGCCCATTTCCTCAAAAATAATACCTGGCACAAGCAGATTTTTTAAGCCCTCCTCGAGTTTCCTGGCAGCGCCTGCCAGCCTGAATCCCAGTTTTGGCACACGCCTGATAAGCCTTTCCACGTCGCTTCGCACCCGGTTATACATAGGGTTTGTAATAACACGATTTAAATATTTGCTGAACGCACCGACACTTGGAGATATAGAAAATTCATTGTCATTTAAAATAATCAGGACATCTTTTTTAAGCTGGCCCGCGTGGTTTAACCCCTCAAACGCCATGCCGCCTCCTAATGAGCCGTCCCCTATAACAGCAACTATTTTTTCATCTGTCTTCTGAAGATCGCGCGCGCAGCAGAGGCCTAATGCTGTCGATATTGATGTGGAACCATGGCCAACGGTAAATAAATCATATTCGCTTTCACCGGCATTAGGAAATCCGCTTATACCGTCCTTTTGCCTTAAGGTATGAAACCGGCTTTTCCTACCAGTAAGTATCTTGTGCGCATATGCCTGATGGCCTACATCAAATATTATCTTATCCTTTGGCGCGTTAAGGCAATAATGCAGGGCCAGAATAAAATCAACCGCCCCTAAACTCGGAGCAAGGTGGCCTCCTGTATTGGAAACAGTATCTATCATAAACCCGCGTATCTCATCCGCAAGTTTTACGAGCTCATCCTGATTCAATGCCTTTAGGTCTTTCGGATATTGTATTTTATCCAGTACGCTTGTCATATTTAAATTTTTCTGTTTAATATAAAGTCCGCTATCAGGCAAAGATGGTTTGCCTGTTTGCTAAAATGCTTTATAAGATTTTTTGCGGTTTCTGTTAACTCCTGCGCATATTCAAAAGCTCTTTTCTTGCCCATTAAACCTGAAGAGCCCTCACTATCAATAATATCATCTGTTACCTGGAATACAAGCCCTATATATTCGCCAAATTTCTGCAGGGCCTGAACATCTTTTTCTTTTGCGCACCCTGCAATAGCCCCAATTTTGCAGCTCGCTGCTATTAAAGCACCTGTCTTATGAATATTGATATACTCCTGCACAGCAAAGTCTTTAACCCTTGTATTGATGTCAGCAGACTGGCCCGCTATCATGCCTGCTATTCCCGCTGCACGGGATAAAATCTTTATTATCCGGATATTTCTCTTATCACTGGGTGTTGATGAAGCAAGAACATCAAACGCCTCTGTTAAAAGCGCATCGCCTGCAAGAACCGCGTGGGCAACGCCGAATTTCTTATGAACCGTGGGCCTGCCTCTGCGATAATCATCATCATCCATACACGGTAAGTCATCATGAATCAATGAATATGTATGAATCATCTCAATGGCGCAGGCAGCCTTTAGCGCATCCTTTGCTCTTGCGCCTACCGCCTCCGCACAGGCCAGGCACAGGATCGGCCTTATCCTTTTACCGCCCTTTAAGGCATGAGCAATGGACTGATATATTCGCTTTGGCTGCGCGTCAGAAGCCGGGATAAGTATGCCAAGCTCTTTATCAACTATTGCCCGCCTTTTTATCAGATACTCTCTTATATCCATAAAGTCTTCTTTAGGAACGGTTCTCAAGCACGAGTACTCGTGCTTGAGAACCGTTCCTAAGTTAAAACAGGAGTTCTTCGCCGCGAGGGCGTTTTTTTCTACCTGTGGTTTTTGGTTTATCGTCTGCCTGCTTACCTTCAAAATCTTTTTCTTTAAAATCTCTGGCTGAAAGTTTTCCTGAGGGGTCTTTTACAAGCATCTCTATTCTTTTCTTGGTATCTCCGAGCTTCTTGGCACAAAGGCCTGCCAGCTTCATTCCTTCTTCGTATTTTTTAATAGCATCATCCAGATTTAGATTCCCGCTCTCTAAGTCTGCTACGATCTCTTCAAGCTGGCCAAGCGCGTTTTCAAACTTTTGTTCTGCCATATTATCACTCCTTTTACTCAATCCTGCTTATAAGTTCGCCCTTAGCAAGGCGTGTTTTTATTTGTGCTCCGGTTTCTGCCTTTGCGCTGTCTTTCATTATTTTTGAATCAGGCATTGTCATTGTAATGCTGTAGCCTCTTTCCAATATGGCTACGGGGCTTAAGGCCTTAAGCCTTGCCTGCGCTGTTTCCACTGTCTGTGTTTTTTTTACAACAAAAAAGTTAAGCGCCTGCGAGAGGGACTTTATCCCTTCGTCGAGTGACTGCTGGTATTGTTCGATTAGAAATAACGGCTGTTTGAATGCATAACGTTTCATGATACCTTCTAAGTGCCTCTCCATTATGCCCACGCGATTACCAAGCGCTTGTTTAAGGCGGGATCTATAGCTATCTATCTCTGAAACAATATCATTTTTTTTGCACACCACAAGCTCCGCTGCCGCTGATGGGGTTGGCGCACGAAGATCTGAAACAAAATCCGATATCGTATAGTCTATCTCATGGCCCACTGCCGACACAATGGGAATAACTGAATTATATATCGCCCTGGCAACAGGTTCTTCATTAAATGCCCAAAGGTCTTCAAGGCTGCCCCCTCCCCGCGCCAATATAATCACATCGACATTTTTTAATCTGTTAAATGATTCTATGCCGTCTATTATCTCATCCGAGGCGCCTTTTCCCTGGACTTTCGCAGGGAAGATGACAATATGCATATTCTCAAAACGCCTGTTTATTATATTTATGATATCCCTTATAACAGCCCCTGTGGGTGATGTAACTATGCCTACTGTTTTGGGGAATCTTGGGATTGGTTTTTTAAATGAGGCATCAAACAGGCCTTCTTTGTATAGCTTTTCTTTAAGTTGTGTAAATGCTATCTGGAGCGCGCCTATTCCTTTTGGTTCTGCTTTATCTATATAGAGCTGATACTGGCCGCGCTTGCCATATACGCCAATTCTCCCCGCGCATATAACATTCATGCCGTTTTCTATCCGGAATTTTAACTTTGCCGCTGAGTGTTTAAAGATAACGCAGGCAATAACGCTGTCTGAATCTTTTAAGCTTAAATAACAGTGGCCTGATGTATGAAGGATAAAATTTGATACCTCACCTTCTACCCACACACTCTTAAAAGAATCTTCTAGAAGAAGACTGATGCCCCTGGTGAGTTCACTTACGGAGTATATTTTCTGTTCATTGGAAGTATTGTTAACCATAGCATATTTTGACATGTCTTTCAAGCCCGTTTCTCAAGCGCGCTTGCCTGCCGGTAGGCAAGCGCGCTTGAGAAACGGGCTTAAGTTAATAGGCGCTTAATTGAAAGCGCGTGGCCTGTTTTTAGATCAACCTCAACCACAGCACCGTGTATACGAACATCCGCTTCCGCCATTTCAAATTTTACGGGCATCTGGGTAAGAAACCTCTCTAATATCTGCTCTTTTTTTCTTCCTATGACAGAGTCCATCGGCCCTGTCATGCCGATATCAGTAATATATGCTGTGTGTTTATGCAGCAACCTTTCATCCGCGGTCTGAATATGAGTATGCGTGCCGAAAACGCAGGAGACCATACCATCTAAAAACCATCCCATGGCAACCTTTTCACTTGTCGCCTCGGCATGAATATCTACAAATATGGTGCTGGTCTCTTTGCGAAGTTTTTCAACACATTCCTTTGCGATTCTAAAAGGGCAATCCACTGCCTGCATAAAAACACGGCCTATCAGATTAATAACGCCTATGCTCTCTCCTGTGCGCGCCTTAAAAACATAACAGCCAAAACCGGGAGCTATATCAGGATAATTAGCAGGACGGAGAAGCCTATATTCTCTTGCGATATATTCCGCTGTCTCTTTTTTCTTCCAGATATGGTCACCTGATGTAAGAACATCAATACCATATGAAAAGAGCTCGTTTGCAATATTTTCTGTCACGCCGCTTCCTCCTGCGGCATTCTCCGCATTGGCAATAGTAAAGCCAATGGATTCCTGTTTTTGTATGTTCTTTAATTGTTCTTTTAATATATTCCTGCCGGGCGCGCCTGTAATATCACCTATCAATAAAACGTTCATCGCTTCCTTCCGTTTATCTTTATCTGGCGTACTCCGTTGCGCGAGTCTCGCGTATAACTGTAACCTTTATTTCGCCGGGATAATCGAGATTTTCCTCTATTTTTTTCGTTATATCCCTTGCCATACTGATTGCCTGCAGATCGTTTATCTTATCGGGCTGTACTATCACTCTTACCTCACGGCCTGCCTGTATCGCAAATGATTTCTCAACCCCTTTAAACGCGTCTGCTATTCCTTCTAATTTTTCGAGCCTTTTTACGTATGTCTCAAGGGTTTCCCTGCGAGCACCGGGGCGTGTCGCACTTATCGCGTCTGCGGCCTGCACTAATACAGCAAGCACAGAGTTTGCCTCTATATCCTGATGATGGGCCTCAAGGGCATGAATCACTGCCTCTGTTTCGCCATATTTGCGAGCTAAATCAGAGCCGATCTTGGCATGGCCTCCTTCAACCTCATGGCTTACAGCTTTTCCTATATCATGGAGTAGGCCTATTCTCTTTGAAAGATTAAAATCGATGTTCAATTCCCCGGCCATTACGCCCATAATATAGGCTACTTCTTTTGAGTGCTGTAAGGCATTCTGGCCATAACTGGTCCTGTATTTTAATCTGCCTAAAAGTTTTATTATTTCAGGGTGCAGGCCATGTATATTGACATCAAAGGCGGCCTTTTCACCTTCTTCGCGTATATTGACCTCCATTTCTTTTTTCACTTTTTCCACTAATTCTTCTATCCTTCCGGGGTGTATCCTGCCGTCTTCTATAAGCTTCTCGAGTGTGCGCCTTGCTATTTCGCGCCTTACTATATCAAAGCTTGAAAGAGTTACCGCTTCAGGCGTATCATCAACAATTATATCGACTCCTGTGGCAACTTCTAGAGCACGTATATTTCTTCCTTCACGCCCAATTATTCGGCCTTTCATATCATCGCTTGGAAGGCTTACAACACTTACTGTTGACTCAACCGTATGGTCTGCCGCATAACGTTGTATAGATAAGCTTATTATCTCGCGTGCTTTTTTATCGGCCGATTCCTTTACCTGCTCCTCTAACCTCTTAAGTGTCACTGCGGCCTCCTGCTTCGCCTCTTCCTGCATTCTTAAGACGAGCAGCCTCTTAGCCTCATCTGAGGACATGCCCGCAACGCGCTGTAACTTTTGTTTTTCCTCTGCCAAGACCTTTATAAGCTCTTCCTCTTTGCTTGTTATGCTTTCCTGTTTCTGGATTATGGTGTTTTCTTTTTGCGTTACGTCTTTTTCTTTTCTGTCAATCAAATCTGATTTCCGCTCAATGTTTTCTTCTCTCTGCATCAGACGCTTTTCTAATTCCTTTAACTCCTGGCGGGTGTCTTTTGTCTCAATTTCAAAATCGGCGCGCATTTTAAGCTTCAGGTCTTTTGATTCAAGTTCTATTTCTTTTTTAAGATTCTGCGCCTCTTTCTGCGCCTGTTCTACTATCTGCTTTGCCTTTTCGCCGGCAAATGTGTTCTTCTTTGATGATATTACATTGCTCAAGAAAAACCCTAAAGCAAAAAATACCACGCCTGTAACGAGCGCGGAAAAAGATAAGACTACCGGGTTTATGCTGTCTAACATGGGTACACCTTATTCCTTTCTATGTTTAAACCTGTATGCTGTACGACAACATACAACTTAGGCGCGTATCATAACGCCTTAAGAGCATGGCTTTAACGTAAACAAGAAAATCGCTTCGCGATAACTCTTATACGATTTTCAGTGGTTGGAATTGTTTTTTGAAATTCCATACCATAAATTAAACGCCATACTGTTGATTGCCCCTTATGCAGGGCCTGTTCTGGTTATGCAGTAATTAGTTTGGTGACAGGTATATCCCAGGGAAGTGCTTTGATCCTTCTTACAAGCTGGAGCTTGAATGCCAGCCCTATGGTAGGTGTTTTCTTTGGCAGGTATTTTAGGAATCTATCGAAATAGCCTTGACCGTGGCCTATGCGATTGCCTTTATCGTCAAAAGCAATGCCTGGCACTATTACCATATCTATATCTTTTATGTCCACGGCCTTTATGCATTCTTTCTTA
>Ga0265595_1000502_pt1 | contig 34907 bp, 28 predicted proteins | sample saktaG_15_FD_190148 | JGI IMG/M metagenome (GOLD analysis project Ga0265595, IMG submission 190148) | Saline water microbial communities from Sakinaw Lake, British Columbia, Canada - sak_2013_06_06_50m | ecosystem: Environmental > Aquatic > Non-marine Saline and Alkaline > Saline ...
TGGGGAGGTGAACTCTTTTACCAAGGCTCTCAAAAAATACCAATTGGTCGACAAGGTACTCTTTGCCCACATCGGCCGGGTTCAAAAGGAGGATATTATTCCACGCTTGGCCGATTTTTGTCTCCAGATAGCAGGTGCTGAGTGGTCTGTAGTTTCCGGACTATTCCGGGGGAATCTGGTGATTTCGACAAGAAATGTCGGATATGTAAAGAGCGCCGGTGAAGTGGTAAAGAGAATTTTTAGCGATATTAGTATTGCTGGAGGACACCGCACAATGGCAAAGGTGGTAATGCCCGTAAAAGACTTCAAGAAATTACTTAGTTTTACTGATAACAGAGATATTGCAAATAGAATACAAGAGCTTTTTTTGAAGGTCTTGAAAGAAGATACTTAATGATTCAATCATATAATTGAAAAATGAACTATTTATTCAACATTACAGAATTTTTAGAAATGGTTAAATGGCAAGACGGTGTTGACATCCTTGTTTTAGCCTTCCTTCTTTATCGCTGCTTTGTGCTTTTTTGGGGGACTCTGGTTTTCCGAGCCATTATTGGTCTCTCTCTTCTCTGGATTATTAACCTCTTGGCCACCATGCTTGGATTGATTGTAACCAGCCTGATTCTGAAAGGATTAGGAGCTATCGTTGTCATAATAGTTATTGTTGTATTCAGGAATGAAATTAGAGGAGTTATAAGCAATACAAACCTCATGAACCTCTTTTTCGGGAAGCCTGTGAGGAGACGAATCTTCGACTATAGATCGATTTCCGATGTTATCTTTTCTCTGGCCGAAAGGAAAGTGGGAGCTCTACTGGTTTTTATGCGCAAAAACAGTTTGGAGCACCTTGTTCAGGATGGAGTGCGTATTGATGCCGTGTTCAGTCGAGAACTCCTTTTCAGCATCTTTGATAACAAGTCTGCTCTACATGATGGTGCTGTCATTATGGATGGCAGTCAGATCAAATTTGCTGCAGCCTTTTTACCCTTAACCACTCAAAAATCACTTCCTCTTTATTACGGGAGCAGGCACCGCGCCGCCCTGGGGCTTTCAGAAAGTTCTGATGCTGTTATAGTGGTGGTCTCCGAAGAGAACGGTGGAATTTCATTAGTTCAGGAAGGGATTATTAAAAAAGTTTTAAATAAGGACAAGTTATCTTTGAGATTGGAAGAGCTTTTGGAAGGGAAAACCCAAAAAGCAAAAAAGAGCAGTCGAATGAGAAATTATGCCCAGAATATAGGTGTTAAGCTAATCTTTCTGGTGTTGGCCTTATTTATCTGGTTCTTCTTTGCCGGGGAGAAGGAGTCTGTTATCTCCTATACCCGTCCCATTGAATTCAGAAATCTACCTAAAAATATGGAATTGTTAAAGATATCGGCAGAAAAGGCAGAAGTACAAATTTCAGGTAGTCGCCATATCCTCCTTCAATTAAAACCTGAACAGGTAGGTTTCTCACTCAATCTCGAAAATAGTGAACCAGGGAAAAATGTCTTTCCTCTTACAAGCAAGAATCTCTCTATCCCTCCCGGGCTCAAAGTAATCAAGGTAAAACCCGATAAAATAGCGGTCGTAATGGAGGCAACAGGAACTAAATCGATACCAGTAGCTCCCGAGTTTGTTGGAAATTTACCTCAGGGCAAAGAGCTTCTTTCTTACAAAATGACACCTGATCAAGTAATAATTGTAGGAGCCCCTTCTGTTCTCAAAGGCATTTCAAGTATAAAGACCGAGCCTATTTCACTCACAGAAATTAAGGAATCAAGTACGATTCAAGCAGGAATCATGGTTTCTCCTCCATCACTGAAACTTTCTCCTGATTTCCCCGGAAAAGTCACCATTAAATTGATGATTGGAGAAAAAGTGAAAAAGCCTTCAAACAAGAAACAATAAAAATATATTTAGGGGAGAAGGGTTTTCCTTTCGGAGGAGGAAGGGTCATGCAAAGTTTCAGTCAACTTTTTAACAAGTTTGTTACCTTGCTGGAAAAGGTAAAAACGGGAAATGACGCCTCGCAATTTTTTATATCACTTGCCATATTGGTTTTAGGTTTTCTCTTACTGGAGGTCCTCTGGCGTTTTCTTAACAAAAGAGCTGAAAAAATACTCGATAAGAAGAATTTTAAGAGGTGGATGCCATATATATCGGGTTTCCTACCGTCGTTGCGTCTCGCCTGTGCCGTTCTTCTTATCAGGGCTGCGGAACTTCCTCTCGTCATACCCCCCAAATTGGTCATCATGCTCCATGGACTGGAGGTGTTTCTGCTTGCTGTCGCCGGAATTCTCTTTATCTTCGCGCTTGTGCGTCTCTTAGACCTTTCCGTCTCTATACTGCCGGCAACCGTAAAGGGAAAAATCCCGGAATCGTTCTTGAAAAGTTTTAAAGGTATCCTGAGAATAACCGGAATTGTTTTCTTGACCATCCTGTTCGTTTATTCACAGAAAACCCTCTTCCCTGAATGGCTGTGGAAGTCTTCCTGGTGGCGCTATGTTTCACTTGTGATGGTGTACACGGTTCTCTATGTTGGCGGTAATTTTCTGACTGCCTTTCTCGATACTATGACTGGTGCGCTCAAGGATGCCGAGGAAAAAATACGGTTGCAGCTTTTTCTCAAGTCGGCCCTCTGGCCTATTCGTCTGCTTCTGGTAGCAATTGCCGTCTATGCAACACAGGCGATCCTGCAATTGCCGGCCACAACTGATCGAATTGCAGAAAGCATTGTCAACATCCTCAGTACACTGGTGATTGTGATTTTCCTCTATCGATTACTAAGTGTGGTTGAATATGAATTAACGGAATTTGTTAAGAGAGAGGATAATGAGTTTGACTTGAATCTTGTCCAGATGGTTCGGGTTGTTGCCCGTGTATTGATTGTTGTATTCGGTTTTATTTATCTTTTAAAGGCGGCGACCGGCAAACCTATGACAACGCTCCTTGCGGGACTTGGAATCGGTGGTCTGGCAGTGGCGCTGGCAGCTCAGGATACTTTGAAAAATCTCTTCGGCAGCTTTATGATTATGATTGACAAGCCCTTTAAGGTGGGCGACAGGATTGTTGCCGAGGGATTCGACGGTTTTGTTGAGGAAATCGGGTTCCGTTCCACCCGTCTAAGGACATTTCCGGGGCACTTGATCTCAATTCCGAATGAAAAAATGTCAACCGTCAGTGTGGAAAACATTGCAGAACGTCCAAGTATCCGGCGACTTACCAATATCACGATTACCTATGATACCCCGCCTGATAAGGTTGAGCGTGCGATATCTATTGTCGGGGAAGCCCTGAAGGATCATCAGGGGATGCATCCCGACTACCCTCCGCGAGTCTATTTCAATGAATTCAATGACACGTCTTTGAATATAGTAATGATCTACTGGTATCATCCGCCCAACTACTGGGACTTTATGGAGTTCAGCGAACGGGTAAACCTCAAAATCATGCGTGCCTTTGAGGCCGAGGGAATAGAATTCGCCTTCCCGACGACGACTACCTATCTGGCTCAGGATGACCGTAGACCGCTGACTATCAATGTTTCCAGCCAATCGAAGCATCCGGACCTCAATGAAAAAGGGTGATTTTTTATTCTGTTATTACAGGGAAATATATCCGTAAAGGGGAGGTTAATTTATCATGCCGAGGTTATTCAAAAGAATGTCAAAAAAGGTTGGGCTTCCGCCGGGGACTCTCGTACACGTCGGCGAGAAAAAAACGGAAAAAGTGAAAATTACCGTTATGGATTATGATCGAACAGCCTTCCGGGAAAAGGAAGTGGAGAACTTAGAAGAATGTTTCCTCTTCAAAGAGACACCAACGGTAACCTGGATTAACATCGATGGTCTTCATCAAGTTGAGATTGTCGAGAGGCTCGGAAAACATTTCAACCTCCACCCGCTCGTCCAGGAGGATATCCTCCATACGGGACAACGCCCGAAAATGGAAGATTTTGATGAGTACATCCTGATCATTTCAAAAATGCTCTATTATGACGATGAAGCGGATACGGTGAGATCGGAGCAGATCAGTTTAATCCTCGGATCAAATTTTCTGATTTCGTTTCAGGAGATACCCGGAGATATCTTCAACCCCTTACGGGATAGAATCAGGACCGGGAAAGGCCGTGTCAGGCGAATGGGTACGGATTATCTCGCCTACTTGCTTATCGACTCCATCGTTGATCATTATTTTGTCCTTTTAGAGAAGTTTGGAGACCGAATAGAAACTCTGGAAGAACAATTAGCAAAGGATCCAAGGCCTGAAACATTACAGGCTATTCATAATTTAAAGCAGGAGATCATATTTCTACGGAAGTCGGTGTGGCCCTTGCGGGAGGTCATAAGTGGGTTGGAACGAACAGAATCGGACCTCATCCATGATGAAATATCCATCTATCTCAGGGATCTGTATGACCATACGATTCAGGTCATTGATTCTGTCGAGACGTATCAGGATATTCTCTCCGGAATGTTAGACCTCTATCTTTCGAGTGTGAGCAACAAGATGAACGAGGTAATGAAAGTGCTGACCATGTTTGCTTCTATTTTTATACCTTTGACTTTCATGGCCGGTGTTTATGGAATGAATTTTAAGTTTATGCCCGAACTCGAATGGCGCTGGGGGTATCCGTCCCTTGTGCTTGCCATGGGTTCGGTAGCGGCTTTTCTGCTCGTCTATTTTAAAAGAAAAAAGTGGTTTTGAGATTATACTGCCCTATCATCAATTTTCGTGTAACATATAATGGATTGATGGCACTTCCCTATGAAACCCTGAGGACATAATATTTATGAGTAAGTCAACCCAGTTGGAAAGTGGATCGCAGGAGCCCGAGCGTACCCTGGGAACGTTTGCCGGCGTATTTACGCCCAGCATTCTCACCATTATCGGGATCATTCTATACTTGCGGCTGGGATATGTTGTGGGAAGTGCCGGCCTTGCACGCGCACTGATCATCATGGCGGTGGCGAATATTATCTCTGTCCTGACGAGTGTTTCGCTGGCTGCCATTGCCACCAATATGTATACGAAGGTCGGAGGGTATTACTATTTAATCTCTCGAACACTTGGCGCAGAATTCGGAGGGTCCATCGGCGTTGTTCTCTACCTCGCACAGTCGATTTCTATCGGGTTTTATTGTGTTGGATTCGGTGAAGCGCTGGCGGGAATACTGCCACCCAGTTCCGGAGTCTCTCCGCAATTTGTTGCGGCACTTTTAGTTGCTTTTCTGTGTATCTTTGCATGGCTGGGCGCCAACTGGGCCACACGTCTTCAGTATGTTGTCATGGCTATTATCGCGGCCTCGCTTATCTCTTTTTACGTCGGAGGATTGACTCATTTCGATGGAGGAATTTTCACCCGTAACTGGTCTTTTCCTTCGGAAGGGGGGTCTTTCTGGATTCTTTTTGCTATCTTCTTTCCCGCCGTCACGGGTTTCTCTCAAGGTGTGAGTATGTCGGGCGATCTAAAAGATCCGGCGAAAAGCCTGCCGTTAGGAACCTTCCTGGCTGTCGGCATTTCAATTTTCATATACTTTTCTGTAGCTATTGTTTTTGCGGGAGTTGTGCCCGCGGAAGAGTTGAGCCGGAATTATCAAGCGATGAACAATGCTGCCAGTGTCGGATGGCTGATCAGTGCGGGAGTCCTGGCTGCTACTCTTTCATCGGCCATGGCTTCGTTTTTGGGAGCCCCGCGCATACTACAGTCTATGGCGCAGGACAGGATATTCCCATTCATTGTGCCCTTTGCTCAAGGTGCAGGGTCGACCAATAACCCCAGGCGGGGGGTATTGCTCTCGGCAGCGATTGCTCTCGCGACGGTTGGTCTTGGAAAATTGAATCTCATCGCTCCAGTGGTTTCCATGTTCTTTCTGATTTCCTACGGCCTCCTGAATTACGCAACATTCTATGAAGCGCGTGCGCTCAGCCCCTCTTTCCGTCCGACATTTCGATGGTTTGATTATCGCTTGAGTTTTATAGGGGCGGCAGGTTGTTTCGGGGTCATGATCGCAATTGATTTTATCAGCACTATTATTGCCGTTGCTGTTCTCTTCGGCATTTACGAATATTTACAAAGGACGGCAGGTCCCGCTCGGTGGGCTGATAGCAAACATTCATACCACTTTAAGCTGATGCGGGATCATATGTTTGCCATACCAACCGATCTCGAGCATCCACGTGACTGGCGGCCGCAGATCCTTGCATTTTCCGATGATCAGCATCGGCGTGGACGCCTGCTCCACTTCGCTTCCTGGATTGAGGGGGGTAGCGGGCTCACAACGGCGGTTAGAATAATTGAGGGAAAAGGTAAAAAAATATATCAGCTTCGTAAGGAGTATGAATCGGAAATTCGTGCTGATATAGCACAGTGGGGCATGAAGGCATTTGCCAAAGTAATAGCAGTTCCTGATCTCCGTGTTGGTGTGCAAACACTGATTCAGTCCTTTGGTATCGGACCGATCCGGCCGAACACAATACTACTCAATGGCTCCGAACAGGTTAAGGGTATAAAGGGGCAGAAACAATATGGTCGCTACTTCAGTGAAGGGATACGACTCGGCTGTAATATAATCGTCTTGAATAGCGAAGAAGAAGCATGGGATAAAATGAAAAATCTGGATTCTGCGAATCGCCGAATCGATATCTGGTGGCAGGATGATATGACCGGCCGTTTGATGCTTCTCCTCGCCTATCTGATGAAGCGTAATGCAGAATGGAGTAACGCTGAACTATGTATATGGATTTCCAGTTCACGAAAAGATGCCGCAGCAGGCAGAAAACATCTGCGCCAGATTCTTGAAGATGTCCGAATCGATGCTGAACCGAAAACCGTGGAAAGCGCAAAAATTGATACAATAGCAGAGAAATCGAAAAATGCGGCGATGGTTTTTATCCCTTTTCGTATGCAAAAGAGCGGGCCTGTAGGACCTTTTGGCGTTTTTCTTGACACGGTATTTTCGCGGTTACCGATCGTTGCGCTGGTTATAGCTTCCGAAGATATCGATCTCGGGGCTGAGCCTGAAGACGGAAAGCCCGGAGAGATAGCAGCTGCTGAAGATGCCGCGGCCGATTTTGAAAAGAAGGCCAGAGACGCAGAAAGTAAAGCTGGACAGTTAGCTAAAACAGCCAAGCGTAAACTCCGTGAACTGGAGTCGATAGACAAGGATGATGAAAATGAGGAAAGAAGAAAAGAGCTGAAACAGGCTGTTCGTGAAGCAGAAAAACTGGAGAAAAAAGCCATGGAAGAAGCAGAAGAAACACGTGCTCAAGCAGATGAAACAGCCCTGCTGGCCAAAAAAATAACAGGTAAACCGGCCGAAGAGGATGAGGAAACCAAAAATTAAAGAAAACATTATATGCATATAATTGTCACAAACCTGATTTTTGCCGAGATTACTCCCAAGGTTTACGCCAAACACTTTAATTACATCAGCACCAAAACCCAACCTGAAGACTACATGTAAGTCTTTTTGCACGGACAAACGATACCGGATCAAGGTCCGGCACATGGTTTGTCCATGCCACCGAATGCCTATAGCCCTTCGAGGGGGAGTTTAGCATCTGTATGTTGGAGATGCACTTTTTGCCATTTTCTTACCGAATTGATCAGGTATATCTGCGTGGCTTTTTTAATTTCCTCCAGAGATATTGTTCTTTCAACTATCTTATTCTGTTCCAGCAGGTAAGAACGATAGGTTCCGTTCAGTAATCCGCATTGCACCGGCGGTGTGATTAATTTTCCATTACATCTTATGACCACATTGGAGAGGCATGATTCCGTCACTTCTCCTTTTTCATTCCACAGCAGGACATCATCACAGTCCGGAAATTCGGCTCTTGCCGAGTCATACACACGTCGATTGGTTGTTTTGTGAAACAGGAACGGATTTGCTGAATCCACCGGTTTTTGCGCAATTTGCACTCTTTTTAGTGTTGCCGCGGTTGAACTGTGTAGCGGCTCACACTGGCAGGTAATAGCCTCATTTCTTGCCAGGAGTAAGCGTACTTTATAATCAGTATCCCGGAACGAGGCTGCTGCTGACTTTAATTCATTCTGTATGTCATCGGCATCATATGGAAAGTCAAAATACTTTGCGGAATCACGCATGCGATCCAGGTGATAACGGAGCAGGAAATATCCGTCCTGTGGCGTCCATAATATTGTTTCAAGCAGTGAAAACGAAGTGTCGGGTTGCGGCTCGTTTACGATTTTTGCCTTGAGCAGACATTCCTCATACTCTAGGGTGTCGACAGAATCCCAGACGATCCCGCCTCCGGTGCCATACTCAATCCGGTTTTGTTTCTTGTTTATGAGGGCGGTGCGAATGGCTACGTTAAACTGTGCGTCATTGTCGGGTGTGATATATCCGATGCTTCCAGTGTAAATGTTCCGGTTCGTATCTTCAATATCCGCGATAATCTTCATTGTATTCACTTTTGGAGTCCCGGTGATAGAAGCACACGGAAACAGTGCCGTCACAATCTCACTGATGGGCGCGTCCGTTTTTGCCGTAACGGTGGACGTCATCTGCCATACCGTTGGGTATTTTTCGGTCTCAAACAGTTTTGGAACATTGACACTTCCAGTTGCGGCAACACGTCCGATGTCGTTTCGCATCATGTCAACAATCATTACATTTTCGGCCCTGTCCTTTTCCGACTTGTAAAGCAGTTCCCTGAGCTTCTGATCCTCCTCGTTGGTGCGCCCGCGTGGAGCGGTTCCTTTCATCGGCCGTGAGGTTAGACGGCCCCGATGAAGCTCAAAGAAAAGTTCGGGCGAGGCTGAACATATCGCGTAGTCATCGGTTTCAAGGAATGCCCCGTACGGAGCGTTCCTCGCGATGTTCAAGAACAGCGACCACGGATCACCGGAATATTGAGCGGATTGTCTTATTGTGTAGTTTACCTGATATGTTTCCCCGCGTTCGATGTGATGCTTTATTCTTGCAATAACATCGATATACCTGTTTTTATCCGTTGTTATCGACCAGTCCAAAGGTGCCGGATAGGAGCCCATGGCAAGTTCCTGCAGGTCTATGATCTTCGGTTTTTCGTAGATGCCAAACCAAAGCAGAGGAAAAGAAGTTGGGAGATGGGTTTTATGTGCGCTATCAAATGCAGGTGCCGCCTCGTAACTGATGAAACCGGCGGCATAACATTGTCGTTCGTACGTTATCCTTTCCGTCAGTTGTAATTTTGGAAGTACTTCACGGATGTCGTCTGCACGAATGATCTCCAAAGGATTCGCAAAATGCAGCCATATCCCTTTCGCAGCGTCGTGTATGATAACTGTGTTGATCATTGTGGTATTGAGGTGTTCGCGAGAGCTGAGCGGTACCATTACAAATTTATTCGTTTCTCTCCATGTTTGTTGAGGCTTTGAGCAAAACCTGTTCCTGATTAGCCTCATTTAGTACATTAAAACTTCATATTTTTCGATATAATAGTAATAATTTTTTTGTAAGTTATTTTTAAAGAGGAAAACAGGAGAAATGAAAACACTTCTTCCTTTTCTCTTCTTTTTGCATTTCAGAACGGCCATGCTGGATGATTCTAATAAGTTGCAAAAGCTTAAATTTTCAGCTAACCTGCCAAATCTGTAAGATATAATGAAAATCCACAGTGCGAGTATTTCCGGTAGTAAATTTTCGGTGCTCCGGGCATTGTGGGAATAATTGTCGGGAGGCATAAGTGAAAATTACAGTAAAAAAGAAAAATCTCATAAATTTTGATTGCGAGGCAGCGGTCGTTTGTCATTTCGAAGACGGAAAAAGACTCTCAGGTAGTGCTGCACTGCTGGATAAAAGATGCGGCGGACTTATCAGAGAGATGATTGACGGGGGGGATTTTGAAGGTAAGCTTTTTCAAACCTCTATAATATATACAAGGGGTTTAATTCCGGCCAGGAGAATTTTCGTGGTCGGACTGGGTAAGAAAAAGGATTTTAATCTGGAAAAATTAAGGGGCGTCTTTTCTAAGGCGGCCCAGAAAATAAGAGAATTAAACCTTAAAGGATTTGCGACGTCGCTCAATTTTGGAAAAATCAATCAACTTCTCACAAGCATTGCGGAGTCTGTAGTGGAAGGGGTTCTGCTCGGTACATATCAGTTTACATCTTACAAAACCCTGGAGAGGGAAAAGATCAAGAAATTGGAGGAATTTGTTATTATCGAAGACAATGAAGATTCTTTTGAGATCATAAAATCTGCTGCAAAGAAGGCGGAAATTATTTCTGATGCCGTCTATTTTGCGAGAGATATTGTTTCGGCTCCCGGAAACGAAATGACGCCGACTATCCTTGCTGATAAGGCTGGTGAGATTGCCGGGAAAAAGAATGTAAAACTGAGAGTCCTTGATTCTCATGAGATGGAAGAGCTCGGCATGAATGCCCTGCTCGGTGTTGCAAGAGGCAGCAGCGAGCCTCCGAAGTTTATTATACTCGAATACTGTGGCGGAAAGAAGGGGGATAAGGCGATTGCCCTGGTTGGTAAGGGAATTACCTTTGACAGCGGTGGAATTTCCATAAAACCTTCGGCTGATATGGATAAGATGAAAACAGATATGGCAGGCGGCGCCGCGGTTATGGGTGCGATTAAAGCTGCCTCAGAGTTGAAAATCCCTGTTAATGTTGTTGGCTTAATACCGGCCACGGAAAATCTTCCCGGAGGAAAGGCATATAAACCGGGAGATATTCTCAAGTCTCTATCCGGTCAGACTATAGAGATAAAAAACACAGACGCGGAGGGGCGGCTGATACTGGCCGATGCCCTCACATTTGCCCGCAGATTCAAACCGGAAGCGATAGTCGATCTTGCCACGCTGACAGGGGCCTGCATAATAGCCCTTGGTGATAATGTTATCGGCATGATGGGAACCGATAATAAACTGAAAAAGAAGATCAGGGATGCCGCAGAGGTTACGGGCGAGAGGTTATGGGAGCTCCCATTATGGGAAGAATATCATGAGTTGATAAAGAGCGATGTGGCCGATTTGAAAAATACAGGGGGAAGGGCAGGGGGAACGATAACGGCGGCAGCCTTCCTGAGCAAGTTTATCGGTGATTATCCCTGGGTGCATCTCGATATTGCCGGGCCGGCATGGTTGACCAAGGATAAACCATACATACCGAAAGGGGCATCGGGTGTCGGTGTGAGGCTGCTGGTGCAGTTTATGCGCAGTCTTTCAAATGTATAGAGATTGGTTTTTATGCATCCACTTCTTGAAATAAAAGACCTGAAAACATATTTTGAGACTGAAAACGGTACGGTAAGGGCCGTTGACGGTGTCGATCTTATCGTAAATGAAGGGGATACCTTAGGAGTTGTGGGGGAGTCGGGCTGCGGCAAGACAGTCCTTGCCCTCTCTATCATGCGATTGATACCGACGCCCCCGGGGAGGATTGTCTCGGGGGAGATTATTTTCGACGGTACCGATATCGTTCGCCTGAAAGAAAACGAAATGCGGAGCCTCCGGGGAAAGGAAATATCGATGATATTTCAGGAACCGATGACCTCGCTCAATCCGGTTTTCAGGGTAGGGGATCAGATAGCCGAGGCAATCAGGCAGCACCTTGGGCTTTCCAGAGAAGGTGCCCTTGAGAGGGCTGTGGAGATGCTGGGACTTGTCGGTATGCCTTCTCCGAAAGAAAGGATCAGGGATTATCCCCATCAGATGAGCGGCGGCATGCGCCAGAGGGTGATGATTGCGATGGCGCTTTCCTGTAATCCCAGGCTGATGCTGGCGGATGAGCCGACAACCGCTCTTGATGTGACGATTCAGGCGCAGATAATCGAACTTATTAATAAGCTGAAGGGAGAAGTGGGAACATCGGTAATTATGATAACCCACGATCTTGGAGTTATTGCCGAGGCGGCTCAAAATGCCTGTGTGATGTATGCAGGAAAGGTGGTGGAGTACTGTCATGTAGTGGGTCTCTTTTCGAGCCCTCTTCACCCATATACGGTAGGTCTAATGGAATCTATCCCAAGCGGGGAAGGTGGGTATCTCAAGACAATACGGGGGGCTGTACCCAATCTGTATGAACTGCCCTCCGGCTGCAGTTTTCAGGACAGATGTCCTGATGTGATGAAAATCTGCAGGGAAAAGGAGCCGCAGCTTGCAGAAAAATCTCCGGGACATCAGGTCAGATGCTGGAAATACGTGTAATTACCAGACATAAAGTACCAGAGGCACAGAGGCACAGAGAATAGAGGAACTCTGAACTCTGAACTCGAAATTTGGAACTCGGAACTTTATCTATATGAACGCTGTCTTGCTCGATATTAGAAAATTAAAAAAATATTTTACCGTAGAGGGCGGGTTTATCTCGGGTCGCCGTGGGATTGTGAGAGCCGTGGATGGAGTCGATCTCCAGATTTACCGTGGAGAGACACTGGGGCTTGTTGGCGAGAGCGGTTGCGGTAAGACAACTCTTGGACGGCTTATCATGAGGCTTGAAGAGCCAACAGCGGGAGAGATTTTCTTTGCCGGTGAAAATGTCTTTGAATATTCCGGCGAAAGACTGAAAGGCTATCGCAGAAAGGTGCAGTTGATATTCCAGGACCCCTATTCATCCCTTAACCCGAGAAGGAGTGCGGGGAGCATTATTGGAGAGCCGTTTATCGTTCATAAACTGGGCAACAGAAAGGAGAGGGAGGCAGAAGTAGTCAGGTTAATGGGAGTAGTGGGGTTGAGCAGGGAGCAGATGGGGCGGTATCCCCACGAGTTCAGCGGCGGTCAGAGGCAGCGCATAGGAGTGGCAAGGGCCATTGCACTGAGACCCGAACTCGTTGTTGCAGACGAACCTGTTTCCGCGCTGGACGTTTCTATACAGGCACAGATATTAAATCTTTTGAAAGATCTGCAGAAGGATTTTAACCTGACCTATCTCTTCATAAGCCATGATCTCAGTGTGGTTGAACATGTGAGTGACCGGATCGCCGTTATGTATCTCGGGAAAATAGTGGAACTCGCAGAAAAAAAAGCACTTTATCAAAGTCCGCTCCATCCGTATACAAAGGTTCTTCTTTCTGCTGTGCCGGTCCCCGACCCGGAAAGGAAAAAGAGAAGAATTGTCCTCAACGGAGATGTCCCCAGCCCGATTGATCCGCCGGCCGGATGTTCTTTCCACCCCCGCTGTCCCGAAAGAATGGATATTTGTGATAAGATTGAGCCGGAGCTCATAGACAAAGGAGCAAAACATCAAGTCGCCTGCCACGCTGTGGGTTGATACAAAGGCAGCTTTCCAACTATCGTGATAGCAACTCCATTGAGTATCTCACATATAAGCACTACAGCCCCTTTTGATACAAGTACCGGAGTTTACCACCAAGGAATTGTCCGATTAAAAATGTGCTTATCAGGACCAGAAATGTGGTAAAATGCAATCCAATCCCTGCCAGAATACGAATACAGACGACGAAAGGAATGGGAATATGCACTGCCAGAAACCAGTGCAGCGAGAACTTCCTGACCCCTGCTCGCCAGAAGCCAAACGGAAGGTTCAGAAGCAAAACCGAAAGAGCTACTATCCATAAATTATGCATAACGTCAATTATAGGTCAACTATCTCAAATGGCTTTCAAAACGGAGGCCCCGAGGGGCCGGACGGATGACATAATGCGCATTCGACGAAGGGGGCAGACCCTCGTTTATGGCATGTTTTCTGCGACGTAACATGTTGATTATTTAACTGTCTTTTTCTTCCTTGATTTTGGCAAGATAGCTTCTTTTCGCTCTATATTCCATTTATTCTTTGAACAGGTATATGGCGTGAGGATTTGACTCAAGACTTTGACTCAAGACCTCCTACCGGATAACGGGACAAGTATCAGACTTCCAGCCGGCCAGGCCTCCGAGTACGACAATCAGATTGTCCCATCCCTGCCTCTGAAGCAGGCTCGCAGCGATCATAGATCTCAATCCGCTTCCACAGAATATATAGACCGGATGATCTTTCGGTACTTCGTCCATACGGAGCGGAAGCTGCGTAATGTGAATATTATGAGTGTGAGGCAGTGCCCCGGAATTCTTTATTTCATCTTCACTTCGCACATCTAAAATCCAGGCAGGTCCTTTTTCATCGAGGTGGCAGCCCAATGCTTCTACAGCGAATGTCTGAATGGAATTGCTCTGCTTTCCTGCTGTATGCCATGACAGCATACTTCCCGAAAGGTACCCGGCGAGATTATCATATCCCAGTCGGATAAGGTAGCGGACTGCCTGTAGAGGATCATTTGTTTCATTTACAAGTAGAAGAGGCACATCGTAAGAAAGAAACCACCCTGCAAAACTGGGCAATCCCTCGAGCCAGACAGAAAGAGAATTCGGCACATGTGCGGCACCGAAACCTACCTCCATTCTTGTATCAAGAACAATTCCGTTTTCGGATTTTTCCGCAAATTCACTCGCCGATAAAGGAGTAGGGATGGGAAGTGTCCCCATCAGTGGCGCACCTTCAACGTTTAACTTCTCCATCCGTCTGAAGTAAGGAGGGCGCTCCAGTTCCTTGGCAACATTGGCTATAAAGTCATCTCTATGGGTATATTGAAGTTTCGGGTTGAGCCTTCGCTCCAATCCGATAGTCGTCAATGTTCGATCAGCGATGTCAGCGGCACAGACGGAACCTGCACCGTGGCCGGGACAAACTATGATATAATCACCCAGTGTAAGGAGTTTGTTAAAGAGGGTATCATAAAGCAGTCCGGCCATTTCTTCCTTTCTGTCTACTCCCACGAGATCCACCCTGCCGATATCGCCCGCGAAAAGTGCGTCTCCAGTAAAGACCATCCAGGGTGCGTCACCATGGTCATATAAAAGGTAACTCATGCTTCCCGGAGTATGTCCGGGCGAGTGTATAGCCTCAAGCTTGCGATTTCCGATTTTCCATGTCTGTCCGTCTTTTGCAGGTTTTCCATAGCGATAGTCCAGCTGTTCATCGGCATGCCAGATTTCAGCACCTGTGCGCGAGGCCAGTTCCGTAGACCCGACAACATAATCCTCATTGCGATGTGTTTCCAGAATATGAGTTATGCGATAACCTTCCCTGGAAGCCTTATCAACGTAGATGTCGCAATCACGCCGGGGATCGATTACAACAGCTTCGTTTCTGTCACCAATGAGATATGAATAATGCGCCAGTCCTTTTGATTCTATCCGTTCAAATAACATTTCGACCTCCTTGCTATAATAGTAAATCTTTTATAAAGGTGTTATTTCATTTCCTTGTCTATCGGGGATTTTTCCCAATCACCGTGGGATTTTCAGGATATGAAGACCATTCGGTAAAACTCCCCTCATAGATCGTAACATTCGGGTAACCGAGATACCATTTGAGCAGGAGGAATTCATTGGTTGCCTCCCGACCGGTGCCACAAGAACATATGACCGTTTTACCAGGGCTCACACCATGGTCATCGAGTATTTCCCGTATTTGTTCATCCGGCTTGAGAAGACGAGTGTTGTCTTCATCCATCAGCTTTTTCCACGGCAGATTTATCGCGCCCGGTATATGACCCGGTTTAATCCAGGGTCCCTGCCCTTCGTAGATCTCGGGCGGACGAGCGTCCAGAAGGATGACATTTTCCCGATCTTTAACAGTCTTGAATTCTTCATACTCTACAAAATATTGTTGTTGCACTTCAGCGGTAAAATCGGTTTCCTCCACCACGGGAAAGACCTGCGTGAGCGGCTTGCCTTCTTCTTTCCATTTCTCAAGACCGCCATCAAGAATATAGACATTCTTATGACCGAAACGGGCAAGGCTGTATGCTTTCATTGTTTGTTCCAGCCCGTCACCCCACCCCTTGAAGGCACCGGTACCCGTATAGACGACAACGGGTACTTCCGGCTTCAGACCTACCCGTCTAAAATAATGCTGAACGGCCTCAGGCGGTGCATAACGGGCAGGCAAACCCTTTAAGGGCACACGGTGTATCCCCTGATTCATATATACAGCTCCGGGTATATGTTCTTGAAAGTAATCGTGAACGTCCGGTTGTACGTCAAGCACCATTATATTTTTATCGTATAAATGTTCATCCAGCCAATCCGTGGAGACCCATTTTACAATTCCCTGACCGTAAGGATATTTTTTATTCATGATCGCTCCTTCCTTATTCATCGATGTGTTTTTAACGTATCGATTCTTACTTTCCTTTTCGCCTTAATCTGAGCAATCCTAAGAGATCAAGCCTGCCCATACTTTTCGGTGTCGGAAATATTCCCTTTTTTGCCAATCTGACATCCTCTACAGAGTAAAATGCTTTCGGATTGAATCTCTGGACATGGCGAACAACATCTCCAAGATTCTTCCGTTTTATGGCGGTAAATATAATCTTCACCGGACCGGTGGCACCCGTTGCGTCGATGCTTGTTATGCCATACCCTTGTGATCTGAAAAAACGTATCAATTCGGTTGCGTCTTTCTGAGTAATGATCCGAACAATTACGGAACCCACAGCCATCATTTCCTCAATATAGATCCCGACAAAATTTCCCGCAGCAAAACCGCTTGCATATGCGATGTAATAGAGAATGTTGTTTAAATTTTGCATAATCTGACCGATGGCAAGAAGCCAGATTAGAATTTCAAAGAATCCAAACAGCGGAGCCAGATATTTCATGCCCCTTGAAATATAAATAATACGAATCGTTCCAAGGGTCACATCAATAATGCGGGCACTGAAAATGAGAAATGGAAGAACAATCCATTTGAATGTTTCCGAATCAAATAATGTTGAAAGAACATCCATGGCACATTACCGCCTTTCTACGACACAAATAGATTTTATCAATATCAGGTCGTTCCTCCCGATCAACCTTAATATTAATACAGAATGCGTTCATCAGGTGAGCAACGTCGGGGTCTTCAAATGACTCGTGAGCCATTACATGGCACCAGTGGCAGGTTGAATATCCTATGGAGAGGAAAGCCGGTTTATTCTCTTTCTCCGCTTTCTCAAACGCCTCGTTTCCCCAAGGATACCAGTCAACGGGGTTGGTTGCATGCTGAAGCAGGTATGGGCTTTTTTCATGAATCAAACGCTTATGGGATTTCGTATTATGCATTTTCACCTCACTATGTTTGTTATGGTGAAACTGTCGGAGGCAGGGCTTAAGAAAGCTTGTAAAAACAGGTATCGTCATCACTGTCATTTTATTTCTTAAATACCTCTTTTCTGGCCTGATACTTTTGAAGCGCCTCATTATAAAGCTCTTGTTCTTCTTCAGTAAAAATAACCAGAGGAGGAACCTCCATAGGTTTTCCCTCAGGATCTAATGCCACCATAATGTAATAAGCGGTTAATGCCTTTTCTTTTGTCCCGGCGATGGGATCCTCATGCTCAATTTCCACTTTAACCCTGATGGAGGAGTGACTGATAAAAACAACTTTGCCATGAATTAATGCCAAATCTCCGACACGAACAGGTTTTAAAAAATGAAGGTCATCGACCATTGCCGTAACGACATTTGAATTACAGTGGCGAACTCCCACTATGTAGGCGGCATTATCCATTAATTTCATTAACTCACCGCCATGAATATATCCGGCAGGGTTGGCCTGATCCGGCAACATCCATTGCGCCATGTTTACTTCGGAGTGACCGACGGTCCTGCCCTGTAACTCCGCACCGGCATCCAGGGCATCGGCAAACTCGGCCAGTTGCACCCCGTGCTTTTTTTCTACCTTGCTCATTTTGCGAAAGAATGCTGCGATTTCGGTGAAGCCTTCCTTTTCCGCTATCTCTGCTGCTTCCGGATAATACTTTGTTGCCTCTGAATATTCAGCCGAAATAGCGGCCCGCAAATTTTCTTTCACGTCATCGACGCTGCCGATGAACGCCAGTTCTTGCTCAGCATGTTCCATTTCGTTTTTCGCGATCTGAAAAAAAATCTGGGCAATTTGCTCCATGCCTGCTTTACGGGCGGCATTACCAAAAGACAGATAATTAAAATACGCATGGAGTTCCCTGGAAAGCGCTTTTCGTAAAACATCTTCGGTTCTGCTCCCTTTAAGAATCATCAACCTTCTCCTTTTTGAACTAAACAGCGAGCGCATTCCCCGTTGCTTGCAGCGGGGAGCTTCAATATGCCTTGATACAGTTTTCGGCATAATCACCCGCTTAATTTTTACCTTTGCATTCTATGTTTTAAAATCAAGCATATCCTATTATTTATAAGAACTTGCCTCAGCTTTAAGGAAGTAAGGAAAAATGGATATTGTATGTCAAGGCGAGTTAACCGGAAGATGCTGCGCCGACATTGACCGGGAGCGCACCCTGCAAGCCCCGCCTTGTAGGCGGGGTCAAGGGGCGCAATATAATTAAATTATTCCTTTTGATGCGTATGGAAGACCTGAGTGTTCGAATACATAATGAGGCTATGCGGGATTTCTATATTAACTTTCTCTTGCCCACTTGTCTTACGTTATAAACTGAAAAAATGTGGAAATCAAGAAAAATTAGGTGGAGTTAGTTATATGGCAATTACAGCGCGTAGAGCTGTTTTTTCTTCAGTGGTGCCGGAGTACGCTAAAAAATTACAGGTCCCGGTAGACTACCCGGTCCGGTCGGCGGGGCGGAACCCTCGGGGTTTCGTCGGGATATCCCCTCGGTCCGGAAGGTGCCCATAGAGCAACCTCATAAAAAATAGAAAGATGTCCTGAGAAGCTTTTGAAGCTCCCCGCAGCAAGCTGCGGAGGATATCCGACTGTTTAGTAAGTTAGAAATTATTTTATACCAGAAAATAATTTTGTTAACGCACTTATCCCGTTTATCGGGGTAAGGAAAATTGTTGAATTTATGCGCTCGCTGTTCAGTTCAATAAGATTCGGCACGATACCTTTTTCAGAGAGCTTAAACTGCATCTTGATTTGACATTTTAATACGTCAAACATATAGTGCATATAAGAATTATTCGGGCAACGCGGCCCCAAGGATGTGACTCTAATGAAAGAAGAGAGGGTGTTTTTCAGAAGTGGAAAGTTGAGTATCCAGGGTCTTTATGCTTCTTCTGATGGGGGGAAGGGTGTGGTTATTACGCATCCCCATCCTCAGATGGGTGGAAGCATGAGAAACAACGTAGTGGATGCCCTTATCACGACCTTTTATCAAAACGGATTTTCAACCTTGAGATTCAATTTCAGGGGTGTGGGGCTAAGTGAGGGTGCCTACGATGATGGTATTGGTGAACGGGAAGATGTGAAAGGGGCGATTGATTTTCTTGCTGAGAAAGGCAAAAAAGATATATTTTTAGCAGGTTATTCCTTCGGGGCATGGGTCAATACAAGGTTGATTGCAAATCAGGATTTCCTCTCCGATGCAATCATGGTATCCCCACCGATAGATTTCGTAGAGTTTGATTTTTCCGGTCTGGAGGGGAAGGTAGGCCTTGTTATCTGTGGAGACAGGGATCAGTTTTGTCCGGTTACTCGTTTAAGGAGAATTACGGAAGAAATAGGATCGAGGCTTGAGATCGTTGATGGAGCCGATCATTTCTATTTTGGAAGAGAAGACAAGATAAGCGGCTATCTCAATGAGTATCTGGTGTGCTGTTTCATTCCCGGAGACGTATGAGCATGGCGGATGTATACAGGTTTCCGATGCGCGGGTATATCGGATTAGTGTTAATTGCCGTCGGCTGGCCCCTTGCCTGGGTGAGGCCTGATGGTGTCCGGTATCTGTGGGAAAATGCGTTCCTTTTCCTCTGGATAGGATATATCCTTGTCGTCGATGCTTATAACTGGAAACGTAGAGGCACATCGCTTTTCAGCCGGAGTCCGAAGGCCTTTGTCTGTATGTTTCTGCTTTCCATTCCGGGGTGGTGGCTCTTTGAGTTTTTGAATCTTTTTCTTCAGAACTGGCACTACCTGTACAATCGCCCCGTGGGTTCGCTCGAATATGCCGTTCGGTCTTCTATCCATTTCAGCATTGTTATTCCCGCCGTGCTCTCTACTGCGGAACTATGGGGATCATTTCACCGCCTTGCCGGTTCGGTACGGTGGCGGATGCTTACCGTCACTAACCGGAAGCTTGTCGTCTTTATTCTCGCCGGTATGGTGATGCTCGTTTCAGTTATCGCTTTTCCGCGCTACTGTTTCCCCCTTGTCTGGTTAAGTCTTTATCTTATTTTTGATTCACTGAACATGTTACTCGGAGCGCCCTCTCTGTTGCGGTACCTTGAAGCGGGAAACTGGCGTCCCGTCCTTTCACTCGCTTTAGGGGCGCTGACCTGCGGTTTCTTCTGGGAGATGTGGAATTTTTATTCCCTTCCCAAGTGGGTCTATACGATTCCTTTTGTAGATGTACTCCATATCTTTGAAATGCCCGTCCTCGGGTATCTCGGGTATCTGCCCTTCGGCCTCGAAGTCTACGCCCTTTACATTCTGTTAATTGATATATCCGGGTTAAAAAGAACTTCGTTTTGCGGTGGTGAAGGTTATGTTCAACTTTAGAGGGCTAGAGGGGATAGCTTTAATTTTTTCGACTCATCCTAAAATTCTTGCCATTAGACAGATTACAGAATACACTGCGGCGTGTAAAAATAACGGGCGAATGAGGTTCGTATGACAGCAAAGACGGGTTTTGACAACGAGAGATATATCGAAGAACAGACTAAGGCAATCCTGGAGAGGGTAGATAGGTTTGACAATAAACTCTACCTCGAATTTGGAGGAAAGCTCCTTTTTGATTATCACGCAGCACGAGTTTTGCCCGGCTACGATCCGAATGTAAAAATGAGACTTCTTCGCCAATTGAAAGGCAAGGCGGACATCCTGCTGTGCATTTATGCCGGTGATATTGAAAGAAAGAAAATAAGGGCAGACTTCGGCATCACCTATGATTCCGATGCCCTTAAGCTGATTGATGATCTACGGGAGTATGGAATCAATGTGCCGGGTGTCATTATAACACGCTTTGAGAACCAACCGTCTGCCGTATTGTTCAAGAATAAGCTGGAAAGGCGAAATGTCAAAGTCTATACGCATCGTTATACTAAAGGATACCCCACCGATGTGGATATGGTTGTGAGTGACGAGGGTTATGGTGCAAATGAGTATATTGAAACAGATAAACCACTTGTTGTTGTTACCGGTCCAGGTCCCGGCAGCGGAAAGTTAGCCACCTGCCTGTCGCAGCTATACCATGATTACAGAAGAGGCAATAAGTCCGGATATGCCAAGTTTGAAACTTTCCCTATCTGGAATTTACCCCTTAAACACCCGGTTAATGTAGCGTATGAAGCCGCGACGGCGGATATCAGGGATTTCAATCTCATTGATCCGTTTCATCTGGAATCATACGAGAAGATGGCTGTAAACTATAATCGTGACGTTGATACGTTTCCTGTTGTAAAGAGGATATTAGGAAAGATAACGGGAGGTGAAGCATTTTATAAATCGCCGACCGATATGGGGGTAAATCGCTGTGGTTTTGCCATAACAGATGATGAGATGACGAAAGAGGCAGCCAAGCAGGAGATAATCAGGCGGTATTTTCGGTATCGGTGTGAGTATGCTATGGGTTTTACCGATAAAGAGACTGTCCAGAGGGTAGAACTTTTTATCAAGGATTTTAATCTTGAACAGGAAGACAGAAATGTGGTTGGGCCGGCACGCCGGGCTGCCGTTGAAGCACAGGAGCAAAATAAAGGTAACGAAGGTATCTATTGTGGGGCTGCCATAGCGCTGAAGGATGGGTCTGTTGTTACGGGCAATAACTCCCCCCTTATGCATGCAGCATCAAGCCTTGTTCTGCATGCTATAAAACATCTGGCGGGAATACCTCCCAAGATAAAACTTCTGCCGCCCTACATTACAGATTCTATCCGTAATCTTAAAACGGAAATGTTGCACGAGAAAACGGTTAGTATGGACTTGGAAGAAGCGCTTATTGCTCTGAGTATCAGTGCAACGACCAATTCGGCAGCTCAATTGGCGATCGAAAAATTGAAGGAGCTTCACGGCTGTGAAGTCCATATGACACACATTCCCACACCGGGTGATGAAGCGGGACTGAGGCGTCTTGGCGTTAACCTGACAAGCGATCCCAATTTTCCCACAAAAAACCTTTTCATTGACTGAAAATGTAAAGTGACCGCATTTTCCTTGACCCCTTGGGACGGGGCATATTACTTTTTTTTGAGCATATGAGCCATTTCGAAGCTCATGACGAACTCTTTGCCTTTTTCGGGTAATACTTTGTTGACAGTGAATCGCATGGTTAAAATTCCCCTGTCTGAATGTGACATGGGATCTTTTTTCTCCAATATTTCAACATCGACGTGCATCGTATCCCCGATTCGCAGAGGTGCCTTGAATTTCATGTTTTCAATTCCAAGCAGAGCGACGATAGTCTTTTCGTAGAACCCTAATTTTAAAAACAGCCCTACTGCAAAGGAGACAATTAAAGGTCCTGGAAACACTTTTGATTTGTAGGGCATTTCCTCTGTGGCGTAAATATCATCGGAAAACATGCTCGAGTTGAACCATGCCAGATTGCAAAATGCCTCTAAATCATATTCCGTCAGGGTTCTTCGCGAGGTCGTGAATGTATCCCCGGCATTAAAATCGTCAAAAAAATTTCCTTGCAAGACTCCTCCATGTTAAATTTACTTTTTTTACTACCCTCCAAAGAGCGCCTTTATCCGCAGAAGGAGTAAAAGATTTCCCGAGACCTTAAATTTCTGCTCCATAAACATTTCCTGTCCATCGGCCTTTTTGGTCATGATATCCATCCAGAGATCGAACGGTGTCTCGATTGTGATGGACGGATTTTCTGCCTCTCCCTTGTGTGCGGAGATTCCCCCGTTTTCTATTCTGAAATGGCAGGCGCCTTCGACGTCGCCGGAGAAGCTGAACTGTATGACGGCTTCCATATCGTCTGCAGCTCCGGCATTGAACCCCATGGGCAGAATTATCATAAAGGTCTCGATGGAATCCGGACGAGGCATGAGACCTTTCTTGTCAAATTCCATGGGTGTTATTCCTTCGTCAATACAGGTTTTCCACATAAGATTTCCCATGGTGAAAAATGTTTCACTGTCGTCGACAATAGGCTGTGTAATGCGGACCATTGTTTCCGGTGTTACTCTGAGAGACTCGACGATCTCACGGCCGGCTTGAGCGGTGGCGTCGAGGATATCATCCCGTTTATCTTTGCAAAAGGGGAGCGTCAAAGCCTCCGCAAGAGGCCGGTAGATCTCAGCTACGAGGGTATCACTGTTCCCGAAAATAAACTGTACCCAGACTGAGAGCTGTTCGAAAACCTTTTTCTCCGGAAATCCTGCCACAGAGAGCATTACGACCTTTGGACTAGGGCTGCGCAGCGGATGAGTAGTTCTGCCATCGCATTCTACAAAGAAAGGTTGTACATGGGGGAGGGTACGCTCAATAAAGGCTTTCATTGAGGCGTTCACCGTAAAATGGTAAAGCGGCGAGGCATAGACGACCAAATCAGATTCTAACCATTCCGGATAGAGTTCGTTGGTCATATCGTCTTTATGAATACAGATGCCGGGTGTTTTTGTCCAGCAGGTGAAGCAGCCGATACAGTTTTGAATTTTCTTGGAGCGCAGATTTACAACATTCACTTCGGCACCGGCGTCGCGCATACCTTGAACAAGATGATCCAGCATCAGCGCCGTTTTGCTCTGACGCTCGCTTCGAGGGCTTGAATTAATAGCAAGTATTTTCATGGTATTCTCCTTAAGAGAGCCTTTATCATATTTACCAGAGAAAAGTCATTTCCAGTCTTTGCCCCCCGGGCAGAACAGACGCAGGCGTTGTCATTCCTATTCTAATGGGAACCGGGTTACCCTCTGCCGTCTCCTCGGCCGTAATTTCAAGATCCTCAGGAAGGGGCTGTCCGGTCTCTTGCCAGAACAACCTGAGCGCATCTTTGATGCTTGTACACAGGTCGGCGCTCATTTTTTCTTCATCCACGTTGTCCCGGTACCACCAGAGAAATGTCAAAATCCGTGATGTGAAAAATTGATATTTCAGAGATCCGCCGCCCAGGGTTGTTTCCCTCGGTGTAAATGCTATATCTTTTCCTGCGACGCCCTGTAGAGGCGTAATCCCGATTTCAATGAACTCCATAAGTCTATCTTCGGACAGGACCATTTCCGTAGGCGTGGGCAGGGTATTGCCGGAGTCGAGGATAGCTAAATCTTTCAGGCTGATACTCATATAGTCGGTAAAACGACATGGCCAGCCGAAAGTGGCTATACTTTGGGCCGTCAGGGCTCCCAATGCCCAGATCGGACTGATCCATAGAGGATCCTTTTCCTGAAAAAAAACGGTGCCGGGGTTATTGTTGGGGCCGTACGGGAAACGGGTCAGAAACCGGTTGCAGGTGAAGCTGAGCCAATCGGCGCCGGGCAGTTCTTTCAACTTTCTCCATTTTGCATAGGCTGCATCCTCAAGATAATGTTTGAGATAGGGCACTTTTTTGAGATCGCTCCAGTTATTCAGATGAAAAAACCGGGCGTCGATCCAGCACAGTGTCGGTACAAGCATGGTATCTGCAAATACGGCTACTTTTTTAAGAAGGTCTGTGCTTTTAGGGAAACTGTCGAACGGCAGGTCAATCAGTACAAGGTTGGGCAAATCGGCTATCAATTCATCGATTATTTTTTCCAGCACACTTTCAAGATTCTTCGGATTGACCGGCATTATTTTCAGCCGTACGCCTTCACTTTCTTTTACCTGGCCTTGTTTTAACAGGAGTTCAATGCCGCGCCATGCGGCTTCACAGGTTCTAAATTCTTCGTTGTTGAAGATGGATTCGAGAAGAGAAGCGAGCAGACTGTCAATCTGTGCCTTCCATTGACCTGGTCTGCCGGTATCCGTAGTTAATCGATCAGGACTGTCCGGTGTGGTCACCATGTTCAAAATATCATCAACCATACCCGTCTGTTTCACGATGGGCTTAGGGGGAGTGTCTGCATCTATATCAAAAGGCAAGAAGGGCCAGTCTGCTTTAAGCCTCTCAGCTATAGTCGGAGCAGAGAGTCCATCGGATACGGCCTGCTCGATGAAAGAGCCGGCCTCATAAACATTCTTAAGGTACCCGTTATTTTTGATCAGCGAATCCGGCTTGAAATCCTTGATGCTTTTGAGACGAATAGTCAGTGCACCCTCGGGACACAATTCTTGGGATACAGGGACGAAAAGACGTGGGTCAATGTTTTCCATAGCTTTATTGAGGGTAAACATATCCAGACTGGTCAGGCGCGATTTGTTGTAAATATCGGACACCGGACTGACGGGTGTCAGGGCCAGAATTGTAAAAGGGACAATTTGCATAGTCATTGTACCTCCTTTGTCTTCTCATGGTTCAGGTCTTGTGATACAATATTAAGTGGGTTTCAAACTCAATGTGACGCAACTACACTATTCGGGAATCCTTATATATAAAAAATTACCTTGAAATTTAGCAAATATTTCCCTATTCTCCAAGTATTAATTTGAACATTCAACTAATGTTTTGTGCGGAAGGAAGGAACATTGCCATGTATATAACTACGACGGAGGAAACGTATCAGGACGGACAGATCATTATTGAAGAGGGCAGTCACGGGGACTGGGTCTATGTCGTTGAGTCCGGATCGGTCGAGATCTTAAAAAAAGTCGGGGATAAAGAGGTGGTTATCGAGACGCTTAAGAAAGGAGAGGTTTTCGGGGAACTCGGTTATGTTGCGAAAGTACCGCGAATCGCTACGGTCAAGGCAGTAGGTGAAACAACCGTTGGGATCCTGGACAAAGGGTTTCTGGATGCGGAATTCAACAAGCTTTCGAGTGATTTTCAGACTATACTGAGGACTTTGTCTAGAAGACTTGAAAAAACGACCAGAATTGCAGCTGAAACAATATTACGCCGGCAGGAACAACGTGCATATAAATCTCTGGAGCTTCAATTTAAAAACAAAGAAGAGTTGGTCAAGGCATATTCTGAAAATGTCAGCTCAGAAGGAATCTTTATGGCTACGGAAGAACCCCTGTTACAAAGTGAACGTTTTATGTTAAATCTTTTCCTGCCGAATGATCCGGAACCGCTGGAAATTGAGTGCGAAGTTTCCTGGACCAGGAGAGTTACGGTAGATCCCAGGGAGCGGCCCCTTGGGATGGGAGTGAAGTTTGTTAAAATCAGCCATGACGATCTCCGTAAGTTGCAGGAAGAGTTGAAAACGAACGGTGAGACATAAAAATCAGAAGACCACTGAAAAGGTTTTTTAGGAAAGGTTTGTTGAAACAAAATCTTTTATATTGTCAACGTGTTCCAGAGACAGAACAACTTCTATTAACGAATCTGTTTTTTTGTCACCCAGAATAGGACCACACATATTCGAGAATTTACTTTTTATCCTGTCTTTTTTTTCTTCAAGTTCAGGTATTTCTCTAAAGACATTGGAAGACCGTGAATATATCGTTCCCGTGTCTGTCTCTATCTCGACCCTTGCTTCCATCGGTTCAAGGCTGTCGTCGGAAAATAGCGATATTTTCTCCATGAAGACTTTTATGTTTGGATCATTCACCTTTTCGTCCGTAAAGGATTGTAAGCCGGTATCACCTCTTAGAAGAGCGTTGGCCACACAGTAGGGAATGCTGAACTTGCCGTCCAATGCCGTCTTTGGTTCTGTTTTTCCAGCTGCATTCAGGGCCAACTGCGATGAATATATCTTAAGTGATTGTATGTCGTCCTGGGATAAGCGTTCTTCGTTAACAATAGCCATGAACGATTCAATGGCGGAATGTGTAAAGTGACAGGAGGCGTGATATTTCTGGGCCAGATTTTCGAGATCCCAGGTTTTGCCCAGCGTATTCAATTCCTTTTCGTTTATCTGTCCTTTGTAAACTTGAAAATAGCCATCGGGGCCTTCCAGAAGGTTTTCAGCACAGGTAAAGTCATCTTTGGCCAGTATGGCTGCCTTCAGGCCGGCTTGAGAAGCATTTCCGGCGTGAAATGCTTTTGTCATGGTGCCAAATACAATTTTTAAGCCGGATGACAGGGTTCCGGCGAGGCCCATGGCGTAAATGGCTTGCTGCTCACTCAGTTTCAACAATCGAGCACAACCTGCGGCAGAAGCCAGATGTCCGATAGTGGATGTTGTATGCCATCCCGTATTGTATTGTTTCATGCCGGTGCAGGCTCCAATAAGAGCAGCAACTTTGAAAGCGATTATATAGGCAGTCAGGAAATCGGCTCCGCTTTTTTCCTTCCATTCGGCAAGTGCCAGAAAGGCGGGAAACATGCCGACCGACGCATGTCTTATATCGACTGTTGTAGTATCGTCATAATCCAACACATGAGAGGCGGCCCCGTTGATGATTGCCGCCTGGATAACAGTTTTTTTCAAGTTATGACATAGAATAGTTGCGTGTTCGTTTCCGCCCATAACGTTTGCATATCGGATTAGTTTATCTACGAGAGGATCATTCGTCCCTGCTATGGTACAGCCAAGCCAGTCGAGAAATGCTATTTTGGAATGGGCGTAAATATCGGAGGGTATCTTTGTTGTTTTTGTTTCGACTATAAAGTTGGCAATGGTTTTTGTTAATTCAATAGATTTATTTTCTTTATCCGTCTGCCGAACCTCATGCGGTTCCAGATCAATGAATATCCCCTCCGTACCAGCAGGAGACACATCAACCCTCTCCTCACGCCTTTTGGGGTCATCGGTGTCGTATCCCTGCCAAGCAATCCTGAAATCCCCGTCCGGTTGTTTCACCTTTTGACTCATCGTTTTTTCTCGGGTCAGTTAAATTTGACGGCTTCGTAAAAAGTCTTTTTTTTGTCACCCTGCATTTATTTCAGGGTCTCTAACTTACTGAAATAATTAGATGCTGAAACAAGTTCAGCATGACAAATGGTGCAGTTCACGACTTTTTACGAGTTTGTTAAATTTATTTTTCAATAAGAACATAATTACAAGACCTGACGCCGCTTCCTAAAATACAATCTTAAATGACGTTCCTCCACCGCTTCTGTCAAGCTCAATGCCCGTTTTGCTATCTTTCTTAACCTGTCCTGTATCATGTGGAGAGAGTGCTCGATTGAAGTCTATTGTGTCATAAAAGAGATGGGTTACTCGCTACAGAAGCCAGGGCGAAATGAGTGGGTGATTTGCCGTATCAAATCAAGGCGAGAATCCATTTTGATCAAAGCTCTGAAGAAACCAGAAGGCCCCATGGTATAGTCTCAGTAGGCAGAATTTCAGATTCATCTTTGCCCTGTGGGCGGGGAGCTTCACTCAAAATAGTTAACCCCTTAAAATTCATGGTCGGGGCGGAAGGATTTGAACCTTCGGCCCTCTGAACCCCATTCAGATACGCTACCAGACTGCGCCACGCCCCGACATATTTATTTCTCCTTGTTATCATCGTAAAAATTTTATGTCAATCCTTATGTCTTTCCATTTACTGCGAGATACTTTTTAATTTTTCTAAACCTCTCATTATTCATGCCACGTATCTTTAAAAGGTCGTCGATACGAGAAATCCCTCCGGCCTTTTCCCTCAGGTCAACTATTGCCTGTGCGGTCTTCTTTCCTATTCCGGGAATAAGCGACAGGTCATATACCGTTGCGCTGTTGATAGCGATCGGTATATCGAGAGTAATCTTTTTGGCAGCATCAATCATCCCTATTTTTATCTGATCTGACTCTATGATAACCTTCTCACCGCCGCCGAGGATGACAGAAAGGGCTTTTTTATCAAATTTTTTTGTGTCTGCAACTTCTGCGATTCCTAAAAGATGGGAGACTGTTGTATTCGCGGGGACGAAATAAATTCCCTTATGATCTGTATCACCGGTTAGTGCAACAATAACGGTCCCTGTCTTCTTTTCAGCATATGGTGGAGACATTGTCTGAAAAGGTTGCAAGTCGTGAAGGAAAAACCTGCCGCAATAAAAAAAAGTCGCTATCAAAACGACAATAATCGCTCCACTGATCTGCCCTTTTGTTATGTGCATGGTCAATTATCAGAGTCTTTATTCACAACAACTACGTTTTTTGCGCAGATGTTGTTACCAGTTCAAGCAGCAAGATTTAGTTAAGAGTGTAAAGTGAACTAAAGTGAGCTAAAGTGCCTAAAGTTAAAAATGCGCTTTCAGCGCAGCCTGTTTCGAATTTAACCGCGCCGAAGGCGTGTACACTAACTTTAGCTCACTTTAGGCACTTCAAACTTTAGGCACTTTTGGGGTTGCAGCCTTGCCTTTGTGCCTCAAGCTATTGGCTTTAGCCGATAGCGGGGTTTCCTATCCTTCCTTTTCCAGCTCAAAGGTGTCATGAAGAACCGTAACGGCCAGCTCTGTATATTTAGCTTCTATAACACAGGATATCTTTATTTCAGAGGTGCTTATCATCATGATATTTATTCTTTCGTTTGCAAGGGCGGCGAACATTCTTGATGCAACTCCTGCGTAACTCCGCATTCCGACACCTACTATGGATATCTTTGAAATGTTTTCATCGTATTCGACTCTTTCCGCTCCCACATCTTTGGCTGCTATTTCGAGTATCTCTTTGACTTCGCCAATGTCTTTCCTTGAAACTGTGAATGTCAGATCAGTATAACCTTCAATACTTACGTTCTGGATGATCATATCGACCACTATATTTTTGTCCGAAAGCGGGGTAAACAGGCGTGCTGCTATACCCGGCCTGTCCGGAACATGAACAACCGTAACTTTTGCTTGATCCCTGTCGTATGTGACACCGGATACAACCGCTTTCTCCATTTCATCGTCCTCCTTCGTTACAAAAGTGCCTTCTTTATCATTAAATGATGACCTTACATGTACGGGAACACCGTGTTTTTTTGCCAGTTCCACTGAACGTGGATGGAGCACTTTTGCTCCCAAACTTGCCATCTCCAGCATTTCATCATAAGTTATCTTCTTCAGCTTTCTTGCCTTTTGGCATATGGATGGATCCGTTGTATAGATTCCGTCAACATCCGTATATATTTCACAGACATCGGCGTGAAGAGCTGCCGCCACTGCAACGGCGGTTGTATCAGACCCGCCTCTTCCCAGGGTGGTGATATTATTTTCCATGTCAGCGCCCTGAAATCCGGCAACAACTACAACGGTCCCCTTTTTCAGTTCATCTGTGATTGCTTCCGTATCAACACTGAGAATTCGCGCACTTTTGTAATTCTTGTCTGTGACCACCTTCACCTGGTAACCTAAAAAAGATTTGGCCTTATAACCCATCTTGTTTAAAACAATAGCAAGAAGAGAGACCGTTATCTGCTCGCCTGTTGAAATAAGGACATCATACTCCCTTGCATCCGGTTTGTCGGATGCGCTGTGGGCGAGATCAATAAGTCTGTCCGTTTCACCGGCCATGGCGGATACCACAACGACAATTTCATTTCCTGAATTTTTCGAATTGATGACTCTCCTGGCCACGTCTTCTATTTTTTCAGTATTGGCTACTGAGGTGCCACCATATTTTTGAACAATAAGCGCCATCTACCGAAACCCTCCTCTTTTTAATTCTTCTGAAATTTTTTCTATTGTATTCCTGCGACCGGAAATTTTGAGTTCCCTTTTGTTTTCATCAAGGTATCTTAAATAAATATTAAAACATTCCCTGGGAAGTATCTCCTTTATTTTCTCGGCCCACTCAATAACGATGATACCATCGCTATAAAAGTATTCTTCATATCCCATATCCTCTAAGTCCTGCAGCCCCGACAATCTATAAATGTCCAGATGATAAAGGGTTGTTCTTCCGGGATATTCATTGATCAGGGTGAATGTTGGACTTGTTATCCGATATTTCTCAGGTACGCCGACGCCCCTGGCGATACCCCGGGTAATACAGGTTTTACCTGAACCGAGTTCGCCAATGAGTGCAACAACATCTCCGCCCCGGAGGTATTCTCCTATAATCTTGCCGATGATCTGCGTATCCTCGGCGCTATTGGAAATCAGGGTCAGATTCAATTTTGAGTTTTTCAATTACAATGTAATTTAATACTACCCTTAACTTAATTTTTCAAGTACAACGACGGCAGTGGCGTACTTGCTGGTGTGTGTGATGCTCAGATGAACAGCAGGTGTGCCCCCGCAGCGATTTAAAATGGGTTTTATCCTGTCGCGAAAGTTCAAATACGGCTTTCCCTGCCGATTGGTAAGAACTTCTACATCTTTTAGGGTTATTTCACCTGCAAGACCAACTCCAATGCACTTGAGAAATGCTTCTTTGGCTGCAAATCTTGCCGCATAGTGTGTTGGCGGATGTGCGCGTTTCTGACAGTATTCAATTTCACTTTCGGAATAGACGCTGTCTGTAAATTTTTCACCCCATCTCTTCAGGATTTTCTCTATCCTGTCAATCTCAACAAGGTCTATCCCTATCCCGCATATCATCCTATCCCCTTGCGATCGCATCGGCCATCGCCGCTACATGTTTTATTGCCTTTATGTCATGTACCCTTATAATATTTGCTCCGTTCATTATTGCGGCGGTAACCGTCGCCGCAGTCCCGTAGGTGCGCATTTTGGGATCTTCTTCACCGGTTATTCCCCCGATGAAGGATTTTCGAGAAGTTCCGACCAGAATTGGTTTTCCCAGCGACTTAAATTCACTCAAATGTTTAAGCAACTTGATGTTAGCTTCTACCGTTTTGCCAAATCCTATGCCTGGATCGATTATGATATTTTTGGAATCTATTCCGCAGGATTCAGCCTTTTCTATTCTGTCTTTCAGGAAGGCGATGATGTCTCCTATGAGGGAGCGATATGTCAGGTCTCCCGTCTGCATGTCTTTGGGGGTTCCCCTCATATGCATAAGGATGACGGGCGTTCCACAGTCCGCTGCAACCGCCGGCATCTTATCATCGAATCTCATAGCACTGATATCGTTGATAATTTCAGCGCCCGATTCTACGGCTTTCCTGGCGACAACTGCCTTGGTGGTATCTATCGAGACGGGAACGGAAACCGCTTCCTTTAGTTTTTTTATTACAGGGATAACCCTGTTCAACTCGTCTTCTATCGACACGGGATCAGATCCCGGCCTGGAGGATTCTCCACCCACATCGAGTATGTCAGCTCCGTCCTTCACCATCGCTTTGCCGAATTCCGCGGCTTCATCGGCACAACTGAAGAGGCCCCCATCGGAAAAAGAGTCCGGTGTGACGTTTATGATCCCCATGATCAGCGTGCGGTCACCCAGGGCTATTTTCCTTTTCGGAGTCCTGATGGTAAAGGAGTCCCTTGATATATTATCAAGGAGTTTCTTGATGTCGCTTCCTATCCTCTTTAATCCGAAGGGCTGAGATGATATCTTATAGGCAAATTCTCTTATCTGCTTGACAGTGCCTATGATGATTGTGTCTGTTTTAGCAATGCTGCAGTCTATCGAACCCCTGGCAACGGCTGCATCACCTCCGATTGAGAGCATCTCCTGTTTTATTATATTTGCCACCTTGCATTCAATATCTTCAATCAGCAGATTTATGTTCATCATTTTAGGCACCATCGCTTCAATGCCGTACGGATCCACTCCGACTTTTTGTAGCTCTTCGATGGCTTCAGGAAGTGATGATAAACACAAAAATCTCAAGCTAAACGGTTTCCTTTCTATAAAAATAGGTGCGTTTGTTTAAACGCACCATACCGATTCATTTATCCCGTAGGAGTGGTAGATGTGCTATGAGTTTTTATCTTCCTTCTCTAATGCAGCGACTTCTTCGGCTGTTATTCCTATTATCTCATCCAGTTCTCCAGAGCCTAAGGACTCTTTTTCTAAAAGAGCATTCGCAAGTTTGTGAAGGATATCTATGTTGTCAGATAAAATATTTTTGGCTTTTTCATAATTTTCTGTAATGATTTTGGTTACTTCTCTGTCTATTTTTTCTGCGGTTTCTTCGCTGTAATCCTTGTGCGTTGCGAATTCTCGTCCAAGGAAAATCTGCTCTTCTTTTTTCCCAAAACTCAAAGGGCCCATCTCGCTGCTCATGCCCCATTGACAGACCATTTTTCTGGCAATGTCGGTCGCCCGTTCTATGTCATTTCCCGCACCGGTAGTAAAGTCATTAAATACCAGCTCTTCCGCTGCCCTGCCTCCCAGAAGGATGGCGATGTTGTGCAGGAGATATTTTTTAGGATAAGTGTGTTTTTCATCTATAGGCAGTTGCTGAGTTAAACCTAATGCCCTCCCTCTCGGAATTATAGTAATCTTATGGATCGGATCGGTTCCCGGCAGCAGCCTTGCTACCAGGGCATGCCCCGATTCATGGTAGGACGTTGTCTTCTTTTCTTCGTCGTTGATAACCATACTTTTTCTCTCGGTACCCATCAGCACCTTATCTTTTGCATACTCGAAATCGCTCATGGAGACCTTGTCTTTGTTAAATCTTGCCGCGAAGAGTGCCGCTTCATTCACGAGGTTTTCAATATCAGCCCCTGAAAATCCTGGTGTTCCCCTGGCAAGTACTGATAAATCAACATCATCTTCCATAGGGGTCTTTTTGACATGAACGTCAAAAATCTTTCCCCTGCCCTTTAAATCGGGAAGATGAACCACGACCTGTCTGTCGAATCGCCCGGGTCTGAGCAGCGCGGGATCGAGGACGTCAGGTCTGTTGGTCGCTGATACGAGGATCACCCCTTCATTCGATTCGAATCCGTCCATTTCTACCAGAAGCTGGTTTAGTGTCTGCTCCCGTTCATCGTGTCCGCCGCCCAGTCCGGCCCCCCTGTGTCTTCCCACGGCGTCGAGTTCATCAATGAATACAATGCAGGGGGCATGTTTTTTGCCTTGGTTGAAGAGGTCTCTGACACGTGATGCCCCAACCCCCACAAACATCTCAACAAAATCTGAACCACTGATACTGAAAAAAGGGACATCTGCCTCACCGGCAATCGCCCTGGCAAGCAGGGTTTTTCCGGTACCGGGCGGTCCTACGAGAAGCACTCCCTTGGGTATTCTGCCGCCGAGGCGTGTAAACTTCTTCGGATCTTTTAGAAAATCTATAATCTCTTCCAGTTCCTCTTTGGCCTCATCGATTCCCGCAACATCTTCAAAGGTTACCTTTTTCGACTTATCTGTCATCAGCCGTGCCCTGCTTTTTCCGAAAGACATGGCTTTTCCCCCGCCCCCTTGCATCTGCCTCATGAAGAAAATCCATATACCGATGAGAAGGAGCATGGGAAACCAGGAGATGAGAATAGTCATATACCAGGGAGAATCTTCAACGGGTTTGGCCGAGATCCTCACCTTTTTTTTCTTTAAAAGAGAAACTAACTCTGTATCATCGGGGGCATACGTCCTGAAGTCTCTCCCGTCGATCAGTTTTCCTGTAACTTTTCCTCCCTGAATGGTGACCTCGGCAATCTGTCCCTTTTCGATACGATCAGCAAAATCACTGTATACGATACTTTCCTTCACCTGTTTCGGTTGGTTGAAGATGTGAAACAGAAATACAAATACAAGACTTATGACAAGCCAGAGCGCTATATTTTTCTGTAGTGGATTCAATATGTACTCTCCTTTGAACTAAAGTGAACTAAAGTTTAAAGTGCCTAAAGTTAAAGAATGCGCTTTCAGCGCAACCTGTTTTAAAAACGACTGCGCCGAAGGCGTGTAACATTAACTTTAGATCACTTTAGACACTTCAACCTTTAGGCACTTGCTTTTTATTATAACAACATTTTTATAATTTCAAACAATTTCTACCTTTACCACTTTTCTTGTTTTGTCTGTAATTTTTACCTTTTCGCATAGTCTTGTTCCCATAATCCATAAAACGGATTTTTGATCTACCAGAATAGGGATTTTTCTTCTCCGGTTTTTAGGGATTTTTTTATCAATAAAGAATGATTTCAGTTTTTTTGTTCCGTTCATGCCGAAAGGCTGGAACCTGTCGCCTGATTTTACATTCCTTATAGTGAGTGGAAAAGAGAT
>Ga0265595_1000505_pt1 | contig 34866 bp, 36 predicted proteins | sample saktaG_15_FD_190148 | JGI IMG/M metagenome (GOLD analysis project Ga0265595, IMG submission 190148) | Saline water microbial communities from Sakinaw Lake, British Columbia, Canada - sak_2013_06_06_50m | ecosystem: Environmental > Aquatic > Non-marine Saline and Alkaline > Saline ...
TAGAGATTAAAGTACGTATTTGTAACTTTATCTAACAGCTCGCCTGAAGTCTCAAAGGCAAGGATGGTATTTTCAAAATTCGGTTCATCAGAATTATTCTTGATCTTCTCCATATTCTTCCATGCATATTCAAGCCCTTTTTCCACTGCAGGCATGAAGTCATCTTTTGATATCTTATCAAATGGAACTGTATCAAAGGGAGTTTCAAAAGGTTTGAGAAAGGGATTTTTCTCTTTATTATTCATGGGTTTCTCCTTGTAAAATCATTCCTTACTTGAATTCAGAGAAGAAATATTTGTGTCAATTGTTTTATGATTTTGAGTTGGCATACCCCCAAAATATTTCATATTCATGACACTTTAAGGAAAGCTTATTGAATATCATCCGTATAAATAGTAAAAGAAAGAAATAACCATAATAGTTAAAAGCACTGTCACACTGAGGTTCTCGAAGTGCGAAGTGGGACAGACCCTTCTCCGTCAGCTGGCGGATCAGGGTGACAACAGCAAGGATAGATACAAATTAACAGTTTTTCTAAAAGTAATTTTCCGCGAAGAATTCTTCTCAAACACTTTATTCATGCACTATCCAGAAAATCTTCATCGAATTTTTGGGGGTATCCCTGATTTATGATTTTGAGGACTCTTATTAACCCAAATCAGTTTTAGGTTTATACCCACCAGTAGTCTTCGTTGCACTTCAGTCTTATCCGCAGACTGGCTGATACGCCCCGACAAGACGCCTTGGCAGGCAGAGAACACAGAGGAAGAAATAAAATAAAAAGAAACTCAGGGACTTGACTTCACAGTTCCGTAAAACGGGGCGTGGAGTTCAGAGCGAAATTCTCTCTCTAACCTCATACTGAACTCCATCACACCTGCTGGCGGATGAAGTCCAGCCTTAACATTTAACCCGAGTCGGGTTTAGCATTGAAATCACAAGTCGGTCGTGAAGTGTACCACTCGGGCTGAGAACTAATACAATAAAAAAAACCGTCCGAAGACGGTTTTGTATATTGAAGCGTAAACGTTGAATTAGTTTAGGTATTTATCGATCGCTTCTGCAGCATCTCTGCCGTTGCCCATTGCATCGATTACGGTAGAACCACCGGAGAGTGCATCACCTCCAGCAAATACACCTGTAATATTTGTCATGAAATTCTCATCGGTCTTGATCCCACCCCATGAGTGGGTATCCAGTTCTGGTACATTACTCAGGAACAATCTGTTCGGGGTTGTGCCCAGAGCAATAATTAATGTATCCAATTTAATTTCAAATTTTAAACTATCTTCATTTACGGGTCTTGGGCGTCCACTTTTATCTTTTCCTACAAATTTAGTTGTTACTAATTCAATTCCAGTTATCCATCCATCATCATTTCCAAATATTTTTGTAGGACTTAGCATTTTTTCACAGCTAATGTTTTCTTCTTCAGCATGATTCAACTCCTCTTCTCTTGCAGGAGCATATTCTTTTGTCCGTCTATAAAATATTCTGACACTATCGGCTCCAAGTCTTTTGGCACATCTAGCTGCGTCCAATGCTACATTACCACAACCAATAACGCCAACTTTATCTCCGCAAACTATAGGAGTATCCCATGTTGGAAATTTATATGCTTTCATCAAATTAACCCTGATGAGAAATTCATTGGCTGAGTAAACTCCTTTTAATTTTTCACCATCAATCTTTAGAAATTTGGGGGCACCAGCACCGGTAGCCAAATAGATTGCGTCGTAATTTTCCTTTAGTTCTGAAAATTTTAAATTTTGTCCGACAATGTGATTCAATTGAGCATTAACGCCCATTTTTTCCAAAAAGGATAATTCATAATCAACAACATCACGTGGCAAACGAAATGCGGGGATGCCATATTGCAACACACCACCAGCCATATGAAGAGCTTCAAATAATGAAACTTCATATCCTAATTTGCGCAAATCCACAGCACAAGTAATTCCTGCGGGTCCGGAACCAACAATAGCCACTTTTTTTCCATTCTCATTTATCTGAATTTTTTCAACTATTTTCCTCTCTTGTGCCCAATCAGCTACAAAAGCAAATAATTTTCCAATGTTTATCGCTTTGCCTTGTTTTTGCAAGATACATTTTCCTTCACATTGGTCTTCTTGAGGACAAACTCTTCCAGTAATAGCTGGAACAGCATTATCTTTTTTTGAAAGAAGGAATGCTTCTTCGAACTTTTCATTAGCAATTAAATCTATTATGTCTCTTACATCCATACGCACGGGACAACCTGTTTCACATAAAGGATTTTTACATTGCAGACATCTTTTTGCTTCCTTTACTGCTTCTTCTGCGGAATAGCCAAGAGGGACAGAATTAAAATTTTTTATTCTTTCTTCAGGTGCTTGTTCTCGCATTGGTACTCTTTCTTGAATAGCTATTATCTTAACTCCTTAATTTCTTTATTATAACATTCCATTGCTTCAGCTTCTTTATTTTTGAACATCGCTAATCTGCTGATTGCTGCTTCCCAATCAACTTTCTGCCCATCAAACATTGGTCCGTCAATACAAGCAAGTTTCTGCTCACCATCTACGAATACTCTGCAAGAGCCACACATTCCTGTAGCATCAACCATTATTTGTCGAACTGTTGTCATTACAGGAACATTATATTTTTTTGTTAATTCGGAAAGTTTTTGTAATGCAGGTATATCACCTCCAACAAAGACCATATCAATTTTTCTTTCTTCCAACATTTCTTGTAAAACATCAAGCATATGTCCTTTTCTACCGACAGAGCCATCTCCTGTTGCAAGTATGTATTCATCTGCATAATTTTTTGATCGCTCTTTTTCGGGATATACATCTTTTTTTGTGGTAAAACTCTGGATTGAAATTACATGATTTCCTTCAATTTTTTTTAATTCTCTACACATTGCATTATTTTCTGCATGACCGCAAACAAGATCGGATGCAAAAACTACTGTTCCAAATTTCTTAAGAGTCGGAGCAGTCCCCATTGGACCAATTATTTTATAGAAAGCATCTCCAACTTTCCAAGTGTCTAATTCGCGAGAGGTTTCCCTAATTTTTTAATATACATTGTAATTTTGCCATCTTCCGCTTTTTCAATAGACATTGGAATTCTCTCGCCATTTGGTATGGTTAGCAGAACTGCAAAGTTTCCCGGTTTAAATTTCTCCGCAACTTCCGGCGCAATAACATCGATTACATAATCCGCTAGGATTCAGATCTTCCTTTCGAGTAATTGTGTGTTTCATTTAGCTTCTCCTTATTATTTGTATATTGATATATTTGAATAATTGGATATACATAGGTAAAAAATTTAGCTCTCTATCATTTTGATTATTGCAATTGTGAATTCATCGATGACTTTGTAGCAGACCTGGTTGCCATCCCGTCTGCTGATGCAGATCCCTGCTTCTTTTATGGTTCTAAGGTGCTGTGAAATAGTTTACTTTGGCAACTTCATCTTCTTCTGGCATGCAGATACATTGCATTCGTCGTGGTACAATCCGATAGCTATTTCCAGTCTTCCGGGATGTGAGAGCCCCTTTAATATTTTGCTCGTTTTTTCAATATCATATATCATGATTTTTCTTCTAATTTTTTTTGATACGGGATTTTTCGAGTTTGAGGTTGTCAATTTTTCTAAATTGTTTTTGAGTACTTTTCTTTTCTAAAGCCGACTCGGGCTTAGAATACAGGGAAAGAAGTAAAATAATCAAGATACTCAAGAACTGGACTTCACAGTTCCGTGAAACGGGGCGTGGAGTTCAGAACAAAATTCTCTATCTAACCTCATACTGAACTCCATCACACCTGCTGGCGGATGAAGTCCAGCCTGCAAATTTTTTTCTTGACGATAATATCCTACTCAAATAAATATCGCTTAAAATTGGAAAATTTTATGCAGATCGAAACGAGAGAATGCAGTATTAAGTTTTACTACGAAAAGGTATTAGGAAAACCGATTGAAAAATATTACATGCCGAGACCACGCAAAGAAAAGAAACTACCGGAAGTATTGAGCGAGGAAAAAGTAACAAAAATTTTAAAACAGATCAATAACCTGAAGCACAAATGCATTATTTATTTAATTTATCCCGTTGGATATGCATCCTACGGGATTAAGGCTCACAGAAGCAGTTCACCTTAAAATAGCAGATATACAGTCTGATCGAAAACAAATTTTTATTCGCTCAGCTAAAGGTTCAGCTCGTAGGATAAAAATGGAAGTTTATTAATGTTTTATACATACGTTTTATTTAGTGAAAAAGATAAAATGATGTATACTGGTTATACAATAAATTTACGTAAGAGATTTAAAATGCATCAAAATGGAGAAATCAAATCAACTGCAAATAGAAGACCACTATTATTGATATATTATGAGTCTTGCTTAAATCAACAAGATACTACAAGAAGAGAAAAATATCTAAAATCCGGTAATGGTAAAATATATATAAAAAATAGACTGAGAAATTTTTGGGAAAATAAGTTATGATATCCAACGGGCTAAACAAAGATAGATATGTAATTTTATCTGAAGTTATACTCAATCTTTTAAGAAAATACTATAAAGAATATCACCCTAAAGAGTGGCTTTTCGAAGGTCAACATGGAGAACAGTATAGTAAACGAAACATCCAGCGAATACTAAAAAGTGCTGTACAGCAAGCCGGAATACGGAAGAAGGCTACTATCCATACATTACGGCATAGCTTTGCAACACATTTGCTTGAACATGGAACTGACCTCAGATATATTCAAGAATTATTAGGACATAAAAGCAGTAGAACCCCGATACATTTTTTCAAAACTACGGGGCAGGCAACTGAAATTTATACACACGTTACCCATACAGCAAGAAATAAAATTGTTAGTCCGCCAGCTGGCGGATAATTTGGAGTTAAATTTAATTGAAAAAAAATGAAAAAAGTTGAAAATCTAAAAACGAAATCCACGCAATATTGCGCAGATACCACCAAAATCGGTAGTGTTCATGACATTAATGGCGGGGATACAATCGTTAGCTGAATTAACGTTTCAGGATATAAGGTTGTAGGAATGAAAGAAAAAAGCAAATTAAGAAGGATAAGAGCTTCGTTTGTAAATGATGGTATTTCTTCGGGGCTATCATACATTACTGGTTTGCCAATACCCATTGGTCTTTTTAGTATGATTTATAAAATAATTAAAGAAACATCTCCTCAAAATTATGTTGATTGGAAACTTGAAAAATGGCCATTAATTTATAAAAAAGAAATAGAAAAGTGTATTAAATTACCTTTCGAAGGTAAGGATTGGCTTTTACCATAAGTTTTAATATTTAATAAGGTAGGTTCAAGTTTTTATTGCAACAATTAAATTATTAAATACCTCTTTAGGAGTTAGCCAATTCAAGGTTTTTCTTGGTCTTTCATTCAACATGTTTTGAACCTTCTTAATTTCTTTCTTACTAACTTTACTAAAGTCTGTTCCTTTAGGGAAAAAGTCTCTAATTAGCATATTAGTGTTTTCATTGGTTCCTCTTTCCCAAGGGCTGTTAGGATGACAGAAATACACTTTAATTTGAGTTTGTTTTGTAAAAAATTGGTGTTCTGTCATTTCTTTTCCTCTATCATAAGTAAGAGATAATTTCATTTGCTGTGGTAAATTCTTCATCTCTTTTGCAAAACTCTTCCTAACAGTTGTGGCATCTTTTGCTTTCAAGGGAACTAAAATAACTGTTCTGGTTGTCCTCTCAACAAGTGAACCCAATGCGCTTTTATGATCTTTGCCCATCAATAAATCACCTTCCCAATGACCAGGAATAGTCCTTTCTGCTACTTCTTCCGGTCGTTCCTCTATACTGATCATATTGGGTATAACACCTCTTTGATCTGTAACTCCTTTCCTATTTTTTCTTAAACGTTTCTTTTGCCGTAAATAGCTAATAAGCTCCTTCTTTAACTCTCCCTTTGGTAATATATACAAATAAGTATATATGCTCTCGTGTGAGATTTGCATTGATTTATCTCCTGGATATTGCAACTTAAGCGTTTCTGATATTTGCTTTGGAGACCACCTTAACAATAATTTCTCTTTGATAAAATTCCATAACTCTTCGTTCTTGTCAATCTTTCTCTTACAATTTCGTCTTTTAGCTAATACTTCTGCTTTTTCTTGAGCATTAAAAGCCTTGTATTCTACATCTATCTTTAGGTATTTATTCACCTCTCTGCTTATAGTACTAACATTCCTGTTTAATGCTTTGCTAATCAACCGATAAGTCTTACCTTGTGATAATAACTGACTTATTTTCTCTCGCTCTTCATTCTTTAATCTCTTATACTTCTTCATTATTGCAACAAACTTATCCTTTTTTGTAAGTTTGTTGCAATAAAAACTTGAACCTAAGTAATATAAAAGAAAACAAAAAGCTTTCTGAAATTAAATTTAATTTTAATAATAAGTCGTTTATTTTAGATGACGAAGTCCGAGCATTAACAGAAATTCCATATAAAAGATTACTAAAATTGCTTCGAAAAAAACGACGTTTTTCAAACGACCAAAACTTAAGATTGTATAAAATTTTAAAAAAAGACAATAATATAGTTTTAAATGTTCAACCAGTTGATTATAATTTATTTGTACATACAAACTTATTACTTGATGTTAAATTAAAAAATAAAAAACAAACCTTAAGAGAACTTTTACATTCAAATGGAAAACTGGAACAACTCAATAATAGTCTTCTTGCCAATCATTTAGGTATTGGGATTCTATTGTTTACTGCCGATGGTAGTATTATCATTCAGAAAAGATCAAAAAAAGTTGCTTTTCGAACTAACGAATTTTGCCCAACTGCATCAGGTGCTATTTCTTCTACAGATTTACCAGTAAACTTATCTCTTGAAAATATGGCAATATTCCGAGAATCATTTGAAGAAATTGGAATTAATAACTCTGACATAATGTTTGATCAAACTAAATTTTTAGGAATTACTAGAGAGTTAATTAGAGCTGGCAAACCAGAAATGTTTTTTATTGCTAAAACAAAGTTATCTGAGGATGAAATTAAATATAAATGGAAAGACGCGAAGGACAAGTGGGAATCTAAAAAGATTATCTTTATTAATTTTGGAGAATTAGCATTTAAAAAATTATTTACGCAAAATGAAAAACATGATTTTCTATTAAAAATAGATGATTACATCAATAAATATTCTAATCAATCATCAATACCACTTCTAACAGGTATTGCATTATGGGTTCAAGAAAAAATATTTGGTAATAATTGTGAAAACTAAAATTCAGCTAACAAGCGTGTCAGCGGTCAGTTTCGTGGTTCTCTTTGCCTGAATCGTACCGATTCAGGGTTTGGGTCGTTTGTTTTGGGCGTGATCGTTCCGATCCCGCCGCACACGCAAAACATTACGTGCTATTTTTTTTAAATATTTATCTAATTCTTGTAATGGAAGAAGTAAGTTGATGGTCTCCCGCAGTTTTTGTTCTTCTTGTTTTGTCATAAATTCTCCTATTTGAGAGATTGTAATGAATTCAAAACAAAAATGTATGATTGGAGTGAAAAAAGTGAAAGTATTAAAAACGACATCAATAATTTTAGGGCTTGTGATAGCATTTTTGGCTGGTTATGATAAAATAACTGAAAATATTTCTGACCTGACCAAAATAACTGGAATCCCCATAATGCTCCTGCTAAAACTAACAGGAATAGCTTTGCTTCTATACTGGATAACATTATTCCTCCTTAAAATTTTTAAAAAAACTAAAAAAAAGAAATCTCAACGCCGATATAAAACTAAGAAACAGCAACTAAACGATAAAATAATAATTCTTAATTCAATAAAGAAATCTGATAAATGGTATCTCCATTGCAAATACCAAGATTTAAATTTACGGGAACCAGAATTAGATAAATACATTAAAATTCTCCTTAAACAAAAACACATTAAGCCTAACGGAATTTTTACCATAAGGTCAATCATCGAAACCCCTATCTATGTAATAACTCAAAAGGGTTTGAAATTTCTTAATAGACACAAAAATGAAATTTAAAGAACTGCGCATAACAAGCGTGTCCTCGTTAAAACGTGGCACACGCGAACCATTAGTGGCAAATTAAGAGGAGAAAATTATGGACGATTTAAATTTCTATATTCAAGAATCTGCAAGCACCTGACAGTCAACATGCGGCAGAATATTCCTGATAGGATAAAAATATTTCTCATAAAAGAAAATCTGGGTTTTTGATATAGAAATAATAATAACTTTGACATAATATTGCAGCAAATGAAATTCATTCCATGGCATACATAATTTTAGCACGAAAATACAGACCCCAGACCTTTGACGAGGTCATTGCTCAAGAGCATATCACAAATACATTGAAGAATGCGATCAAAACTGATCATATTGCACAGGCATTTCTTTTTACCGGACCACGTGGAGTTGGGAAAACCTCGATGGCACGTATTCTGGCAAAATCATTGAATTGCAAGAAAGGTCCCACTGATACTCCATGCAACGAATGCAAAAATTGTGTGGAGATCACACGTTGCAATTCTGTTGATGTGATCGAGATCGACGGTGCTTCCAACACAAGTGTGGAAGATGTCCGCAGTTTACAGAACGAGCTGATGTACCCGCCGCAAAGTTCAAAATACAAAATTTACATCATAGATGAAGTGCACATGCTTTCCAAAAATGCCTTTAATGCGCTCCTGAAAACCCTTGAGGAACCGCCAAATAATGTGAAATTCATCTTTGCGACAACAGAGCCGCACAAAGTACTGGCAACTATCACTTCCCGCTGCCAGCGCTACGATTTCCACCGTATTCCGATCAAGCAGATCATTGAGCAAATTAATAATATTACTCCCAAAGAGCATATTACTTTTGATGACGCTGCGATCTTTCTTGTAGCAAAAAAAGCGGATGGAAGTCTGCGCGATGCACTTAGCTTGATGGATCAGATTATTTCTATTGGTAAGGATAAAATTATAAAGGAAGATGTACTGCGGGTATTCGGTATTGTAAACATCGATGTGTATCATTCGCTAATTCAGAAGATCATTGGCGATGACGAGAAAGGATTGATCGAGGACTTTCATCAGGTTATGGCAGAGGGCAATGATATAAATGAGCTTATCCTCGGCATGATCGAATATTTCAGAAATATCCTTATGATCAAGATAGGCATCATTCCCGAGGAAGTGCATAGCGATGACCTCGATGCATTATCCACGATCTGTGAATCTTTTTCTGAAGAAGACCTACTCTATGCGATAACGATCCTTGTGGACACAAAAGATAAACTCCGAACTTCGTCTCATCCTGTGCTTCTGCTCGAAACAAGTTTGCTTAAATTGGCTAATATCAGTCGGTTAGTGCAGATTGAAGACTATGTACAGCAACCCATAACTCCCACTTTTTCACCGCCTGCCCAAAAGAAAAAAAGCTCAAAAGAAAAAGTTTTATTTAAGAAGAAACCGGCAAAAGAGAAACCGAAAGAGGTGGAAAAAGATGAGGTAAATCAGGAGAAAGCCGAGCCCGAAGTCGTACTTACTAAAGATATTATCAAAAGAGAATGGCCGGTTCTGAAAAAGAAATTGCAGGATGAGATGCCAATTATTTCAAATCATTTTTCCAAAACAACAATAAAGAATATCTCCAATAATTTTATTCATTATTCTACGAATTCCCGAATTGCTTATCAGATGCTGAATGAGGATATTGATAAGATCACAACTATATTTTCGGAACATTTCCACACACCGGTGAAAGTTGTGTTTGAGTTTGATGAGCCCAAAACTGGCAAAAAATATCTACACGGCGCATCCTACGAGGAAATTAAGAAAAAATCCCCGAAACTCGCAGACATGATCAAAGCGATCGACGGCTATATTATCGAGCAGAAACCCGATTAATTCCTGCATGATAGGTAACTCAAATATCGGCAAAGTCCTCGCTTTATTAGAAAAAGAATATAATCAAAATCGCATTCCGATCATTACCAAAATTTCCAAGCAAAAACGTGATCCATTTCGTATATTGATCGGAACAATCCTCAGTTTACGAACCAAAGATGAAGTAACTGCAAAGGCATCACAACGTCTTTTCAGGGCAGCTTCCACTCCGGAGGAGATGCTGAAACTCAGCAATATACAGATCGAGAAACTCATTTTTCCTGTTGGTTTTTATCATAGGAAAGCAGAGCATATTCTGCAGGTATGCCGGATTTTATTAGATAAATATGATGGCAAAGTCCCGGATGAGCTTGATGAATTACTGAAATTGCCCGGAGTTGGACGTAAAACTGCAAACCTGGTTATCATGCTGGGATATGATAAATATGGCATGTGTGTGGACACACATGTGCACCGGATTTCGAACAGGTGGGATTATGTGCAGACAAAAACACCTGAGCAAACTGAATTCGCTCTTCGGGAGAAGCTGCCAAAAGAATATTGGAAGATCTATAATGATTATTTAGTTTCATTTGGACAGCATATCTGCAAGCCCATCTCCCCACATTGTTCGATCTGCCCGATTGAAATATTTTGTCCGAAAAAAGGAGTAGGAAAAAGCAGATAGAATTATCCCAAACCTTGCGAACGGTTGAGTTTCGAGACCTTAATAATGGTTGGAAATTTAATATTGATGCAGAAAAAATGATTATCCCTGCGAGAGCAAATATGCTTTTAAAGAATAGACCCTTCGATCCGTCTCCGTTACACTTCAGTCTCCGTTTCACTACGCCTCGACAGGTCAGTATTCTTCGCCAGCTGGCGAACAGGTCGGAGCAAAGCTAAGAATCGCATTGATACGGAATCTATTCATGGTATCTCCTTAAATTTCTTATATACTCTAAAGGAAGTTACAAAATTTTTGTTAATGTTTCAATCACCGAAAACGCAAAGGTGATCGCAAAAATGCTAAACCCAAGCCAGTACACAGGCATATTTTTCCTGGCAACAGTAAATCCGAAGAAAAATCTGTTGAAATCGTTCATCAGCTTAAGATAATGACTCTGGTCTTCATCAGCGATCTCCACCAATTCTACCTTAAAATTTTTTGAGTCCTGGGCGATCTTTATATAGAATAGAAAACCTACAAGCACAAGTAAACCAACTTTCAAAAACCACGGCGCACTATAAACCGCCATAGAAGTCACCCCAAGAAATTCTCCATTCAAATTTAAGCGTTCTTCGATATTCATACTTTCTCCATGTATCACTATGATACTTTTTGATAAAGATAAAATCTATTTTTGGGTAGGAGTAATTACAATTTTTTTGTCATTATGCCATTGACACACATATTAATAAATGCTCGTGTTATGAGTTATGAATATGTATCCACATTGCTCGGTTATTTTCTTCAAACCCGCATTTCTCATAAAAACCTTTTCTGCCCTCAGTATAGGTCAGGAAGAAATAGGTTCCGCTAAACTTCTCTTTCAGCATAAGCATCATCTTCTTGCCTATTCCCCTGCCCTGATATTCCGGACGAACGATCACATCAAAAATATTCGTGTAAAAGCAATTGTCTGATATAGCTCGTGCAAATCCGATAAGTTTTTCACCATCATAAGCAGTGATATAATAGGAATTTTGAAATGCCTGAACGATGTTTTTTTCGCTCTTTCGCCATTCGGCACTTTCGAATACCTCGATCAGTTCTTTTGCGGTAACAGGATTATTTATTTCGAATCGAATTTGATCTTTTTCAACCATTTGTCAGCCACTCCACTGCATTATTTCTATCATCAAAAAATACACCATTCTTTTCTTTCTCATTAATTATTTCCATATCCTTTTCCTTTAGTTTTCGCTCATGGAATTTTATATGAAAGTGCTCCTGTCAACTGAGAAGCAAATTCATTATTACCAAAAATAGTATATATTGAATACTCAAGAAGAAGTGCAAAATCACCTCCTAATCGCATACCTGATGTGATCCCGGCATAAGATAGATGGTCACCTTCTCCCAAAAAAGAATAGAGTCTCGGACTTATATAAAGAGCAAACTCCTTTGCAGGATGGAACGATGCATAAAGCGGCAATAATATACCTGTACTCTGAAATATATGTTCGATAGAGTAAATGCTTAGTCCGAAGCCTACACTACATGCGATAAGAGAGCTGTCATTACCAACGAACTGATATTTTATATCTAAAGTGGTCGGCAAAGGAAATGCTAATTCAATTCCGACATCACACTTCTCGGCGAGCCCGTATCTTACATTAAGTTCCCAGAAATGATATCTTGAGAACAACTTCTCTCCTTTATTATTCAAAATATTACTATAGCCTATAGCAAATCCCACATCTCCCTTTTTTGTCACTCGTGCAGTTTGAAGAGATGACATTGATGAGCAACTGCAAAAAAGAAAAAGAATAATTAATAAATCGGGTAAACCGAAACCAAAAAGAATTCACCACAGAGAACACAGAGAAAGATAAAAAAAATATATAAAAAGTTGGGATAAAATGTAAATGGTATAAACACTTATCAATAAAGGCATCACAGAATTAGATGAAATTATTTTGCCAAAATATAGCAGAATTATAGAATTAAGTGACTATACTACTTGATCAATTCCGGCTTAATATGCTCTGTCAGTCCTGCTTCTTTATAATATTTCAGCGCACCCAGGTGAATGGGAGCGGATAGCCCTTTGAGCATGCCTTCTTTGGTAAGTGTCCCATAAGCGGGATGAAGGGTTTTGAACTCATCGAAATTCTCAAATACTTCTTTGGTGAACGCATACACGACATCATCGGAAACATCTGCCGAGGTGATCAATGTGGCTTTTACACCGATAGTCGGCACATCGGTAATATTGGTTGAAAGTTCATAATATGCATGAGGAATGATCGCTTTATCATAATAGGGCAATTCCTCCAGTAATGTGTCGATTGGGGCGCCTTCGATAGGAACAATGTGCACTTTGATGCGACCTGATGTTGCTTCTTTAATATTTTCATTGGGATGCCCAACTGTATAGAAAAATGCATCCATACGTTCATCCTGAACTAACCCCGGCGCCTCTACAGCGTTGATATACTCCCCTTTGAGCATATCTTCGCTCATGCCAAAAGCTTCGAGTACATCTCTTGAATTTTGAAGTTGACCTGATCCGGGATTTCCGAGATTCACTCTTGCTCCGACAAGATCCGTTATTCTGTTAATTCCGCTTTTATCAGCTGCAATAAGTGTAATTGCTTCCGGATGTATCGAAAAGACAGAGCGAAGTTTATCCTGTGGTCCGACTTCTACCCATTCCGACAATCCTTTTACTGCCTGGTACTGCCTGTCCGATTGAGCGATACCAAAATCGAGATCTCCACTCAGCACGGAATTGATATTATACACGGAACCTGCAGTGGATTCTACAGTTGCTTTTATGCCGTACTCTTTAAAGTTCTTGTTCACCAACCTGCTGATCGCGCCACCTGTGGGATAATACACTCCGGTCACTCCACCTGTGCCAATGGTAACGAATGTAATATCATGCTTCGTGCATGAAAAAATTGTAATGAGAATGAAAAGAATTAAAATAAATCGTACTTTCTTCATTTGTGTACTCCTTTGAAATAATTTGTGAGCTTATTCAACCATTTGGAGTGTCAAGAAATTAGTATTCTTTTAATTTTTACAAGCATTGAAAGAAAAAAAATCAGAGGTTCTTGATTTGTAATACGCATAAGATGTATAAATCAGAATACACCAAAGTCTTGACAAAGAATATCCAACATAATCACTCCTTCTTTGAACAGGTTATCGATCATTCAGAAGGAGTAAGCTTAAGTTCATAAACTCCTTTTCGTGAATTTCGTGCCTTTCGTGGTAAACTTAAATTAAGAATTCCGGAGCAGAGATGAAAACCTATTTGATAACTGGCGGATGTGGCTTTATCGGATCACATTTTATTAGACATGTGCTTGAAAACAACAAGTCCTCTTCAATATTGAATCTTGACGCACTCACTTATGCAGGAAATCCATTGAACGTTATAGATGTCGAGAAGAACTATCCTGACCGCTACACTTTTATTAAAGGTGATATCACTGACGAAAGAGTGGTGAAAAATATCTTCAATCAAAATGAAATTGATCATGTAATTCACTTAGCAGCAGAATCACACGTTGACCGCTCCTTTGACGATCTGATGCAATTCGTGAAAACAAATGCACTCGGTACAACTGTTCTTCTCAATACAGCAAAAGAATTCTGGCTAAAAGATGAGTGGAACTTAAATAGATTTCTTCATATTTCCACCGATGAAGTGTATGGTTCATTATCATTTGATGAGAAGACAATATTTACTGAAGAATCTCCGCTCAAACCACGCTCACCTTATGCAGCTTCAAAGGCAGCGGCTGACCTTCTTACCCAATCATATTTTGAGTCATTCGGATTCCCTGTTCTAATAACTCGATGCTCCAATAATTTCGGGCCCTATCAATATCCTGAAAAACTCATCCCTCTCATGATCCTCAATATGAAAAAGGGAAAAACACTTCCTATCTACGGAAATGGGTTGAATATTCGTGATTGGATATACGTTGAGGATCATTGCAAAGCATTAATTGAAGTATTGGAAAAAGGACAGATTGGAGAAATATATAATATCAGTGGAGCGCAAGAGTACAATAATATTACACTTGTGAATATGCTCTGCGAAATCGTTGCTTCACTTACAAATAAAAAGAAGGATCATTTCAAAAAATATATCACATTCATAAAAGACCGTCCCTGTCATGACCTGCGCTACACAATGGATTGTTCAAAGGTACAAGCAAAGACAGGATGGAAACCTTCTCACAATTTCATAAGAAATCTCACTTCTACAGTCGAATGGTATCTCGAACATGATGAGTGGGTACGATCCTGCGAAAACAGCTTCCGATACTGGATGAAAAGTCACTATGAGCTTTAGGATTTGACAGACTCCCTCAATTATATACATTAATTTTACTGACATGAAAGATATTACACTAAGCGCTATAAAAAAATCCTTTGGAGGATTCGAAGTTCTCCAAAATGTTTCCTTCGATCTCATTCGAGGTGAAAAGGTCGGACTCATCGGCAGGAATGGCAGCGGCAAGACCACGATCTTCCGGCTGATCACCGGTACTGAAGAGCAGGATGCAGGTTCGATCAGTGTTGCAAAGGGTACTACTATTGGGTATATCGAGCAAATTCCCGATTATCCAGAAGGCACTGAAGTTATCGAAGTCCTTAAGCAATCCTGCCAGCATATCTATGACTTGCGTGATGAGCTTCGAGTCCTCGAACATCGTATTGCAGATACAAAGGATAAGAGTGCTCAAGCAAAACTTATCTCCAAATATGAAAAACTCCTGATGAAGTTTGAGCATCTCGAAGGGTACGATATTGATGTCAAACTAGAAAAAGTGTGCACCGGTTTGAAGATCACAGATCAAATGCTGCATCGGGATTACAATTCACTCAGCGGAGGAGAAAAAACCCGCGTTATGCTCGGGCAGATATTTCTTAATCATCCTGACATTCTACTGCTGGACGAGCCCACAAACCATCTGGATATCGAGTCGATCGAATGGCTTGAAGAATTTATTTCCCAATATAAGGGAAGTGCCATCATCGTTGCTCATGACCGATATTTTTTAGATAAAACTGTTTCAAAGGTCATCGAGCTGGAAAACGGTAAGACAAAGACTTATAAAGGCAATTATTCAAAGTATATCGAACTGCGTGAAGAAGAGATACAACGACAATTCTCTGCGTTCAAGAATCAGCAAAAGAAAATCGAAGCTATGGAAGAAGCGATCAAGCGTTTTCGTGACTGGGGTACCAGAAAAGATAATCCGGATATGTTCAAAAAAGCAGTGAACATGGAACGTCGGCTGGAACGGCTTGAACAGGTGGACAGACCAACAGAAGCCAAGAAGATGGGACTCGATCTGTCGTCTGTGGAACGTTCCGGTAGGGATGTGATAAAACTCAATGAAGTATCAAAATCCTATGATGAGCATGTATTATTAGACTCAATTGATCTGTTTGTCTACTATCAGGAACACATTTGTATTTTGGGGAAAAACGGCACAGGCAAGACGACCATTTTTAAGATCATTCGTGGTGAAATACAACAGGATAAAGGGGAAGTGAAGCTGGGTTCCAGATTGAATGTCGGCTACCTTGAGCAGGAAGTGCATTTTGAGAATGAGAATGAATCTGTGCTCGATGCATACCGCAGAATGTTTCCCATGCAGGAAGATCGGGCACGTAGCTTTCTGGCTCGTTTTCTCTTCTTTGGAAATGATGTGTTCAAGAGATTGGGAGATCTGTCCGGTGGTGAGAAAGTCCGGTTCCAGCTTTGTATTCTAATGAAAAAAAATCCCAACCTGCTGCTTCTGGACGAACCCACAAATCATCTTGATATCGATTCTATGGAAATGCTCGAGGAAGTGCTGCTCGATTACAAAGGCACCATTCTCTTCATCTCTCATGACCGATATTTTATCAATAAGATAGCTCATAAAGTGATCGAGCTTGAGCATCATAAATTGTATGAATATCTTGGCAATTATGATCTATACAGAAAAAAGAAACTGCATACAACAAAAGAAACAAAAAAAATTAAAATTACTGCAGAAAAACCGGTTTCAAAACTGGATCATGTATCGCGTAGAAAAGTTGCAAACAAAGAAAAAAGCAGATTGAAACGACTTCAGGAAATTGAAAAGGAAGTTGATAAAATCGAAGTCCAAGCCACACAAACCGAAAAAGATATTGATGCTTTTGGGCGAGATTACGAAAAATTGCTCAAACTTTATAAGCAGAGAAGATTATTACAGGATAAATTAGACGACCTGTTAAAAGAATGGGCTGATCTCGATGCCATTCAGCAGGCAAATTAAGGAGCTATCATACCGATCATTACGCTTGAAAATGCAGGAGAATTATCAAAAGAAAAAAAACAACTTTTGATCAAAAGATTGACAGAGGTTGTTGCTGAAATTACAGGCAAACCTGAAACATATATCTATGTTCGTATCGATGAAGTTCCCCGCGAGAACTTTGGCATCGGTGGAAAGAGTTTATCATAAATGAAATTTTATAATTCAAAAAATAATAGAAATTTAGTATAATATGTTATCGGACTCAGGACTTTTTTCTTACGCCTTGCTCCCCTTTTTGATATTCATATCACGTGTATTAGATGTCTCTCTCGGCACGCTTCGCATCATTTTCGTGAATCGGGGTATGAAGTACCTCGCACCCATCATCGGATTTTTTGAAGTACTGATCTGGCTGATCGTCATCGGGCATATCATGCAAAATCTCACAAATGTCACTAACTATATTGCTTATGCTAGCGGGTTTGCAATGGGAAATTTTGTAGGCATTTTTATAGAACAAAAACTGGCGGTGGGTATAGTACTGCTCAGAATAATCACTATGAAGAATGCAAAAGAACTCATCGCTCATTTTCGTGGACTGGGTTATCGCGTCACAAACGTTCCCGCTGAAGCTAATGCCGGCAAAGTGGAGATCATTTTTCTTCCAGTGAAAAGGAAGGATATTAGAAGCGTCATTACTGCGATTAAAAGATTCAATGAGAACGCTCTCTACACTTTTGAGGATGTGCGCGTGATGAGCGAATGGGCGATCCCGGGAAAGAAAAAACACTCCTTTCATCCAAGCTTAAAAGCATATCCACTGTTGTTCAGATTTAAAAGAAAAAGTAAGTAATGCCTGAGCAGAAATATAAAGCTCTTATCTTCGATCTTGGGAATGTCGTCATCGATATTTTACCCCAAAATGCATGTGACTACTGGGCTGAAGTTTGTAGGATACAACCGGAAGATTTATATGTCGCCTTCCCCTTTGATGAAACCTATGCAAAATTTGAAAGAGGAGAGATCACTCCCGAAACCTTTAGAAAATATGTTTCAAAATGCCTGAATATAAAGCTTTCCCAGAACGAATTCGATGAAGGATGGAAGCAAATTCTCATTCAACCGCGTAGGAATATTGAAGTGCTTTTAAGAAATCTAAAAAAGTCGTATAGAATTGTCGCCTTATCCAATACTAACGAAATTCATGTGCCGATGTGGCGCGAAATGTGCACTCCAATTCTTCTCTATTTTGAAAGGATCTTTTCATCAAACGAGATTGGATTCCGCAAACCCGAGCAGGACTCTTTCCAATGCGTTCTGGATTATTTACAACTCGACCCGGAACAAACGGTCTTTTTGGATGACAATTACGAAAATATCCTTGTTGCGGAAAAGCTGGGAATGAGGACGATACATGTGATGAGTTTCAAGCAGATGGTGAAGGAGCTTAACAAAATTGGGATTATGTGATGATAATTAATTGGATATCACATACATTAGTACCGGTCAAACCTGTTTTAAATAGATACCCGCAAGCATCAAAAAAAGTATAAGAGTCATTTCGGGAAATGTACTCATCCATTGGAAGATCCATCATTTTTGCTGTTTGTAATATCTCATATGATGCGAATGCTCCTGCAGCATCTGTAGGTCCGTCATCTCCGTCCGTGCCGGCTGAAAGAAAATAGATCCCTTCAGATTGTGTTCCGAATTTTTTCATCTCATCCAGAAAAGCGAGTGCCAATTCCTGATTTCTTCCACCCTTTCCTTCTCCTCGAATTGTAACAGTCGTTTCCCCACCACAGATAATAAGAATTGGTTTATCAACCGACTTATCTTGCCTGATCTCTAACGCTTTATGAAATAACCTCCGTCCGGCTTCTTGTGCTTCTCCTTTCACCCAATCTGCATTTCTTTCTACACCAAATCCAAGTATTTGAGCTCTTTTCTCAATAGCATTCAAGGCAACTGCATTATTTCCGATAATAACGTTCTCGGTTTTATCAAAAACAAGCTTCTTGGTTTTGGGTGTATCCAGAATTTTCTCATCCACTCCCCATTGAACAATTCTCATAACTTTTTCCGGAATTTTCTGAGCCAGATCATATTTTTCGATTATCCAGAGCATATCATTAAAAGAGGAATCATCGTAAGTGGTCAATCCTGAACCTATCACACCGATGCGGTCGAATTCATCATCAGAAAGAATAAAATTGAGCACAGTTGCGGGATACATCCACATAGAGAGATACCCACCCTTGATCATGGAAATGTGTTTGCGAACACAATTTATTTCGTCAATTGAAGCACCGCTTTGGATAAGGGCAGTATGAGTTGAAATAACATCTTCAAGTGTAAGCAAGATAGTAATCTCACCGACTTTATCGATACGGGGCACTTCGATCAGAGAAGATGCACCACCTGATATCAAAGAAATGAAAAGTGTCTTTTCCTTTGCCCGATGCGCCCTGGACTGCAGAGCAATACCACATTCGACACTCCATTTATCCGGCAAAGGATGACCGGCTTCCAGAACATGGATTTTGCCAATATGAGGATAATGTGTGGCTTTTGTAACAATCAGCCCACCGCTAATTCTATCACCCAAAATATCATATATACCTTCTGCCATTCTCTCGCTGGCTTTTCCTGCTCCAATAACCAGTATTTCATCAAATTTTTCAAGATTGAACAAGATATAATCATTTTGTTTGCAGAGGATCAGAGTATTCTTTTCCAAGCTGAGATAATTTTGAATAAGGCAGTAAGGATCAACCGCCCGGATTCCTGCATAAAATAGGTCTTTCAAAATATCTAAGTAGTCATCCTGTTTCATAAAAATACACCGTAGCGAGCTAATTCGCTGATCAATTGTTCCTGATCCTTGAACAAGATCCCTTTTATACCGCAATGCTGCGCCATCTCTACATTTTCTTTCTTGTCATCTATAAAGAGACAGGAATCAGATGAAATATCCAGATCGGTTAGAAGCTTTCTAAAATTATGAATTTCACTCTTCAAGTGACCTGTCTTGAAGGAATAAATTCTATGAGAAAAATATTTAAGAAACTCATGATATCCTTCAATATAATTTATCCATTCTTTTGCGTGATCACTGAGGAGTATTAGTGAATATCTTTTTGAAAGTTCTGCGACAAGATCATCCATCTCTACAATTATATGATGAAAATTATTTCTGATTATCTGTTTAAGTTCATTTAGTGAGCAATTCCATTTTTCCTTTGTAATGATGTTCTTAAGATAATCATCCTCTGTGATCTCATTCCTGCAAAGTGCTCGCAGATTCTCTCCTCCGAATTTTTCAAGCAAATTATCAGATTGACTCCCAATCAGTTTCCCAACTTCATTATCGATTCCAACCAACCCCTTAATAAGCACCTCTGCAAGATCAAAAATGAGGTGAGTAATGTGCATTATAAGAAAAAGAGAGGAATGTACATTCCTCTCTTATAATTTGTTTTTCTGAAATTTTAACTATGCAGTTTCGGTTTCAGGTTCGACTTCTTTGACTTCTTTAGAAAGAACGCTGTAAATATAAGCATCCACACCCATAGCAATTGCAATAATGACGATAATACCAATAAATGTAAAGAGTCCACCAAGAAATCCCCAGATCTTAGAAAAGATCGCGACAACAATTACAAAGATAATACCAACGATAATCATAAGGATCAATTTGCCGAGGAAGATACTCCACTTCTTGCCATAGGTGATATCATTGCTTTTTCTCAGTGAGCCGAGTGGTTTGATACCTTTATCAAGGAAAAGGTAGAGAGACTGACCCCATGCTACCTTCAGCACAATGCCGGGAATGATCAATAACATCGAAGCAATATAAATTCCTATCCACATGAAGCCGCATAAAAGGAAAAATTCACCAAAATTCCTGCGATATTTCGCATCAAAGATGACTGTTGGTGAAAAGGATTCTCCTTTGCTCATGTGCACAATGAGTCCTACAAGACCGATCGTTGTTCCAATGTTGAGATAAGGTATCCAAATAGTTATGATCCAGAGGATAATTGCCCCAAAGAGATTGAGGATGTTTTTAAACCCATAGGAAAAACCATTTGAGATAATGTTACCAATTGATAGTTGTTCGTTCATCGTTACTCCTTCATGTAATATTTCAGCAATAATTGCCGCTAACGATTATATGTATTTAGAAAACATGATAAAATTATGTCAAGAATAAGTGAAATTTTTATCTGGCTTACTCCATAAATTTTTTATATTCATGACACTTTAAGAAAAGCTTATTGAATATCATCCGTATAAATAGTAAAAGAAAGAAATAACCATAATAGTTAAAAGCACTGTCACACTGAGGTTCTTTATCACGGCGTAATGGAATGAAGTCGGATCGAAGTGGGACAGACCCTTCGACAAGCTTATGGTGACAACAGCAAGGATAGACACAAATTAACAGTTTTTCTAAAAGTAATTTTCCGCGAAGAATTCTCCGCAAACACTTTATTCATTCACTATCCAGAGAATCTCTCATCGAATTTTTGGGGGTATCCCTGTAAGTAAATATTTTCTCGTATATCTTCAAAATCATCCACTCAGCTACTCAACTACTCAACAATTTTTTTCGGAATTTCCAGTATAAAACTCGTCCCATTTTTCCTGTCTAATGATAATGTTCCCTGTAGCTGCTGAGTAATCATATCGACAATTGATAAGCCAAGCGTATCCGGATCATTTATGTCTATATTTTTCGGCATTCCGATCCCATCATCAGAAATTTTTATTACAACATGTTTCTCCGTCTCTTTTAATTCAATATGAATGTTCCCCACTTCTCTTCCTTCAAAAGCATATTTTATTGCATTTGTTATGATCTCATTCAATACCAGTCCCAGTCTGTCTAATATCTCAATACTGATCGTGAGTTCATCGAGAGAATAGCTGATCTTTACTTTATGATGAATATCATAATTGTATTTAAGCTGCTCTGCAAGTGATTCAATATATTTCCCAACACTCACTTCTGACATATACTCCGAACCTAATAATAATTCATAAGCTTTTGCCATTGCAAGTATTCTATCCTGGCTTGCAGCAAATCCCTTTATCGCATCTTCTTTTGTTGTTATTTCGTTCTGCTGAAGCTGAAGAAGGCTTGATATTACCTGCAAATTATTCTTCACCCTGTGATGTATTTCACGCAATAATAATTCTTTTTCTTTCAGATCTCTCTTCATCTGTTCTTCCGCCTGTTTACGATTGATGGCAAGAGCAATTTCTTCTGAAATAAAGGTAAGAATTTTAATATCTTTCTCTGTATAAAGATTGGGATCATCATAGCTTTGAACTGCAATTACACCAATTACTTTGTTTTCAACTTTTAGAGGAACACCGAGCCAGATTTCGGAAGGAGTTCCAATGATGTCAATTTTGCCCTGTTTGGTTAATTTATCTTGTAATTGTTTATTTGCAAATAATGGTTTACCTGTTTTTATGACTAGAGAAGTGAGAGTTTTGCCAGCTGGGAAAGTTTCAAAATCATCTTTTTCATCAACATCAAAAGGAAGAGAGATATAATCGGTTTTCTCATCATATAAAGCAACATAGAAATTGGTAGTGTCGATCACATTTCCCAGGTATTCTCTTATATTTATGAAGAGTTCGTGTAAATTATCAACTGTATTTACCGCATCAGCAATATTATATAGAACTGATTGGGTTTGTTCAGCTCTCTTCCGCTCGGTGATATCAAAAGATATACCGATAACACCAATGATTTTCCCCTCAGCATCAACAAATGGAATTTTACTTGTACTGACCCATTTTGAACCGATCTCAGTTTTCCAGGGTTCCTCAATATTTAATTGTGCTTTACCGCTTTTAATTACTTTTAGATCATCTTCAAAATATGCTTTTGCATCTTTTCCGGGATATAATTCGTAACAGCTTTTATTTTTCATTTCTGCTTTTGTCAGCTTGTGCGCATCTGCTATGTATTTGTTCACGGTTATAAAGTTATTTTTCTTGTCTTTATAAAAAATCGATCCGGGAATATGATCTAATATTGCTTCGAACTGGTTAGACAAATTTTTATATTGTTCTTCACTTTTCATTATTACTTCTTCTGCCTGCTTGCGCTCTGTGATATCGTTTACAAGCAAGACTGCACCTGCAAATTTATCATTTTCAAATATGGGAACGCCTTTTAAAGTTACATAAGTTTCTTTTCCATAAACAGAAATGAAAAGCCTCTCATTTGCAATTTCCTTATCCTCCAAAAGATTATTGAAGATAGATGAAAGCCCAGCATTTTTTATTGAAGAAAGTTCCCTTATATCCATTCCCGTAGCTTTTGATTTTTCGCCAGGAGGAACTCCCAGAATCCTTTTCATTTCAGGGTTTTCGTAACTTATTCTGAGTTTCGCATCCAGCCTTATTATTCCTGCTGGAGAATTTTCTACAATCCCTTCATTTAACTTATATAGTTGTTTATAGGATTCTTCGGATTCTGATAATTGTTTGGTTCTGTCTGCCACCATTTCCTCAAGGTTTTCAGAGTATTCTTTCAGTTTATTCTCTGATTTCTTAAGCAGAGTGTCCTTCAACTTTAACCTAACAATGAAAAATACAGTTGTTAAGACAAAAATCCCAATAAAGATAGATGATATTAAGACGAATATTTGTATCTGATTTTCCGTATACATACTATACTTCCAAGCCAATAAATAAGCCCAATTAAAGTTGCATTTTGACAAAAGACCCAGTTTTTCAACAAACCGAATGTTTGAATATTACTGGATAAGACATGTAAGACAAGATATAAAATTAAGCCGGAAAAAATAAAAAATGTTTCTATATTTTCAATGAATGGTTTTTTTAATAATAAATGTCTTAAAATCAAAACAGAACCAATGACCAGAATTATTGCGTTAAAAAAGCCAACGGTGTTTATAGGTTGATAGTTTTTATATTTCAGTGATAAAATTGCACCTAAAACAATTGGCAGGGCAGAAATAGCGATAGCAAATCGTGCATAATTCCACCCTGCCAATTTAAATAGGATAGTTATAACAAGATACAATTCATAGATACTGATGATAGCCCAGAAAAAAAGATAGACTGTTCCAGAACGCTCGCTCACAATCATAAGGATATTCCAGACAGTGAAAAGAGCAAGAAGATTTACAAAGTATTTAACAGATTTTCTATTTATTCCGGTTAAAGTGCTTTTCCTATATATGTAACTCCAGAAGAATAGGTTCAGAGCACGGAATATTGCCAAGTGGTAAACAACAAAAAAGTCTATCATAATGTTAGGGTAATTTTCTATTCCTTATTTTCTCTGATTCTTACCATCCACCTTGTGATCCATCTAATGGTTTTGGCTTTATATCGCCTTGTCCAGCGGTGCATAAAATATTCATTTCGTTTTCATCCTGGTTTGGAGTATACGGTGCTATCTCTGTTTGAACTAATGGTTTTGGCATAATGTCGCCTTGTGCAACACATTCCACATTTACATTACTGAATTTAACTGTTAAGGCTGAGTTCATCGTATACTTTGGTATAACACACCACATACTTATTAATGATAACAATAAAACAATTGCTATCATCACCAATGAATACTTTTTTGAGTCAATTTTCTGTTTCATTTTTCTCCTATGTTGTTTTTAGTTTTTTGGGTTAATATAATAATTCTTTACCTAATTTTGATATTAACATTTTTAGTCCCTCATCATTACTTGTGTTTTATCATAATTTTCGTAAGGTAATAAGACTTGACTAAGAATTTCCAATATATCATTATAATCATTAACTATTAAGATAGATTTCATAACAGAATTCCTATAGAATTATTCATTTATGAATTTTACATACAGACATAAATTATATTATATAATCTTTTTATATTTTGGTGCATAGTTTGTCAAGTATTTCCAAGATTGTTCATGCATACTCCTGATTTTTTTCAAAATTATGAAAATTTAAGAGAGTGGAATACGGAGAAAAGAAGATGGAGAATGGAAAATTTTGAAACTCGAAACTTTAAAATCGAAACTGGAGTAGTGAACTTGTGAATTGTGGAATTAGCAAACTGATTAATTAGTGAATATGTTAATTGGTAAACGAATTCTTGATTTTCACCCAAGTAGAGTTTAGAAAAATCATGTTGTCTTACTATAAAAGAATTTACACAAATGTGTAATATTAAATTACTCAAGTTTCGCAGGAGTGTAGATTACTTAACAGATCATATTTTATATTTTTGAAATATTTCATAACACCTTGATTTTTATATAGTTACATATAAGTACAAGATTAGTGATTTAAGCTGCATTTTCATGGTTTATAAGATCATTTTGCATTATATCCGTAGACACGAAAAAGCGAAATGTTAAGAGTATTCATGCTACATTTTTCTCATTGATAAAGCAGATTTATCTCCTGCGAAACTTGAGTAAATAATATGAACGTATGCAAAAAATACAGCACCAATTAGTAGTATTTCATTCTTTTTGACACATCGGAGATCTGTTTAAGAACCTTGCGAATGCTTGACGAATAAAACCTTCGCAATGGTTCGAATATTGGCGTCTCTGCTAAAATAATTGACAGGATAATCACGCATAAACCCTTAATGTTATACAAATAATCAATAGTAATGAGGATAATTTATGCCGGATATCAAACCCTTTAAAGGGCTTCGACCAGACCAACAATATGCTGAGAAAGTCGCAGCTCCACCTTATGACGTATTGAATTCCGAAGAAGCTCATGAGCTTGCAAAAGATAATCCATACAGCTTTTTGCACGTGTCCAAACCAGAAGTTGATCTTCCTGTTGATATTGATGGTTATGATGAACGAGTGTATGAAAAAGGTGTAGAAAATCTCAAGAAACTTATCGATGAAAAAGTACTAATCCAGGATGACGAGCCCTGTTTTTACATCTATCGCCAGATCATGGGAGATCATGTTCAGAGTGGAATCGTTGCAGCCGCATCGGTTGAAGATTATGATAACGGCATCATAAAAATACATGAATACACACGCGTAGACAAGGAGCAGGACAGAGCAAAACATGTGGATATGCTTAGTGCAAATACCGGTCCGGTTTTTCTTACCTATCATGCGCAGAACAGCATCGATTCGCTGGTGGAAAGATGTCAGAAAAATGTTCCTCTTTATGATTTCGAGAGTAGCGATGGCATTCGACACACGGTTTGGAAAGTCGATGATGAGGCAATCATAAAAGCAATCATACAAGAATTTGATAAACTCGATAAACTCTATATTTCTGATGGACATCATCGTTCTGCGGCAGCTTCACGAGTGCAGAAAATCAGAAAAGAACAGAACCCAAATCATACAGGAAATGAAGAATATAATTACTTCCTTACAGTCATATTTCCCGATGATCAGATGTATATCATGGATTATAACCGGGTAGTCAAAGACCTGAATGGGCTTTCAAAGGATGAGTTCCTGAAAAAAATATCTGAAAAGTTTGAAATTGAAAAACAATACTCACAATATAAGCTCGAAATGAAGCACACCTTCGGAATGTACATTGACAGGATATGGTACAAGTTGATTGCAAAATCAGGAATTTTCGATGAGGATGATCCTGTAGAATCCCTTGATGTGAGCATTTTACATACAAATATTATGGAACCCCTTCTAGGAATTCTCAATCCGAGAAAGGATAAAAGAATAGATTTCGTAGGCGGTATTCGAGGTTTGGGAGAATTGGAAAAACTTGTGAACAGCGGTACATTCAAAGTTGCGTTTGCATTTTTCCCAACTTCGATTGACGATCTGATGAAGGTCGCAGATTCCAATAACGTCATGCCTCCGAAATCAACATGGTTTGAACCAAAATTACGAAGCGGTCTTATTACGCATTTAATTTGAATTCAACAGGAAAACAGCAAAGCCGAAAAGTGTATTGTAAAAATCATTTTTACAAAGAGGATGCTATTTTCCATTTTACAACAATCAATAATTACACACTTCGACTGGTCTTCATTTCATTACGCCCAAGCAGGCAAGCTCAGTGTGACAATTTTTTTTATTAATCAATTAGGAGAAGTGTATGAAGCATACGCTTAATCTCACAGGCAGAAATCTTTTTGATCTCGATGACTACTCGGTTGAAGAGATCGAGAAGATCTTTGAAACTGCCAAAGTGATGAAAGAGATCAATAGTCGGGAATATAAGAAGATCCCGACACTTCGCGGGAAAACTGTTGCAACGCTATTTTTCGAGGACAGCACACGTACCAGAATTTCCTTCGAATTAGCTACAACACGCCTCAGCGCCGATGTTGTGAGCTTCACATCAACCGGATCTTCCTTAAAAAAGGGAGAGAGTATTCAGGATACGGTTTACACTCTTAATGCAATGGGCATCGACCTTTATGTTGTCCGTCATAGCTGCCCCGGTGTTCCGCAACTGGTAAATAAGTATTCCAATAAACCGGTGCTCAATGCCGGCGATGGTAGGCATGCTCATCCCACACAAGCGCTTCTGGATATGTTCAGCATCTGGGAAAAGAAGGGTTCGTTAAAGGGACTGAAAATCGCAATAGTTGGAGATATTCTCCATTCCCGTGTTGTACGTTCAAACCTGATAGGTATGAAGAAAATGGGCGCTGAGGTTGTTGTGTGCGGACCACGAACTCTGATGCCTCCGAAGATAGAAGAGGTGTATGGTGCAACATGTGAATATGATCTTAAAAATGCAATAAAAGATGCAGATGTGGTCATGGCTTTGCGCATGCAGCTCGAACGGCAGGCAGAAGGGCTTTTCCCGGGACTCGGAGAATATACGAACAGATACGGACTGAGTAACAAAATGCTGGAATTCGCAAAGGATGATGTGATTGTTATGCATCCCGGTCCAATGAACAGGGGAGTCGAGATTCTTCCAGAAGTCGCTGACAGCGAACACAGTATAATCATTGAACAGGTTACAAACGGCGTGGCAGTACGCATGGCGCTGCTGTTCCTGATTCTTGGTGGAAAACCGGGAAGGGAGATCGCATGATACTTCTGAAAAACGGAATGGTCTATCTTTCTGATGAGAAGAAGATAGAAAAAGTTGATGTACTGATCGACAAAAAGATCATCAAAAAAATAGCTCCTGTAATTGAAGAGAAAAACGCAGAAGTGATCGACTGCGCAGGAATGCATATTTTTCCCGGCTTTGTAGATTTGCATTGCCACCTGCGTGACCCGGGATACACCTATAAGGAAGATATCGCTTCGGGTGCAGAATCCGCAGCAAAAGGCGGATTTACCAGTGTATGCTGTATGCCGAACACAAATCCTGCAATAGATAATATTTCGACGCTTAACTATATCATGAGAAAAGCCCGTGATGTTGGTAAAACAAAAATATTCGTTATTGGTGCGATGTCAAAGGGACTCGAAGGCAAGGAGATCGCAAATATTGCATCCCTTGTAAAAGGCGGTGTCGTGGGCTTGAGCGATGATGGCAACTGCATTCAGGTCGCCAAACTGCAGCTCAATGTCATGAGATATGCTTCCATCTATGATATTCCAATGATCTGTCATTCCGAAGATTACTCACTTTCCGGAGATGGACAGGTCAATTACGGACCTATGTCCACAAAACTCGGATTGTCGGGAATTCCTACGCTCGCAGAAGAGATCACAGTGAGCAGAGATATTATGCTGGCAGATGTAACCGGCTCACATGTACATATTGCCCATGCTTCCACAAAAAGAACTGTCGAGCTTATCCGCCAGGCAAAAAAAGATGGAATAAAAGTTACTGCAGAGGTTACTCCTCATCATTTGGTGTTGACCGAAAAGGCATGTGACGGCTTTGACACGAACACAAAAATGAAGCCACCTCTTCGCTCTGAACAGGATAGGGAAGCGCTATTTGAAGGATTGATGGACGGCACGATCGATGTGATCGCAACAGATCATGCGCCCCATTCCGATTATGAAAAAGAACTGGAATTCGTGAAAGCGCCCTTTGGTGTGATCGGGTTTGAAAGTGCCTTTCCTGTACTATATACTACCTTTGTTCGAGATAATAAAATGAAACTCGAAGAACTGGTAGAACGGATCACCTCGAAACCCGCAGAAATAATAAAGAAGAATGTCGGCATACTGAAAGAAGGGGCACCTGCTGATCTCAATGTATTCGATCTCGAGGAATCTTTCACTTTTAATGAGAGCGAAATCCTATCCAAATCCAAGAACAGCCCATTCCTCGGCATGAAGATGTGGGGCAGGATCCATTATACGATCTGTGATGGAAAGTTCACCTGGAAATTGTAGAAATGTATTTTAAAAAAATACCTGTTCTGAAAATTGAATTTATTAATGATGAGTATTTCGTGCTTAGATTTCGTGATAAAGAACTGACCAAGAATATCAAACCGGGACAGTTTTTTCAGCTTAAGGATCCCGATCCTACATTTCCACTGCTCCCCCGACCTTTTAGTGTGTATGAAGTCGAAGATGACAGACTTTCATTTCTTATAAAAATAGTTGGTGAATCGACAAATAACTTATCCCTTTTGGAGGAAGGTCATATCATCCAATTGCTCGGACCACTTGGAAATGGATTTCCACTTGTTCAGAATAAGAAAGTACTCTTAGCGAGCGGTGGGATAGGGTATGCGCCTATGCCGTATCTTGAGCAAAAATTGAAAGAAGCGCGGAATGAAGTCATCTTTTATCACGGCGGACGTAGCAGTAATGATTTATTTTGTGATAATGTGCTTAACTGTACTGAGGATGGCTCTTGCGGTCATGCCGGTTTAGTAACAGAGTACATTGAGAAATGCTTTGATTCAATGGATATTGATATAGTGTATTCATGCGGTCCGGAACCAATGCTGAAAACTATTGTCCAAATGTGCTCAGAAAGAAATATTCCGGTCTGTGTTTCTTTAGAAAGAGTCATGGCATGTGGCGTAGGAGTATGTTGCGGTTGTGTCATAAAAATAAAAGAAAATGATAGTATTGTATATAAAAAAGTATGCAAAGACGGACCGGTTTTTGACGGCGCAAAGGTAGTCTGGGATGAATAAATGTGAAGTCACTTTTGGAAAAATGAAGTGGGAAAATCCAGTGACGGTTGCATCCGGCACTTTCGGACTTGAATACGCCGAACTCTTTGATCTTTCACAGCTTGGTGCATTAACTACGAAAACCATTACTCTGGAACCAAAAGTAGGAAACGAGCCACAAAGAATAGTTGAGACCGAAGCCGGCTTGCTGAATTCAATTGGACTGCAGAATCCCGGTGTGGATGAATTTATAAAAACATACCTGCCTGAATATCGTAAATTTGATACGAATCTTATAGTGAGTGTATCTGCATCATCAGTAAATGAATTTGTAAAAGTAATAAAAAAGCTGGATACTCAGCCGGGAATCGATGCGTATGAGATCAATGTTTCATGTCCCAATGTGGAAAATGAAGGCATCGCATTCGGCACTGATCCTGAAATTGTATTTGATCTTACAAAAAAATTGAGAGCAGTAACTGAAAAAACACTTATCATCAAATTATCACCGAATGTAACTTCAATTACAGACATTGCAAAGAATGCAGAAATAGCAGGCACAGACGGTCTTGCGTTGATCAACACTCTTTACGGTATGGCAATTGATGTGGAAATTAGAAAGCCAAAACTGCATAATATTATTGGCGGCTATTCGGGTCCTGCGATCAAACCAGTTGCATTGCAGAATGTGTATAAAGTTGCGCAAGCTGTACATATCCCAATCCTCGCAATGGGTGGAATTTCTTCAGTAAATGATGCACTGGAATTTATCATTGCCGGAGCAACTGCTGTCGCAGTGGGCACTTATAATTTCGTGAATCCTCTTGGAACGCTCGATATCATTGAGGGTATAAATGAATATTGCATAAGTCATAATATTTCATACAAAAATTTAATCGGTTCAATACAAACTTAGGAAACAAAATGAGCACAAAAAAAAGAATATTAGATGAAAAAGAGATAGAGAGAATTCTCAAGCGTCTTGCCAATGAGGTTATTGAGAAAAATAAAGGATGTGAGGGTCTTTACATTGTTGGTATTCATACCCGCGGAGTACCTCTTGCAAAACGTATAGCTCATTATATTGAGAAATTTGAAAATGAGAAAATACATGTTGGTTCACTTGATATAACCCTGTATCGGGATGATCTTGCATATATCGAGCATCAGCCGGTCATTCAGGATTCCATTCTCAATTTTGATATTGAGGGCAAGCATATTCTGCTGGTTGACGATGTGCTCAATACTGGCAGAACTGCACGAGCTGCGCTGAACGCGATCCTCGATTACGGCAGACCTGCCTTTATCCAGCTTCTTGTTATCATTGATAGGGGCAACAGAGAGCTTCCTATTCAGGCAGATTTTGTAGGCAAACAACTGCAGACCGCAAAGATCGAGTCAGTGCAGGTTCATCTGAAGGAAGTTGACGAAGCAGATGAAGTTCTCATCATAAAAGACTAAAGGAAAAATGGTATGAATTTTAAAGAAAAATATTATCATATTGTAGAAAAGAATAATTCGCTGGTGTGTGTGGGGCTGGATTCCGATATTGAGAAAATTCCCGCGTTCTTAAAAAATGAATTTGAGTTTCCTCAATGGGAATTCAACAGAAGGATCATCAATATGACAAAGGATTCTGTAGCAGCATACAAGCCGAATTTTGCATTTTATATCTCTCAGGGAGTTCGCGGGATCGAAAGTTTGCAGAAAACAATCTCTTATATTCCTGATGATATTCCAATTATTCTGGATGTGAAGATCGGGGATATCGGTAACACAATGAAGCATTATGCAAAGGCATATTTTGATGCCTTAGAAGTTGATGCGATTACAGTAAATCCGCTGATGGGTTATGATGTCATCGATCCCTTTTCAACATATCCTGAAAAATATCTGTTCCTTCTTGCGCTCACTTCCAATCCTTCCAATACTGATTTTCTAAACTCAGAATATACGCTGTATGAAGCCATTTGCGAGAAAATTCAAGAATGGGATCAGGATAATCTTGGTGCAGTTGTTGGAGCGACCAATGACGAAGAAATGAGAACGATCAGGGGAATGCTGCCTGATACACTTTTTCTCGTTCCCGGAATTGGCGTTCAGGGTGGTGATTTGGAAAAAGTGATGAACTATACAACAGGTCGCATGCACCCGAATATTTTAATAAATTCCTCAAGAGGGATCATCTTTTCCTATTCAAAAGATAAAGAGAAGGATTTTGATGTTGCAGCTCGAAATGCATGCAGAAAGTTGCAGGATAAAATAAATAGGTATATGTAATTCGAAATGACTGAATAGCACGCCAGTCTTCTTCCGATCCCAGTGAAATAGAAAGCAGAGATTTCACGGGACAGATAAATCGGAATACACCTTGGCAGGCAGACCCACGCAGATCGAGCAGATTTCCGCAGATAACAACATTGAAAAATTATTCTTGTGATAAGTAATTTACCTGAGTAGTCAGGGATCATTCCCTGACTGTCGTGAGTGTGCCATGGAGTGGTCCACGACACCTCGAAACTACGAGTACTTGTTTCGTGGCGAAGCATGAAGCGAGGATGACGAGAAACCATCGTAATTAACAGTCCTCGAATCACACTTTTAACCAGTGAAATCTGTTTTTTATTTCACAGTGTCACTTCGTTAGCTGCGATTCAAGTCCAAAATTACAGGTGGCTTTGCGAAAGTTGGATTCCTTTCGCAAAGTTAAAATAATCAGAAGAAAATCTACGGTGGATCAAGGGTAATCAACCCCACATTTCCAGAAATGTTTAAAAAAAACCATTGTCATCCTTGAGAGAGCGAATTGACCGAAGGATCTCCCTGAAAGATAGTTTAACATTTTTGCGAGATTCTTCGCGGATACATTCGCTACGCTCAGCACATGGTTTATACTGAGCAAAGCGAATGTATTCCAGAATGACAATTCCCTTTCTTTGTTATTCCCGCTCCCTACCTTCGCGAGGATAAGCTTTTCGGGAATGACAGCCGTTTTTTTCGGGAGTCTTCTGAAATAAAGGCAATCAGCCCTATTATGACCTACCGCTCTGCTCCGCAAGATCATCCCGCACAAGCAAGCTTGGACATACTGGCGAACACCTGTTTTATAATTTATTTTATGATAAGTTCGCATTCCGAAGATGATGCGATCCAGTAAGCAAGAGGTACTTCAATAATAAAAATATCCGGCAGCTCAATATAGGAAATGTCGTAAGATTCTTCGTCATTTTTGAAGGTGACAGACTCTATCTCATCAATAACATTTCGGTTAATTGTCAAACGATACAGAGCAGTGGCCATGAATGCAGCGCCCATCTGATCTCCACCACCACTTTCTTCATCACTTTGAGGGAATTTGATATAGATCCCTTCATCATCCACGAGTGGGAAAAGTGCAGGGGCATTTGATCTTTTGAGTTTTTTGTAATCCTTGCTCTTGGTGTCAACACTCATATACATCTCATATCCGCATTCAAGGTCGTTGTCCACTTTAACGAAACGTGCTTCGATATTTTCAGGAATTCCGCTGATAATGAAATCTTCATTGAATTCGAATACACCCTCGCACGGATTATCATCCGATTTACTGCCGCCCATACTGCTGGACATTTCAAACACACTTTTGCTAACTACGAATTTGAGGAAAACATTAAGGTCATTTCCATCTTGGGAAATGTGCTGAGCGATGTTAAAGCAACCTGAAAGCATCAAAACCATTACACTGAATGCAATAATGCCAATTGCTTTTTTACTTTTGAGAGCCGGATAAAGCTTTTCTTTTTTGTTCATTTTTTCTCCTAATATTATTAATCATCTGAAAAATTTCTTCTTAATTCTTCCTTAATACTTCTTTTATAATCGGAAATTCTTAATTCAGCGAACCGTCTATGTTGTAATAAGTCAGCACTAGAAAAACAATCTCTAACTGATTTCCAAAATTTTATTCTATCTTCATATATAGGTACAAAAGTAGGACCACTAAAAATACTATCTCGCTCTAAATAAAGTTTTCTAAAATCATCAATATTCTTATTTACTTTTGTGAATAAAGATATAAAATATAGTCTTTCAATGGGGAAATTATTAGAAATAATTATAAATAATAATTTGATCATTTTAATATCACTAGTTGATTCTCTAAATTTTTTCTTTATATAATCCAATCTAATAGTAACATCATCATCATCAAATGTTTTAAAAAATACATTAATTATATGATGAGAGGCAAGAAATAAACTACTGTCTTTGTAATAACTTAGAATTTTATCAAAAATTTCCGTATAATTTTCACTATACCATAATGAACTGTATTTATTTTGATCACTCATGTCATTTACATATTTGTCACTATCTTGCAACCAATCTAAATACTCCAGAATAAATGAAGATTCTCTTTCAAGAATAATTCTAAGAACCTGACTATCATGATCAGTTACGTTATCAATGCTTCTCTGATAAAGGTATATTTTTTTTAATAAATCAATGTCTTTTTTAAAAACATTTTTCAATTTTTTAAATATCTCCGTAAAAGGATTAAAAAGAAGATGGAAATTAACTTCTGTAATACCAGATTCAGTTCTCTCATATAAGATTTTAATAACTTTGATATAAATATTACTATTAAATTGCTTATAATTTTCTAAGAATTCTAAACTTAAATCTAAATAAGGCTGATTGTAGTCATTTAAAAAAGCAATCAATTCAAGACAAAACAACTTTGATATTTTTTCCTTTGGAAGAACTTGAAAGAAACTTATTAACCAGTCTTCTTTTTTTTCATATTCATAATTTTTTAATATTTCGTATCACTACTGTCCAGTTAAGCTGACAGCAGAATCACGTAGACATTGATTATGAAAGGAGAAAACAGCATAATAAATATTTTATGATTTGAAACAGCTTTTTCATTTTACTTCATCAAAAAGAGGTA
>Ga0265595_1000506_pt1 | contig 34800 bp, 32 predicted proteins | sample saktaG_15_FD_190148 | JGI IMG/M metagenome (GOLD analysis project Ga0265595, IMG submission 190148) | Saline water microbial communities from Sakinaw Lake, British Columbia, Canada - sak_2013_06_06_50m | ecosystem: Environmental > Aquatic > Non-marine Saline and Alkaline > Saline ...
TTTTTATACTTTTTCCCTGAACCACAAGGACAAGGGTCGTTTCTGCCAATTTCTTTTTTCCCAGATTCCACGGCTTTTGATTGTAGAGGATTCATTTGGGGTTTAATGGATATTCCGGCTTTTAAGATATTTTCTGCAATATTGGCATCAATTGTCGCCAATAATTGTGAAAACGCTCTGTGGCCTTCATTTTTATATTCTACCAACGGATCTCTGCCTCCATAGGCTCGTAGTCTTACAGAGTCTCTAATGTGGTCCATATAAGACAAATGTTCCTGCCAAAGATTGTCCAAAACTTTTAGGCAAACAAATTTTTCAACCCTAATCATTTGCTCTTCTCCAAATTCTTTTTCTTTTTCTTCATATTTTTCCTGCGAAAGCCCGGCTTTCGCGAAAATTTGTAAAACTTTTTCTTTCAGGTTCGGGGTACCCTCTGGGTCGTCTAAAAATTCCTTTCTTTTTTTATAAATAATTTCTCTGTGTTTATTTATTACGTCGTCATACTCTAAAAGATGCTTTCTAGCATCAAAATTAAATCCTTCTATTTTTTCTTGAGCAGATTCAATAGCTCCTGAAATCATTTTTGCCTGAATAGGCTCGTCTTCGGGTACTTTTAACGCCGTCATCAATCCTTTTATTCTGTCTCCACCAAAAATACGCATTAAATCATCTTCCAATGAAACAAAAAATTGCGTGGTTCCCGGATCCCCCTGCCTGCCCGATCTTCCTCTTAGCTGGTTATCTATTCTCCTGGCATCGTGCCTTTCGGTGCCCATAACATGCAAACCGCCAAGCTTTTTTACTTCTTCTGATTCTGCTACATCAAACGGGTTTCCACCCAAAACAATGTCCACTCCTCTGCCTGCCATATTTGTGGCAATTGTTACTGCTCCCCGTCTTCCTGCTTGGGCTATAATTTCTCCTTCCCTTTCGTGGTTTTTAGCATTCAAAATTTCATGTGGAATTCCTTTGGTTTCCAATAGTTTTCCCAAATACTCGTTTCTTTCTACAGACCTTGTGCCGACTAAAATGGGCTGCCCTTTTTTATTGAGCTCTTCAATTTCTTTTACGGCAGCCGTGAACTTTCCGTTTTCTGTTTTAAAAATTTTATCTGCAAAATCTTCTCTTTTTATCTCTTTATTTGTTGGTATAACAACAACCTCAAGCTTATAAACCTTATCAAATTCTTCTGCGGAGGTTACGGCGGTTCCAGTCATCCCAGAAATCTTTTTATACATTCTGAAATAATTTTGGAAAGTAATTGTGGCTATAGTAATAGATTCGGGCTTCACCACAACTCCTTCTTTGGCTTCTACCGCTTGATGCAGACCGGCAGACCATCTCCTACCAGGCAAAATTCTTCCCGTAAATTCGTCGATGATTAAAATTTCACCATTTTTTACAGTATAATCTCTGTCCTTTAAAAATAGCGCCTTTGCTTTTAAAGCAGACTCCAATTGATGAGTTGATATGATATCATTGTCCAGCCAAGGGTCAGCTCCCAAACTTTTTACAACCCTATTTTGTCCTTCCTCTGTAAAACTTACTGTTTTTAATTTTTCATCAAGCTCATAATCTTTTTCGATTTGCAAAGGACCCACAACTTTTGCAAAATTGTAATATTTCTCTGTTGCCTCTTCTTCCTGTCCCGAAATAATCAAAGGTACCCTAGCTTCGTCAATCAAGATTGAGTCTACTTCGTCAACGATAACAAAATTATGTCCCCTCTGCGCTTGCTGGCCTATCTCATAAGCCATGTTGTCTCTTAAATAATCAAAGCCAAATTCATTGTTGGTCCCGTAAGTAATGTCGGCTGCGTAGGCTTCTTTTTTTGAACAAGGCCTTAAAAATTCCTGTACTACTTTGAAACTTCCTATCTCATCGCGCTTCTTGTCATCGGCTAACTCATTTTTGAATTTTTCATCATAAACAAATCCACCTTCATTTGTAACGCATCCCGTAGACATCCCCAAGGCACCGTAAATTTGCCCCATCCAAACCATATCTCTTTTTGCCAGATAGTCATTTACAGTAACAATATGCACTCCATTGCCTTCCAGCGCGTTTAAATAAGCGGGCAGGGTGGCAGCCAATGTTTTTCCTTCTCCTGTTCTCATTTCAGTAATTTTGCCTTGATGCAAAATGATTCCGCCAATTAACTGCACATCAAAGTGGCGCTGGTTTAGTGTTCTTTTTGATGCTTCTCTAACCAAAGCAAAAGCGCTTGGCAAAATATCTTCCAAGCTTTTCCCATTTTGCAATTCCTTTTTAAATTCTTTTGTTTTTTCTTTAAGCTGTTCTACTGTTAACTTTTCGAATTCAGACCCAAAGGAATTTATTTTTTCTATAATTGGTTGGAGTCCTTTGATAAATTTATCATTCGGGTCTCCAAATATTTTTGATAAAAATGCCATATTTATTCAATGCGACCCTTCATCTTTCTCTGTTCTCTACGTTGCTGGTCGATTTTCTTAAATTTATATTTTTCAATTTCCATTTTCATTTCATCTTTTGCCAAGATAATTGCTTTTAACATGTCATCTGACTTTGCATTGGCTATCAAGCTCCTGCCTGGTAAATCCACCTTGCACCTAACAACAAACACCTCTCCCTTTTTATGGTGCATAGTTTCTCTTTCCAGCTCCACCAGAACTTCTGCCATGGTCTTTCCTATTTCATCCTCCCTTTTTAGAATGTTAATAAACTTTTTCAAACTGTAAAATTTTTTCTCAGTAAAATCTTTCAAAGCTGGCGTTAGATTTATTTTTCTGGTTTTAATTATTACCTTCATGTATTTATATATACTGTTAATACGTTAGAAACCCACCATTTGAACTTCTTGCTCTAGGTTAATACCAAACTTAGTTTTGACTTTTCGCTTGGCCAAAGCCAGCAATTTCAGCACATCGGTTGCTTTGGCCCCTCCTCGATTAATTATAAAATTTGCGTGTTTCTCTGAAATTTGGGCCTTACCTATTTTTTTACCCGCCAATCCGCATTTTGTTATTAGATAACCAGCTGGGATTGTGCCCCTTTTGTTGTACCCAATCAATTCTGGAAATTGCTTTAATAAATTCTTATCTTTTATTTTTATTTCCGGATTAACAAAAGTAGAACCAGCCGAAGGAAAATTTATAGGATGACGCGTTTTCCTGTAGTTTAAATTTTCATTTATCTTAATTTTAATCAATTCTATGTTTTCTTTTTTAAGCTCCAAAACACTTGAAATAATAATAAGATTTTTGTTTTTTTTAAAAATGCTATTTTTTAAAGAAAATTGGCACTGCTTTTTGGACAAAATTTTTATCTTTAAGTTTTTAACATCCAGTGCTTCTACACTTTTTACAGCATCAGACATTTTTACACCAAAGGCTTGAGCATGCCCATAAATAGCCCCTCCAACTGTTGCCCCAGGGATGCCCGCCGCCCACTCAAGCCCCGAAAGCCCTTTTTCAGCTGTTAAAAGCGCCAACCCCGTTAAATCTACTCCTGCTCCAGCCAAAACCTCTTTACCGTCAAAATCTACGCCAGAAATATTTATTTTTATAACCAAGCCCTTAAGCCCTTTGTCAGAAACTAAAAGGTTACTTCCTCCTCCTAAAATAAAAATGGGCAGTTTTAAATTATGGGCAAAAACAATTGCTTTCAGCAGGTTTTCTTTATCTTTTGCAATAAAAAAATATTTAGCTGGTCCTCCAATTTTATAACTGGTATAGTTTTTTAACAGAATATTTTTCCTGACTCCCGGCAATTCCTTTTCTAAGGCTATTTTTGTCATGGCCCTAAAAGTTGGTTTATTTTTGCTCGAGTTGAGGACCCCACATATCCAGTTCCGCTAAACAATCCTAAAGGAGTTAAAATTTCTGAAGCATATTTTTGCTGAAATCTTGTTACAGCTAATTTTGTTAAATTCCCAAAATATCCTGTTACTAACCCTTCAGGATAAATATCTGTTCCCTGGCTTTTTAAAAAATCTTGGAGGCATTTTACTTCGTTATTATTTGATAATCCAAAGTAGAGATTATTGTATAGTGCAGAGCAATAACTTTGTCCGCCGTTATTACCAACGAGTTTGGCTTGTAATTCTGCAATTTGCTTTTTCAAGGATTCTATTTGGGCCAATAACTGCTGTATTAATATCTGCTCCTCTTGTTCTATATTGCTTCCTACGGACACAGTATAGCTGAAGGGATAAGATATTTCTGAACCGTCAAATCCCGAAAATTTACTTTGCAAGGACGGAATTATAATTAAGGATTTATAATCTGTTCCAAAATTAGAAACATTGATTGTTCCTTTTTTATTATCAGTAAGTGCTAAAAATTTTATAGAATACTTCCCTTCTTTATCTTCAAGGACATAGGGAACTCTAAAATTAAGCCCGCTTGAATTTGAAAACTCCAATCTAAAATCTCCATTTCCTCCTATAAACTTATGCCAATTACCTGCCCAGTTCTTTGTAACATTTATCACAGACAAAGACGCGCTTCCAGAAATAGGTAAAAAATTGATATTTGGGGTTATTCTCAAATCCGTAAGACTTTTATCTACATAACAATATTTTGTTCCACCTGAACAGTCATTTAAGACAAGCGCCATTGTCCAATTACTAAAGATTTCAGAAAAATCATCAGTAAATCCAGCTTTTTGCAAGGCGTAATTTATACTATCAATACCCGTGTGCTCTGACCTTAAAGATGTGGATAAAATATTAATGCCATACTGATCTACTAAATAATGGGCAAATAGACTAACGCTAGCATAGTCATATTTTGTACCACTCCACTCTGTAATTGAATCCGAAGAACTTTCAACAAAATTATTCATTCTTAACTGAAGATTACTTGAAATAAATTGATTATCATACCCTAAAATTGTCGATGAAAAATCTGCCCTAGCCTCATTAAGCCAAGTTTCTTCCTCCACTCCAAAAATTTTATTTTTTTGATTAAAAGTTATAAGGTGAACAAGCTCGTGTGCTAAAATAATTTTTATATTTGAACTCGCTAGCAACCCTGTAGACAAATAAAGCATTTCTCTTTCATTAGAATTTGTCAACTGAAGTTTTTCATATTCGTCTGCAGTCCTAAAATACCCCCCTTCACCACCTTCTATGGGATGAAAAAGTACTGTTATTTTTTCATCATTATCAATACCAGGCCTCCATTCATATCCAAAAATAGATGTTAATTTGGGATAAATATTATTCTGAAATTCAGCAGATAACACATCAAGGTTTTTTAAAATTTCTTCTTTTTTTAATTGCTGTTGTGAGCCCCACCATGATTTTTCAACATAAAAATAAAGGCTTGGCGAAGTTTTTACCAAAACCGATTCTATTTTTGACCTTCCAGAATCATCAAAATTGCTTTCAACAAAAAACTTTTCCTCGTTTCCAACACTTTGAGCATGAATATTATAGGGAGATAGTAGAAATAATAATCCCGCTACAATAATGATTTTTTTATAATTTTTCCAATTCTGCATATAAATTATTTTATCACATTTCTATACAATAACGTTAATGAGATCAGCTCATCTTTTAGTTTTTCTTTGTTAGTACTATTAACTAAAATTTTAAGTTGATTTAATTTTTGTTCTAAATCCAAGGAATCAACGCTTGATAATTTTGCTTTAAATATTTTCTTATTTTGAGTGGCTACTGTTCCTTCTTCTGATGTTAAAAGCTCTTCGAATAACTTCTCACCAGGTCTTATGCCTGTAAAAACAATGGCTATATCTTTATCTGGTTCAAATCCAGATAACTTTATCATGTTCTTGGCTAAATCCAGAATTTTTATTGGTTCGCCCATATCCAAGACAAAAACTTCTCCACCCTCTCCCATAGCTGAAGCCTGTAAGACCAAAAGGCACGCTTCTGATATTAGCATAAAATACCTCTTCATATCAGGATGTGTAACTTCTACCGGTCCACCGCGCTTAATTTGCTCACGAAATGCGGGAATAACGCTCCCTCTACTGTTTAATACGTTTCCAAACCTTACAGAAATAAACTTTGTATGGTTTTGCTGGTTAAATCCTTGGCAAATCATTTCACTAACTCTTTTTGTGGCTCCCATAACAGAAACCGGATTTACAGCCTTATCAGTTGATACAAAAATAAAACTCTCAACATTATTTTCCACACTTACTTTTGCCAAAATTTCTGTGCCAAAAATATTGTTTTTTATTGCTTCATCCGAATTCTCTTCCATCAAAGGAACGTGCTTATAAGCTGCGGCGTGAAAAACAATTTGGGGTTTATGTTTTGTAAAAATATCTTTTATCCTATCTTGGTCCCTTACGTCTGCTATTAATGAAATAATTTTTAGTCCGGGAAAATTTTGTTTAAGTTCGTTTGAGATGTTAAAAATTCCTGTCTCGTCTTGGTCCAGTAATAAAATCATCTTTGGATTGAATTTTGCCACTTGTCTGGAAAGTTCAGACCCTATGGACCCCGCAGCTCCAGTGATTAAGGATACCTTGTCTTTTAAAAAGATTTTAATTTGCCCTTCATCTATGAGAATTCTTTCTCTTCCCAGGAGCTCTTCTACACTAAAATCCTTTAGGTTTTTAAATGAAACTACACCCCCTATTATTTCATTTATATGAGGAGCTATTTTTATCTTTTTTAATCCAGCTTTCCTTCCCATCTCCACAGCGTCTCTTATTGTTTTTGCATCGGCTGTAGGCAAAGCAATGATTAGCTGTGTTATTTGACGACTCTCCACAATTCTTGGTATATCAGAAATTTTCCCCAAAACTTTTACTCCGTGTATTGCCACTCCTTTTTTAATGCGACTATCATCTATAAATCCTATCGGATTGTAAGGGCTATCTTTTGAAGAAATTATGCTTCTTAAGATTTGCTCCCCTGCATCTCCAGCCCCCACAATTAATGTGTTTTCTTTTTGTTTTAAAAAACTTTTATCAATAATGGACATATAAATTCTTTTTGAGAATCTGAGTCCTCCACAGAAAATAAAAATTAAAAAGTAGCTCATAAAAAATACTGACCTTGGTAATCCAGCAAATCTCGGAAAATCTTCAGAAAAAAATATTGTAATCCCTAAAAATAAAAAAGATAGTGTAGTTGCCCAAAACAAAGAAATCATTTCTTGGGCTGAAACATAAGACCATGAAAAAGAATATAATCTAAAAAAATAAAAAATGGACAGACAGAAAACTAACAACAAAAAAATTATTCTTTGGATTGCTTGAGTTTGGAAATATTCAATTGGCACCGCTCCGTCAAACCTCAAAAGAAACGCCAGAAAAACGGCTACGGAAATTAAAACCGCATCAGATAGCATAAAAAACAATAATCTTGTTGACGGAGTTTTTTTAAATAGCATAAAAATCTTTAACACACTTAATGACATAATCTGCTTGCTCGTCTGTAAGTTCAGGGTACATAGGCAAAGAAATAACTTCTTTTGCCAATTGCTCAGACAATGGCAACTTAAAATGTTCAAGGTTCAGCCCTTTCTGTAAGTGATTTGCAGCAGGATCCTTTATTAATGTTTCCACTCCATTTTCCTTTAAAAAATTAAATAAACCATCTCTATTTTCTGCCCTCAAAACATAGTTTTGGAAAACATCAAAGTGATCATCATCTGAATTTGGCGCTGGTGGTAGTTTAACGCTCTTTAAGTTTTTTAGGCCTTTGTCATATTTTTCTGCTATTGTTCTTCTCCTCTCTATCCAATTGGGCAAATAATCTAACTTTACATTTAATACAGCTGCCTGTAGATTATCTAATCTGGAATTCCATCCAAAACACACAAGCTCTGTTTTTGTTTTTTGCCCGTGATCTCTTAATAATTTTATTTTTTCAACTAGCGAATCATCATTTGTAGTAAGACCACCTCCATCTCCAAAACATCCTAAAATTTTAGCCGGATAAAAACTAAAACATCCGGCGTTACCAATTGAGCCCGCCTTTTTACCGTTAAAGCTTGAACCTAATCCTTGGGCGGCGTCTTCAATAACATATAGATTGTGTTTTTTGGCAATGTCCATTATTTTCTCCATATCAGCCATTCTGCCGTTATAGTGTACTGGAATAATTGCCTTAGTTTTTTTAGTTATAGCTTCTTCGAGCTTAGAAACATCCATTTCAAAGTCTTCCCCAACTTCAACCAGCACCGGAGTGGCCCCTGTTTGGCTTATTACAGCGATAGAAGCCACAAACGTATGAGAAACTGTTATTACTTCATCCCCTTTTCCAACTCCCAAGGCAAGCAAAGACAAAAACAAGGCGTCTGTTCCGCTGTTTAGACCAATAGCATATTTAGTCCCCACAAACTCAGCCAATCTTTTTTCAAACTCATCATTGTCTTTTCGCATAATCAAATCACCCCTAGCCAAAACGTCTTGCATGGCAGAGTCAATTTCTGATTTTAAATTTTTATACTGTAGCCCATAGGCCACAAACGGTACCTTCTGCATATTATTTTAAATTCTTATGTAACAAGGTTTTTCGCTTTTATATGTTTCTAAAATAATTTTTCTAACTTCTTCTGGGTCTTCTGTTGCAAAAGTTTCAAAATTAGGAAAATTTTCCAAGGCTTTCAAATCTTCATTTTCTGTAAGTAGGTTATGGCTAAACCCAAGAAATTTGTATTTCTCGCTACCTTTTACGCCAATAATTTTCACATTGGCGTTATGCATGCAAACTGCGTTTCTTACCATTTCATAAGGTCTAAAAACCATAAAATTAGCCATGCTATAAATATATGGTCTTAACCCAGACAAGGCCATACCAGCTGCAATTATCATTGAGCTTTGCTCGGTTACTCCAAAATTTAATATTTTAAATTTATTATTTGGATCATCCAAATAATTAAAACCTACGTCGCAAATGATTACGATAATATTTGGATCTCTTTCTGCCAGTTCATTTAGTGTTTCTACAAATATCCTTCTTGTGTCTTTTGTTTTTATAATTTCTGCCATATTTTTTTAGGAATTCCTTTATAAGTTTTTACATGGCACTTTAAACAAAGCGTCCTGCCGTTATTTAAATTCCATAATTCTTTACAATTTAAGGCGTCCTTTGTATTTTTTATATTGTTCTCATTCAAAATTTGAGAAAATTGTTTGGGATAATGATCTGCTTCCATATTTCCACCTCTTTTTCCACAGTTCTGACAAGTATAATTATCTCTTTTAAAAATTTTACCAACCCATTGCTTATATTCAGGAATTTTTCTAATTTTTTCTCTAATTGGTGTAATCCCTCCACGCCAATTCCAATGCCTTTTTCCCTTCAATGTATTAATTAAGGCTGCACGACTCATGCTCTTTTTTCCCTCTTCAGACACTTTTATACCGATTCTCCCACGGCTTATTGCTTTGCTAGTTTTTATTTTATATTCTTTATTGCACCAACGTCTTTTTATCGCAAGAACAACATTTTTTCGCGCGCTTTCCGATAATTTTCTTCCCGATAACCCCTGGCTTATCTTTTCTGCAAATTCAGGGGATGCATAAGCACACCGGTTTGAGCAATATTTTTTCCTGGACTTTTCATAATCCTTAAATTTTTTTCCGCAAGTCGGACATTTTTTATTTATCCATCGATTCTTATAAAAATTTTTAAGAATCTTGCTTATCGCCTGACGGGTGGCTTTAGACTGCTTCTGTCCCAAGCGTGTAATACTTTTGTTGCGACACAAAATTGAACAAAATCTACGACCATTTTTCTTTAAATAAGGCAGAACGAAAAATGTTTTCTTGCATAAAGGACAAACCAATTTTACACGAACTCCATGCTTTGTCATACATCATAATAGCATTTTGGATATTATCTATCAAACCCTTCCAACTCTTTCTTTGCCTTATTATACTCTTCCTCACTCGGCGACTTATAATGCCAGATATTTTCTCCTTCCATAAAACTTACTCCTTTACCCTTTACTGTTCTGGCAATTATAACGCTGGGTTTTCCTTTTACAGAGTCTGACTTTAAAAATGCATTTTCTATTTCCTTAAAATTGTGCCCATCTATTTCCAAAACATTCCAGCCAAATGCCATCCACTTTTCTTTTAATGGTTCTATATTTAAAATATCTTTTACTCCACCCATTGCCTGAAGCCCGTTAGCATCAATAATGACTACCAGGTTATCAAGTTTGTGGTGGGCGGCTATCAAGACCGACTCCCATGTTGTTCCTATGGCCACCTCCCCATCTCCCATCAAAACAAAAATTTTGCCTTCTTCTTTTTTTATTTTTTTGGCTGTGGCAAAGCCTACGCCAAAAGGCAGTCCAAACCCCATTGATCCGCCCGCTGCTTCTATGCCGTCTACTGTAGGCTCCACAAGGCCAATATATTTACTTCCATCTTTACAATAGTCTTCTAAGTCTTTTTCAGGGATTATTCCTTTTTTTGCTAAAAAATAATAAATAGAAGCAGCAATCCACCCTTTGGAAATAACTACCTTATCTTTCTTTGCTTCCTTGTCTATATTCGCTATATCGTACAAAACAGTTAAAACATCTATGGAAGAAAAATTAGACCCAATATGACTTGTTTGGGCTTTTTTTACCATTTCCAACACCTTTAGTCTTGCCTGCACAGATTCTTTTTTATATTTTTCTATTTTATCTGTCATTCTATTTAAATAATTTTAACACGGTCATCAAAATAATCTTCATATCCACCCAAAAGTTCATTTCTTTCACATATTTTATCTGTAACCGCAGTTTTTCTGGCCTTATTTTTTCCATATATTCCTTCTCAGGATCCTCTGCTCCTTTCAAAATTTCCCCCTCGTGGAAGTTCCATAAACTGGCAAAATCTGTGATACCTGGCCTTACCGATAATATAACATTTTTTTCTTCTTCTGTCATCATATCCACGTATATTTTTACCTCGGGGCGAGGGCCAACTAGGCTCATATCTCCTTTTAAAACATTTATCAATTGGGGAAGCTCATCTATCTGAAACCTTTTTAAAAATAGGCCTGTTTTTGTGAGTCGTGGGTCATCAGCAGCAGTAGAAGGTCCTCCTATTTTATCAGCATTTGGCACCATTGTGCGGAATTTATACATTTTAAAGGGCTTTCCATCTCTGCCTGTTCTTTCACTCATATAAAAAACAGGACCTTTAGAACTAAGCTTTACCAGCAAAGCTCCAAACAAAATAACAGGAGAGGTTACAATAAGCCCAATTAAAGATAATATTACATCCAGTGTTCTTTTCATATATTTGCTTTATTTATATTATTTAAAATCCAAGATGAACTTTGCACCTTACCTCCTCCCACATTATTTACCATTTCTATGTTAAACTCTTTGCAAACCTTGGCTTCAGGAATATTATCTGTACTCCTGTCTCCCCCGTTGGCAAACACAAACCTACAGCCTAGGTGTGCCCTCAATACCGCCTTCAAGCTTTCTTTCACGCTTTTATCTTTATCAACAGATAAAAAAACTTCATCAACATATCTTATCGCCTTTATTATTTCGGCTCTTTCTGATTCTGGCATAAAAAGAGTACTGCCTTTTATTTTTGCTTGCTCATCATTATTCACTATAACAACTAAAAATTCCCCCAATTTTTTTGCCTCGTGAAACAAATTTATATGACCTGTATGCAATGGATTAAAATACCCCGAAGCTATTATTATTTTTTTCCGTTTTAGCATATTATTTTAAATAATAAATAATTTTACTATTCCCAATAAAGAACCAATTCCATAAGCAACATGTCTTACAAAAAATATTACAGGTAACGCAAAAAATAATTTAACATCTTTTTCTCTTATTGCAATCTTAAAAGAAAAATATAACGAAGCTGGGATATACGGCCAAATACTTATTGGTAGCGTCAAAACAAAAATCAGTGGTATATAGTGACGTAATTTAAAAGGAGTTTTAACAAATTTCAAAGGATACACTGCCCAAACACCATCTTTTAAGTTGTGTTTTAAGTAGCCCGTTAAACTGTCTTTTGGATAATAATAAGCCACAGCGTCTGGCACCAGTAATATTTTAACGCCGACTTTTTTTAATCTTTGGCTAAACTCCATATCCTGACTTCTTGTCAGTTTTTCATTAAATAGTCCTACTTTATCAAAGACTTCTCTTTTATAACATCCTCCAAACACAGTATCTACCCAAACGGGCTTTTCTGCCCCAATCCGGAATGCAGAATTCCCAGCTCCAAAAGAAGATGAAAGAGATAATGCTATTGCCTTTGCCCACAGATTATTTTTATTAGAAATGGTCTTTAGTGTCCCACCCACAACGTCTGCCTTATATTCATCTAAATACTGTATACATTTTATAATATAATTTTTGTCATACTTTGCATGAGCTCCAGCTAAAAAGATTACTCCTCCTTTTGCATTTTTAATCCCCAGATTAAGAGCAAAGGGTGTAAATTTGTTAGGATTATCAACTAATTTAATAAGAGGATGCTCTTTTGAATACCTGCCCACTATTTCCCTGGTTTTGTCTTCTGACATTCCGTCAACAACCAAAATCTCCATTTTATCTTCCAGATAACTTTGCTCTAACAAAGAGTCTAAACAACCCGCAATAAACCGCTCCTCGTTACGACAAATTACAATTACTGATACAAAATTACTTTCCATTTAAATGACATTTAAAATATAAATATGGCGCCATAGATCGGAACAGTCGTAAAATTGTTTTTGATAATATCTTACCTTTCAGTGTTTTTAAGCCTCCTCCGTAAGTTATAAAACAAAAGTCATTTACTTTATAGTCATAAGTTTCCAGAAGGTTCCTAAAAGTCCTGTAACTAAAATAAAATTTATGGTCATAGTGAACAACTTCTTGGCCACGTAATCCATATAAAAAATTGAAGAAAAAATTGTGGTAATTTGGGATAGTGAATATGACTTTGCATTCAGGATTGGTTTTCAAAATATATTTTTTGATAGATTCTAATGCCAGCCCTGGATTTACTAAATGTTCCATAATTTCAGAGATCAGCAAAACATCAAACTTTTTATTAAGAATATTTTCGTCATTGTGAAGATTATAAATATCTCCCACAAAAACATCTTTTATGCCGTGCTCTTTCATTATGTTTACGCTTTCCTCAGAATAGTCCACGCCATATAGCTCTTTTGTGAAGGGAGTTATATATTGATGTAATAGTGTCTTATTTTTTACTTTATCTTCGGTATCTGGCCAATCAGAACAGCCCAAGTGCAAAACTCTTTTATCTTTAAGATCCTTCTCCAATAAAACTAGCCTACTTTCTATCCCCTTTTTAGGCAGTTTTAATGAATAATCATTTTTGTGTTTTTCCCAATACTGGTTAAAATTTTCCATGATTTTACTTTAATGTTTTATTAAAAAAGTCCAAATTTCCTTTTTTTATGTTATTTAAATTCTTTATAGAAAAAAACATCCCGAGAATTGAAAAATAAATATCTAAAAATCTTAACTTTAAAATTTTATAAATAATTGTGCCGATTCTTCCCCAAATGTAGATTACTTTATTTATAAAATTTTGAGGAATCAGTTTATAAAAAAGATATAAATTATAAACTTCTTCCATAAAAGCGAGCTCTTTTCCTTTGGTCCTACCCGACTCAGACAATTTATGAAAATATTTTATTTTTGGGTTGAAAAATAATGTGCCAGGATATTTTTTATAAACTCTATAAGAAAAATCAAGATCTTCGTTCCATGAATATTTCTTAAGATTTTCGTCAAAATGATATTCTTTAAAAACTTCTTTTCTATAAGACGAAGCTCCGCTAATCCACTCACTTAAAACTATACTTTTTGATGTTGAATTGGTAACTCCTAAAGAAGGAAAAACTCGGCATTTATCTTTTTCATTAAACCCAAGAAAGAATATTCTGCCAATTGTTTGAGCTAAAAAAAATTTCAACTTGTTTTTCTCATACAGATTCCCTTTTGTACGTCCACACACTCCCAACGCTTTCTCGTTATTCTCAAAAAATGTTTGTACTTCTTTATAGTAATTTTTATCCAAGACAACATCATCATCCAAAAAAGATATAATATCCCCTCCCGACACATCAATTCCTATGTTTCTAGCTACAGTTAAGCTGTTTTCTTTTTTGTTCTCTATATATTTTATTTCAACACCTACTCTTTTAAAATCATTTTTTAATTTTTTAATCGCATCTTCAGTCTCTTTTAATCTGGCGTTGTCTATGATCAAAACTTCCATGGGTGGATTTAGTTGATCCAAAATTGACACCAAGCATTCATTTAAATCTTTTTTTCTATTATAAGTTGGTATTACGACTGAAACTTTCATTTTAGTTAAAAATATATCCCTCGTCTTTAGTCAAAAGAAGATTGAGGTGGTCAGAATATCCTTCTGTAAGGTTAGCCAATTCTTCGTACTTGTTAATCTTTAAATAGTTTTTATTAAATTTTTTCATTGAGTAATCGTGTCCGATGACAAAAACATTAAAATTTTGAAGAAGAAACCCTACAAATTCTTTTGGCGAACTTCCCATTTTTTCTATCAACAAGGGAAAGAACTCAAGAAAAATTTTAACATTCTTATTATTGTTTAACGTTTCTTCCATACCTTTAAATGATAGTGCTTCAGCTCCTTCCACATCAATTTTCATCACATCTACTCTGTCTGTTTTATTTTTAAGATATTCATCCAATGTAACTGTTTCAACCTCTATGCTTTCAACCTTTCCCTTTCTTCCCAAACGGTACGCTTCAACTCCGTCTGCTTTATTAATTGTGTGATGACCAGAATCGTAGGGACAAATAAATAATTTTGTTTTTCCATTGACATTGGAAACTGCTTTTTGCTCCGCATTGACGTTTTTATAATCGTTCAACCTTATGTTTTTATTCAAATATTCAAAGTTTTTTGGATTTGGCTCAAACGAAAACACCCTACCCTCACTACCAACTAATCTAGCAGATAAAAGGGTAAAATAACCTATATTCGCCCCCATATCAATAACAACATCTCCTTTTTTTACTATTTTCTCAAAAAGCTTTGTTGTATCTTCTTCCCACGAGGAACTCAAAGCATATGTTTGGAAAGTTTGGCGCATCATTGGATCTTTTTCTTTCATATTTATATCCATTTTACTTCCTTGAATTTCTATTATATTTCCTCCAGTCCAAAGTTTTTCAAATAAAAAATTATAAATTTCTCTTCTACAAGGGATTAATCTGTGCAATCTAAGACTTGTAAGAACAGAAGAAATATTTTTTATTAAAGATAGTAATAAATTTTTAGCTTTATCCATTTTTTATAATTTTATTTTAATGATATATCCATATTCATCCCAGTCCCCTCCAAAAATACCTTTAGGTATTTTTGTAAAATTAATTTGGGCGTTTGGATTATTTTTTTTAACTATTTCCCTATAATTATGAATCCATCTATCATTATAAAATGTCTTACCATCTGTATGTTGTTCGCACAAAATAACATTTTTTTTCGCGATACGAAATATCTCTTTAAAAACCGACTCTATTTTATCTTTGCCAATATAGATTATCGCTGCATCACTAAACACTACATCCATACTCTTGTCTCCAAAACATTCTAATTGGCAAGCAGTAAGAGTTTGTAAGGAAACATTTTTTATTCCTTTTTCTTTAAAAAATTTTTGTCCCTCTTTTATCGCTTTTGCACTAACATCAATGCCAAAAAAATGTGCCTCAGGAAATTTTTTAGCTAGCAAGAAAAGGTTTGCCCCCGAAGCTGACCCTATTTCTAAAATATTTTGGACTGGAGTGCATTCAAAGATCTTTTTAAGTATTAACTCCCTATGAGGATGATTTATGGCTGATTCTGAAATATAATTTTTAGCCCAATCTTTATCCAAAAAATGACGGAATTTCCAAAACAGCTCATCTGACTTTGTTCCCAATATTTTATCTAAAAATCTCTTAATTATTCTTAAAGGATTCATAGTGATTTATATAGTTTTTCCATTTTTTCCATCTCTTTATAATAATTATTTTTTTCTTCAATAACTTTTCTAGCATTACTTCCTAATTCTAATCTTTTTTCAGAATTTCTCAATAGAAAAACAATCTTTTCAGCCAAAAATTTATAATCCTTTAATGGCATTAAAAACCCGCTTTCTCCATCTTTTACCCATTTTTTATTGTCTCCAAAGTCAGTAATTATAACAGATAGCCCACAAGCCATAGCTTCTGCCGTAGAAGAGGCTATACCCGCGTCAGATAAAGAGGTAGAAACATAAACATCAGATATTCTTAAATATTCAGGAAGCTCGTCTTGCGGTATCCACTTTATAAACCTTATGCTTTCAAAAACCTTTAGGTCTCTGGCTAATTTAGTTAATTTTTCTTCCTCAGACCCTTTTCCAGCAATTATAAACTTTACCTCTGGGATTTCTTTTAAAACCAATGAAATTGCGCTAATTAACGTCTCAATATTATAAACAGGCTCCAAGCTTCTTAAGCTAATTATTGTAGGGTACCCCAAAACACCAAGCTTTTCTGCAATTTCCTTATTTTTATTACCAGGGCTAAATTTTAGTACATCTACCCCAAAATATATTATTTTTATCTTCACTGCATCCATGCCTAGTTTTACCATGGCTGTCTTCATATGTTCTGCATCGCAGGTTATGAGGTCTGCCGTTTTTAAGGCGTATTTTACAAAAAACTTTTTAAAAATTGACCTACCTGCAATTAAAACATCTGAACCCCAGGCAGTTAAAACAAATGGGTGAAAATTTACCAATGCTGCTAAAAATCCATTAACTCCTGCATAGTGGGCATGGAAAACATCTGGTTTTATATTGTTAACAATTTTGCGTAATTCTAAAAAATTAAACGGAAAAGCTTTTCTTATTCTATAAAAAGAAACGCCTTCAATTACTCCTTGAGTATTTTCAGTAAATGAAATCCAATGCACATGGTATCCCTTATCTGCAAAATATTTTACCCATTTATAGCTATGAACAGAATCTGCTCCTGCTAAGAAACAAATTTTCATTTTATTAATTTTGCTTTAATGGCCAAAAACATATCCTTATAAAAAATAAAATCATCTTTTTTTATAAAAATTATATCCGTTGTTTTATTACCAGATGTTTTAATATAAAAACCCAACGTAGTTAAAAACATAACTGTATAAGAAACGGTTGTTGCTAAAGCTGCTCCATTGATGCCCCATTTTGGTATAAAAAGAATATTAAGAATAATGTTTAAAATAACCGAAGCTCCTATTGCGTAAGTATTAAGCATGGGTTTCCCTCTAGCCGATAAATCATTGGCAAGTATGTGCCATCCTGAAACTGCTAATATTCCCACAAGAAGGATTCTAAATGGCGCAACAGCATTTAAAAATTCTACGGAGTAAAGAAAGGCTATAAGCCACCCAGATATTATAAGAAGTGCCAAAATTATTAACAGTGAAATCGCTAAAACATTGCGACAAACCAAAGGAGTGAATTCTTTCAACCTTTTAGGATCTTTTTCAGATGCTACTTTAGGCAATAAAATTGTACCTGTGGAAATAGAAAAAAGCCACACTCCTTCCGCCAATCTTACGGAAGCAAAATAAATTCCGGCAGAAAAAGGATTTAAAAAAAAGTTAATAAAAAATAAATCTATTCTTGAATGCAAAAAATCAAAAATACCAGACAAATAAACTTTTACGCCATAAACCAAAGATTCTTTTAAGTATTGAAAATTTATCCTAAAATCAATACCCTTTGTTTCTTTAACGATTATAAAGATTAACAGTAAAAGCGCCAAAGCATAAGAAAAAATTTGTGACAATATTGTTACAGTAACTCCAAAATGCATTACTAAAAGAAGAATTGCCAAAAAAATTAGAAAAAGGCCGCTCTGAAAAAAAGAAATAAAATTATACTTCTTTATCTTTTGAAGTCCCAAAAAAGCCTGGCATCCCAAATTAAAAAATAGAATTAATGGCACCAAGGACAAAGACAAAAATAAATATATCCTTTCTATATCCGGAAAAAAATTTTCTCCGAATAAAAAAATAATTACCAAACCTATTAAGACAGTAAAAATGCTTATTAAAAAATTGACTATGATACTTGTTCCTAAAATCTGACGAGAAGGATATTTTTCTTTACCTAAAAAATAAACTATCGCTGAATTTAATCCAAGACCCGTAAAGATCAAAAGCAAAGATGGAAATAAAACAGCAATAGAATATATCCCCTGCCCCCTTGGACCTAAAACCCTTGCTATTATAACTGTAATTATAATAGTAGCGAGAGCAGTAGCTACCCTGACAAAAAAAGTTAGTAATGTATTTTTGGCAAAAACTCCCATTATTTTTGGTAAAATTCCTTGATTTTATTAATTATAAAATTTTGCTCTTTTTGAGATAATTCGGGATAAATGGGCAAAGATAATACTTGTTTAGATGCTTTTTCAGATTCAGGATAATCACCCTTTTTATAACCTAAATATTTCAAAGCTGGTTGTAAATGAAGCGGTAAAGGATAATAAATCATTGTCGGAATGCCTTTTTTTTCTAAATATTTTTTAAGTTTGTCTCTCTTTGTCACCTTAATTGTATACTGATGAAAAACATGACTTCTATCATTTTTAACAACTGGAGCACTAATTTCTTTTATGTTTTTAAGATTTTCAAAATAACAATTTGCTATCTTTTTTTTTACTTTAAACCACTTGTCAAGATGGTTTAATTTTACTCTTAAAACAGCTGCCTGTAGACTGTCAAGCCTAGAATTTGTACCTAATATTAAATTTTTATACTTTTGCTCTAGAGAAGATCCGTGATTTTTAAAGAGCTTAACTTTATCATTAAATTTTTTACTATTTGTTACAATCATTCCACCATCTCCCATAGCTCCAAGGTTTTTAGATGGGAAAAAAGAAAAACACCCTAAACTCCCCATTGTTCCCGCTTTTTTGCCCTTATATTCTGCTCCCGTTGCTTGGGCTGAGTCTTCAATAACATATAAATTATTTTTCTTGGCTATTTTTATTATTTCATCCATATCAACCATTTGTCCAAAAATATGAACTGGCATTATGGCTTTTGTTTTTTTGGTAATTACTTTTTTTATTTTAAGAGTGTTTATATTAAACGTATCTGGTTCCACGTCCACAAAAACTGGTTTTGCTCCGCAGTTAGCAATAGCTTCAGCAGTGGCTATAAAAGTAAAAGGAGTAGTAATCACTTCGTCTCCCTTTCCAACACCAATAACTTTTAAAGATAAAAAAAGAGCGTCTGTGCCTGAATTAACGCTTATTGCATATTTTATTTTACAAAATCTGGCAAACTCTTTTTCAAATTTTTCCACTTCTGTATCACCAATAAAGTTTCCGCTTTCAATAACTTTTTTTACAGCAAGATTTACTTCGCTTTTAATCGAATTATATTGCGCTTTTAAATCTAAAAACTTTATTTTTTTATTTCCCATACTTTTTCTTCTTCCTTTTGGTATCTTTTTTCACAAATTTTACAGATAGTTTGCTCATCCTCAAACTTTATTTTGTTTCCACACTCACATATCCAACCTATATTTTTTGCTGGACTTCCCACTACAATAGCATAATCAGAAACGTCTTTTGTAACAACTGATCCTGCCCCCACCATAGCCCATTTACCAATATTAATACCGCATATGATGGTAGCATTTGCCCCAAGGGTTGCTCCTTCTTTTACTAATGTGGGTATCCACTCTCCATACTTAGGATATTTTGATTTTGGGTATTTTGCTCGGGGATTTAAATCATTTGTAAAAACTACCGAAGGCCCTACAAAAATATAGTCCTCCAAGGTTACCTCATCCCAAACATCAATGTTAGATTGTAATTTACACCCCTTGCCCATAACAGCCTTTGAACTGATAAAACAATTGTGCCCAACCACACAATTTTCTCCTATTGTGGCATTTTTTTTAATCTGGCAATTATTCCAGATTTTAGTTCCTTGGCCGATATTTGCGCCTTTTTCTATTTCAGCTGTTTTATGTTTCCAAAAATTATTTGATTCCATATAAACTTTCTATAAGTTTTATTGATTTTAAAGCTTCTCCGGGAGTAACTCCTTTTCCATTTAACAGATCTTCATAAACAAGCTTATGTAAATTTTCAAAAGAAAGATTGTCTTTGGAAGAAAAATTATAATTTAATCCATTTATTTCAAAAACCCTTTTTTGGTTTTCTTTTTTGGCATCCGTACTAACTTGCCAATTACAAACGTAATTAGCTCCCTTTATAATCCCTCTACCTGTCTTTTCATCAAGATATTCTGTTTTTATTTCTGTAGCCGGTCCAAAAAGATATAAAAGCAAATCAAAATAATGAATACCCAAATTAAAAAGAACCCCTCCGGATTTATCTTTCTGCCCCTTCCAGCCTTCATAATATTTCTGATCTCTAAACACAGAAATATCCATATTTATAACATTCCCGTTCTCTTTTATGTTAGCCCTTATGTCTTTTAATAAAGGGTGATGTCTTAATTGCAAAACACTAAAAATGTTTTCTTTTCCCACTAATTCTTGGCAATCTTTTGAGCTCACTGCAATGGGCTTTTCGCACAAAACAACCTTCTTGTTTTTTACGGATTCTAAAATCATCTCCTTGTGTAAATAATTTGGAGCCAAAATTATAATACAATCAGCACTCGTGGACTGCACCATCTTTCTCCAGGAATCTTCTCCGTGGCAATTATTTACAATGTCTATGATTTCACCACCCACATCTCTTATAGCTTCCACATGAACTGGCAAAATAAAACCCGTCCCTACTATAGAAAATGTCCTTATCATAATCTGAAAACGTTTTTATGTTCCCGGGATTTTATAGCATTTCTAGTATCCACAACTATTTCGGCTTTTTTTGCCAGCTCCTCATAATCAAAGCCGGAATGGTCTGTTAAAATTAAAACTAAATCATAATCTGCCAACTTTTCCTCCGGTGAATCTATAGATTTCATTTCATCAATTTCTTTTATATATGGATCAAAATATTCTACAACTGCTCCCTTTCTCTCCAAGTCCCACACCACATCATGAAAGGCAGATTCCCTGGCGTCTCCAATGTCTTTTTTATATGAAGCTCCCCATATCAAAATTTTAGAGCCACAAATTGATTTTTGATTTTGATTCAGGGCATAACTAACAGCCGTAACAACGGCATGGGGCATTTGTTCATTTATTTCACCTGCTAACTCTATAAACCTAGCCCAAAAATTATACTCTCTTGCCTTATAAGATAAATAAAATGGATCTACACTAATGCAGTGCCCGCCACACTTTGGAGAAGGATAAAAAGGCATAAACCCGTAAGGCTTTGTTTTAGCGGCTTCTATCACCTCCCAAATATCTATGCCCATTTTACTGCATAAAAGCGTTAATTCATTTATCATAGATATATTTACTAGGCGAAAGGTGTTCTCTAAAATTTTTGACATTTCTGCTGTTTTTGCAGAAGACACAGGATGCACTTTCTCTAAAAATTGTGAATAAAATAAAACAGCTACCTCGGTACATTCTTTGGTAATTCCTCCGACAACTTTGGGAATTTGTGAATGGGGCACATTGCTAACTGGATCAATACGTTCTGGGGCAAAAACCAAATAAAAGTCTTTCCCAACTTTTAATCCAGACTCTTTTAATATGGGTAAAACATCCTCTTCTGTGGTACCAGGATAGGTGGTGCTTTCCAAAATAATAAGCTGATCTTTATGAAGGTATTTTTTTACTTCTTTGGCAGAATTCTTAATGTATGAGATGTCCGGATTTTTATTTTTATCTAAAGGGGTGGGCACACAAATTACAACAACATCCGCATCTTTTAAGGGTTCAAAGTTATTAAACGCTTTAAACTTTCCTTCCTTAATAATTTTTGCCAGCTCTTCATCGCTTATATCTTTTATATAGGATTTACCATTATTTAAACTATCCACTCTTTGTTTCTTTATATCAATCCCAGAAACAGAAAAACCGGCTTCTACCATTAAAACCGCATGTGGAAGCCCCACATATCCCAATCCCATTATAACCACCCTTGCTTTTTTAGATGTAATTAACTCTTTTATTTTAGTCATTTTTTATATTTTTTTATACCATAAAATATGTTAATTTGCAATCTGGTCTAGTTAAAGAAAAACGGCTCATATTTTTTATATTGCTCCTGATTTAATTCCAACACTTTTGTAAAATATTCTTTAGCATTTTCTTTTTCTCTGAGATAATAATACCCAAGCGCAATATTAAAATAAGTGTCGGCACTAGGTCCTGCATATTCAAGATAGTTTATCGACATGTCTACAATTTCCTGATAGTTTTTTGTATTCTGGGCTGTATCAATATAACGTGAGTATTCACCGTCATTTTCATAAAACTTGTAATCTTTCTCTTTAGCCATTATATAGTTTTCCATTGCAAGGTCGTATTTCCCTGCCACATAATAATAATGCCCTAAAAGCCAATTTGGAAAATAACTAAAAGAAGCAGAGGACGTCCTGTCTGCATAATCCCTCAATAATTTTTCACCTTCTCCAAACTTATTCTCTAAAAGTAAAATTTGCGCCATTTCATTATAATACTCTACCCTGTCGCTAGAATAAGTGAATGATTTTTGGAGCAAAGCCTCTGCTTGTAGTAAATCATTTTTTCCTATTTTCTCATAGCTAAGTCTGTATATTCTTGGTAAAACAAAATATATTTGAGGATCAAAAGGTCGAGCTTGCACGAATTTCTCTAGCTCAGGAACAACTATATCGTACACATCTCCCAAGTCTTGTGCCTCTTGATCTGTAAATTTTGAATCTCCATCTATAATATTTAAAAATTGCCACCCTGCTCGCTTCCTAAGCTCCCAATAAGTATAAGGAGAATTAATATCAAAAGCCTTTTTAGCAAATGGTATTGCCTCTTTATAATACCCTTGGCTTGTATAAGCCAAAAACTGTATTGCTGAAGCGCTAGCTGTATATGGAACAAAAACAGTTGTATAAATTCCAATTAAACAAACACAAGCAGTAACAAAAAGAATAGGATTCTGCCACCTACTTAAAGAAAATTTTCTTTCGTGTTTTATATCTTGAACTTTCTCTACATAATTTTCCTTGTATACATAAACAACAAAAGCCAAAAAAGGGAAAAGTCCTAAATAAACAGGCAAAGAATCAAAAAGAAAAACACCCTGAATAATATACGCAAGGAAAATGCCTCCCAATATAAAAGCCAATATTTTTTCTGTTCTTGCTATTTTAAAAATAGCATAACTAATTGATGCCAAAAATAAAATAAATCCAGAAAACAAAACAACTCCTCCTGTGGCTAAGGGCTCTAAAAATATATTGTGAGTCCTGTCAAACCATGACTCTCCTCTACCTATTCTAAAATCATAATACTTATTAAAGGCAACAGGAAAATTTTCAGGGCCGTATCCAAAAATTGGCTTTTCAGCAAAGGCTTCCAAAGCAATTTGCCAAGTTAAAATACGCTCTCTTATGGATCCTATTTCCCAAAAATTGGTAACTTCTGTTATACGGCTAAGAAGTGGGCTTTCTTTAACAAAATTAGCATCCTTGACAATAAATAATCCTGCAACAGAAATGATTCCTATTGCTAAAATAATGGCGCAAAAAATAGCCAATTTCTTATTTTGTTTCCTTAAAAATAAAACAGATAATAAACAAAAAAGGAAAACTCCTCCAGCCAAACCCAAATAAGCGCCTCTAGTTTGCGTATAAACCAAGGCCACAACGAAAAAACCAGCAGCACCTAACAATAAAACATTCCAAAAATACCCTTCAAAAAATTTTCTTTCTATAAAAATAAAGCAAAATCCAATTGCAAACAGTAAATAAGCCGCTAAGTATGAAGGATTTCCAAAAATACCAGAAAGCCTATCTTGAGTTGCCAAATTTAGCCAAGCATACGAAGACACCAAAAAGGCCGTAATTATAAAAACCAACAATAGAATTTTCCATTCTTTATAAGTTTTAAACACAGACAAAATCATTAAAAAATATAAAATCCAAAATCCATATTGGATAACCCCATCTTGTCTTTCTATAGTAGAAAAAAATGATACATTTGGTGAAACTCCTAGAAAAGCAACTACAACTTGAACCAAAAAGAAAAATAGAAGACCTATAATTAAAATATTTTTTAAGGATAAAAACCGATTTTGGAACCCTGTTTTTTCTTTTTTAAACATTAACCAAATCCAGAAAAAAAACGCTAAACATACTAAAAAACGAAAACTATAGACCTTTCCTGAAATAAAAGGGAAATACAAAGCCCTTATTTTTATAAAAGGCAATATGCAAATTACAGATAATAATAGTGTCTGTAAAATTATTTTTATGGTTTTATAAGATATCATATTTTAAATAATCTTATCATATTTTTACCTAATTTCAAACAAAAACCCCCGCATTGTGCGGGGGTTTTTGACCTGTTTAAAGTTCTACAGGAAAACCTCAATCAGACTATGACCTTAGGTTCAAGTATGCCTTGCTTGTTTCAAGATCAGTGATACCCCATGTTTGGGTGTAGTATGATCCATCAACATCAACATCGCTTGTTCCCCATTTGACATCCAAAACTTCAAGTCCTGCATAATAACCTACGGCGTATTCTGTTTCGTTGGTTATCCTTGTAGTAACTTCAAAGTACTTGGTGTCTCCTGCGGAAACCTTCCAAGCATATGTGCCAGCTGTGGCATTTGTTGTGAAGGTTTGTGCTACAGTTCCTGTTGCTGAGTCTTGAGCTTGAGCCACGACTCCGCTGGAAGCTGCTGTACTGCTGTAATTTCTTACATAGATATCAGCACCAGTTGCTGTTACGTTAAACCTGATAACTGCATCGGCTGCTTGAGATGTGCTACCCGATGTACCAGCAACGTTAACAATTGATGAGCTTACCAATGCAAAAGTTGGAGCTTGCAAATACATATATGCATTTGCTGGGTCTAAGTTTGAACCTGAAGCTGTTACTGTTGCAAAAGTTGAAGCATCTTCTCCTGAAATATCTGTTGCTGTCAAGTTTGCGCTAACCCATGTTCCTTCGCTGAAGTTGGTGTCTTGTCTTGAGATTGTTCCCATGACAGTAAATGTCTTTGTAGTGTCTTTTGGAATTGTGACACTAAGATTTGAGAAGGTTGAGGTTGCGGCTGTGCTTGTAGAAGCTAACTCTGTAGTTCCGTCAAGAAGTTTAACTGTTGGCAAAACTGTTGCCAATGTATCGCTGGAATTAGCTTGAATTCTTACAGTCCTCAAAATAACATCATTGTTTTTAGCTTTAACGTCAAATTTCATCAAAACAACATCATCTGTTTGAGCTGTTTCTTGAACAATAACGTTTCTGGCTTTTGGATTATCTGTGTTGGTAGAAACTGTAAGTGTTCCTGTGTCACCTGTTGTGATAACAAATGTACTTGTTGACAATGCAGATGATGGACCAGTCTGGCTTATGCCAGCCCCATCGGTTGCACGAACTGCATTAATACCAAATTGAATTGTAGGAGTACATGTTGTAGCTCCAACTGGCAAACCAGCTGAATCAACACTCAAAGTAATTTTCTTTGTAGTGTCTTTTGAAACAAGCATATTTAAACCTTCAACTCTTACCATGTAATCGCTTCCAATTGTTACTTCTGTTGTATTGGCAGAAGTGACAGCAACGCTCTTTGATGTTGTTCCATCAGAAATAGTGGCTGCTGAAATCATTGTCCAAGGTCTTACATTACATGAAGTTTCGCTAACTGATGTAAAATGTACATCCAAACGATTTACTACAACGTCTGATCCTGTTGCTTTTACATCAACTGCTGCAACTGCAACGTTAGACTGTCCAACGTTCATCTCAATCCCGCTAATTGGGCTTACAGATTTTGTAACTGTAATTGAACCTTCAGCTCCTGGTGTTGTTACGCCTGGTGTTGTAGGTGTTGTTGTCCCAGGTGTTGTTGTGACAAGAGTGTTTAATGCTGCTCTTGTTAATGGTCCTACTTGATTTGCAGGTGTCCATCCTTTGGCTGCCTGGAACTGTTGAACTGCTGCTAAGGTCAATGAACCAAAGTAGCTGGTTTCCATTCCGGCTGAGCCTACTCCTGTTGTTGCTACTGTATAACCATTGCTATTCAAAAGGCTCTGTAAACATTTTACATCTGTTCCTGTTGAACCAATTGTTAAAGCTCTTGTGAAAGTGACTCCTGTGCAAGCGGCTGTGCTTGTAGCAGGTGTAGCTCCACCTTGTAATGCAACCAATTGAGCTTGCAATGTGGCAATTTGTGCCAAAAGCTCGTCAATTGTTACACCTTGAGCTGCTCCAGGAGCAACTAATGCGACCAATGTCAATCCGACAATGGCTGCGATAATTGTTCTTTTTATACTCATTTTAGTGTTTTTTGTTTGTTATTTAATTTTTATTTTCTTTTCTCGCCGGTCGACCTTGTCCCGCTAGGCGGGATTTTAAGAGTTCGCGATTTTACGTACTAACCACGAATTACGGCTCGTCTAATGTCTCCATTAGATGACTACTATTAAATTTATCAATAGTAATCATCTAACGGAGACGGCAGGTACGCCTACCTTTTTACTAATTTAACGGACTTGTTGTATCAATTGTGCTTGTTGCGTTGATTATATCTGTGTCTGTTTGGCTGGTGCTATTGACTGAATCCAAAATCTTTTCCAGCGCTTCAATATATTTGCCTTGCTCATATAAGTCTTTTATTTCCACCAAGCTAACTTCTTGTTCTTCAGTTAGTGTTGCTTTTTCCAATTTTTCTATCTCGTTTTGCACATATGGAGCCATAGCTTGATTTAAATCTTTTATACCTTGGCTCTCGGTTAAATCTGTCCCTGGCATATCAGCTAATACTTTATAGTTGTTTGCAATTTTTGTTAATGTTTGCGAGTCTTGAGGCGGATTGTCTTTCAAATTTTTGGCAAGCTCTGAAGCGTTTATGTTTATTTCATTGATAGCTGAAGGGATATTACTTGTTTTGCCCTCCTTTGCAGCTAACGCCAAATCATTTATTCTATTATTTAAAGCTACAAGATTTTGCTGAACCCCTGGCTGGCCAGACAAAGCAGCTTCTGATTGTTCTGCCATTTTTCTTACAGGAAATAGCAAATCACCTGGCATTGTATATTGGGCAAATCCTACCAAACCTACGGCTATAAAAGCCAATGTTGCAAAAGAATATGCTAACTTTCTATGTATAAGGGATGATTTAATAATGTCAAAAACACTGGCTTTTCTAACTAAATTTGTAATAATTCTCTTTTCTGGTGCTCCATTAAAGATCTCTGATTTAACTAAAGTAACCCATTCCGTCCTGGGTTTGATTCCTTTAAGCTCTTTTATTGATTTTATTAAATCTTTTTGGTTCATATTTTTAACCCTTGTACTATTATGACGGAATTCTACGGAAAACGTTACATCCCTCATAAGAGCTTCCCTTTTTCATATTCTGAAACTTTTCTAAGGGTTGCAGATTATCAAGATCCCAACATTTTTTAAACTCTGCCTCTTCCGAAGAAGTATATTTAAATAGACTCCTTGGTTTAATATGATCAACCTGCCAATATGCGCCGTAATTTTCCCATGTCATATTCTTATCAAACTTCTTCTCTAAATGTCCTATTAAATCCTCAAGACTATAATTAACTAAGTTTTCCCATTTCCTACCCGCTTTCTTGCCTTTTAAAGACAGTCCCATAAGATTCCCCATATTGCAATCCAGTCGAAATTTAGGACTATTTTTTCTTAATTGTTTAAAATAATTACTAATTCTTTCTTTTGTTTTAGGAAGTTGTGCGTATTGTTTCAAATATCCCGGATTTTTCTGAAGCCATCTTCTCTGTCTGCTTACGGCATTCTCTATATTATTCTGCTCCCATTTCTTTTTATTACATTTGGGACAGATTTCTTTTTCTTGTCTATATTTTATCTTGAATTCTCCCTCACAATTCTTACAAATTTCTTTATACTCTTGTTTTTTTAGTCTTAATTTCGCAACCATAGCCCTGATGCCAGACTCCCCTCTACTTGGAAATTGCTGTAATAGCTTTCTTTTAGACAAAACCGGATAAAATTCTCGTAATTTTTCTATCTCTTCATCGCTCCAAAATCCTCTAGACGTATTAATCTTATTTCTTTTTAACTCTCTAAGAATAGTATTATAACTGCATTCTTCATCCTTGCTTATTTTATAAGAACTTTCTCCGCTTTCGTATCTTTTCACGATATCTGTCTTAAAGTGAGTTCTTAATGCCATAAATTAATAGAATTTAAAGTTATTTATGACTCTTGTATCAGCCCCCTGAGCTCTTTGAGTCCTCTATGTAGCATTACTCTTACTGTCCCTGCTGGTTTGTCTACTAATTTTGCTATCTCTGCAATGGGCATATCCTCCAAATAGTGCCACATTATAATGTCTTGGTGCTCTGGTTTCAGCTTTTTTATAGATACCTTTATAGCGCTTATATCTGCACTTAAAACAGCTTTATCGTGGACATTATCGCCAGAATCAGCTATTTCTGCCAAAATTTCAGAGGAAACAGTGTTTGTCCTACCCCTTTCCCTATAATAATCCACCACAGCATTTCTTGCTATTTGATACAAAAAAGCGCTGGGATTGTCTATTGCTCCTGCTTTATTTTGATACGCCTCCCACCCTTTCATAAATACTTTTGAAGTAATATCCTCTGCTGTATCTTGGGAATCTACCTTCAAATAAACAAATCTATATATTTTTTCAATATATTGATCGTAAATCTGACTAAATTGTTCTTTTATCTCATCCATACTATAAGCTCTTATATTACACTAAATAGTCGTAAAAGTCAATATTTAATAGGACATTATCGTGTCCTATCCTTTGATTTTGTAAAAAACCTTGTTAAATTCGCCCTGCCTGTCTATTTTACCCATTTTCAGTAATTCATCCAAATCTCTTCTTATTGTTCTTTTTGTCACATTTGCCAAGACCCTTTGGAAATCCATAACTTGGCCCTGCTTATTTTTAGACAAAAATTCAAGTATTTGGCCTTGCCTCGAAGTAATCTTTAGTAAAGGCGAGCTTTGCTTCACCACAGGCTTAATTGCTTCCGGCCTTTGTGGCCTGGTAATTAAACTCTCGCTATCTGGTTTTAAATATTTTTTTATCTTTTCATATTCAGCGGAAACAATAATACAGTTCATAGAATTCAGCCAGCCCTGCGATCTTCCAATCTCAAAATATCCCAAAACAACATCAATATCCTCCATTAGCCGTACTTTATTTTTTGCCCTGTCTGCTGAAAAATAATCTTTAAAAGACAGCCATCCATCACTTTCAGATACCAAAATTAAGCTTTCCATTATAGACAAAACTTTTTCTTTGGCCTTGTTTTTCAGCGGATCAGCCTCCGGAAAAAATTCGAGCAAGCTGTATGCGGCGTTTGTCAGTTTTATAAATTTTTCTTCCATTCCACTAAAACTAACAAAAATTAAACCAAAAGTCAAAATACACTTTTTGTGCAAAACGTTTAATAATTATATCATAAACCTCCAAAAAATTCATCTGTGGAAAAGTATAAAAAAACCACTAGCCTTAGCTAGCGGTACTAGTTTTCCCATGCTCACCTTCTGTGTCTCCTCCGCCTATGATTAGATATAGCTACAAGAGAAGGAGGATCACACCCTTTTTTCCATTCCTTAAATGTTTTTTCCATTTTTTTGAGACTTATAAGCGACACCCCCCAAAAAACAAGGATGAAGAACGGCCCCGCCATAGAAAGAAATCTCAGAAGAAAGAGCGGGATTTTGTATTCCGTTTCGCTGTTTTGCTGGCAGGAATACAGTAATACAAAGCCCACGACAGCCGCTACCCAAAGAGTAACAAGCCCACGGACTTCTCTATTCAAAAAGGCCTTCATGGCACCACCCCTTTACCGCAGAATGCGGCAAAAAAGAGAATTGGAAAAGGTCTAATCCTGCAAATAATCATACTGCCAAAGAGCCCGCATGTCAATTATCTTATCCACCTATTTCCCAGTGATAAATTGGCCACAAGCCGCCTTAATATCTTCGCCAAAACGATAACGCTGTACAAAGTTTATACCAGCACTTTTTAACACACCTTTAAACGCCTCCACTCTTTTGGTGGTGGATGGTTCAAACTCTCCTGCTTTGTTGTATAAAATTAAATTCAGAAAATATAACTTTTTATTTATTATAATCGCCAATTCTTTTGCGCATTCTTTTGAATCATTAACTTCATTTATCAAGACATATTCAAACATCACTTTTCTGTTTGTTTTTTTAATATATTTATCTACGGCTTCCAACACTTTTGACAGGGGGTATTTTTTATTGATGGGCATTAGCTCTTCACGCAATTTATCATTGGGTGCGTGCAAAGAAATAGCCAGGTTGCACTGGGGACAATCTTGGCTGAATTTTTGTATACCTTCTATAATACCGGCTGTGGAAACAGAAATAGATCTGGCTCCTATATTAAAATATTCCTTATTATTTAAAATTTTTATTGCTTCTATCACGTTTTCATAGTTTAAAAACGGCTCACCCATTCCCATAAAAGTCACATTTGTAACCCGCGAAAGCCCGGCTTTTCCCGCGAAAGCCGGGCTTTCGCGAAAATACCTTTCAAAAAAAATCACTTGCTCTAAAATTTCATAAACAGATAAATTACGCTTAAAACCCATTTTCCCTGTAGCACAAAATAAACACCCCAGCGGACACCCCACTTGGGAAGACACACACACAGTATTTCTAGCGTCCTTATGACGCATCAACACAGTTTCTATTGCTAGCCCGTCTGTTAGTATTATCTTGGCCTTTACGCTGCTTCCCCCGCCTGCAACGCTTTGCGTAGCAATGCGGGCAGGTTTTTCCGAGACTAAAACATCTGCCTTAATTTCTAAAGGACATTCTGTGTTTAGCCTATCCCTCAAATTTTTAGAAAAAAAAGTTGCCTCTGACCAATCAGAAATAAAATTCTTAAACAAAGCTTCTTTGGCTTGTTTCAAACGAAATGTGGGCTCTGTTTCTAAAATCTTTTCTAAATTACTTAAATCCATTGTTTATTATCTATAATATTTTTCAGGAAAAATAGCAAAAAAAAGCCGGCACAAATGCGCGGCTTAGGTGTCCCGCTCAGTAAAGTCGACTGCTTAACAGGCACTTCTGTTGTTCGCCGACCAAATAACGTGGGTTTCCGTTCCCTGTTCGTCTTTGACGACAAAGTCTTTTTGCTTTACGACTTCGCCATCTCGGACTAGTCTTTCGGATTCAGCCCCTATAACAATAGTCAAACTGCCTGGGGCTGAAACTCTAAACCTGATTGTCTTTCCGTCTTTGCCAGGGCGCATTTCGCCGAGTACGCTCTTCCGGTCACCTCGCCGTTTTAAGGCCACAGGACCGGCAATGCGCCGCCAATCTTCCTTTTTGACTTCAACATAGAAACCCGCAGACATGACTTACCCCTTTTCTGTTTTATTCCCAAAAAAAAGTTACTTTTTTGTAAAAGTGCTATATCCATAAAGCACTCATTATATTTTTTTACTCTTCTTCTTCATTTAAGTCAACACCAGGACTGGGCGTTTCAGAAACTACAAAATCAGCACTATTATCATCTGTATCAACTCCATTTGCCCTTATAATACTTTGCCCAGCAGACGGAACTGGAGCAGGAGCTGTTTCAAAAGAAAACGCATTTTCACCAATACCAACCTTATCAATAATATCATCATCTTCTCCTCCGACAATATCATCTTGATTTTTTACCAAATAAACTGAACTTCCAGAACTCAACTGTAATGCCGAACAAGACATATCAGCAATATCAAGCAGAGCCTGGCTGGCGTTATTTCTAACAACTAAAAAATGACCTAAAGCAACAATTTTATCATCCGCACCAAAATTTTTTTTATAAACCGTTCCTGTACTGGGACTTCTTTGAATTGACCATTGGCTTATATCAATCTCAAAATCATTGGGATTATACAGTTCTACCCAATCATCGTTAACCGTTTCTCCTTCAATTTGAATTTCATTAATAACAATAGCTTTTACGTCTGGCACTGAAATTGTTGTCATAATTGGAATTTCAGGCACCCAACCCGAATTATTTTCAGCAATATCGGTTGCGCTTAATTGAAAATAATAAGTTTTCCCGTTTTTACCAAGAAACTCTCTTATTCCAATATAATTTTCGGGCGCGCTATCAATATCTTGGGTCTCATCAGCTTGCCATTCTCCACCCTCCTCCCTCCATTGAAAATTGTAAACAGCTAATCCGGATGGCGTAACAGCACCCAATGGGTCTGTAATCTCAAAATTAATTGTAAAATTAAGACTGCTTTGTGTGGGCTCAACGCTAAAAATAATTTCAGGTGGAGTGGTGTCTGTTACAGTTTCGGGTTCTGGTTCGGGTTCGGGCTCTGACTCAATCCATGTTACATTTTGCTCTCTTGGTGTAGGTATTTGAATTTCAAAATCCTCTGAATTATTATCAGTATTTTTATATTCTCCCAATTCTTCATCCCAAATTCTCCCCACACTTTGCCCGATAGATGGCTTCAAAGCTGGTAAAACTTTGTAATCCTTTGCCAAGCCATAACCAACTTTATCCGCTATATAGGAGTCATCGCCACTTACAATCACGTCTTTTTTATTCACCAAGTAAATCGTATTCCCCGAAGCAAATTCAGAGCTTAATTTTAATCCAGAGCAAGTCATATCAGCCAAACTTAATACTTCTTCGCTTGCATCGTTTTGTGCGATTAAGAAATAGCCCTTACCAGTAATTTTTGCTTCCTTATCAAAATTTTTTACACGGCTTATATTTCCAGTGTTAGATGCTTTTTATATAGACCAACCAGTTAAACAAAAACTTTCTTCATTGGGATTATACAGTTCTACCCAATCATCGTTAACCGTTTCTCCTTCAATTTGAATTTCATTTATAAAAATATTTTCAAGGTCTGTTGAATTCTGGCATTCAACAAAATCATCTTCACTTGGTGGCGTAGAAGTAGTGACGACTGGGTCTTCATAGCAGTTTACCTCACTTACAATCTCTCTATTTGGGTTTTTTAGTGCCAAAAAGTTCCCATCGCTCAGTGTAATATCCAGTAAAACATCAGAACCAGCTAATTCACGGGATATTAAAAAATATTCTTTGGCTCTGATTATCCTGCCTTTAAAATTAGTAGAAGACATAAAACTACTCCACGAGTCTGCTGTTTTTGTTTTTCTTTGTATATACCAACCAGTCAAGTCAACATCTGTATCATTTGGGTTGTATAATTTTACAAATCTCTCACCGATTGGATTAACTTTAACCTCAAAAATTAAAATTACAGGGTATATTTTGTTATCATTTTCTTCTTGCTCTTCTAAATCATCTTCCTGCTCTTCTTCCAATTCCTCCTTTTGAACTTCTGCCATCAATTCATTCACCTGCTGTTGCAAAATGTCCAGCTTTTCAGCAATATCATCCAGCTGGTCCTCCACCGAAACCTGTAAAACAGGTATTTTTACAGCCATATCGGAGGGCTCACTATCCTCTAAAACGGGGCTCTCCTCATTTAAAACAGCCTCCTCTTCCTCAAAAATAGGCGCATTTATTAAAGATGCGCCCCAAAGCATTGTATTCCCTGTAATTTCTGGCGCCTGGCAAAAATCTGCCAACAAAAAAGCAACTAAAAAAGCTATTACAACAATAGCCATAAAAACAAAAATCCACCTCTTAACCGAAAATTTACGCATATAATTACGACTTTTTACGTGGGCTGATTTTTGGTCAGACGTTTTCTTATTCTTTCTATAATATCTCCTATCCTCACTTCTGTTTTTACAACATAGTCCACATTTCCGTCGCCCATTTCCATTACTTCAGAAATCCGTTCCTCGTCATTGGCGTTAGTTAGATATATAATTGGCACAGTAATTCCATCTTTTTTTAACTTTTTGGCCATTTGAATGCCATTCATTTTGGGCATCATAATATCCATCAAAATCAAATCAGGGTGCTCTTCTTCTTCTTTTTTTAAGCCTTCTTCACCATCTTCAGCTGTAATAGTCTCGAATTCGGTTCCTTGAAAGCTTGTTTTGACAATATCCCTAAACCCCTCGTCATCCTCCACTATTAAAATTTTCTTTTTTTTCTCATCTACCATAATTATCGGATTTTACTTATAATTTTATCTTCTTTTATTCTACTCCCCTCCTATAGGTAATTCAACATAAAACGTGCTTCCTTTGCCTTCTCCTGCAGACTCAGCCCACGCTTTGCCCTTATGCATTTTTATAATCTGCCCAGATAGATATAGCCCCACCCCACTCCCTTTAGCGGTTTTCTTAGCCTGCTCTGTCCTTTCAAACTGACCCTCAAATATATTTTTTACTTTATTTGCTGGAATCCCTATACCAGTGTCCTTTATTTCTATTAAAACAGTAGACTGTGAGTTTTTAGTAGCGGCCACCGTAACTTCTCCCTTTTCCGTATATTTTATTGCATTATCAATCACATTATATATAGCAGCTTTCAGTTTTTCTGTATCTGCTGAAACCAATATTTTCTCATCAGTCTTTTTTAAAATCAAGTCAATCTTTTTTGCCAAGGCTTTAGAATCAAGCGCATTTTTTATTTCTTCCAGCATAGGCACTAACTCCACACCTGCTTTTAGGTTTACCACTGCTTTACCCATTTTAAACTGTTCCACGTCTAAAAAATTATTTACATCTCTGATTTTATTCTGCACCACATCCTGCATTTTTTCCAAAACATCTTTTGCCTTTTTGGGCATTTTACCGTAAGACTCGCCAATCAG
>Ga0265595_1000510_pt1 | contig 34595 bp, 25 predicted proteins | sample saktaG_15_FD_190148 | JGI IMG/M metagenome (GOLD analysis project Ga0265595, IMG submission 190148) | Saline water microbial communities from Sakinaw Lake, British Columbia, Canada - sak_2013_06_06_50m | ecosystem: Environmental > Aquatic > Non-marine Saline and Alkaline > Saline ...
AAAAAGAAAGAACAAATCGAGACTTTAATGAAGTTTATTGACGCCAAGCTAAATCACAAAAAAGAAGAGGTCGAAGAGGCAAAAAATCAATTAATAGACTGTAAACTATGTTCAGTGGCTTGAACAATAAAAAACCTCCCACACTTGGCGAGAGGTTATACAAACTTGCAGATTATTTCCGCTTTCCGGCAAAAAATAATCCCATTGTTAGCAGAAGCAGAGACGATGGTTCGGGAACAGAAACCATTGTGAAATCAGTAACATCGACGCTGGCATTAACGTCGCCATAGTTATTAAGCGCCACGCTAAGAATGTGGTAGCCTGCGTCAAGGTCGCTAATATCAATATCTGTGGTAAAAGCGTCCGTGCCGGCAAGGTCGCCGGTGATAACAAATCTAAGTTCGTCATCAACCCACAAGGTGAGCTGATCGCCGTCTCCAGCATTTAAAAACTGATAAGTAAATTCAATTGCCGTGTCGTCGATACCCTTTACAAAACTGCTATGCCAATATGCCGGGCTATGCTCAGTTAAGCGCATGCCACTTGGTATTGCGGTGACCAAACCCTGGGTTAGCAATGTGGACATATCCAAACGCAACCATTTTTCCACCGGACTCAACTTGGCGCCCGTATCCTTTAGGTTATATTCTTTTGAGTTGTCAAAACTTCCATTGGGATTTTGCCAGTCCTGCTCATAGCTTGAAGACAGGTTTTTGTAGGCATCTCCCTCAAGGGGCGACCATGCAATCCCAAGATTGTTTATTGACATACTAGCCCCCTCATACCAATTAACAGGATAGACATGCTTATCTCCGAAAGACAAAGATGGTTTGGGGGTCAACTTCACATTGACGATACCATCATCTACATTATAACTATTCCCGAAACATGAGTAATAGTTATCGACAAACGTAGATGACGCATCGCGACCGATTTTAATTCCACTGAGAACAGAGCCTAATTGGTTGCCTGCGCCAGTCAAACCCGTTGTGCCTTCTGGGGAATCAGCTAATGTAAGTTGGTTTACAACTACTGACCCGACATTGCCACTATTATACAGTTTTTCAGTTGCCAGAGCCGACACGCGGGCTCCATGGCTTATCCCAAAAATCTGTAACTTGCCCGTGAAACTCCCAGAAAAAATACCCGCAGATTTCAACGCATCAACCAAATCACCAGCCGCTTCGTCAGTTTTCAATCGCGATTGTCGCGCCTCAGTAAGCGAGAGTATATCCGATGGACTCCTCACCGTTGCCGACATATCAATCCAGTTGAATGCGACAACGATGTCGCCCGGGGCGACAGCCTTAATGTCTATCGCCGCGTTTTTCAGTATTCCGGCAAAATCCGCATTGGTGGCAGAACCGGTTTTGGGGTCTGTTGTGTCCCAGATTTTTCCGCCGTCATCCGCGAACGTTCTTAAACCAGGCGCCCATCCGTGAACCAAAATGTGGATATTGCCGGAAGAAAGATCGCCGGTGCATACCGGCACCCAATTCGTACCATCCCATTTTGCAAGATGTTCAATGGGCGCGCATGTAGGCGGCTGGACTTGATATTCTTGGCATTTCCCAACTGGTGTTAATAGAAAGGCACGAGATTTTCCGGCGGGATTTGTTCCGTTGCCAACAATCTGGCCCGTGCTGTTAATGGCATTTGCTGAATTAAGCGTCCATCCAGAAGATGGTTCAACCAAACTATTAAGATCCTGCATTGCCCCATTATTGTACAAGAATGCACGACCACTACCATATTGCACGGATCCCACGATTTGCCCATTGTTGTTGATGTCACGTGGAATAGCCCCAACACCTCCAAATCTTTGTAATTCCTGCATCTCTCCGTTAGCGTAAAGAAAGGGGTGACAATATGAGGAATTTTGCTTGTCATGAACATATCCCACAACTTGGTCATTATCATTAATAGCGACGGGGCAACAGAAATTATAATCAGAATAACCCGGGAGCGTGCCCAAATCAGCACATATTCCATTGCTGTAAATATACATCTTGTAATGGATGTTGTAATCGCCCGTCATGTCGAAGTGTGGCCCGAGGACGACCGTGCCATTATTGTTAATATCAGTTGAACCGTCGCGCATGATCACACCCACGGGCAGTTTGGTAATAATTCCGTCACAATAAAGATTACCCCCATTGATTGCCACCTCACCCTGGTCGTTTATGCCACAAGGGTGTACGCTTCCATAAGAACCTATCCGATAGTACTCAGTTGGGTCGCCTATAATAGTCATACTTCCGTTTGCATAATAGAAAGCCATATCATATTTCCATGATGGAGGGGAAGGGTTCGAAACATAGCCCGCGATTTGTCCGTTGTTATTGATGCTTACAGCGAAGGAATAAAAATCTTGGAATGCGCCAATATCACTCATCGTCCCATTACTATAGAGAAAGGCGTGGCAGTCGGAAGATATGTTAGAAATGGTGGCCGTCCCCACAATCTGACCATTGTCGTTGATGCCACGGGCATAACTGTAATTTCCGCCGAGCGTGCCCAAATCAGTGACAACATACTGAACTTGCGCCGCGCACGGCTGTACCGCAAAAAAAACTGCTGCGGCAAAAATCACAAACAATCGGAAATAAATCGTTTTCATTTCTAAACTCCTCAAAAAAATTTTCAAAGGACAAGAATATCGCCAACAAGGCAATATCTTACTATTTTTAGATTATCATGCCCGCAAATCAGAATCAATCTTGAAAAAAACTAAATTTTAGCTTTAAATAAAAATATGAATAGATTTAAATTATTACCGAAGTCAAAAATCGACAACTTGCCAAAAACGGCCGGAGTGTATTCGTTTTACGCTTCGCCACCAAAACTAAACCCTAAAACCTATACCCTAAACCCTATTTACATCGGCAAGGCTATAAATATCCAGAATAGGGTAAAAAACCATTTTCAACAACCAAGTTACAGAGATAATCTGTTTATGGATAAGGTTGATAAAGTTGGATACTTAGAGACTGGCTCGGAAATTGAGGCGTTAATTTTGGAAGCAAATTTAATAAAAAAATATCAACCAAAATTTAATGTTGTTTGGAAAGACGGCAAAAATTATTTTTACGTGGCCGTAGAAAAAAATAAAAGTGGCGTTCCCTATGTCTTCATCACCCACCAACCAAAAAGTAGCGGAAGCCCGTCTTCCGCTAATTTTATTGGGCCTTTTGTGGAAGGGACTGCCCTCAAAAAAACTTTGAGATTTTTACGACACGCATTCCCCTATTACACCTCAAAAAAGCACCCTAAGTTAAAATGTACTTATTGCCACTTAGATTTATGCCCCGGACCAGAATTATTTGAAAACCCCCCTTCGCCAAAGGCTTCGGCGGGGCTGCGGGAATACCGCAGAAATATTAAAAAATTAATTTTAATTCTGAAGGGCAAAAGAACCACCGTCTTAAATTCTCTAAAAAAAGAAATGAAAGTATTATCGAAGGAAAACAAATTTGAGGAAGCCGGCAGAATACGCGACAGTATTAATAATTTACAACAAGTTATGTCGCACACCCGCGTTATAAACGGCTCAGCAGAAATAGTTGTAAATTTGTCGTCCGACAAATTTACAACTATTTCCCCGACACAGGGAATCGGGAAAACTTTGGGGAAAATTATTGGAGCGGGAAAAAATATTCACAAGATTGAGTGCTATGACGTTTCAAATATACAGGGAAAATTCGCAACCGGGTCTATGGTTGTTTTTATTGACGGCGCGCCAGCCAAGAGCCAGTATAAAAAGTTCCGCATAAAAATGGAAAATAAACCGAATGATATTGCGATGCTGAAAGAAATTTTACAGAGAAGATTAACACATAAAGAATGGCAGTATCCCGACGTTATACTTATTGACGGCGGAATTGCGCAATTAAACGTTGCCGTATCTGTAAAAAATATTTTGGCGCCGGGAATAAAAATAATTTCAATCGCCAAAAGAAACAAAGACCTATATATAGAAGGAAGAAGCGACTTCGTGCCATTAAAGAACTTGCCTCGTGAAATTTACAACTTAGTTTTGCAACTCGACGACGAAGCCCACAGATTCGCGATAAACTATCATAAAAAACTTCGCAAAAAATCTTTATTGCAATGATTGTTGTATTTCGGTAAAAAACGTGCTAATATATAAAAAATGAGGAAATTACTCTCTCAGATTATTGCCGCTATAGCGGGGCTATGGCTGGCAACGTTAATTGTTCCTGGGGTTGTGGTTGTAGCCTACCCGGCATCGAGCTTTTTCGGATTTTCTTTAACGGCTCAGTGGCAAATTTTTGTGGTTTTGGGAATTGTTTTGGGCTTGCTTAATTATTTTCTTAAACCTTTGCTGAAACTCATATCCCTGCCTTTAGAAATAATTACTCTTGGACTTTTTACAATAGCGATAGATATGGCTTTAATCTGGGTTTTGGACTTAATGTTTGACGAACTCACTATTCCCCCCTTTCTTCCTTTACTATATACTGTCCTAATTATTTTGGGACTTAATATAATTGTTAAATCTTTTTTAGTAAATAGAGATAACGAATAAAAAAATATGAATCAAATTTTATTTTACACTCAATTAGCAGTATCGGTAATTATAATTATCCTTATTGCGATACAGCAAAGAGGAGCGGCTCTTGGCGCCGGATTCGGTGGAGGAGGCGAAGTTTACTCTGCTAAACGCGGAGCGCAGAAAAAAATACACTATGCTACGATTGCGGCCGCAACCATTTTCTTGGTTTTAGGCGTATTAAACATATTGATACAATAAACTAACGAATGAAGTTTCCTAAATTTTCTCAGTGGAAACAACTTTTTAAAGTATTAAAAAAAACTGAAAGAATCTTTTTTTTAATTTTTGTTGCGCTTTTTTTTGCATCCACCCTATATCTTGCGATTGATTTATATATCAACAATACAAAAATAGCTCCTGCCTATGGCGGGACATATACAGAAGGGGTTGTGGGCCAACCAAGATTTATAAATCCTATTTACGGCGAGACAAACGACGTTGACCGAACATTAATAGACCTGGTTTATTCCGGATTAATGACCTATGACAAAAATGGGGAAATAGTTAATGATATGGTTAAAAACTACCAAATCTCAGACGACGGAAAAACCTACACGTTCCAGTTAAAAGACAACCTTTATTGGCAAGATGGAGCGACGCTGACCGCCGACGATGTTATTTACACCATAAAAACAATACAAAACTCAGATTATAAAAGTCCTTTAAGGGCAAACTGGCTATGCGTAGGTGTAGAAAAAATATCGGACAGCTCTTTTTCGTTTTCCCTCGGCGCGCCGTATAATTCTTTCCTTGAAAACTGCACCGTAAAAATTATTCCTCAGCATATCTGGAAAAACGTTCTTCCGGAAAATTTTGCCTTGTCTCCCTATAATTTACAGCCTATTGGTTCCGGTTTTTATGCTCTTTCTGACATACAAGAAAATAGCACCAGCTTTATAAAAAGCTTAACTTTATCGGTTAACCCCAAATACTACGACAAGTTGCCCTACATATCAAAAATTTATTTTAAGTTTTTTGCTAATAAAGCTGACTTAATAAGCGCCGCAAATCAAAAAACAATCGACGGGTTCTCCATCGTGGCGCTTGATAATAACCAAGCTTCTGTGGAAAAGCAGGTACGCCAAGGATGGAGCGCAAACGAAAGATTTAACACCTACTCTTTTTCGATTCCAAGATATTTCGCCGTATTTTTCAACAATGGCCCAGGGGGCACCCCTTCTAAAATTTTATCCGACAGCAACATAACTCAGGCCCTTAATTATTCCGTTAATAAACAAGAGCTTGCCCAAAAAATACAAGATTCTTTCAAGGAAAAAATTTCTGTCGTCGACTCGCCCATTTTTCCGGATTACTTCGGCTATGCAGGCCCGACGGTGAATTATGATTATAATACAGATGCCGCAAATAAGTTGCTGGACAAATCCGGATATAAAAATTCCGGAACCGAAGGGAGCTCGGGGCAAAGAGCAAAAGTGGATACAAAAACTCCGGCCTTCCAATTTAAAAGCTATTTATCGGCGAGCTCAAAAGGAAACGAAGTTGTAGAGCTTCAGGGATGCCTGGCAAGATTAGACGATAACTTTAAAACCCTTTTGCAGAATGAAACCAGCGGAACTTTCGGTAAGGGAACAGGAGACGCGGTTATCGCTTTTCAAAAAAAATATTTGCCGGACGTACCAAGCACCGGCGAAGTCGGTCCCGGCACCCGAAAAAAACTGAATGAATTCTGTTTGTCTTCTCAAGATAATTCTTTGCCTTTGCAATTCACGCTCACTACCATAAACCAGCCCCAACTGGTTATGACAGCCAATATTTTAAAAGATTACTGGCAAAAAGTAGGCGTAACAATTCAGATAAATGCCATAGAACTCTCGAACTTAAAAGATATTATTAAAAATAGAAGCTACGACGCATTGCTTTACGGACAAGCTCTTGGAAGCATGCCGGACTTATATCCATTTTGGCATTCAACGCAGATAAATGACCCCGGATTGAATCTTTCAGAATATCAAAATAAAAATGCCGACCAGTTATTAAAAGACTCCAGAGAAACTTTGGACGAAACAAAAAAGGCGCAAAGCTATGAAAAACTGCAGGACGTAATACTCGGCGACGCCCCTGCCCTATTTTTATACAACCCCGATTACATTTATTGGGTTTCCGGAAAAGTGAAAGGCGTAGATACAACAAAAATAGTTGATCCGGCAAAAAGATTCGAAAATATTAATAATTGGTTTATAAATACAAAAAGAGTATGGAAATAGACTTAGAAAATGACCCAAAGGGTACCCCGCCAGATGTTCGCCACTTAAATGATATGCGCGAAGTTTTATGCGACGAGGATTTTGCAAAAAATTCTCCTGATATGGACTTATATTATATGTATAGAAAAGTAAAACAGGAAAACGGCTTAGTGCACAATATAACTATTACACTGGCTAAAATGCTGGGTTCTGAATTTGCAAAAACAAAGGGTCATGTGCATATCGGGAACTTTAAGGAAATTTATACTGTTTTGGATGGCCAAGCAATATTTTTGATGCAGAAAGGAGATGCAGATAAAATTAAAGATGTTTATGCGGTAGAAGCAAAACCGGGAGAATCAGCCATAATTCCTGAAGGATATGGCCACGTTACGATAAATCCATCAAAAACAGAAGATTTAAAAACTGGCGATTGGACCGCAGAAGGATGTAAAAGCGACTATTCCCTATTTGAAGAAAAACGTGGCGCTTGCTACTATTACATCCTTCAAGACCCAAAGGGTACCCCCTCAGGACAGGCAAGGTGGATTAAAAATGAAAATTATAAATCCGTCCCGGAACTACGCTTTGAAAACTCTCTAAAAGAAATCCCTCAAAACTTAGATTTTCTTAAATAATAATTTAACTCTCAGCCCGGGTGGTGAAATTGGCAAACACGTACGCTTCAGGAGCGTATGTCGCAAGACTTGAGGGTTCAAGTCCCTCCTCGGGCACAAAAAAAATAATTAATATTAACTAATAAATATGTTTACACAAAGACGTCCCGCCTCTGCGGGCAAATCGCCAAATGCCGGGCAAACGGCATGGCACAATACATTTCCTGTCCCGAAGAAAATTTGGCATGGAGATAATTCACTAAAAATAATTCCGCTTGGCGGGTGCGAAGAGGTCGGAAGAAATATGACCTGCTTTGAGTATGGACAAGATATCGTAATTTTGGATATGGGTTTACAGTTTCCGGAAGAAGATATGCCCGGAATTGATTATATAATTCCAAATATTGAATACTTGAAAGGAAAAGAAAAAAATATACGGGGCGTTATTTTTTCCCACGGCCACTTAGACCACATTGGAGCCGCTCCCATACTTTTGCAAAAACTGGGAAACCCGCAAATAATCGGAAGACCATTAACTTTGGAAATGGTAAAACACAGAGTTGAAGACCTTTATTTCGGTGAATCAAAAAAACTTAAGACATTATATATAAAAGATATAAATGAAAAAATCAGGCTGGGAGCCTTTACTCTAGGCTTTTTCCCAATTGACCACAGCGTAATGGATGCTATGGGAATTATTCTAGAAACACCATCGGGAACAGTTATACATCCTGGAGACTGGACAATTGAAAAAGACCCCGTCGGCAGAAAGGCCATTAATTATTTTAAATTGGCTAGCTTAAAAAAGCCGACTATTTTGATGCTCGAATCTTTGGGCGCCACAAACGCCAAAGAACCAGTAACCGAGGAGGAAATGTTAAACAACATTTTTGGCCTAATAGCAAAAGCCCCTGGCAGAGTTATTATAACAACCTTTTCCTCTCAAATTCAAAGAATAAGGCAAATATTGGAATTTGCTGCAAAAACAAATAAAAAAGTTGCCTTGGATGGATTTTCAATGAAGCTAAACATTGAGCTGGCGACGAAACTTGGGTATATAAAAATTCCAAAAGGGGTCATTATCACAACCGACAAAGCCCACACATATCCAGATAATAAAGTTATAATTATTTGCACAGGAGGTCAAGGAGAAGAAATGGCCGCGCTTTCCAGAATTGTTGCAGGAAACCACCGCTTTGTTAGAATTAAAAAAGAAGATACTGTTATTTTCTCTTCGTCGGTTATTCCAGGCAACGAACGCACGGTTCAAAGAGTGAAAGATAATCTTTACCGCCAGTCAGACAATGTTTACCACTCTGATATTATTGACGTGCATATTTCCGGGCATAGCAACATCGAAGGCATAAAAGAAATGCTTAGAGAAATTAAGCCGGACTACTTTATTCCTGTTTACGCCAACCACTATTTTCTTAAGGAAGCCGCAAAAGTTGCCCAGGGAATCGGCTTCAGAAAAGATAAAATATTTGTTCCCGATGACGGTTCAATTATAAAATTCTCCCATTCGGCATCCTTCGGCACGGCTCAGGACAAGGGCTCAGGGCAGACCAACGCGGAAATACTAAAAGAAAAAGCTCCAACCAGTTATGTTTTCGTTGATGGATTGGGAGTTGGAGATGTTGGAGAAATTGTTTTAAGAGATAGGCAGATGTTGGCTGAAGACGGAATGTTTGTTATTGTAGCTATAATAGATAAAAAAACTGGCACCGTAAGAGGAAGTCCCGATATTATTTCACGCGGGTTTGTCTATTTGAGAGAATCAAAAGATTTACTTTCGCAGACCCGTAAAAAGGTTATCGAAATAGTAAACAAATCGGCCGGCCACGGAGGACCAGTAAACTGGACTTATGTGAAAGACGAAATCCGCAACAAAGTCGGCGACTTCTTGTCAACAAAAACCAGCAGACGCCCGATGATTCTCCCCGTAGTAATCGAAGTCTAGATTTCAAACTAATAAAAGTAGCGGAGACCCGTTCTCCGCTACTTTTTAATTCTGATAATTTTTATTGCTCAAGGAAAATATCCTTAGGCGCGCCCAACGCTTTTTTATATTCCATCCAATCACCTAACGAACGCCGGCATTCATTCAGCCCACCCATAAATTCTGATACGAAGTCTCTCTCGGTAACTGATAAAAAATTATTTTTACCAACGTAATCGCCGTAGCTTGACCACTTATAATCTTCTAAAAAACTTTTTGTTTTATCCATATCTTTGATGCCACTTTCTTTCCAGTCCGGCTCTATCAATGATATGGGATTTGCGTGAATATAATTAAAAATAGTTCTCAGTTGGTCGTCATCTTCAATATAAACCGAACGAAATCTGTTTTGAAAGACATAGCCCTTTCGTTTATGTTTAGTATTAAAATATCTCCCATAACCAGCACCGACTTTTCGCATAAATCTTGTTATCCCTTCGTCCTTTAACTGTTTCAGCAACAAGTGAATGTGATTTGGCATAAAACAAAAACATAACACATCCACAAACCTGTCCCTCTTTTCAGGAACAGCGGAGAACGGGTCTCCGCTCTTTTCTTTCTTTTTCTCTTTGTGGCGAGCCTGTCTTCGCTTCCTAATTTCAACTGGCTTCGCATTGTTAAATTCGTATATAGAAAAAATACCGCGATAATAATCGTTTGTATCCTTAAAAATTAAGTTATCATCCAATCCCCGTAAAATAACGTGATAAATCTCATCGTTAGCAAATTGTTCTTTTCTGTACGGCATATTTTTATTTTACCATAAAAAGGCGGAGAACGGGTCTCCGCTGTTTTTGCGCTATTAAAATGTTGTGTAAATAAAGAAGCCGGGTGAGAAATCTCTTTTTATAGAGAAATCCCAACCGGCTTTTGCTGTTGCCCTCGCCGAAGCGAGAACCTAATCCCAGTTCTTGAAGTGTCCTATGAAAATGTGTTGAGACACATCGTCGCGGGGATACAGATTTCTCGCGATACTCTGGAGCATAGCGACGCTTTGTATGTATTGAGCAATGTTCACCAACTGCATCAACAGCTCGCGAGTTTTCTCCTCGCTGCAGCACTTGCCGCCAAGTCCAAGTCTGGCGCCTGGTTCGAGTTGATAACTAATACTCGTGAACCAAGACCAGTAAGCCTGCTGAAGGCGCTCATCTGCTTTCTGCGACTTGACATAGGCGAAGAGATTGTGAATCCCGCTCTCCACCACCTTCACAAAAAGCGAACCTATCGCCAGGCTTCCACCCAGATACCACCAAAGATAGAAAAACTTCTGTAAAAGCTCTTCCCACTCCATGAAGCTGATGAAGCTGTGAGCCGACTGCTCGAGGCGCCTTTTCCCGACTTCACGGAACCATCGCATCACCTCCTCGGTAAATGCGAAGAAGCTCAGCGTAGTATCGACATCCGTTTTCTCGTCGAACACAACTCCGTCGGGTCCGCCCGTCTGCGCGAAATCGTACTTTTTCTGCTCAATCATGACAACTTCCTTCCTTTCCCAAAGCTCCATAAGGCGCTCGGGAAAATTTTTAAAGATCCTGGCAAGGTCGGCAACCCCTTTTACGAGATTAACATCCAACCCTGCTTTTTCCGCTCGTTTTCCTGCCTTCGTCGGACTTGCCGACGCCAGAGCCATGGCAACGAAACGAGGGTTTTTACTGACTACCTTCGCGCGAACCACAAGTTCGTCGAAGTTACGACTTTCGTCTGTTTTGTCCATATTGGACCTCCTTTCGGATAAACAACAGACATTTTTCGGTTCTTTCTTCCTTCTTTAGGAATTCTAATAATGCACATTGCAAAACCAGAATAAAAACCTACTGCACCTTGCAGTTCCTAAAAAGCCCTGAACCTTTTAGAATATTACACTATAGCATTGATAAATAGTTATGTCAAGATTTACCCGCTACCCTATTTGGTGGTAGAATAAAGTAATTAAAATGCGAGGTAGCAGAAGAACGAACCAAATAAATTTTTTTGAGGCGAGGGAAACCCCCTATGGAGAGGTCGAGACGAGAAAAAATTTGATTTGGTGAGTGAAAAAAGTGCCGAGCGAAACATCAATGAGGATATTCAGCGGAATAAGACCAACAGGAGGTCTTCATATAGGAAATTATTTAGGAGCTATAAAGCAGTGGATTGATTTGCAGGAAAGAAATGAGTGTGTTTTTTGCATAGTTGACTTACATGCAATAACCACTCCGTATGATCCCAAAGAGCTTCAAAAAAATATTTTAGAGACCACCGCGGTCTATTTGGCAGCTGGCATAAACCCTGAAAAATCGGTTATTTTTGTGCAGTCGGAAATAAAAGAGCACGCTGAATTAGCCTGGCTCTTGGGAACCATAACTTCAATGGGAGAGCTTTCCAGAATGACCCAGTTTAAGGAAAAATCCAAACAGCACAAGGATTATATAAACGTCGGATTATTTAACTATCCCGTCTTGATGGCTGCTGATATTCTCTTGTATAAGGGTCAGGCTGTTCCGGTTGGTAAAGACCAGGAACAGCATGTTGAACTGGCCAGAACTATTGTAAGAAAGTTCAACCAAAAATTCGGCAAGGTTTTTCCTGAACCGGAAAGCATTTTGCCAAAAGTCGGAGCAAAAATAATGAGTCTGACAGACCCTAAAAAGAAAATGTCAAAGTCAGACGATCCAAAATCATGCATTTCCCTTTTCGATTCGCCCGAAGACATTACAAAAAAAATAATGTCAGCTGAAACAGACTCGGGCAAAGATGTGGTTTACAATGTTACTAAAAAGCCGGGCATTTCAAACCTTTTGACAATATACAGTTTGCTTGCAGACAAAACGACACAAGAAATTGAAAAAAAATTCAAAGGCAAAGGTTACGGAGATTTCAAAAAATCTCTGGCAAAAGTTTTGATTGATTATTTGGAGCCATTCCGCAGAAAACAAAAAGAATTACTAACAAGAGATGTTTACGTAAAAGATATCTTAGCCAAGGGTGCCTCACGAGCCAAAATCATCGCGGAAACCACAATGAAAGAAGTCCGCGAAAAAATGGGATTAGCATAATTATTATACAAAAAACACCGCGTTAATCGCGGTGTTTTTTTATTTCCATTATGGATTACATGTGCGACAACTTACGGTGCCACTATTAAAACAACCTCCGCTCGAATTAAGGTTCACTCCTGACGGTCCCGCATATCCGGTACTATCTACACACCAATCAAAATTCAAGGTCCCGGCTCCAGGACGAAAACAAAAACCGTTGCCTATCGAACACACGTCCAACCCCGAAGCTCCGACTAACGTTGGAATAGAAACACTCAATCTACTTGCTTCTGGAGACATAGAAAAACCCGAAAATGTGCCGCCATTATCAATATAAAATTTTGTCGCAGATGTGGCCCATTCACGCATTTCAGCTTTTGCCGAAACGATTTTAGATTCAGTTATATAGTGCGTCACGCTAACCATCACAATCGCCGCCAGTATGGCGATAATGGCAATAACCACAATTAATTCGATAATTGTAAATCCTTTTTTATTTTGCATTTATTTAATTTTAATATTAATTATTCTATTATAGCACCATTATTCTATTATAGCGCCTTTCAGCTCTTTCTGCTTTTCTTCAAGTAATTCTTGCGTGTCGGCTTCTATTGTTAAACGCAATAACGGTTCTGTATTTGACGGACGGACGTTAAACCACCAGTCTTTGTATGTAACCGTTATGCCGTCTAAAAAGTCCTGCTCGCCGTCTGAATATTTTTGTTTTACTTTTTCTAAAACCTCATCTTTATTTTTAACTTCAAAATTTATCTCTGCTCCCTTTGGATAGGGAGATAATTCGGCGATAATTTCAGAAATTTTTCTTTGATCTTTTGAGAATACTTGCAATAAAACCAAAAAAGAAACGATACCTGAATCCATGTAATAATTATCTCTAAAGCAATAATGGCCCGAAAGTTCACCCCCCATAATCCCGTTATTTTTTACGAGACCTTCTCTAACATTAACAAATCCAACCTGTGTTCTTATTGGTTTTCCTCCCCATTTTTGAACAAATTCGGGAACAGCTTTTGAACAAATCGCATTGTAGGCGATTGCCATACCCGGATTTTTCTCTAAAAAATATTTTGCCAAAAGTAAAAGAGTTGCATCAGCTCTTACCAGTTGTCCTGTTTCGTCAACTAAGAAAATTCTGTCTGCATCCCCATCAAACATCAGACCGAAATCCGCTTTATCTTTTTTAACCATTTCGCCTATTTCATCAGCCGACCCCTCTATTAGCGGATTAGGGCTGTGATTTGGGAAGTTTCCATCGGGCTCAAAATTTAGGGGAATAATTTCTACTGGCAATTTATCTTGCATTCTTGAAATAGCATTGCCCGCCACACCATTAGAAGCGTCAATAACAATCTTTAAGGGATTAACTTCACTTAGATCAACGAACGAGATAACATGGTTTACAAAGTCATTCCAAATGTCTTTTTTTTCAATCTCAATGTCTATTTTATCGTCTAGGTCATCTGGTTCAACAGATGAAAGGAGGTCTTTCCCCCTTACCATCTCAATGCTATTATCGGTCTTTTTAATCATTTTTAGCCCATTATACTCCTTTGGGTTGTGGCTGGCAGTTATCATAATCCCCGAGTCAAAGTCATAGTTTCCTACCGCAAAATAAAGGCATTCTGTGGGCACCTGCCCTATATCGTGCACTTGGACGCCTTCCGCCAAAAAACCCCTTGCAACGGCTTTAAATAGCGCTGGCGACGAAATACGAGCGTCCTGCCCAACTACTACTCTTTTCGCCCCTGAATGGCGCACAAAAGCGCGACCTATTTGATAGGCAGCCTCTTCGTTTAACTCCGAAGGATAAATTCCCCTCACGTCGTATGATTTAAAAACCGATGGATTTATTTCCATTCTAGTATTATATACGAAAGTCAAACAAAATCCAATAAAAAACTCTTGTAGTATTTCAGATTGTTTTTTGATAATATTAGAGAATGAAAATATCTAAAATGCGTGGGTTTTACATTGTCATAATCTTTTTGGTCGCCATTCTTTTTGGAGCCCTTTTTTTATATACAAAATACTTTCCGACCTATAAACAAAATTTACCAAATGACAATTCCGGCGAAGTTTTGCCGAAAGATGTAAAAAGCTCACCGATCGAAAGTCCAAACGAAGTTTTACTGAAGGAAAATAAAATTTTATCAAAAGAGTTTGAGCTTCTCTCAATTGAACAAAAAATCACATTTGGCGAAGCTTTAGAAAATGCTAAATATGTGGAAAAATTAACCGGAGTACGACCGGCTTTTCTGATGAGTATTTTACAGGAGGAGCTGGCCCTGGAAAAAACAGATATGTGCTATTTAACAGATATTAAGACCGGCGAGGGAATCCGCGCCGTTGGTAACGAAAAAAGAATAAAAACAATGCACCCGACAAGAGACTTGCCGGCGTTTTTAGACATTACAAAAACTCTGGGGAAAGATCCATTGAAAACTTTGGTTACTTGCCCCATGAGTTTCGGCTGGGGCGGGGCAATGGGACCGGCTGATTTTATTCCCTCAACATGGATCCTTTACAAAGACAAGATAGAAAGTATTACAAAGAAAGTGGCCGATCCGTGGGATATTAAAGATGCTTTTTTAGCTTGTGGGTTGTATTTATCGGACTCCGGCGCTAAGTCAAGAACAAAGCAGGGAGAATGGGATGCCGCAATGATATATTTTTCAGGGTCAGCAACTTCTCCATATACATTTTATGCAAAAGGGGCTCTGGAATTGGCCGGCAAGATACAATCTGACATAGACGCCCTGGGAGACAATTAGCGCATACAAGTCTTGATTTATTATAACTATCTGCTATAATAACTCTACTATTTAACTCCGCAGATTTACGGCGAGTGTGATCGAGCGGTTCTAACTATAAATTCGCAATTTAATATGAAAACATACGAATTAACATATATAATTTCTCCGGAAATAACATCAGAGGAAGCAACAGCTAAAGCAAAAGAGATTGAGTCTACTGTCCAAGGCAAAGAAGGCATAATTTTAAGTCAATCAAACCCCATAGCTAAAACTTTGGCATATCCCATAGAAAAGCGGGCATCGGGGTTCGTTGGCACGGTAGAGTTTCAAATGGAGTCCGAAAAAGTACCGGAATTGGAGGAAACCATCTCTAAAGATGAAAATATTGTCCGCCATATGGTTATAATAAAGGAACCTTTAATGGCAAAAAGGGAAAGAAGGAGCAGAACAAAGCCGGCGTTGGCCGTGGAAACAAAAAAGAAAGTTGAAGAAATAGTAGAAACGGAAAAACCGGTTCACACTCCAAAGTCTTCAACAGAAAATAAAGGAAAAGTGGAATTAAAAGATATCGAACAAAAATTAGAGGAGCTTTTAGGAGAATAATTTAGCCATCAACGAATAACGAATCTACTACGAATATACGAATTCGTAAATTCGTACGGAATTCGTAATTCGACGATGTTTTATGAATCTAAACAAAGCATTCGTATTAGGAAATGTTACCAGAGATCCAGAGGTAAGATCTTTGCCATCGGGTCAACAGGTAACAAATTTCAGTATAGCAACAAACAGATTCTACACCTCAAATGGGGAGAAGAAGCAGGAAGCTGAATTTCACAATATCGTTTGTTTTGGAAAATTAGCCGATATAAGTGCAAGATATTTAACCAAGGGTTCTTTGGTCTTAATAGAAGGAAGGATAAAAACAAGAAACTGGATGAACGCGCAAGGAGTAAAACAATACAAAACAGAAATAATTGCTGAAAGTATGCAACTAGGACCAAGAGGAAGTGGCGGAGGAGCGCCGTCAGGATCCACTTCAAATTACGGAGAATCAAGAAAATCAGCTTCACAAGACGCAGATTTAGAAACAATAAAACAAGAAGAGATACCAGTAATCGAAGAAAATTATACACCGCCCGCGCCAGATGAAACAGATGATGCAAAGCCAGTTACCTTTGAAGACAACGCCGCAGACGAAATTGACGTAAAAGATATACCATTTTAATAAAAAAACAAAAATTTAAATAGCGTAAGGTGTTCAACGTAAATTAGACCCCATGGGTATAAATATATCTGGGTCTAATTTCCGAAGCAATCTTGTTCGCCTCGCTCACAAGACCGTGTGTTATTTCTGCCAAAAAAATATCGATAACGTAGATTTTAAAGACACAGAACTATTGTCCCGTTTTGTTTCGGGTTTTTATAAAGTAAAGCCAAGAAAAAAAACAAACCTTTGCTCTTATCATCAGAAAAAGATTGCTATCGCAGTCAAAAGAGCTCGCCAGATGGGCCTTATGGCATATTTGCCCAAGTAAAAACAGAACCCAAAAACAGCCCTCTCGGGCTGTTTTTAGTTTGTCTTTATTCTTTTACTTTCATTGCTTGGGGTTATGAATTCGAATTAGAACCATTTTAGCGGAAGCGAATTAAGTCAAGATTCAAGACGCGATGAGTGAGCCTAATGCCTCTGCGCATTGTGAGCTCCGAAGCAACGAAGAATATTGCCTTAATTCACCCGCCCGAAGGGAAGCCGAAAAATGGCTGATTTCTGTGGGGCTTCTCGTCGGCGTAACGCAGAGGTTACTACCTAGGAGGCAGGCTCGCCGTCAGCGAGGCCTGAACTCCCGACCTCGTCGCGCCTTGAAATCATCTCATTTTTTGGCTTCTAAAACTGATTCTGATTCGGGATTCATAGCCCTCTCTTTTATTTTGGCCATTGCTTCAGGATGTTCTTTCAGATACGTTTTAGCGGCTTCCGTGCCTTGGCCTATTTTTTCTCCTTCGAGCGTAAAATAACTTCCTGCTTGTTTTATAAAACCAATATTTAAGCCGGTCCTTAATGCGTCGCCAGATTTTGATATTCCTTCGTTATAATAAATATCAAATTCGGCCTTTTTGAAGGGAGCCGCTACTTTGTTTTTTACAATCTTTGCTTTCACGCGATTTCCAATAATTTCATCTCCCGCTTTTATCTGTGCGGTTCTTGCCAAATTAACTCTTACAGAAGCGTAAAATTTTAAAGCCAAACCCCCGGGTGTTGTTTCAGGATTTCCAAAAACCATACCGATTTTCATTCTTGTCTGGTTTAAAAATATAACCATTGTGTTTGATTTTGCCATAATCGCCGATAATTTTCTGCACGCCTGAGACATTAATCTTGCTTGCAGGCCCATATGTTGGTCGCCGATTTCTCCTTCAATTTCTCTCTGCGGAGTTAGGGCTGCAACCGAATCAACAACTATCACGTCAACTGTCCCTGTTTTTACAAGCGTTTCAACAATCTGCAAGGCTTGCTCTCCTGAGTCTGGCTGAGAAATTAACAAATTATCAACATCAACGCCAATTCTTTTTGCGTAATCGGGATCCATCGCGTGCTCTGCGTCAACAAACGCGCACGTGCCTCCTTTCTTTTGAGCTTCAGATAAAACGTGTAGGGATAACGTTGTTTTGCCAGATGACTCTGCTCCATATATTTCTATAATTCTTCCTCGTGGCATTCCTCCTACACCCAAAGCCAGATCCATTGCGATGGAACCGGTAGGAATTACGTCAACATTAACGGCGTGGATATCGCGCATTTTCATAATCGCGCCCGCGCCAAATCTCTCCTGAATTTCATCAATCGCGGCATTTAATGCTTTATTTTCCTTTGGATCTGCCTTTTCTTTTTTATTATCTTTTGCCATAAATGCGAACGAAGTGAGCACCCCGCCCTCTAAGCTGTTTGCGAAAAGGAAGGAATGAACAATTTATTTTTTTATTTTGACTATTTTAGCAACCCATATATTTTAGCATAGAGGGCGTCGGGAGTTCAGATCTTGCCGAAGGCAAGGCTGCCTCCTAGGGTTTTCGCTACGCTCAAACTTTTTTCCAATCACCGTCTTCCTCCGGTTGAGCCTCTTCTGACTCTGATTCGTCCGGTCCTCCGCCAGGAATTAATTGTACGCCAGAAGCCTCGGCTCCTTCATAGACATCCCTTGGTTTGGCGCCATCGGCAGGACCTACAATTCCTCTCTCTTCGAGCATATCAATTAATCTGGCGGCTCTTGAATAGCCAATTCTCAAGCGCCTCTGTAAAAATGAAGCGGAGGCCTTTTTGGTTTCTAAAACTATTTTTTTGACTTCCGCAAATAACGGATCGTCATCTGCTCCGCTGAAAAACTCTCCACCGGATTTGCCTTCTTCTGCCTGCTCTAAGCTTTCCATTAAGCTTTGGCTTATGGCTGATTGTGAATTTTCCATTTTTTTACCCTGATCCACAATAAACGCAGCAACTTTTTGGACTTCTTTTTCAGAAATATACGGACCTTGTATTCTGGAAATTTTTGACGACTTAGAAGACAAGAAAAGCATGTCTCCAGCTCCCAATAATTTTTCAGCCCCCGAGGTATCTATAACCGTCCTCGAATCAACCTGAGAGGCAACCTGGAACGTAATTCTTGTTGGCACGTTGGCCTTAATTAGACCCGTAATAACCTCTACAGATGGCCTCTGTGTCGCTAATACAAGGTGAATTCCCGTAGCTCTTGCCATTTGAGCCAACCTTACGATACCAGCTTCAATTTCCCTGCCTTTTGCCGCCATTAAGTCTGCCAATTCGTCCACCACAAAAACAATATATGGCATTTGCAATCCTGAGGCAATTACAGATTTGTTTTGATTGTAAGTGTGAAGATTTCTTGTTGGAACCTCTGAGAAAACTTCAAAGCGCCTTTCCATTTCGCGCGTCAGCCATTGTAAAGCATTTATTGTTTTTGTAGCGTCGTAAATAACGGGACATAATAAATGAGGAATATCATTGTAGTGCTGAAATTCAACCCTTTTCGGATCAACCATAATCAACCGTATCTGATCTGGCGTATATTTATAAAGTAAACTCAGAATTAAGCTGTTTAAAAAAATTGTTTTCCCTGTACCGGTGGCTCCGGCAACCAGTAAGTGTGGACCTTCTGTGATATCTGTATATGAAGGTGAACCCGTTATATCTCTACCCAAAGCAAGCATTAATGGGCTAGTGGAATTCTGAAAAGCAGTTTGGGATATTAAATTTCTTAGAGTAACAATAGACCTAACTTTGTTAGGAACCTCAATTCCAACCAGAGATTTTCCTGGGATTGGGGCCTCAATTCTTATAGGATGAGCAGCCAAGGCCAACGCTAAGTTATTTGACAAGGTTGTAATTTTTGAGAGTTTCACTCCTTCGGCCGGCTTAAAAGCATATTGCGTAACAGTCGGACCAACATTAACTTCCGCCATTTCAACGGGAATACCAAAATTCTCAAGCGTACTCTTAATTATCATTGAATTTTCCTTGATATTTCCGGAAGTAGGCGCGGCCTCATTTTTGTTTAGTAAATCCAGCGGGGGCAGAACATAATCATTTTTTGAAGCTGTGGATGGTTTTTTAATCTCTGCCTTTTCGGGACCATTGCCGTTATCTTTTTTAAATAAAGTTAATTTTGAAGGGGTTTGTCTTGCTTTTTCTTGCTCTTTTTCATTTTCTATACCTTTAATTTTTACATCCTCATCTTTCTGCCCGTTAATTGAAAATGTAGCTTTTTCTTCCTTTTCTCGTTTTGGTAGCTCACTCCAAATAAATTGCAGGAAAATAAATAAACCAATAAGAAGAATGGCGCCAAGTATAATATTAGCAACCAAAATTCCGAAAAGCCCTACAAATAATTTCGCCAGTAAAAATCCTACCCACCCGCCGCCATTTATGGCCGCCTCTTTCACAGACAAATCCTTAACGGCTAAAATTCCTGCTGAGGCAATTATAGAAATAAGGATGGCTAAAGCCATGGCTAGATTTTTTCCTTTTTTCCTGGTTTTTAAAAAAATCAGTCCGGCAATAAACAAAAATAATGGTATTGTGTAAAATGCATTCCCAATCAAGAAAGTGCAAACTTCTGAAAAAATTTGCCCTCCGTATCCTGCCTTATTAAAATTAGGAAAAGACAATACAATAATTATTGCAAACAAAAACATCAGAATGGCCTTTATCCATCTTTTAGCCCAAGAACTTAGAATCGAATCTTTCGGTTTGTCTTTGTTGTTTTTTACTTTCTCGTTTTTGTTGTTTCCTTTTCTTGCCACGGTCTTGTGAGCGAAGCTAAGGTTATTTGCATAGCGTAGCTTTGCAAATAACACTTACGTCGCAACTTGTTGCGACGATGCCTTTTGTTAATTTTTTACGTTGAATACCTTATTCGTCATCCTAGTTTATTCTGTGATTATAGCACTTTGCCGTATTACGATTCAAGGTACTTTTTACACCACCCAAGGATGGGACAAATAAATAAAAACTCCACAAAAGCCGTAACATAAAAACTAAAACCTCGCCGGTTAGGGCGGGGTAGAAACGCGCAGAGCCCCGAGGTCTACGGATTCGCAGACCTCGGGGCTCTGTTTTTCTTTAGACGATAATTACTCCTTAACTTTGGGTATAAATCCTGTTCCGACCGGAATTAGTTTTCCGATAATTACGTTTTCTTTCAAGCCGCGAAGTTTGTCTTCTTTTCCTTCAAGACACGCTCTTATCAAAACTCTTGAGGTTTGTTGGAAGGAGGCCGCAGACAAGAATGACTCCGAATTTAAGGCGACTTCTGAGATACCAAGCAATATTTGAAGACCGATAGGCGGAATTTTCTTCTCTGCTTTTAGTGTCTCTACTTCTTCGTTAAAAATTGCCCTCTCTACAACTTCTCCTCGTATCCACTCAGAATCTCCCTCCTCTTTCACTCGTATCCTTGAAAACATTTTTTGGATAATTATTTCGACGTGCTTATCATTAATATCAACGCCCTGAGAAGAATAGATTTTCTGAACTTCTTGCAAAACATATCTTTGAGCAACCTCCAATCCCGATGCTTTATAAAGTTTTTTCAAATCCAAACTTCCATCACACAATGCCTGGCTTTCCTTTATTTCCTGACCCTTTTCAACCAAAATTGCTGTTCTTCCGGGAATTTTGTATTCCATTACATCTTTTTTAGAAGATTTCTTAGATGGTTGAATTTTTACTATCCTGGTTTCTTCGTCTATGCCAATCACTTTTCCCTCGGTCAAAGATATTACTGCCTCTCCTTTCGGAGATCTCGCTTCAAAAATTTCTTCGATTCTGGGCAAACCTTGTGTAATATCTCCGGCTCCCACAATACCTCCCAGGTGGTGAGTTCTTAGTGTCAGCTGTGTGCCGGGTTCTCCAATTGCTTGGGCAGCAACTATTCCGACCGCCTCTCCCATTTTTACCAAGTCATTTCTACCCAGATCCCAACCGTAACATTTTTGGCAAACGCCAGTTGAAGACTTACAAGTTAAAGGGGATGCTACGATGGTCCTTTCTATTCCTTTCTCTTCAGCAATAGCTTTCGCTGCCTTCCAATTGATAACTTCTCCCTTTTTCACCAAAACAGTCTTATTATATTCCACCGTTTCCATAGAAGTCCTACCAACAATCTTAAAAACAAAGTCTTGCTCAATAGCTTCCGCGTCTTTCTTATAAACCGTAAGACCAATTTTATCTCCACAATCTTTTTCTGCGATAATAACGTCATGAGCTACATCAACTAGCCTTCTAGTTAAATATCCTGCAGAAGATGTTCTTAGAGCGGTGTCAGCTGTGCCTTTTCTGGCACCGTGTGTTGAAATAAAATATTCAAGCACATTAAAACCTTCTGTAAAAGATGATTTAACGGGCAACTCAATAATGTTTCCAGAAGGATTGTTCACCAAACCTTTCATACCCGCCATCTGAACCGGCTGAGCCCAAGTCCCCCTGGCTCCAGCTCCAATAATAGACATCACAGGACCATCGGCCGGCAAAGTCGTTCTTAACAGTGCTTCAATTTTTGATTTTACACCCTGCCAAAGCAAAATTTTCTGAGAAGTTTTTTCTTCCGGAGATAAAAGCCCTCTTTCAAAATGGCTATCTATTTGTCTTACTTCTTCTTCCGCCTTTTCTATAAGTTCAGCTTTTTCTTTTGGAACAATTAAATCATCCATTCCCCAGCTTATTCCGGACAAAGTGCAATATTCGAATCCAAGCGTTTTTATCTTGTCTATAACAACAACTGCATCCTCGTTAGGATATTTTTCGATTATTTCTCTAACTAAGCTCTTTAGGGCTTTGTTATCAATAACCTTGTTAATATAAGGATAATCCTGTGGCAAACTATCATTTAGAATCAAACGACCAGCAGTTGTTTCTATTAATTCTACTTTGGGATCTGCGCTAATTATAGCCTTCGGATTTGAAACCTTTATCTGATCGTTAAGTCCTAAGAATCCGTACTCAAAAGCTGTAACTGCTTCCGAAGGGCTTGAGTAAACTTTCATATCCTTCGAAGCGGTTTCCGGTTTTGTATTATCCAGTTTTGTTAAAAAATAACATCCCAAAGCAATATCTCTAAACGGTCCCATTACGGGCATTCCGGTCGCGGGCCTTAAAAGATTTAAGGTTGAAAGCATAATCTCTCTAGCCTCTTTTTGCGCTTCCTCGGACAAAGGTAAATAGACCGCCATTTGGTCTCCATCAAAGTCTGCGTTAAAAGATTCGCAAACCAAAGGGTGCAGTTTTATTGTTTCCCCTTCCATTAAAATTGGTCTGAAGGCCTGAATACCAAGTCGATGCAAAGTAGGAGCTCTGTTTAGCAAAACCAGCTTATCTTTTATAATTTCTTCTAATATAGCCCAAACATCAGGAGTTTTTTCTTCAACCAATCTTGCCGCTCCACGAATGTTGTAAGCCAATTCCTTGTCTAAAATTCTCTTGATTACAAATGGTTTAAATATTTCTAAAGCTAATGTTTTTGGTAAACCACACTGAGAAAAGTGCAATTCAGGACCAACGGAAATAACTGATCTTCCAGAATAGTCCACACGTTTTCCCAGAAGGTTTTGTCTGAATCTTCCTTGTTTTCCGGCCAACATGGCAGCTAAAGATTTTAGTAATCTCTTTCCTCCGGTTGTGGCTGTAGTTGTAACACCCTTTCTCATTTCGTTATCTATCAAAGCATCAACAGCTTCCTGCAACATTCTTTTCTCGTTTCTGACAATAACCGGCGGAGCTTTTATCTCCTGCAAATATTTTAACCTATTGTTTCTGTTAATAACTCTTCTATATAAATCATTTAAATCGGATGAGGCATATCTTCCACCATCTAACTGAACCATCGGCCTTAAATCTGGGGGTAAAACGGGCAGAACGTCCATAAACATCCATTCCGGTCTTATATTCGCCCGTAACATTCCCTGGAAAAGTTTTAACCTTCTTAAAACTTTTTTCTTCATAGCCGGCGGAGCTTGTCTCGCTTCCTCGGCTATTTTTTCAGTTTCTGCTTTAAGATCAACTTTTTCGAATATTCCTTTCACAACTTCGGCTCCAGTTCCCGCTTCAAAGACTTCTCCGAATTTCATGGAAAGCGCATGATAAACAACCTCGGATAAAATTCTTAAAGGTTTAATATCTAAAAGTTCTTCTTTTGCTTTTTCTCTTGCCTGTTTCAAGTCGTTTTTAGCGGCTTCTGTTTTTTCTTTCTTCACCTTTGCTTTGTATTCTGATTCAATCGCCTCCATTATTCTATCTCTTGCCTGCTCGTCAACCTTTGTAATTATATATGAAGAAAAATAAATAACTTTTTCCAGTTGCTGGGAACTTCTATCCAAAACTAATCCCATTCTTGAAGGCACTCCTCTTAAAAACCAAATATGAGAAACCGGCGCATACAGTTTGATATGCCCCATTCTTTCTCTTCTTACAGAAGACTTTGTAACTTCAACTCCGCACCTGTCGCAAACAACTCCCTTGTATCTTATCCTCTTATATTTTCCGCAGGCACACTCGTAGTCTTTTTCGGGACCGAAAATTCTTTCATCAAAAAGGCCATCCTTTTCAGGCTTTTGAGTTCTGTAGTTAATTGTTTCCGGCTTTATCACCTCGCCATGAGACCAGGACATTATATCCTCGGGAGAAGCAATTTTAATCCTTATTGATTCTAAGTCTAATACTCGCATGTTTTTTGAAAAAATTATTGAATATTACCTTTGCTCCTCTCTTTCTAAACGAGGTTTTTCTCTAACTTCGACCGCCATGCCGAGTGATTTTAGCTCGGCAACAAGCAAGTTAAAAGATGCTGGAATATTTGGATTCCTTATCGGTTCTCCTTTCAAAATAGCTTCATATGTTGCCGCTCTTCCCTGCACGTCATCAGATTTTATGGTCAACATTTCCTGTAAGGTGTGGGCGACTCCATAACCCTCCAAAGCCCAGACTTCCATCTCTCCAAATCTCTGACCTCCAAATTGAGCTTTTCCTCCCAACGGCTGTTGAGTAATTAATGAATACGGACCAATTGAACGTGCGTGGACCTTATCGTCAACCATATGGATAAGCTTCATTATATACATATAGCCAACTGTAATAGGCTTTGGAAATGGCTGACCTGTTCTACCATCATAAAGAGTAACCTGTCCTGATTCCGGCAAACCTGCTAACTTTAATTCTCTTTTTATGTCTTCTTGATTAGCTCCTAACAAAGCAGGAGAAATTGCAATATAATTAAGTTTTTTAGCCGCCCAGCCCAAGTGAGTTTCTAAAATCTGCCCTAAGTTCATACGCGAAGGGACTGATAACGGCGACATGACCAAGTCAATCGGAGTTCCATCGGCCAAAAACGGCATTTCAGCTTCAGGCAAAACTTTTGAAACAACTCCTTTATTTCCGTGTCTTCCAACAAGTTTATCTCCAACTTTTACTTTTCTTGTTTCGGCAATTTCTACCCTAATTCTTTTTACAACTCCAGGCTCTAATTTATGGCCAAGATCTCGAGAAAATATTCTGACATTTACAACTCTCCCTTTCTTGCCGTGTTCCATTCTCAAAGAAGAGTCTTTAACGTCTTTTGCTTTGTCTCCAAAAATAGCTCTTAATAACCTTTCTTCCGGTGTTAATTCGGCTTCTCCCTTTGGAGAAATTTTTCCAACTAAAATGTCGTTAGGGCCAACTTCTGCTCCAACTCTAACAATTCCTTCTTCGTCCAAATCTTTTAATTTTTCTTCTCCAACGTTAGGAATATCAGATGTTGTAACTTCGGGACCAAGTTTTGTTTCACGGACATCGCAAGTAAAGTCTTCTATATGTATTGAAGTGAATTCATCTTCTTTTACTAACTTCTCAGAAATTGTAAGCGCGTCCTCAAATCCTCCCCCCCTCAGAGGTAAAACACACATTAAAATGTTTCTGCCTAAAGCCAACCTGCCCTGAGAAATAGCGGCTCCATCAGCCATAACATCTCCTTTTTTAATCTTTTCTCCCTTTTCAACTATCGGTTTTTGATGAAAACATGAATATTGGTTTGTTCTGATAAACGTCTGAAGTTCGTAATTCTCTTCGCGCTTCTTGTTTCCAATCTCGTATTCAACTTTAATATGTTGAGCATCAACTTCTTTTATGACTCCGTTTGCTTCCGCTAATATTACTTGGCCAGAATCGCGGGCGACATTTCTTTCTGTCCCCGTTCCGACAAGCGGAGCTTCCGGCCTTATTAATGGCACAGCTTGTCTTTGCATGTTAGAACCCATGAGGGCTCTGGAAGCGTCGTCGTGATTTAAAAATGGAATCAAAGAAGTAGCTACAGAAATAAACTGCTTTGAAGAGACGTCTATATAATCAATTTTATCGATATCAACTTCTGCCGGCTCTCCTTTTACTCTGGCCTCAACTTTGTTTGGCGGAATTTCAGGAAGAATTTTTAGAGAATCTGTAAGAGGGACCGAAGCTGGCGCTATATTATACCTTTCTTCTTTTTGGGCTGAAAGATATTCTATTTCGTCTGTTACTTTTCCATTCTTTACTTTAAAATATGGAGCTTCAATAAATCCGTAAGGATTTATCCTTGCAAAAGAAGCTAAGTGACCGACCAATCCAACGTTAGGACCTTCCGGTGTTTCAATAGGACAAATTCTTCCATAGTGAGACGGCTGAACGTCTCTGACTTCAAATCCCGCCCTTTCTCTGGTTAATCCTCCGGGACCCGTTGTTGTCAGCCTTCTTTTGTGTTCAAGTTCAGCCAATGGATTTTCGTTATCCATAAATTGCGAAAACTGCGAGGAAGTAAAAAATTCCCTTATAACAGCCATTAACGGCCTTGGGTTTATAAGCTGTATTGGGGTTATTGTGTCAGACTCTAAGGTAGACATTTTGTCCTTGATAATTCTTTCCATTCTCATCAACCCAACCCTTAAACGATTTTGCAAAAGCTCAGACAATGTTCTAACCCTTCTATTTCCCAAGTGGTCAACTTCATCAGCTTTTGCCGAAGGGTCATTGTTCATCCTGATGACCTCTTTAACAACTTCGACTATATCTTCAATTTTTAATATCCTGTCTTCTTTTTCAATCTCTTTTTCTAGGTTTTTAGGAGCCAAATTTGGCAACCTCAACCACGTCTTCCATCTTCCCACTTTTGACAAGTCGTACCTGTCAAAATTAAAAAACATATTAAATATCAAATCCTGCGCAGTATCTGGCGTAACCAAGTCTCCGGGCCTCAACCTTCTATATACTTCAACCAAAGCCTCTTTCTGGTCTTTGCAGGTATCTCTTTTTAACGTTTCCTTTATATATTGTATTTCGCCGGTATCAACATCTTTAAAGGCCTTTTCAACCTTTTCTATACCATCTAAACCTAGTGCCATCAATAAAGTGGTTGCGGGCACTTTTCTTTTTCTGTTTATTTTAACTCCTATAAATCCCGACTCTTCTGTTTCAAATTCCAACCATGCGCCCCTGTTAGGAATTATTTTAGAACCAAAGAAGTTTTTTCCTTTCGACGTTCTCATTGTGAAAAACGCTCCCGGAGACCTTATAAGTTGAGAAACTACAACCCTCTCTACTCCGTTTAACACAAAAGTCCCACGCTCAGTCATAGCGGGGAAATCAGCGAAGTATACTTCTTGCTCCTTAACCTCTTTTGTCTTAAGGTTTACAAGTTTTATTTTTACTCTTAACGACTCCTCAAGAGAGTCGTTATTCTTTTTGGCCTCGAGGCCATTTTTATAATTAGTGGCTGAACGATTATATCCTCCAAACCAAAGCTCAAATTCCTTGCCGGTGTAATCTCTAATTGGAGAAGTTTCCTCCAAAAGTTCTTTTACTCTGACATTCCAAAAATCATCCCAGGTTTCCTTTTGCATCGTCAAAAGGTGGGGCGTTGAATAGGAGAGCTTAGATTTTGAAAAGTTCTTTACCTTGCTTATAATTTCTGCCATTTTATTAGCCCTGTTGTATAATAACTTTTCTACTGCAACTTGAAATTTTATCTGCAAATTTATAATTCCTCGTCGACAGACATTGCTTCGCCAGTATGCCTCCTCGTAATTCTAAATTTTCGATTTTAAATTTCTTCGTTTAGCTACGAAAATTATTATGCAACAGGGCTATTTTGCTGTAGAGAGAGTTCGACTCTACAAATTAATAAAATTAAAAATTTAAATTTTAAAATTTATCGGGTTGGATAGTTTCACCTACAAAATAAGCGCTTCGCGCTATTCACCCTGGCAAGAAAAATACCTAATCTTACAAAACAAAAAATTTCGGTATCAAAATAACCGAAAATGAAGTTTTTAATTTTCCTTAGATTAATGTGGTCACTTTTTATACGAAATTGAAACTAAATGTAGTATATTCTTTTTCTAAAAGAATGTCAACCCTTTCACTATACGGGTTGTATTCTTACTAAAAACTTACACTTTTTAGCCTGTTGTTATTGTCGATAAAATGTATTGAGATATGGTGAAGGGTCAACACCCCAATAGTTACTTCCTCAGTTTTATACTTTGCAAGACACCCAGGAATATAAAATTTCCCACAAGACCCGATCCGCCGTAACTTATAAAAGGAAGATATATTCCGACTACGGGAAGCAGGGAAACATTCATTCCTATGTTTATAAAAAACTGGACTATTAGAATAATAGCAAAACCGGTTGCAAAAAGACGGGGAAAATTGAACCGCGATTCTATGGCTATTTTTAGAACTCGCCAAAGCAAAAATCCATAAGCGACAAATAAAACTATAACTCCAACCAATCCCCATTCTTCTGCTATAACAGAGAAAACAAAGTCTGTGTGAGGTTCGGGTAAAAACCCATACTGGACTTGGCTTCCTTTCCCAATGCCTTGGCCAAAAATTTGGCCGGAACCAATGGAAATCTTTGTTTGATTCTGAGACCATGAGGCCCCAAGATAATCATACGGAAGCAAAAACGCAGTAACTCTTTGTTTTTGGTAGTCTTTGAATAGAAACATCCAGGAGAAGGAAGCAACAAGCAGAAAACATAAAAAAAGTATCAGAAAGTGCTTTAATTTAATACCCGACACTAGTAGGACTCCCAACCACACCAGAACCAAAACGGTAGTTCCTCCGATATCTGGCTTCATGAAAACAAGAATTGCGGGTAAAAGAACATAAAGCCCCGAAAAAATAATATGCCTTATTTTATACATCTCAACGTGCCTCATCGAAAAATATTTAGCTAAAAGAACGACTAGAATAATTTTCGTCGGCTCTATAGGATCAAGCGACAAAAACCAAATTTTGTACCACCCTTTAGTCCCACGCGTAATAGGAGCAAAAATATAAAGCCCCACAAGCAAAGCTAAGCATATAAAATATAAAATCAAAATCAATCGGGAATTATTTCTTAACATCCTGTAATCAAAAAAACTTACGCCCACCATAACTAAAAACCCTATGACAAAAAAAACAATTTGCTTTTCAAAATTTCCAAAATCCCCCTTAGCAAGAGATGCACTATAAATAGCCCCAAAACCAAAGAGCGTCAGCACTATTGCCGGAACTATCAGCGTCCAATCAAGTTTTTTTAAATAATTTAAAATCGCCATTTTATTCTTTGTCTTCTCCCAGATATCTTTTTAAAAAATCTTCCCTTGATACTTCAGCGTGCCAGACCGCGCCATCTTTTTCATTTGGAAAATGAGCCCGCCTTAATTCTTCGCTAATCGCCCCCGTAACAGTGAAACCTAATGATTTCATCGCTTTGCCCTTCCTGTTGGCGACTAAAGTAGAATTCGCCTCGATCTTTTTAATTTCCTCGTTCGCTCCAGTGATTTTAGCCAAATTTCTTAATCCATCAACGAATAAATTTCCAATTCCAGCCAGACCTAATCTTTTTCTTTTTTCCGCGGTTATCGGTAAATGTATTAAAAATGATTTTTCTCCCCCCTCGTTCTGTATCTCATTATACGAGAAAGCCTCATTTATTTCTGTAAATTTTTCTGCTTCAATCTGCTCAAGCGTTTTACCCGTGGCTATTTTTTTAAATGCCTCCGGATTTCTTTTTTTTAACTCCATCAGTGGCGCCATGGCCGAGACAGCCATCCTAATAAATTCTTGCTTGTCAGTTGCAGTCTCACAAGCCTCTATTTCTTTAATTATTCCCTCTTTATCAAATACCCCCGACTCTAAAATTGGATCAATAATTGCCATAATTTCTTCAACTCTTTCTTCTCCTGTTTTGTGTCCATCAAAAATTCGTTCAGCAGATTCTTCTGCTTGCTTTATCTCTTCTGATTTTTCTTCTGCCCCCCGTTCACCTTCTTCTGCCATAAATTTGGTAGTACTGTGGACTAGTCCACGGTACTGTGTTTTTATTTGAACTTTTTATTCCCGGCTGATGGTGTAAATAATAGGGCCTCTTTTTCTAATTCCTTATCATTGCGTTCCAATTTTTCTATGGCTGTATCCAATAAATTATCTAAAAGAAAATGTGCAGGATATTTTTTCTTTAGCGCCGAAAAAGACGACGCTTTTTCTTTCTCTCCTTTTTTCATTTTTACCAGTCTGATTTTGCGATCATTAATTAATCTTTTTGCGATTATTTTATATCCGCTGTCGTCCTGCAATAAATTCTTCTGCACGTTTGTAATTTTAGATTTCCCAACTCCCATCAGAGTTGCGATTTGGTCATAGGTAAATTTTGCCGACAACAGCACAGCAATTTCCACTCTTCTCATTAACGTTGCGATTTCGTCGGCAGACAATAAACTTTTGAAAAATAAGCGGACTTCGTTTCTGTCCTTTAGGCGGGCGATTGTATCATAAAATTCTCCAATCATCTGAATCCTTTTATTTTTAGGCATCTCGTTAAGGTGAAACGTTGTCATAAATTTTGGTACCGTGGACTGGTCTACGATACTGCTTTTAGTTGTACTAGTTTTTATTTTATAAGGTTTAAGAATTCTGACTCGGTTAGAATCCTTACTCCCAATTTTTTTGCTTTGTCAGCTTTAGAACCCGGATCTGATCCTACTACAACGTAGCTGGTTTTTGAAGATACAAATTCAGAAATATTCCCCGATAACTGCCTTATTTTTTCCTTCGCTTCGTCGCGACTCATAGATTCCATACTGCCCGTCAAAACAAATGTTTTTCCTGCCAGTTTTTTGTTTTTAATTTTCGCTTCCTGAGTTATTACTTTTACCTCTTTTTCTAGTTTTTCCAAAAATTCGGCGTTGTTTTTATCTTGAAACCATTCGTATATTGATTTTGCAACAACCGGCCCAATATCTCTTATAAAATCAAAATCTTCAAATTGTGCTGTTTTAATTTTTTTGATAGACCCAAAATGTTCAGCCAAATCAATTGCTGTTTGCTCTCCTATGTTTCTTATGCCCAAAGCATAAATAAATTTTGCTAATTGTATCTCTTTTTTATCCTGAATTGATTTTATTAGGTTTTCTGCTGATTTTTCCGCGAACCTCTCTAGCCCAGAAACATCTCCTTCTTTTAATTTAAATAAATCACTTGGATCTTTTACTAACCCCTCCTCCAATAATCTATCAATAATTTTTGGGCCTAACCCGTCAATATTAAAAGCCGTGCGAGAAACAAAATGGTAAAAACCCCTTTTCTTTTGCACAAAACATTTTTTATTTGGGCACCTTAAAAGAACCTCTCCCTCAAGTTTCACAAGCTTCGTTCCGCAAGATGGGCATTTATTGGGCATTTTAAAGCTTTTTTCTTTTCCGGTTCTTAATTCCGGTAAAACTTTTATAATATCGGGGATAACATCTCCCGCCCGCCCAACGATAACAGTGTCTCCAATTTTTAAACCTAATCTTGATATTTCGTCTTCGTTGTGTAGTGTCGCCCGAGTTATTGTAATTCCGGTAACTTGCACCGGCTCTAAAATTGCCACGGGCGTCATGGCTCCCGTTCTGCCAACCTGAACATTAATATCTAAAACTTTTGTTGTTGCTTGAGCTTGCGGAAACTTATAAGCGATGGCCCCTCTTGGAGCTTTGCCAACAACTCCTAGTTTTTCAAAAATATCATTATTGTTTATTATCACAACAACCCCGTCGATTTCGTAATCTAGCTTTTCTCTTTCCTTTATCCAGTGCTCGCGAAATTGAAAAACTTCTTCTAAAGATTTACAATATTTATTATGTTTATTAGTTTTAAATCCTAAGTCTTTTAATATTTTATGCTTTTCCTCGTGCGTGGTCTGTCCGAAGTCCGAAAGAAGATCGTAAGCAAAAGAATCAAGTTTCCTACCAGCTGTAATTTTAGGGTCCAATTGCCTTACAGAACCGGCCGCAATATTCCTCGGATTTGCGTAAACAGGCAAACCTTTTTCTTTTTGCTCTTTATTTATTCTTTCAAATTCCTTTCTCGTTATAAAAACTTCTCCGCGAACAATTAAATCTTTTTTATTATTAATTTGTAATGGAATTGCTTCAACCGTCTTTAAATTTTGTGTAATATCCTCTCCAACATTTCCGTCCCCTCTTGTAGAGCCGGTCTGCAAAAACCCACCCTTGTAAATTAATTCTATGGCCAGACCATCTATTTTTAACTCACAATAATAATCAATTTTGTTTTTTTGACTCTCTGGGACTAATTTGATAAACCTTGTATACCAATCCTCCATATCTTTTCCGGAAAAAGCATCATTAAAAGAAAGCATTCTTTGGGAGTGCTTAAATTTTTTGAATTCCTTCAGGGGTTTTCCACCGACTCTTTGGGTGGGAGAATCAGGTGTTATTAATTCAGAAAATTGTTGCTCCAGGTCAAAAAGCTCCTTTTTTAAGGAGTCTAGTGCCGCATCCGAGATCTCTTGCTTATCTAAAACATGGTAGAGATGCCTGTGATAATTAATAAGATCCCGGAGTTTTTCAATCCGTTGTTTGGCCTGTTGCTTATTCATTTTTTTACTTTACCGGCGTTATCGAACCAAGATGTATTTGGCCATTCTCTAATATTTTTCCGCGAATTTCAACTAACGAGCTATTTTTAATTCCACTGTCTTCATAGAAAGACATAGGGCGCGCAGGCGAAATTAAATATTCCTCACCAATTTTTGTTGTTATTATAGTTTTTTCGTCCGAAACAATATTTATAACCCCGTCGATTAGATCTGGAAATTGCTCGTTATAGGCTGTTTGCGCCTCCTCTGCTTGTTGATTTTTGATTTCTTCATCGGTTCTTTGGGCTACCTGTGTAACATTCGATCCCTTTCCATAATCGGTGTTTTTTAAGAAAAAATAAAGAATGCATCCGATTAGGAAAATTATGACAAACGAGAGTATCAATATAATTGTGTTTTTTCTATCCATGTTTTGTTTATTTAATAATTAGTACTTATGGATTCGTAAAACCAATCCTCATCGAGGGGCAAGAGGTAAAAAGGGTGCCATTGCCGCTTCCTGTTATTCTATACGGTATCTGTAATCCCGAACCATCGGTGCAGTTGTCGCAACCTCCAGCAAACATTCTGTTAGTGCCGACGCCCGTACGCACATACATGTCTCCGCCCGATGTGTAAGTGTTGTCATCTCTTGATATATCAAACATTATGTTGCTCGTACCATTCCACTGAAAATTCGGGGAGAATTCATATCTCTTCCAGCTTCCTGGCGTTGTTAGACTCATATCAACAGGAGTAGTATTAACATTAATAGTTGCGGGACCAAAAAGTTCTGTCCATCCTCCTTCCCAGCTGGTTGTTTGGATTACCGTTGGGAGTATGAGTTTTGCCTTTATCCTAAAGCTGGACAAATCCCGACCTGGCTTCTCGTAAGTTTTCAGATAAATGGCGTTTATATTGCTTCCCGCGGCTAATCCTGCTGTAGTTAAATCAGACGCTGAGACAATGAACTGGGCCCTAGAATCCTTATCGTAGGTATTGTAAGGGTCATAGTAATAATAGCTAGAGTTCCAAATCGCTTCTGTGTTGGAAGCCCAGAGCTGGATAACGCCCGATGTTATGTTTATTGAATTACTTGTTTCAGATGAAATATACTCTACGTCACCGGCAAAAATTGCTCTAAAGGTGTGAGTGGCAACCGAGGCGCTCAATGGCACTACATATGCAATCTGGGCTATTCCAGATGCGTTGGTGATAAAACTTCCTATATCAACATTGTCCGTATCATCCCTGAATTTTATGCTCTTGCCGCTCAGGGCGCCTGGTCCGGTAAGCGTAGCAGAAAGATTTATGGATACTCCGGCTCCTGCGGTACTCGGAGTTGAAAATACTATATTGGTACTAGTGGTCGCATTCGTAAAACCAATCCTCATCGAGGGGCAAGAGGTAAAAAGGGTGCCATTGCCGCTTCCTGTTATTCTATACGGTATCTGTAATCCCGAACCATCGGTGCAGTTGTCGCAACCTCCAGCAAACATTCTGTTAGTGCCGACGCCCGTACGCACATACATGTCTCCGCCCGATGTGTAAGTGTTGTCATCTCTTGATATATCAAACATTATGTTGCTCGTACCATTCCACTGAAAATTCGGGGAGAATTCATATCTCTTCCAGCTTCCTGGCGTTGTTAGACTCATATCAACAGGAGTAGTATTAACATTAATAGTTGCGGGACCAAAAAGTTCTGTCCATCCTCCTTCCCAGCTGGTTGTTTGGATTACCGTTGGGAGTATGAGTTTTGCCTTTATCCTAAAGCTGGACAAATCCCGACCTGGCTTCTCGTAAGTTTTCAGATAAATGGCGTTTATATTGCTTCCCGCGGCTAATCCTGCTGTAGTTAAATCAGACGCTGAGACAATGAACTGGGCCCTAGAATCCTTATCGTAGGTATTGTAAGGGTCATAGTAATAATAGCTAGAGTTCCAAATCGCTTCTGTGTTGGAAGCCCAGAGCTG